>Ga0105340_1001338_pt1 | contig 11069 bp, 8 predicted proteins | sample EasRivMeERMLT700_FD_89676 | JGI IMG/M metagenome (GOLD analysis project Ga0105340, IMG submission 89676) | Soil microbial communities from meander-bound floodplain in the East River, Colorado, USA - East River MetaG ERMLT700 | ecosystem: Environmental > Terrestrial > Soil > Floodplain | place... | reverse complement strand
TCGCTTGCCGAAACGGGACGCGGCGACGGCATCCAGGTCAATGCCGTCAATCCCGGCGCCATCAGAACAGAGCGGCTGCAGAAGCGTCTCGCCGCCCTCGCCGCAAGTCGCAACATCTCCCTCGAAGCCGCCGAACGCGCCTTCATCGAAACCGAACACGTCACCCGCATCGGCGAACCGGACGACATCGCGAATCTGATCGTCTTCCTGGCGAGCCCGAAAGGCCGGTTCCTGCACGGCGCGCTCATCGACGCCGATGGCGGTGCGACCAAGACTATCTAGAAAGTCTTTTCGCCGACGACCCGTTCGTAGACTGCACGGCGTATTTCGATGACGATCGACAAGTGACATTCATGTCACCATGTGTGGTCAACACCTACAATTTAGGCGGAAAAATGCGCGTGGAGTTCGGTACCGCGGTTGCTCTACTCATGACGGAGGTACGAGTGAGCAACCATCTTCGCGTGCCGCTCAATGACGGCATCCTTTGTCCGAAGTGCGGTGGTCGAACGATCAGTGTGCTCGTCAGCACGCCGCCTCGATGCTTCCAATGCCTGACGTGCCGCCACACGTGGGATGAGCCGTATCTGCGTCCCGCTCGCGATCGGCGAAGAGCCACAAAAGATTCAGCCTAGCCTGGTCGTGGCGACAGGCTGCCAATTCTCGGACTTTTGTCCGATCCGCGCGCGATAAGTATCCTATCCTCCACGTTGTTGCTATCGAATCCCGGCACTGCGATTGCCTCGTCTTGCGGATGCCTCAGGCTGCGTTCCTGGCAATGACTGCCGCGCCAGCTACGGACATGGACAACCTGAAGGGCCGTGCCGTCCGCGGAACCGCCGCCGTCTTCGTATCGCAGGCGCTGCATTTCGGCCTCAATGTGGCGGTCGCGGTCATCCTCGCAAGGCTTCTTTCACCGGAAGACTTCGGCGTCTTCGCCATCGCATTTGCCATCATCGGTTTTCTGGAGTTCGCGAAATACGGCGGGATGGTCGTGCCGGTCATCCAGAGCCAGACGCTCAGCCGCGACCAGCTCGATACGCTGTTCTGGTTCAACACCGGCGTCGGTATGTGTGTCGCGCTGTGCGCGTGCCTTATCGCGCCCGCAGTAGGTTATCTATACGAAGATAGCCGGCTCCTGCCGCTGATTATGGTCCTTGCGCTTACGTTCATCCTCGGAGGACTCTCGACTCAACACGTGGCACTGCTCCGCCGGACGATGCGATTCGCGAGGCTCGCCGCGTGCGAGATCGCCGCGCTCGCGATCGGGAGCGCCGTCGGCATATTCGCCGCGCTGCACGGCGAGAAATACTGGTCGCTCGTGTATATGAGCGTGACGCGCGAGGCTGTGCTCCTCGCGTTGGCGGTGATCGCGACGCGTTGGATCCCGGCGTGGCCTCACCGCTGGGCGAACATCGCACCGCTCATCAGGTTCGGCGGCGTGATGATGGCGTTCGACGTCATGGGATTCCTCACCTTCAAGCTCGACAATCTCATCGTCGCCTGGTTTCTGGGCGCAACCGCTCTTGGGTTTTACGACAAGGCGTATCAGTTTCTGCTGATGCCGGCCACGCAGATCACGCTTCCCCTTTCTAACGTCGTGCACGCTACGTTGAGCCGACTACAAACCGAGCCTGATCGGTTTCGGTCCTATCTCCGCCGCGCGCTGCTGCTCGCCACGAGTCTCGGCATGCCGTTGACGGCGTTTCTCTACGGGAACGCGGCGACGATCATCGAGCAGTTGTTGGGCGTGCGGTGGCTGCCATCGCTCCCAATCTTCCAAGCACTTGCACCGGCGGCGTTCGTGATGACGATTACCGCGTGCGTCGGCTGGATCTCGTTCGCGCTCGGCCGAGCCAGGCGCCAGCTGACGTGGACGGCTGCAGCGACAGCGGCGACGGTGTGCGCATTTCTGGTGGGTGTGCACTGGGGCGCTGTCGGCGTCGCCGCGGCCTTCAGCATCGCGCGGGTCGGTTTGCTCGTTCCCACTTTGCGGTATACGTGCGCGGGCACCAGTCTCAAGTGGTCCGACCTGATCGCGACAGCCGCTCGGCCGGCGTTTGCGAGCGTCGCCGCCCTGCTCATCTCAGCGCTCATCACCAGCGCATTTCCGGCATCGGCGTGGACGCTACCAAGGAACGCGTTGATCTTCGGTGCGCTCTATTCGGCATTCTGGGTGCTTCTCCCGGGCGGACGCATCCTCATGCGCGAGAATCTCCAGCTCGCAGCATCACTGGCGAGATGACGAAACGCATGCAGATCGGCGTCATCGCCGATGAGTTCTTCGATCGCAAGATTGGACGGATGGGCGGTTTCGGGTGGGCCGCGCGGCAGTTGACCCGCATCTTCACCGCGGATCCCTCGCAAGGCGTGGATCTCGTTTTTCTGTCCGGCGAACTGCGAAGCAGCGCGACCGTCAAAGAAGCACGTGTCCACGACACTCGAGTCATCCTGCGGCAGCCGGGACGCCTCGCAAACTGGGTAACGGCCAGACGCGAACGCTTCGATCTGCTGCTGACCATCGACTACAACCTGGGCTACACCGTGTACCTTCGCTCGCTCCCGCGCACGCCGGCCATCATCTGGGTTCGCGATCCGCGCTCACCAGACGACGCCCGCCGAATCAACACCGTGCGAATTCCCGGTCAGCCGGATGAAACGCCTCAGGGCCTGTATTCCTTCGATAGCCGATCGATCGCGCGGATTCACAGCGAATCGCACTGGCTCGGGCGGCCGCTGTTGTTCGCAACGCCGGCACTGCACCTCGTCGGACGACTCGAAGGGGCCTACGGCCTGGAGCCGGAGTACGTCTCTTTCCTCCCTAACGATGTCAGGCTCAACCCTCACACCATCAAGAAGAGCGAGCGGCCGACGGTGGTGTTTCTGGCGCGCCTCGATTCGTACAAACGACCATGGGTGTTTGCCGAGCTCGCGCGGTTTTTTCCGGACGTCGAGTTCAGGTTCCTCGGACAATCGCATTTTTCCGGACCTGGCGCCTGGAGGCCCGAGAACCTGCCACCGAACGTGCGGCTGTGCGGCCATGTCGACGAAGATGAGAAGACGCGGCTGCTGTCGGAGGCGTGGGTTGCAGTCAATACCTCTGTTCACGAAGGCATGCCGGTCAGCTTTCTCGAAGCTCTCGCCTGCGAAACGCCGTTCCTGAGCGGGATCGATCCTGGCTTCGCGATCGGGAAATTCGGCATCATCACGGGCCGTACCGACGGGGATGGGATGCAGGGGCTCGACGCGTTCCGTCACGGCCTCGAACGGCTTCTCGGCGACGACCGTCTGCGCCGCGGCCTCGGCGAGCGAGGCCGGGAGTGGGTGCGCGCCGTTCACAATCGCGAGCATTTTCTCGAGTGCTTCGACCGGCTATGCCAGAAAGCGGGCGTCGCCAGGTGAGCGGATCGCCGATCGGCATCACTATCGTCATTCCCACGCGCAACCGCCGCGTGTTTCTATCGGAGGCGATCGCCACCGTCATGGCGCAAACCTGCGCCGACTGGGAGCTGATCGTCGTCGATGACGGATCCACCGACGACACACGCCGGTTTCTCGAGGATCTGCGCGACTCGCGTATGCGCTACATCGTGCGCGACACATCCGCCGGGCCTTCGGTGGCTCGGAACGCGGGCCTGGCCGACGCTCGCGGCGATACGGTCATGTTCCTGGACGACGACGATCTTCTGAGGCCGGATACGCTCAAAAGACTGTCAGACGCGCTGCACGCACGTCCCGACGCCGTTGCGGCGACAGCCGCCTGTCGTCTGTACACGGAGAACGTCGGCTCGCTGAAGGTTTATCATCCGCCGGAGCCGCATACCGGCATCATCTGGCGTGAGCTGCTATTCGGGTGGTGGGCGAACTCCGGTCAGAATCTCTACCGCACTTCTGTCGTCAGGGCTATCGGCGGCTACGATCCGCAGTACTTAAACGTGGACGACCGAAAGCTGTGGCTCCAGGTCGCGTGGCGCGGCGAAGTATGCGTGCTTCCCTTCGTCGCGATGGAATATCGTCAGCACGCTCGCCAGATCAGCAGGAACGACGGTATTCCTGCCCAGCGTCAGAAAATGTGGAATGAGTTCATCGCCGGGCTGCCCTCGCGCCTTCAGCCGGAAGCAGCTGGTATCCGGCGTGCCGCGGAGCTCGTTCAGGAGTCGGTGGAGTGTCGAGCGAACCGCCGGTTCCTGCGGGCGCTGCCATTGCAGGTGCGCGCGTGCCTGGCGGCGCCGTGGTTAGTGACGTCTCCGCTGACGCGGCGTCCCCTCTGGTGGGGCATCAAGAAGTGCCTTCTGCGGGTCACCACGCCATGAGGATCGCGTTCCTGATTGGGCAGTTCCCTGCCCTTTCCGAGACGTTCGTCCTCAACCAGATCACATCGCTGCTCGAGCGGGGTCACGCCGTCTCGATTTTTGCCGAGCGTCGCTCCACAGACACGGAAGAGCACCCCGATGTGGCCCGCTTCGATCTACGCCGCCGCACGCGGTACGAATCGATGCCGGGGTTCGCCGCCCGCGCGTTCGCCTTGCCCGGCATCATCGGCCGTGACGGCGGATCGCTTCGAGCGCTGAATGTGCTCAGATTCGGCCGCCATGCTGCATCGCTGAGGCTGGCGTGGTCGACCACGCTATTCGAGCGCGGCCGCCGTGAATTCGACGTCATTCAGTGCCATTTCGGCGCTCTCGGCCTGAAGGCCGCTCTTCTGCGTGCGGCGGGCGCTCTCGACGGAAAGATCGTGACGGCCTTTCACGGCGAAGACATCACTAACTACCCAGCGCGCTTTACCGGCAATATCTACGCACCGTTGTTCGCGAACGGCGACCTGTTTCTGCCTATCAGCGCGCGCTGGAACGGCGCGCTCGCGGCACTTGGCTGCCCAATCGAGAGAATCCGGGTGCATCGGATGGGCGTGGACTGCCGTCGCTTCGCCGCACCGCCGGCCGCCGAGACATCCGGCCGGCCATTTCGTGTCGTCACGGTGGCGCGTCTGGTCGAGAAGAAGGGTCTTGCAGATGCGATTCGAGCCATCGCGCAGCTTTCAGTGCCGTGCGAGTACATCGTCGTTGGAGACGGGCCGCTTCGCGGCAGCCTCGAGCAGCTCGCTGCAGCGACCGGCGTCGCCGACCGGGTTCGATTCGTCGGTGGAAAGTCGGCTGCCGACGTCATCGGATTCCTTCATTCCGCGGACGTGATGCTCGCGCCAAGCGTGACCGCGCGCGATGGAGACATCGAAGGTATGCCCGTGTCGATCATGGAGGGCATGGCGTCCGGCCTTCCCGTCGTCGCGACCAACCATAGCGGCATTCCAGAGATCGTGGCCGACGGACGATCGGGGTTTCTGGTTGCCGAGCACGACGTCGACGGGCTGGCGAGCCGGCTCTCTCAACTCGCCACGGACGCGAATCTTCGCAGGCGCATGGGACTCGCAGGCGCGGCTATTGCGACCGCGGAATTCGACATCACCATGCTGACGGACCGCCTCGTGGCAATGTATCGCGAGCTCGTGCCTTTATCCGAATGACGCGCCGAACGACTCTGCTCGCGTTCCTCATGTTCTTCGCGTTTGCGGTGGTGCTGCAGGCGTGGCATGGAGCCTATTCCGCCGAGTTCTCCGGCAACCCCGACGAGCCGGCTCACTACGTCACCGGCGTGATGGTGCGGGACTATCTGGCCAGCTTTCCCTGGCACCCGCCGATGCCGTTCGCGCGTGACTTCTACGACCACTATCCAATCGTCGCCATCGGACACTGGCCGCCCGTGTTCTACGTCGTCCAGGCCTTGTGGATGCTGCCATTCGGCGTGTCGAGAGTGTCGGTACTGCTGTTGATGGCAGTGCTCTCCGCGGCTGCGGCGACCGCCGCATTCGTGTTCTGGCGGGCCCGTTGGGGGGCGCTTCCTGGCGCGTGGGTGGCACTGGTATTTCTGTCAATTCCCATCGTCCAGGAGTACGGGCGTATGGTGATGGCGGAAATTCTGGTCACGCTGTTCATGATGCTGGCCGCCTTCGCGTACAGCCGCTACATGGAAACGGAACGGTGGCGCGATTCCATGCGATTCGGCCTGCTCGCATCGGCGTGCATCCTGACGAAGCCAAATGGGCTCGCGCTCGCCTTCGTGCCGGTTATCGCGGTCATAGCCGGGCGCCGGCTCGATCTGTTGAAGCGCTTTTCTTTCTGGCTTCCCGCGCTGATCGTGGCGGTTCTCTGCGCGCCATGGTACCTGCTCACTGCCGACCTCGCACAGGAAGGCTGGTCTGCATCGTACGAGCCCTCGTGGTTATTGCGCCAACCCGCCGCCGAAAATGCCCTGAACCTTGTGCGTAACATCGGGCCGGGCATGTTTGTGCTTGCCGTCGTCGGAATCGTCTACGAATTGCGCCCCAGAACGGATCGACAGGTGAGTCCATATTCGGCGGTAATGGCTGCCGTCATTGCTTCGGTGTGGCTGTTTCATAGCTTCGTTGCTCCCGTGCGTGACGCGCGTCATCTGATTCCCGCGATCCCGGCGATGCTTGGCTTGGCGTTGGCGGCGTTATTCGCGCTGGCTGGCGGGGTTAGCACATCCCCAATCCAGGCAAGAAAAGTGGCGCTCGGGTTTGCCGCCCTCATCGCCATAGGGTTTTGGTTTCGCGACACTGGCAGTCACGCCGCCGCTCTGCGTGCGGAGACGGCAGTACAGAAGGTGCTCTCGCGAACAGGCCCCTCAGATGCCGTCATGGTCTCCTCCGAGGGGTTCGGTGAAGGCGTGTTCATCGCGGAGCTCGCCGAAAAGGAGTGGCGGCCTGGACATCGCGTCGTGCGAGCGAGCAAGGCGCTGTCGAGCTCGACCTGGAACGGGTCGGACTATCGTCTGGTATTCGATTCGGCGAGGGATGTAGACGAGTATCTCAGAGACAAAGGCATCAGCGTGATCGTCCTGGATCTCACATCAGTGCGTTCGGGACGTACGGTCCCCCATCACCGGCAGCTGCTCGACGTCGTCCAGATTCCGAACCGGTGGCAGCGTCTCGAGCCGGGGAGCTCCAGCTTTGCCGTCTTTCAAGCCGTCTCGCCGTGACGACACGAAGCCGACGGCGTTTGCCATCTGCGACAGCACGACAAGCGCCGCCGTTCGAAGTGCCTCGATCGTCACCCCGTCGTTGAAGGGGAACTTCAACAGCTGCAGATAGAACCGCAGCGGCTCGACACGAACCGAGGTGCCCTGCCGTGTGGCACGCGCCCGCCTGAAGGATGCGGCGCCGCGGCCGTACTCAAAGTGCTGCCGCCAGAATGTCGTCAGCGTCAACGCATGCGCATGCATCACGACGGCGTTAGGCGCGAACGTCGTCCCGCGTTGGTGGGAGACCCATCGATCGCAGAACTCACGGTCTTCCCCGGCGGCACGCGGAAATCGCGCGTCGAAGCCTCCGACGGCGTGAAAACGATCGGCCCGCAGCGCCATGTTGTTCGACGTAAACAGCCGAGTGCGCCCATCCCGGCCGTCGAAGTAATCCGTCAGGTAGGTGACCAGCTCCTGGCTCGCCGAGGAGAACGTGTTGTCAATCAGCGCATTCAGCGTGCGCCCACCAACGAGATCACCTGGCGCAGCATCGAGCGCGCTTCGCAGACCTGCAAGCCACTCACGTTCCGGGACGCAATCATCGTCGATAAACGCGAGGTGCGTGAATCTGGCGCACCGGGCGCCGTGATTTCGAGCCGCCGCCGGCCCGGCATTCGCCTGGCGAATCAATTTCGCGTCGAGCTGATTTCGCCACCGGGAGAGCACGGGCTCCGGACCTTCGGGGCATCCATCGTCAACAACGATGATCTCGAATCGATCCTTCGGATAATTGAGGCGAGAGAATCCCTCGAGGCACGCATTCAGCTGGGCGTTGCGCCGGTACGTCGGAATGACGACTGAAAAATCAGACACGTTCCACGTCTACGCTACCGCTCGCATGCGGTTTTGCAAAACCTTGTCGTAGAGTCCGAGCAGCCGGTCGAGCGTCGCCGATTCCTGAAACAGTCTGAGTGCGCGCTCCCGCCCGGCACGTCCCATCGCCTCGGCGCGATCCCGTTGTGCGAGCAACTGAAGCAACGCCAGAGACAACGCTCCCGCATCGGCTGGAGCAACCAGCATCCCGCTATGCCCGTCGTCAACCGTTTCACAAAATCCACCGCTGCGGCTTGCGATGACCGCCGTGCCGCGCATTTGCGCTTCGATAGCGACGAGCCCGAACGGCTCTTCCCAGCGCGAGGGCGCTACCTGGACCCAGCAGTCCTCCATCGCTCGCTCGGCTTTAACCCGCGAAAGGTGCCCGTGGAGAGTTACGTGGCCGCTCAGATTCAGCGAAGCAACCAATTGCTCCAAACGCCGACGCTCTGGTCCGTCGCCGACGATCACGAGCTTCGCGCTCGGCAATTGCCTGACGACAGGAGCAAACGCCTGGATGAGAACATCGATGCCCTTCTCAGGCACAAGACGCCCGACAAAGCCCGCTGTTGGCGCCTCACCCAAGGGCGGACGCGCTCGCACGGCCGGCGTTCCTGGATAGAGAATTTCGACCGAGTCGATTCCGTCTTTCGCGAGCTCGCGCTGCGTGGCGACACTATTGGCAACGAACAAGTCGATCGCGCCGCGCCAGCGTCGGAACAAGCCCATCTGGAGCATCAGCGGCGCCCAATCACGCGCGGGCAGGCACCGGTTCTCATAACATGCCAATCCCCAATTCGAGATGCAGGGAGACCCGTCCGGAAGCATTTTTGTACCGGTCGGACAGACCGGCCGATGCCACACCACGTTCAGGATGCACGGTACGCGACGGAGCACAGGCAGGATCAACGGGGAGAGTTGCGTGAGAAAGATCATCACGTGCACAAGGTCGGGCTTGAACTCGTCGAGCACGTCGCTCAGCCTGCTGCTGGCCCAGGGATTTGCCGTCTGCAGCAGGGTCCGGAATCTGGATGTCGTACCGAAGCACGCGTAATCCGGTGGCTCGTCGCCGGGGCGAAGCTGAGCCGTGCTGCTGAACAAACGTGCGTCGTGACCGCGCGACTGCAGCTGCGATCGCAGTTGTCGCATGTGGAGCTCGGCGCCGCCAGTTTCGGTGGCATAGTCGTTGACGAGAAGGACTTTCATCTCGTCGCTGCTCGATCGGACGAACTTGTCGCGACGGGCGCCGCCGGCATCGCCGCTCGACGCTGACTGTAGAAGAGTGCGGCTCCGGCGCCGAACGAAAATGCGTTGTACACGTGATACAGCAGGTTCATGGCCGCGGCCCGGCATGCGAACCAGGCCCCGCGGCGCTCGAAGAAAAACGCGTAAAGCTTTCGGTTGAGAAACAGCGTGACGACGATAGCCATGCCCGCGATGACGAGCAGTCGCGGCTGCCAGTAGGCCGCCGCGATGCAAAGCAGGGCGAAACAGCAAAGTGCAACGCTCAGGCCCTGGGCGATTCCCAGATTCAGTCCCTGTACGCGGCCCGACTTGAGAATGAGCTGAGTCCAAGGGACTCCGCGATCCCAGACATCCGACGCGATCATCGAACGGAACGTCCACCGCTTCAAGTGGCAGCCATGGAGCCGGCGATCGATGAGCACGCGATGTCCGACTGCCGCCACGCGATCGCCGAGCTCGATGTCCTCGATGCACGGCCGCGTGAATCCCTCATCGAACCCGCGGACAGATCGAAATACCTCCGACCGCATGCCGCCAAAACCCGCCCAGAACGACCGGGCGCGGCGATCGGCGGATCGATGCACGTATGCGTGCGCGAGGTTCTTGTATTGAGAGAAGAAATTCGAGCAGCCGGGGTCGTCGTCGTAGGTGCCAAACAACGCTGCCATGGTCGGATTCGCCGCAAACTCCCCCACCATCGCATGCAGCGCCTTCGACGGCACGACCACGTCTGCGTCGATGAAGATCAGCACGTCGCTGCGGCTCGCGGCCGCCGCCTGGTTTCGCGCGGCTGCCGGTCCGCCAGGACCCACGACACGAATGACCCGTGCGCCATGCCGCCAGGCGATGCGATCGGTTTCCCGGGGAGCGCGATCGGCGGCGACGATAATCTCCGTACGCGGCGGCAAGGGCGAGAGCGACGACAGGCATCGGCTCAGCTGATGCAGATCCCCGTGGAAAGGGATGATGACGGAGACCGATAGCTGTGCGGCGGGTTCTGCGGCAACAGGACGCCGGCGCTCCACGGGAGTCATAGCGATCGCGGCACGGCGGGCTGCGTCTGCCCGGTGAGGCGGCCACCAGCCGGCCGCGCGGCACGCTCCGGCTTCAGCTTCTCCTCCTCGTGGTACTCCTCGTCGGCATTCACGTCCCACAGACAATGACGCTCGCCGAAAAGATTGCGCACGGCAAGCATGGCCGTCAGCATCGAATGATCCTGGTTGTTGTACTTGTGCATCCCGTTGCGGCCCACCAGCTGAAGATTGCTGAACCGCTCGAGGTACTGCCTCGATACCTGCAGCGCTGTTTCATAGCCATCGTCGTAGACGGGGTACGCCTTCGGCGCCCGCACGACCGTGCCGTCACGGACGAGACCCGGCGCCGTGAGGCCGATCGCTTCGAGTTCGCGCGTGGCCAGCGCGACGAGTTCCGCATCGGTTTTCGACCACAGACCGTCGCCGGCAAAACAGAAGTACTCGAGCCCCAGGCAGGTGTAGCGCGGATCCGGCACCATGTCCGGGCTCCAGTTCTTGTAGTTCTGGATCCGTCCCACGCTCACGCGATCGTCGTGAACGTAAATCCAATTGTCGGGAAACACGGATGGGGCATCGATGATCAGCGCGACCGTCAGGAAATCGCGGTATTTCAAGCGGGATGCCGCGTCGACGACGCTGCCGGGTGCGGGCGGGTCGAGGCGCTGAATCAAATGGCGCACGGGCATCGTCGAGATCACGTGATCAGCGGCCTGCACGTACATCTTTCCGTCGTGTTGGACTTCCACGCCGGTGACGCGCGCGCCGTCGTGCAGAATCCGGGAAATGCGACTGTTGAGCTTCACCGAGCCGCTACCTTGCTCGATGCGCGATCGGAACGCGTCCCACATCATCCCCGGACCGAGCCGCGGGTAATCGAAC
>Ga0105340_1001335_pt1 | contig 11083 bp, 6 predicted proteins | sample EasRivMeERMLT700_FD_89676 | JGI IMG/M metagenome (GOLD analysis project Ga0105340, IMG submission 89676) | Soil microbial communities from meander-bound floodplain in the East River, Colorado, USA - East River MetaG ERMLT700 | ecosystem: Environmental > Terrestrial > Soil > Floodplain | place... | reverse complement strand
TCGTCGGCGTTCTGGTGCGTGTGGATGGCTCGCAGAACGGCGTTGAGGTGCCGGTTCATGAGCCGCGAACCCGTCACGAGGTCTGCGACCTTCTGCTCCTCGGCGACCTTCCAGTTGACCAACTCCTCAATGTCCGGGTGATCGAGATCAAGCACGACCATCTTGGCGGCGCGGCGCGTGGTGCCGCCGGACTTGATGGCGCCGGCGGCGCGATCGCCGATCTTGAGGAAGCTCATCAGGCCCGACGACTTGCCGCCGCCGGAGAGGGGCTCGCCTTCGCCGCGGAGGTTCGAGAAATTGGTGCCCGTGCCGGAGCCGTACTTGAAGATGCGGGCTTCGCGAACCCAGAGGTCCATGATGCCGCCTTCGTTGACGAGATCGTCGTTGATCGACTGGATGAAGCACGCGTGCGGCGCGGGGCGTTCGTATGCGCTGTTCGAACGGGTCATGGCGCCGCTTTTCGGCTCGACGAAGTAGTGTCCCTGCGGCGGGCCTTCGATGCCGTACGCCCAGTTGAGTCCGGTGTTGAACCATTGCGGACTGTTCGGCGCGGCCATCTGCATGGCGAGCATGTAGCAGTTCTCATCGAAGAACGCGAGCGCGTCGGCTTCGGTCGAGAAATAGCCCCCCTTCCAACCCCAGTACGTCCAGCAGCCGGCGAGGCGGCGGAAGACCTGGCGAGCGTCGATTTCAGCGCCCATTTTGGCGTTGGCGGTGGGTTTGCCGCGCTGCAGCCAGTTGGGCACGCCGGCTTCGTCGATGCGTTCCAAATTGAGCGGAACGCCGGCCTTGCGGAAGTATTTTTGCGCAAGAATATCGACGGCGACTTGCGACCAGGACTCCGGAACCTGGACGTCCTTCATCTCGAAAACGATGCTGCCGTCAGGGTTTACGATGCGGGAGCTGCGGGGCGCGAACTTAATCGTGGCAAACGGGTCCTGGCCCGGATTGGTGAATCTTCGCGGAATGTGCATGGTATCGTACCTTAGGGGGACACTGGAATCACGACCATCCGTGTTGAGCCTTCATCGATTCCAACCAACGAAGACCGGATACTGTTCACCCTAACAGATATTCCCTCACGATGCAAACGTATAGTTGTGCCATCAAAGAGATTTTGAACCACCAGACAATGGGTCTAGGCATCATACAACCTGCGCCGGATCGGCAAGCCTTGCCGGTTATTTCGCGCGGCCGAATCGGACTGAACGACCTTGGCGTTTCGGTTTGTCGAGATCGCGTAGACTTCGGAAAAGACAAGTGAAGATTCGATGTGGATGCAACCGGCGTCAGCCCTTTGGGCGGGGCCAAAAAAATTCGCTCGCCCGCCAAACTTGCCAGCTGGTAGCGTGACAGTGTCATGCACCAACTTCCGCAGAAATGGCCCCTTCTGTCAAGAGAGTAAGTTCTTAGGAGATTTAACCTATTCGGCTTTTTTCGCGATTCGCGACAACCACCATCGTTCTCAGGCGGAAACGGAACCTCAGGAACCGGGTAACGGAGAACCGAGAACGGAGAACGGAGAATTGGAATTCGAATTTTCGGTTCTCGGTTCTCGGTTCTCCGTTACCCGGGGAGAATTGGAATTCGAATTCTCGGTTCTCGGTCCTCGGTTCTCCGTTACCCGGTTCTTTTTTGCGGCGATTCTGGGCTTCCCACGCGCAAAAATAAAGCGGACCGGATGTCGATCCGGTCCGCGGCGCCTGGGAACGAGTTGACGCGGCTCGATTACGCAGCATTGCGAGGAGATTGGTCGTTCTTCTGAGTCGGCGACTTCGGCATCATTTCCGACCTGCGAAATCGCGCTCGCCAGCCGAGCCTCAGGAGCGTTGACACGGAACCAACGATTTCCTTGAGATTCGCCTTCGACCGGCCGGCCTTGCGATCCGCGAAGATGATCGGCGTCTCGGCGATCCGGGCGCCGGCGAGGAAACAGCGAAACAGCACCTCTTGCTGAAAGGAATAGCCGCGCGAGATCAGATTTTCGAGATTTGCGTGCCGCAACAACGAAACGCGATAACAGCGATAGTTGCCGCTCGTGTCGTGCACCGGCATGCCGAGCATGAAGCGAACGAGCTTGCCGGTCGTTCGGCTCATCAACTGCCGCGATAAGGGCCAGTTCTCGACGCCGCCGCCGGCGACGTAGCGTGAGCCGATCGCGACATCGGCGCAGTCCATGAGTTTCAGGACGTCGGGCAAATCACGCGGGTGATGGCTGAAATCGGCGTCCATGGTGATGAGCAAATCGTAATCGTGCTCCATGGCGTAGTGCATGACAGCTAATATTGCAGTGCCAAGGCCCAGCTTGCCGGAGCGATGGATGACCTTGACGCGTGAATCTTCGCGAGCTAGCGCGTCGGCGGCGGCGCCGGTGCCGTCGGGGGAGTTGTCGTCGAGAATCAGCACGTCGGCGTTCGGAACCGTGGCGCGAATGGCGTGCACGAGCGGTTCGATGTTGTCGCGCTCGTTGTACGTGTCGCTGGCGATCAGGATGCGTGGGTCCATGTTATCTCCGCAGTTCTCTTTGCGAGCCACGGGGTTTATCCCCGTGGATTAGATATCGGCACCACGGGGATAAACCCCGTGGCTCGCCGGGCCATTTTCATTGCCTCTTACGCCATATTGTAATGGACACGCCTTCGGGCAAGTCCCAGCGCTCGGTTTGCGTCCAGGCATTTTGCTCGCCGAGCGCCTGGTGAAACGCCGCCAGGTTCACATATTCCTTGGTCGGCCAATCGTACATCGTTTGCGGCTTGATGTCGATCAAAACCAGGGCATCGGACCGCGTTGTTTCGAGCCAACGCTTGGCGACCTCGGGATGTCCTTCGAACGATTTGAAATTCTTGATCTCGCCGGACATATTCTGATGATGGTGATATTCAATGAACGTCCACGTCCACAGGAAACGCGTCGAAACGTTGCTGACGATGGTCGGGTTCTCGGCATCCGCGAGCGCCGGCAAATAGGTGTCCGTGATCTTCAATGGCGACGGCTCGCGCGGTTTGAGCCCGCCTTCCTGGGCGCGGCCTTCCTCGAATAATCCGGGAACATGCAGGCCGATCAGGATGGCGCAACAAAGCGCCGCCGCCCAGGGCCGCCAGTCGCGCGAAATCAACGTCACCGCCTCCTGCACCGCGAACACGGCGCCCGCGGCGGCCAGCACGAAGCTCATGGCGATCCACGAATGCATCAGACGATGCTTGACCATCGGATGCTGGCAGGTGAGATACGTCGCAATCAACAAGAAACAAAACAACGCGGCCGCGCCGGGCTTGAACTTCGGCCACGACACGAGTGCCAGGAAGACCAGCCCCACGAGCAGATACAATCCCCACGGCAGCGTCAGATAATCTTCCTGCGCACCCTGGATATAGGTCGGCAGGCCATGCATGAATGTCAGCGATTCGCGAACTTGATCGTTGTTCGTCGGGCCGAGGTACCACAGAAAGTACGATAGCCGTTTGGGCATCAAGAACCACAGCGCCATGGCGCTGCCGTGCACGAGGAGAACGGGGCGCAAAGTCGCCGGCCATGCCAGGCTCCAGGCTTGGCCGGCTTTGAACCACCACCAGGCGGCGCGCAGGAATAACGCGATGTACGCGAAGTGCACGAAATTGTGCGGTTCCGTGAGCGAAATATCCCTGCCGCCAAGCGTCACGACGCCGCCGCCGGTGATGGCGACGTACGCGGCTGCGCTTGCGAAAATCAGGGCAATGTAATTGAGCGGCTGCTTGAATTCGCCGACGATCCACGCGGGCAACCGATCGCGCCGGCAAAGCGAAAGGCCAAATTGCAGCCATGCTTTGGGTTGCCGAAGAAACTTGCCGGCGATCAGGCCGAAACAGACGAGGGCCCAGTAGTTGTACTTGTGAAAAAAGAGCGCCGACAGCGTCAGCCCCAGGCCAATCGCATAGCGGCGCGATTGCTCCTGAAGCGTCGCCAGGTAAAGGTAAAAGATCGCGAGCGACAAACCGGCGCCGAGGCCTTCGTGCATCACGTCCGTCGCGAAAGCGCGATGCGCGGGCGAAACGGTCACCAGAAACGCCGCAATTAGCCCCGCGAAGTCGCCGCCCGTCGTCAGCAAACGGCGCGGAATCAGGAAAGCGCACCACATCGTCAGCACCCAGCCCGCCAGGCTCGGCAACACCGCCAATTGATGATTGGGTCCGCCGATCAACTCAACCAGTGCAATCAGCAACGGCTGCAGCGGCGGCCAGACGCGCATGCGGTCGAAATCATGGAACAAGCGACCAAGCTCGCCGGTGCGAATGTCGAGCGCCAGGTTCAGGCCAAACATGTAGTGCGTGTGCCGATCGTGGCCCATCCACCACCACAGGTCGCGCGAATGCTGGCAAAAGCCGTAGTAGACGAAAGCACCTAAAAGCGCGGCGGCGCACAACACGAGCGGCGACAACCAGCGTGGGCCGAGGCCGGTTGCCGGCGCCGGTTCACTGACCGGCGTGATTGGCAGCGTCGATGGCGTCGCCTCGTCCATGAGGGTATGCGACATGGCGGGAATCCTTCCTTGGATTGAATCGACGCATCTTACCTAAAGGGTTGCGATGGAATCAATGCAGAGTTGCTGGTTCGGCCGTGGACTACGATTCCAATCGTGGCGAACTTCGTTTGGCGGGGTGCACCACGATCGGAATCGTAGTCCACGAAACGACCGTGGACTACGATTCCAATCGTGGCGAACCCGGTTTTGGCGGGGTGCGCCACGATTGGAATCGTAGTCCACGAAATCAACGCTTCATCGCCCTCTTCAACGTGATGCCGAGGTCCGCCGGACTATCCGCGACCGCGATGCCCGCCGCCCGCAGCGCCGCGATCTTGTCCGGCGCCGCCCCGCTGCCGCCGGAAATGATGGCGCCGGCGTGTCCCATGCGTTTGCCGGGCGGCGCCGTCTGTCCCGCGATGAACGCCGCGACCGGCTTCTTGACGTGTGCCTTGATGTACGCCGCGGCTTGCTCTTCCGCGTTGCCGCCGATTTCGCCCATCATGAGGATGGCTTCGGTTTGCGGATCTTCGTTGAAGAGCTTGATCGCATCGACGAAGTTGGTGCCGTTGACCGGATCGCCGCCGATGCCGACGCAGGTCGATTGGCCGAGGCCGAGGTTGGAGAGCTGCAAGACGCCTTCGTAGGTCAGCGTGCCGGAGCGGCTGACGACGCCGACGGGGCCGGGCTTGTGGATGTAGCCGGGCATGATGCCGATCTTGCACTGGCCGGGCGTGATGACGCCGGGGCAGTTGGGGCCGACGAGCCGGCAGCCGGGGCGTTCCTTCATGAAGCGCAACGCGCGGGCCATGTCGAGCACGGGGACGCCTTCGGTGATGGCGATGATCACCTTGATGCCGGCGTCGGCTGCCTCCATGATCGCGTCCGCGGCGGCGGGCGGCGGCACGAACACGACGGACGCGGTGCAGCCGGTTTTTTGCACGGCTTCGTAGACGGTGTTGAATTGCGGGAAGCCTTCTTTCGACGTGCCGCCCTTGCCCGGCGAGACGCCGCCGACGATCTTGGTGCCATAATCGCGGCATTGCTGGGCGTGAAAGAGGCCGGTCTTGCCCATGCCTTGCACGAGGACGCGGGTGGTTTTGTCAACGAGGATGCTCATGATCGGTTCCGGCGTGAGGATGTTTGTCGCAGTTTTCAGGATATGAATCGAGGTGCATTCGGCGAGCGAACCGTCTCGGTAGTTGGATGCAAAAAAAATCGGCTCGATTTGAGAAACCTTACTCGATCCGTGCCACACATTCACGCCGGATTCTTGTCGCGACATGCTGTCATCCGATGGCTACTCCCCAGGCATCACAAAGAAATCTGCAGCCTTGCAATGAAACTCGGGCAGGAGTTTGAGGCCTTTGACTTCTTCGTGGCTTTCCAGAACGATGGGTTGGCGATTCGGCATATAGATGGTCAACGTCTCCGCCTCCGGATCGAGCAGCCACGCCATACTGACGCCTTTTTCGAGGAATTCGTTGATTCGCTTTTGCATCTTCCCCTGACGATCGTTTGGCGATAGTACCTCGACAATCAGTTTCGGCAGCCTGACTTCGTATTTGACCTTTAGCTGTCGGTAACGAACCTTCTCCATGTATAGTGCCACATCCGCGCCGCGAACCGTATCTGGATCGCGTTCCAGCACGATCCCTGTGTCGTTTGTCGTGACGTGGCCTCTCTTGATCGCTTCGGTGTACCCAACCAACTTATATGCCACACGGGCGCACACCGCTCCGTGTCGATCACCAGGGCGTGACACTTTTACCACCTCTCCCTTCACGAGTTCAAAATGTTTGTCTCGGTTTTCAGGCCGATTGGCAAAATCGAAGAACTCCTCGGCGGTCATCAGTTTGGAAAGTACGCTCGCCATCTCTTGCATCCTCGAAAGTCGGCGGGAACTCGTCGTTTGCATTCTAGCGAAAACGAAACCGGCCAGGAATCCTTGCGGACGCCTGGCCGGTGATCCCTGGGATTCGGAGTACCTCATCCCGGGGCTTCATGGGTTTTGTTACAGAACTTACTGGGGCAACTTCTTGGGCGGATTGATCGTCTCGGCCGGCGTCGTCGCCGGGCTCGAGCCGCTCGTGCAGCCCGTATTGCAGGTCGGTTCGCAAGCGAAGCGATTGCGGAACAGACGTTGCAACACGCCTTCGTGGTTGAAGTCGGTGCACTTGTCGTTGTCGCACTTGTTCGTCCAGTGACGCAGACGATCCAGGAAGCCGCAACGGTTCTCACAGCAATTATCGCAGCTCGGCTTCGGGCAACCCGGATCGTACGCAACCAGGCGAGCCTTCTTCACGCACACGTCTTCAGCGACGCAGTACTTGACCTTCTTCGTCACCGTGCAAGGCACGCATTCCGTGACTTGATACGCGACGCGGCAGGTGTACGGCTGCTGGATGCATTCGGTGTACGGGACCTTCTTGCACACCGTGTACTTTTCCGCCACGCACTCTTGATAGCAGACCTTCTTGGTGACGCAGTGGGGAACCATGCGGCACACTTGATACGGGACCTTCTTGATCTGCTTTTCGACGACGTTCTCGTACACGGTATAGGGGACTTTACGGACGCGTTGCTCGGGCACCATCCGGGTGGTGGTGTAGCACTGCGTCACGCGGAACTGGGCGCCTTCCTGGAAGCGGCGGCCGGGGCCGTCGGTCGGATAGTTGTTGCCGCCGCTGCTGGCGGCGCCGTGGCTTTCCTTGCTCGAGCCGGCGCTGCCCGCGCCGCCCGTTCCGCCGGTGCCGCCTTTACCGCTGTGAGCGTCGTGCGTGCCGTGACCGACGTCATCGACATACGCGCCGCGGACGCAGCGGGTGACGGAGTAAGGAATCTGACGCTTCTCGATCGTCGACACCATGCGCGTCACGGTGTACGGAACCAGCTTCTTGGCGACTGCGCATTCCTTGAACGTGCGGCCCGGACCTTCGCTTTCATGGCCGACGCCCTTGTCATCGACGTAGGCGCCGCGTACGTTACGGCGAACCGTATAAGCGACGCTGCGCATTTCGTTGTAATGCACCTTCTTGCAAACCGTGTAGGCAACCTTCTCGGTTTCGCAACGGGTGACGTACGTCGTGCACGGCACTTGCTCCGTCACGCAGCGAACTTTCCAAACTTTGCGAGTCGGCTGCGGGCAGCACGGGTCGCTCTTGCAGCACGTGTTGCACGGGTCAACGCAGCAATTGTTGCGGCCGGCGCGGAAACGATCAAACAGGTGAACCGACTTGCAAGCGCACGGATCGAAGCACGGATCGCAGCAATCGTTCTTCTTCGTGGTCGTGGTGGCACACGGATCGCAGCCGTTGTTGCGGCCCAGGCCGATGCCCGTGAACAAGCCGCGCACGCCGCCCGGCCGGCACGGATCGTACGGTTCGTCGATGCACTCGACGAAGCGGCGCGTCACCGTCTGGCAGGTCGTCACCGGTTCGCAGATGCGCTTGATGCATTCCTTGTAGCAAACTTCCTGCACGTCCTTGCAGCAAGGAACGCACACTTGCTTGCAGCAATGTTCCTCGACGCACCGCGAAACCTGGCAGCAAACTTCCTTGTGGCAGGCTTCCGTCACCGGGCGGCAGACGCGATGGCATTCCTCGCGGCAATGCATTTCGCAGATCATCTTCTGCACCTGACCGCAATGAACGTGGCAATGCTGTTCATAAACCGGGCAGTGCACCGTGTAATGGCAGTCCTTTTCACAGTGCCGGGCGATGCAGCGGCGCACGTGGCATTCGACGTCCTTGACGCAATGCTCGACCTGCGGGCGAAACTCGTGGCAATTGATTTCCTTCCACGCCGGCCGCATGACGTTGCGCATGCAGACCTCTTCAACGGTCTTGTACTTGGTGACGTGGCAGTCCTTGTAGCGGACTTCTTCCTTGTAGCAGGTCTTGCAGACTTGCTTGTTGACCGTTTCGCACACGGTCTTGTAGCAGGTGTGCCAGCGCTTTTCGATGACGTCGTCGTAGACCAGTTTGTAGCAAACGCGATTTTGCTGCTGGCAGGCGGAATAGCAGCACTGCGCGTCGCCGCAGGCTCGAGAGAGACTGGAGAACCTCAAGGCGCCGCAGTGCGACGCGGAAGCAGCCTGAGCCAAACCCAACAGGGCGGCCAGAGCGAAGAACAGCGGCGCTCCCTTGCGCATCCTCATGATTTATGCCTCCTCAACGGCAAAGGAATGGGGCTCAGCCCCATCCGAACAGGTTAGGCAGCTACAACAAAGCAGACTGCCGGGATCGGCCTTCGACGCGGGGGTTGCCACGCCGACTCGACCCCGATTGATTCCAGTGAACCCCGGCGCGCTCCGCGCGCCCAATCCATCCAACGCTGTTTATCGGCGCACGCTTACCGGCACGATGACTGCTTCGCGCGTTTATACGCCTTAGCCATCCAGCGCCTTTACCGGAGGCGACATTTCTGCGGGATGTTCCATTGGGTTAAGTTGGCGAACCTGGGAGAGGACACTTGACTTTTTGATTTGAGCGCGAAACCGCAAGCGTTGTGGCGGACCCTTCCGAATCTTCCGAAAATAGCGCTTGACACGGCCGAGGAAAAGTGCGACGGATGGATATACACCATCTGCGACCAAACTCAAACGACAAGGATCCATATCTCATGACTCATTACTCATGCGATCTTTGCGCGAAGGAACTCACGGGCGAGCCGCGTTATGTGGTGAAGATCGAAGCCTTCGCGGACCAGGACCCGGCGGAGTTGACCGAAGGCGATTTCGATGACGATCACATGGAAGTGGTCAGTCAGATGATTCAAGAGATGGAAGAAAACGAAGTGGAACTCGAGTTGACGCCTGCGTCGAAGCAATTCCGCTACGATCTGTGCGGCGACTGCCACCGGCGATTCCTGCGCGACCCGCTGGGGCGTGAACGAGCGCACAAGGTTGTGTACAGTCCCAACTAATTGCGAGCCACGGGGTTTATCCCCGTGGAATGGATGTCCATACCACGGGGATAAACCCCGTGGCTCGCAAACCAATTCACCGTCGCGGCAATTGAATGCACGCAATCTCCGATTGATTGCGAATGAACAACCGATCCCCCGTCAGCGCCGGCGTATTCCACGTCTTGCCCTTGAACACCTCGAAACTCGCCAGTACCTCGTGCGCGTCCGCATTCGGCTTCAACAGCGATATCGCGCCTTCATCGCTGACCACGAGCAAGACGTCATCCACCAACAACATCTGCCCAGGCCCGTAGCGTTCGCCCTTCCAGCGAATCTTGCCATCGCTCACGTTCAGGCAGCGCATTTGCCCATTGAGGGCGTTGAGCCCAAAGATACGCGTGCCGTCCGTGACCGGGTTGGCGAACCGTCCGCCCAAAAGTTCGTTCTTCCAGACCGTCTCCACCGACCAGATATCCGCGTCCGGCGCCGGCGGCTTGACACGAAACATCGCGGCGCCATTCGACGGCTCCGAGGTGATGAACACCTGATCGTCGCCGATGATGACCGGCTGGATCATGTTCATGTCCATCTTGCTCGCCCATGGCGTCATCCAGAGTTGCTTGCCCGTCTTCGGTTCAAACGAGCCTAACGCTTCGCCGTCGAAGACGAGGATTTGCGGCACCTTGTGCAGCACCGCCAGTTGCGGCGAACTGTAGCCCGCCTTGCGATTGCCGACCGCCCAGCGCTGCGTCCCCGTTTTGTAATCGTAAGCGATCAACGCCTTGCTCGCTCGTTCATCGGGATCGACACCGGCGTGCGCGATCACCAGATCGTCCACGATGAGCGGCGAGCCGGTCAAGCCCCATTCGATGTTCTTCGCCTCGCCCTCCTTGAGAATGTCCTTTTTCCATTTCAGATTCCCCTCGGCATCGAGGCAAACGAGTTGCCCGGTCGCGCCGAGCGTGAAGATGAGTCCATCGTGAATCGTCGGCGTCGCCCGCGGGCCGATGCCCATGACGTCCTTGCGAAAGGCGTCATAGCGATAATCCCAGATCTTTCGCCCGTTGGCGCGATCGTAACAAACGACCGCCTCCTCGGCGCCGCGCTGTTCCATCGTGATGACGACATTGCCCGCGACCGCCAGACCGCTGTAGCCTTCGACGCATGGCCGCCGCCAGACCACCTTCGGCGGATGCTTGACCCAGTCGGTTTCGAGCTTGATGTGCGTGATGACGCCGTCCATCTTCGGCCCGCGAAAGCGTGGGAAATCGTCGGGGCCGATCGTCAAATCAACGACGGGCGGTTCCACCGTCTTGGCGGTCTCGGCGCGTTGAAAGTCGTCGTAAAGCTCCTCCAGAGATTTCTCCCAGCGATACTGAAAGACGGGAACCAGGCCAACGTCCCTGGACGTCAGTTCGACTTTGCGCAAGCCGAAAATCCATGCGGCCGGCGAAACGATGATGAGCAAAGCCAGCACACCCAGCCGCGTCCGCCAGCGAAAGCCGGAGAAGAACAGCCACCAGATGCCAAGCAGGAGAATGCCGAGCGGGAAGGCGAGGCTCGTCATGAAAAAGATGTCAAGCATCTCATCGGAGTATTCCGCCGTCGCGTTCCAGACCCACGGCAATGCGGTGAGACCGCCGCAGACGAGGATGACGAACACCGGGAAAACGAAAC
>Ga0105340_1001329_pt1 | contig 11118 bp, 5 predicted proteins | sample EasRivMeERMLT700_FD_89676 | JGI IMG/M metagenome (GOLD analysis project Ga0105340, IMG submission 89676) | Soil microbial communities from meander-bound floodplain in the East River, Colorado, USA - East River MetaG ERMLT700 | ecosystem: Environmental > Terrestrial > Soil > Floodplain | place... | reverse complement strand
TGAATGGTGTGATTCCTCCTATGTCCTTAGCCAATGGTTTGTGGTTAGGAAAAGTACCTGAAGAGCTGTCATGCCTGACATTTGTTGAGAAACTTCTGATTTCCCGTATTCGTCACAACAGATGCATTGTCCGAGTTGCCTCTGGAAGATACAAAATGCGAGCCAATGCGGTCAGCTTCCAAAATCCAATACCAAAGGTCTACAATGTTTTGCCACCTCCGATCAGAGAGATGGATGAAGTACTGGCATTCATTTATACCGGCCCATGTCAACCTACAAAGGAGGATTTAGAACGCACACCACTTCTAGTCAGACGAACTCAGGTAGGTATGGCACTGAAGTGGCTCAAGCTCAATCATTGTGACTACCAGGCCATAGAGATATCAGAAGATAACCTAAACGATTATCCTGAACATGATGTTCCTGTTGTCATTGATTATCGCCAGTCCACTAGCAACAAAGACAAGGAGGCCACGAGCGTGCATGACAATGATGATGAAGATGGTGCTGAAAATGGAGATTGCCCATTTGTTGTACATGGGCTTACTGGTGAAGAGTTTTCGACGATGAGTTTACAGAATATCAAGGCACATGCTCTGGAACATTTGATGACTGAAGGAAAGATACTTCTCATGGGACATTCAAAAGAGCCACAGTCTCTGTATAAAAATCCTCAGTTATTCCCGGCGATGCTACCCTGGTTATTTCCATATGGCTTGGGTGGTATAGGAAATACCCGACACCAAGGAAAACTATCAAGCATGGCACACAAAAGGCACCTGCTGATGTATCATGACAAACGCTTTCAAACCGACCCATATTTTCCCCTTATTGCATTCAATCATGAGCAGATCATGGACAGCACAACAGGAGGATATCTCACGGCGGAAAAAGCGTCCTTTACTGATATATCTGAGCGTCTGCTAGACATTGACATGAAGGTACTTGCAGATATTAACAAACGGTTAGCGAGAAAGGAAAGAGTGAAACCGGAAACGGAAGCCGAGAAAAATTGCTATAAATTACTAGCCGATCTTGATATGGTAGGAGGCCATGTTAAAGGATCCGTTACTGCTAAGAAGTACATGAGAAATGAGATTTGGTCATTAATATCCTTTATTGGTACCCCATCATGGTTCATTACCTTATCGCCGGCTGATCTTAAGCATCCTATGTGTTTATATTTTGCAGATAGTGACGAGGAGTTCAAACCAGAAATCAAGCTCCCGGATGAAGCATACAGACTGATCGCCCACAATCCGGTTGCTGCAGCAAGGTTTTTCCATTTCATGTGTGAGACATTTATTAAGCATGTTCTTGGTGTTGGCCAGACACATCCAGGGCTATTCGGAAATACGGCAGCTCACTATGGAACAGTTGAGCAACAGGGTCGGCTTACACTTCATATGCATTTGTTGCTATGGATACAACAGTCACTATCCCCTCAAGATGTAAGAAATAGAATCATGGATCGAACATCTGACTTCCAACAGAGCATGGTAGATTATCTAGAAGCGGTTCATATGGGTCAATTCTTCGATGGCAGTCTCAGTGATGTAAAAGCACGGGTGAAAAAGTCACAGGAAACTGATCCGAACTATGTTGATCCAACAAAGACCATGCCCGACCCTCCACCTCCGAGATGTAGTGCATTGTCATGCGATGATTGCTCCAAATGCACCTCTCTGCTTTCATGGTGGGAGAAATTTAAAAATACAGTGGATGACCTTCTTTTGCGGTCAAATGTTCACTCATGCATATCAGCAGTAAAAGACAAGGAAGGGAAGGAGATAAAGAAGGGTTGTCTGAATGATGATGGGGAATGTAAGGCTCGCTTTCCACGTGATATTGTGGAAGAAACCATGGTAGATCCGTTATCAGGAGCATTGAAAATGAAAAAAAATGAAGCTTGGTTGAATACATTCTCACCCACTGTTACTTATCTATTCAGATGCAACTCCGACGTGACAAGTCTTCTGTCCGGGACCGCCATCAAGGCTGTGGTGGGGTATGTCACTGACTATGTGACCAAAAGCAACCTGAACACCTATTCAGTATTTGACACTATAAGACAAGTGTTTGATAGAAATTCAGAGATGATTGGAGGTACCTCCGACCGAAAACAAGCTGCAAGGACCTTGATGACCAAAATTGTGAATTCACTTACAGCCAAGTTGGAGATGGGTAGCCCTATGGCATGTCTTTATCTTTTAGGCCATCCCGATCACTATACTGGGCACAAATTTATTAATTTCTACTGGAAAAATTATGTGAGAGAAGCTCGCAGTGCATGGGATGAACAGTGCGACACTGATAAAGCAGAGAGGGTTGTGTTGAACAAAAGTATGGGAAAGTATGTTGGGCTATGCAGCGTTCAGGACTACATACACCGACCACGAATATATGAAAACACAAATCTATACGAATGGATTCAAAGATCAAGAAAGTCAAAAAGGAGCCCTACCGAAATGAGAGCCTTCAATAAAAAGCAAAGTAAAAGGGCAGAAATAACCTGTACAATTCCTGAAGTAGTTTCCGACGGTGAAGATGAACTTGACCTGCTGGCCAGACAGTCTGACATTGGAGGTGGTTGTGATAACTTGGAAATGGATGGAGATGTCAACGACTACAACGAGGATATTGAAGACTCTGAAAGTGACACAGATGATGAGGACAGAGAGCTGAATATCGGAGACGATGGTGAATATATTGAGGAAGAGTGCAATCAGCATGAATTCCTCTTACAACATCCACAATACAACACGCATCAAATACGTTGCGATGAGGATTCTGAATACATAGTGCCAAATTTTATTGGTGGAACGTTACCTCGACGTGATCGAGGTGATCGGGAATATTATTGCTCCACTATGCTCACCCTGTTTAAACCATGGAGACATGGAAATATGCTGAAGAGTAAAGATCAGACATGGGATGAGTCCTTTCTGGAATACCAGTTTTCAGACCATCAAGAACAACTAATGAAAAATTTCAATCTTCGTTATGAATGCAATGATGCACGGGACGATTATTATGCCCAAAGGAGAATGGATAAACAAAAAAATGGTTTTTTTACCTCTTGGGCCACCGATGATATGCTAGAGAGACTTGATGACAACAATACACAACAACCATATGATGAGAGTGACCCAGTTGAAACGATGTTAGATGAGAATCCCTACCTCTCAAGTGGACACTCACCGGAGAGTGACAAAAAGTTACGCCAGATGATCGAGATTGAGATGATTGTTAGAAACGCAGGTTGGTTGGATAAAATAATTGATGGTGCTGATCCAATTGACAAGGAAGAGTTCAGACCAGAGAAAAATCAATCTGCAAGTAAATGGAATGAGACTGTACAGAGCGCTAAGCAAAAAATACTCCACGATCGCAATAAAAACATACCCTCAGAGGAAGAAGTCCAAGGAAGAAGTCCACATGTTAATTGGGATGAGGTTAAAATTGCAGATATATCTTATTTGAAACGAAACTTCCGGGCAGAAAGAGCTGAGCAACAATCATTTATCGATGACACTGTAGCAGAATTTCATTTGAACAAAGAACAAGAAAGAGCCTTCCGTATTGTGGCGAATCATGCCACTACCAGAAATTCAAAGCAATTAAAAATGTATTTGGGTGGCATGGGCGGAACAGGGAAATCACAAGTGTTAAAGGCATTGGTCAAGTTCTTTGAAAAACGGAAAGAGTCTCACCGGATCATGATCCTTGCCCCAACAGGTACAGCAGCTGCTCTTTTAAATGGTTCAACTTATCATTCAGCCTTGAGCATTCCTATTGACGATGCTCCCGAACCACAAAATGAGTTCAAAGCATTGGCACAGGTGAGAACACGATTGGACGGCGTGGACTATATATTCTTGGATGAAATATCAATGGTGGCATGCCATTCACTGTACAAAATAAGTGCACAGCTGGCGAAAGCAAAAAATGTAGTCGATATCCCATTTGGAGGGCTGAATATGATATTTGCGGGGGACTTTGCACAATTGAAACCAGTCGGAGGTGCGCCTTTATACAGTAATATGGTTGGCACATGTTTGGAGGCTTCACAAAAACCTCAAGGCCAACAGTCAGCCATAGGTAAGGCGCTATGGCACCAAGTTACTACAGTGGTCATACTTCGCCAAAACATGAGACAGACTACACAGTCCGTGAATGATGCAAAGCTTCGCACCGCATTGGAAAATATGAGGTATGGAGCATGTACTCCTGAAGACATCCTATTTCTTCGCACGAGAATCGCAGGCAAGCGACCCGAACAGCCAAAACTGACTGAAAAACGTTTCAGGAATGTATCTATCATCACCGCCTGGAATTCACATAAAGATAAACTAAATCAACTTGGCTGTGAACGCTTTGCACTGGAAACTAACCAGAAATTGACTCATTTCTACTCTATAGACAAATTGGGGAAAGATGAAGATCCAGCACTGAAGAAGAAGAAGCGTTCACGTCGACGAACGGCCGCCGCGGTTCAACAGCATAAGATAAGTCCCATGTTGGAAGGTGTGCTATGGAACCTGCGACATTCCGCATCTGGTCATATCCCAGGCAAACTTTCGCTCTGTATTGGAATGCCCGTAATGATCCGGAACAATGATGCTACTGAACTGTGCATAACAAAAGGTCAAGAAGGACATGTAGCAGGATGGCAGTCAACAAAAGGCCCGAGTGGACAACTGGTTTTGGAAACACTATTCATCAAACTATGGCAACCAGCACGGACAGTGAAAATAGAAGGTCTCCCTGATAATGTAGTACCTATAACAAAAGCCACTAGAACAGTGTCATGTCTCTGTCCTAGTGACATGAAGCTCAGTATAAGTCGTAGTCAGGTGAATGTACTTCCTAATTTTGCAATGACAGACTATTCTGCTCAAGGCAAGACAAGACCAATCAATGTTGTCGATCTCAACAACTGCCGTGATCATACATCATACTACACCTGTCTTTCACGAAGTTCAACGTCTGAAGGCACAATTTTGATACAAGGCTTTGATGAACAAAAAATTATGGGGGGTGCATCAGGACATCTGCGACAAGAGTTTAGAGAACAGGAACTTTTGGATGAGATATCGGAATGTCTATATGATGGAAGCCTTCCTTCTACTATTGATGGTCAACTTCGCAATTCATTGATACGTCAGTATCAGTTGTTCAAAGGTACAAAGTACATGCCTGTAAATACACCTCCTGCATTGAAATCAACGGAATCTGATGAGATGACGATGCTACCTGTGGTTACTGACAGTCCATGGCAGATCTTACCCTCAAAGGTTGAAGATAGTAAAAACACACCGGTTACAAAAAGTACCTATGTTACTGCAAAATCCACCAATATCCGCAACACAAATGAGAAAAAGCGCAAATCCGATGAAGTAGAGGACCATGTTGAAACTGATGTTATAAAATTGAAGACTAAAAAATCAAAACAGGTTCATACACAAATCAACAACATGCCCATTGGTATTAAATGGGATGGAGAAAACTACAGCTGCGCATATGACGCCTTATTTACCATTCTGTTTGACATGTGGATGTCCAAACCGGAAAAATGGGGTGAGTCATTCGGATCAATAAATGCACATATGAGTAAACTGATTGATGTTTACTATAATGTAAGTAAGCGTAAATGTTCCTTAGAGGTGGCGCGAAACACGATTAGAAGTCAACTACACAAATTGGACGGCAAAAAATTTCCATATGGGAAAGTGGGAACCAGCATCTCAAGTTTGGCAAGTGAAATGTTTTCTAACCCCATCACAATTTCTTCAACGAAGATCTGTGTACATTGTGAAAACTGTCTTATTGTTGATATGCATGTCACACAACCTACCTCGGTCAATGAATGGTTTAAATCTTGGCAGAGTCAACCTAAAATCGAATGTGCTACCTGTCGAAAAACAACGAGATTATTGGGGTGTGATGATAAACGTGGATATGGTGAAAAGCATCAACGAATTGTCATAGTCAATTTGGACACACCGCATGTACAGATTAGTAAACATATTAAGATGAAATGTATCAACGGTAAATATACAATGCTGTCATTGCGTGGAATAGTTTATCTTGGAGGGTATCACTTCACTTCAAGGATAGTTTCATCTGATCGAAGTGTCTGGTATCATGACGGCATCGTGACTGGAAAGAAATGCATGAAAGATGGACATCTCATTGATTACACAAGTCAAGATTTACTCTCATGCCGAGAACGACAAGCAAATCTGCTCGTCTATGCAAAAATGTAACCCTCTCTTGTCAATGATATCCTGATTGCCTATTCAAAGCAGATCACGTGTCTGACTATTCAAGCACTCGCTCATGTGATTCGGTATTTTGAAGCTAATTTGTAAACGACAGGTAATGTTTTGTTCAAGAGGTCATTCATTTGTAAAAATGCTGAACATCCATGAGAGGTCCATAAGTGGTTCAAAACAGACATGAGGTAATGTGCCTTGAGGTCTATTTTATGTATGTGTATTTGTTTGCTCTCACTTATATATATGAGCAATTACTGTCCCTGAATAGAAGATCTATTACCTAAAATGGATGGGACGGAAAGACTTCACTCAATATAAGGAACCTAACAATTTGAAGAGTTCACCGGAGAGATTGTTCTCTGAACTGCAGTAAATTACAACCTTTGTACACCACAGCAGTGTATTAGTTGCTCAAATGTAAAACTATCAGAGCTAGAGGTAAAAATATCAAAATGGACTCAACAAGAACTTGTCTCCAATCGTTACAGGGAAGACAAGGATAGAATACTGAACATGTGCTGAATGTATGTAGATGTGTGTGTCAATTATTCAAGGAAATTCCCATTCGACGATCAGTGCTAGATATTGTTGAGCTCAAAGGCATTTGTCTGTTGCGATTGTGCTATTAGAAAAACATGTGAGTACTGCATTGGTTATTTCAGTGACCCTTCTTACATTTTGTCATTGAAATTAGCCTTGTTTGCATCTCAGAGTCGTGTTGTGTAGCGAAACATGTGAGCATTGCCTGTACTACATATTTTTCGTCGTTATTATCGTCATTTTCAGTTACAATGCAATTCACCGACCGTTTTCGCGTTATTGTTCTGAAAAGCTACATGAAGAAGAGAAGGGATCGCAATCGCGGAAAATCAGCCGCGCTTATGGCTGTTACCACACATCGTGAGGAAATTGTTCGTCGATGCGGAGAGGATCGCAGGTTGGAAGTGGAAATAACGTATGCATATGTCATTATTTTTCCACTCCACTAACGGGAATGTGGTTACAGGGAAAAATATCATAGCTCGCCCCGTGAGCCCATATTACACTGGACGATGCACATTCGATGGCTCGGCCGTCGCAGGTACACTCTGCATTGTTTTAACGATGGGACGAGCGAATTCTTCGACAACGGGGGTAAGGACTGGAAGTTGGAATGTACAAAAAATGATGAGGAAATAGAAGAGCAATTAAGAGTGGAATACGACGTCTTATAATCAACCCTTCGTCTTCTGTTCTCAGCATTTCACATTGACTATTCTCATACTCATTCTTGTTCTGTCATTCCTTAGTTCTCACTGTGACATTGTGTACAGTCGGTTTTTCTATCACACGTACTATGTTGCACATTGCAATATTCTCATAATTAAGTTATGTATCAACAAATTGTCGTATCATTGTCGGTTACATACAACATTCACGTACTAGATTTGACAGAAAAGTAATTAAGAGGTACACTTGAAATGAAAATCGTCAATTGTCGTAAATATATACCCCTCTTGAATGAGGCTATAATAACTTTCAGATACACTGTCAATGAAGTAAAGCATGAGCAAACTTACCAGCCCTCTTTCAAGGTAAAGGTGAACCGAGATTGCCTCCAGAATATGGAAATACAATTCGTGAACATCGTTTGACACCCGAGCATGACTGATATGTATGTATCGTTTTGATCCAATCTCTTTCAAGGTGCCTGTAATCCGGACGTATGCTCCTTCACTGTTGTTCATTTCGATTATATCCCCCGATGTTCCTATGCCTTCCAATGTCAAATCAATCCATTGACGAGCCTCTATATTCCCTGTCCCATCGTCAATGCGATATAAGCAATTCGGTGCCTGCAATGAACTCGCGACAATCTGTGCGACCACTGTTATCTGAGCCATCTGAGATGTCAGGCAAGTAGATCAAATTCATGCAAGATGAACGTGCCTGTCCAATTTCAGCACCATCAATGACCCATTCCCCATCCATGTCTGTCTTGCTAGCTTTTACTAACTGTGCGATAGTAACAGGTCGTAGGGACTTTGAGGCCTCGCTCCTCTGTCAAATGCAGTTGTCAGTAATTGAGTACAGCTGAGTGATGTTGGGAATGACAACAGGTATTTCCTTGTAATTTTCCACAAGTTCTCCGTTCATATTTGGTGGTATAGAGGATAGATGATGCAGACAGGAGGACGTTCGTATGTTATGGCTGGTTCGTATTCAGGAACCAACTTCGTGGGCAATCACCGGGCCACACTGAGCCAAATAAGCCTTGAGTTTATGTGAATCACGTGATCAACCCACAAAACAGTCGATCACATGACTTGTTTATTTGTATGACCATATAATCCTCGTGTCTTCACAACCTATTGATTAACTTTAAATGTTGGTCTAAATTTAAAATGGAAGGTTTACATGATGCTTTTATATTAAGAGCAACATTTATAGTGGCTTCAGTGTTTGTAGACTGTATTATCTTATAGATGCATCGGATATTGCCATTGATGTTGTCTGTTTGTTCTATATATTTGTGTGTATTTAGTTGCTCACAATAATTGTTGTCCCAGAACGGAACATAGTTTACCTGAAATGGATGAAGCTAAACTGTATAGCAAAATACTAGATGTCAAACGTGGACTTGTCGAATGCCCCTGTCTGGCTCAGCCCGGGTGAATTCCTTTTCCCTCTCTCCAACAGAAAACTCTTGCTGATCTGCCTCTCAGAATGTAAACACCTTTTATCACGCATGCTTGTAACAAATTCTGTAGCATGTACATCCCTAGACGAATTATTGGACAGCCTATAGCTAGGGGAGACCAGTGTTTATTCAAGAGAGCAGTTATACATTGCACTAATCATTTTTAAAAGTGATGCCTTGCCACTATAAAAAATTCAAACGTGAGCTCTGCTAATTAATCACAATAAATCTACGACGGAAGCAAATCAGCATCATGGCTCACAAGATAACAAAGAAAACATACTCTAGATTTTGTGTGTCAAGGTGGTATGGGAAGCCGACCGATGAGCTACAACCACGCTTCCACCACAGACCAAAATGTAATTAGAGAAATATTTCGCAAGATGCAATGGTGTGCATTGAGGAAACAAACCATGCATTAAAGTCATGGTCATAACTTGTAGAAGTACGATCTTGAGTTTTCCTGTATAGCAGCGAGTAACAGCAAACTTTCCCGCGATCTGAATATTGTTAATCCATTCACTTGCTGGTACTCTCTTCATCATACACTTACAATTCCGCAACATGAAAATATACTGCCTCCGTCGAAATAACCCTGGCAACAGGCGTACCTGCAGAAGGGCGAGACACGCCATCCACCATGCTATAAATCATTATCGGTTGAACATTATCCATCTGTTCAATCATAGACCTGAACAGTTCCACTGGGTGTTAATGTAAGCCCCAATAATCCTTGTCACATCTGTCTTACCTTACCCTGCATTCCTAGGGGCCCAATACACTCATCCAGGTCCGAGAAAGAGAGGCATTGGACAGTGAGAGGATTTGCTGCACAGGTTGCTCTTTGCACCCTGCACATTTATCGTGGCCATCGACAGGCTTGTTTCTTTGAGAACGGAGGTCGTTGGGAGCGGGATGGACTTCAGTTAGATATACGCCGTCGTTGCCGTATTCTGTAGACTACGGAATTCCAATCTCACAAAGAAAGCACCACCAAAAGTTTTGTCCAACAAGTCAACTGTTACTACAAAAGCTTCACAGATGCATTCTCCCTCGAAGACGCCTAATTCTAAACAACCTATCGAAGGATCCTCGGAATCTGAATCTGACGAGGATTCAGAGGAATCGTCATCCGAAGAACTAACACGGGCACAGAATATGGCAGCACAAAGAAAGGCCGAGGCAGCAGAGCGACGAGCAAAGGCCCACGAGGCTGCCCTTGCAACCCGAAACAAGGACGACCTTCGAAGTTTGAAGGCGGCTGGCGCCAACTTGACATGTATGCCGGCTTTAGGATCACAATGGAAGAACCTCATCTAGTTGACGATAAAGCAACGTTTATGTCGTTCTCCCATCTTCTTGATTCACATCGTCTCCGAGCTCTCGCAGATATGGGTTTTGCTCGACCAGGCAAAGGCCATCCCGCTGGCATTGGAAAGTCGCGACATCCTTACCCGCACACAGACAGGCAGTGGGAAGACTGCTGCTTACTGCGTCCCAGTTGTGCAGAAGATCTTGATCGCAAAAAATGTGGGTATGTCCGGAATACTGATGTTGTCCCTGCTAACGTCGCTTCAGGAACTCCTACTCACCTGCAAAGGTGAATGACATCTCAATGACCTTTCCACCCAGAACTGATTGTGGTAAACAGGACACTTCTTCGGGATAAACCTGACATTGTGATAGCTACACCATCGTGGGCACTTGGAATGCTCCAAGCAAAGGTAAGATACAACATCGAATTCACCTTCATCTGTGTTCACTTTGGTGTGTCAGGATATTTCAGCCGCCTTGACTCTCTCATAATCGATGAAGCTGATCTCATCATTTCATATGGCCACGATAAGGACATTCGTCAGATCTTCAGCAGGAACTTTCTTCAGAAAATCTTCCAATCCTTTCTGACGAGTGCAACGATGACCAAGAATGTTGAGATTCTGAAAGGTCTTGCACTACGAAACCCTGTAAGTCAACTATACCACGGTGCTAGCATTTTTCCTCAACACATCACCGAAGGCCATTCTCAAACAAGTGAACGAAGACGAGCCAGCATGTCTTACGCTGTCAAGTGTGTTTGCCTATTCGATAATGTACCATTGATATTTTACCTAACTTCCTGTACACAGATGTTCCAAAGTGGACAAATTCCTCTTGTGC
>Ga0105340_1001328_pt1 | contig 11127 bp, 6 predicted proteins | sample EasRivMeERMLT700_FD_89676 | JGI IMG/M metagenome (GOLD analysis project Ga0105340, IMG submission 89676) | Soil microbial communities from meander-bound floodplain in the East River, Colorado, USA - East River MetaG ERMLT700 | ecosystem: Environmental > Terrestrial > Soil > Floodplain | place... | reverse complement strand
TCGCGCTCCGGCCGGCGCTGGGCGTAGACCTCGACGTTGACGGTGATGGAGGTGCGCCCGACGCGCACCACCTCGGCATAGAAGCTCACGACGTCGCCCACCAGCACCGGCTGCTTGAACTGGAACGAGTTGACCGCCACGGTCGCCACCCGGCCGCGCGCGATGCGCACCGCGGCGATGCTGCCGGCGATGTCCACCTGCGACATGATCCAGCCGCCGAAGATGTCCCCGCTCTGGTTCTCGTCGGCGGGCATCGGCACCACGCGGAGGGTGGGCTCCTTGCCCTGCGGAAGCGCCGTCATCCGCAAGCGTTCCTAGTGACCCGCGTACATGGCGTCGATCTCGGCGTTGAACGTCTCCATGACCTTGGCGCGCTTCAGCTTCAGGGTCGGGGTGAGCAGCCCGTTCTCCACGGTCCACGGATCGAGCGTCGCCCTCACGCGCCGCACCTGCGCGTAGCCCGGGAATTCCTTCATCTGGGTGGCGATGCGCGCGATGAGGATCTCCTCCACCTGTTTCGATTGAAGCGACTGCGGCGCCGCGCTCAGTCCCCGTTCCGCGACCAGCTTCTTCCAGTGGTCGCCATTGAGCACGGCCATCACGCTCAGATAGGGCTTGCCCTCGCCCAGCAGCATCACCTGCTCGAACAGGGCGTCGCGCGCGATCGCGGATTCAATGTCCACCGGCGGCACCTTCTCGCCATTCGAGAGCACAATGATCTCCTTCAAGCGCCCGGTGATGAAGACGTGCCCCTGCCCGTCGATGCGCGCCGTATCGCCGGAATTGAGCCACCCGTCCGGCCCGATCATCGCCTTGGTCGCCTCCGGGTTGTTCCAGTAGCCGAGCATGATGTTCGGGCCCTTGATCATGAGCGCATTGTTCGCGCCGATCCGGACTTCGACGCCGGGGATGGGCCTGCCGACGCTGGCGGGGAGGTTGTCGTCCGGGCGGTTCGCGCACGCGATCGGGCTGGTTTCCGTGAGCCCGTAACCCTGCAGGACCGTGAGCCCGAGCCCCGTGAACACGCGCGAGATCTCGGGCGGCAGCGCGGCGCCTCCGGAGATCGCGGCCCGCATGCGGCCGCCGAGCCGCGCGAGAATCTTCTTCGCCACCAGCGCGTTCAGCACCGGCCACAGCAGGAACGACGGCTTCCACGGCCCGCGCCCCTGCGAGTGCTCGAAGCGCGCGTATCCGACCTCGACCGCGAGCAGGAACAGCTTCTTCTTCAGCGGCGAGCCTTCGTCGAGCGCGTTGCGGATGCGCCCGTAGACGCGCTCGTAGATCCGCGGCACGGAGATCAGGATGGTCGGGCGCACCGCCTGCAGGTCCTCGGCGAGCTGGGGTATGCCGCGGGAGTAAGTGTTCGTTGCGCCGCTCATCACCGTGAGGTAATAGCCGCAGGTGCGCTCGAAGGTGTGGGAGAGCGGCAGGAAGGAAAGCAGCATGTCGTCTGGACCTGTCGTCAGCACGTCGAACGAGGCCGCCGCCGCATTGGAGAGGATGTTGTGGTGCGAAAGCATCACACCCTTGGGGCGGCCGGTGGTGCCGGAGGTGTAGACGATGGTGGCAAGCGCTTTCGGGTCGCGCGGCACATGGCGCGTTGCGCCGCCCTGGTCCGGCAGCCACTCGCCGAGCGACCGCAGCCGCGGCTCGCCGGCGTTGGGCACCGGGTTGACGGTCAGGATGCGCACCAGGCTCGCGAGCAGTCCCTTGACCTCGGAGAGCCCCTGCCACTGCTCGGCGCCTTCAATGAGAAGTACCTTGCAGCCGGAATCGTTGACGATGTAGGCGACGTTCTCCGCGCGGTCCTGGGTGTAGAGCGGCACCACCACCAGCCCGAGGCCGAGCGCCGCCTGATCGAACATCACCCACTCGGGGCAGTTGCGCAGCATCACAGCGACGCGGTCGCCGGCCTTCACGCCGTCCTTTTCGAGGGCGGCCTGCCAGCGCGCGACCTGGTGGTCGATCTGCGCCCAGGTGTAGTCGCGCCAGTTGTTGTGGCCTTCATTGAACGCGCGGTAGGCGACGTTGTCCGGCGTGCGCTTGACGCGCTCCCGGAACAGCCCGTCCAGAGTGACCGCCGCTTCGACCGTAATCAGGTGGCTTGAGGCTTGTGCCATTTCCCCTCCTTTTTTTGTTGCGTCACTTCTTCACGGCGTCGTGCGCCGTGGCTCAGTCCAGGAACAGATCGGGATAGAGTCGCGCGCCGGGCGTCACGGCGTATTGTTCGAGTTGGGTGACGCCTTCCTCCCGCAGCACGGCCTCGTCGATGTAAAAGTTGCCCGTGGCGCGGCGGCTGTCGCGGTTGAGAATCGCGTAGGCCGCGTCTGCCACGATCGCGGGTTTGCGGCTCGCCTTGAGGATCGCCTCGGGGAAATTCACCTCGATCGCGGCGGTCGCGATCGTGGTGCGCGGCCAGAGCGAGTTTACCGCGATGCCGAATGCCCGGAGCTCCTCCGCCATCCCCAGCGTGCACATGCTCATCCCGTATTTCGCAATCGTATAGGCAACGTGATCCTTGAACCAGCGTGCCCGCATGTCGAGCGGCGGCGAGAGCGTAAGTATGTGAGGATTGGCCGCTTTTTGGAGATGAGGGATGCACGCCTGCGAGCAGGCAAAGGTGCCGCGCAGGTTGATCGCGAGCATCAGGTCCAGCCGCTTGACGGGGGTTTCGAGCGTCCCGGCGAGCGAGATCGCGCTCGCGTTGTTGACCAGGCAGTCGAGACCGCCGAATGTGGCCGTGGCCTGCTTGACTGCTGCTGCGATGGCATCGGCATCCCGTATGTCGAGCTGGATGGGAAGCGCGGTTCCGCCCGCAGCCTCGACTTCCTTCGCCACGCTGTGGATCGTTCCGGGAAGCCGCGGATGCGGCTCGGACGTCTTACCGGTCACCACGATGTTGGCGCCGTCGCGCGCGCAGCGCAGCGCGATTTCGCGCCCGATGCCTCGCGTCGCCCCAGTGATGAATATCGTTTTGGCCTTGAGACCCATCACTCATCACTCGCCCTTGAAGACCGGTTTGCGTTTCTCGACAAAGGCGGTCACGCCTTCCGCGAAATCACGCGTGCCCGCGCAGCGCGCGAACGCGTCGATCTCAAGCTCGAGTTGAGCCGCAAGCGTCTGGTCCGGGCTCTCGTTGACCAGCCGCTTGATCTCGCCGAACGCCAGCGTGGCGCCGAGGGCAAGCCGACGCGCGATGGCCTCGGTCTCGGTTCCAAGCTGCTCGGCGCTGGTCACCCAGTTGACGAGCCCCAGGCGCAACGCGGTCTGCGCGTCGAACGCATCCGATAGGAGCATGAACTCGAGCGCGCGGCGCGCGCCCAGGAGCCGCGGCAGAAAATGCGTTGCGCCGCCGTCCGGGCTCGTGCCGAGCTTGCTGTACGCCACGGTGAACTTCGTGCCTTCCGCGGCGATTGCGAGGTCCGCCGCCGCCGCGAGGCTCACGCCCGCGCCCGCGACCGCACCGTGAACGCTGGCGAGAACCGGCTTCGGCGCGCGCCGCAGCGCGAGTATCGCGTGATTGAGTTCCACCCCGCCCTCGCGTACCAGGGCCGGCATGCGCGGTAGATTGGCGTGGAAGAACGACACGTCGCCGCCCGCGAGGAACGCGGGCCCGGCGCCGCGCAGCACCACCGCGCACGCTGTCGCGTCGTGCTCTGCGCGCTCGCATGCCGCACGCAACTCGACGATCATGCGGGCGTCCAGCGCGTTCAGCACCTGCGGACGGTTGAGCGTGATCGTCGCCACGCCTTCGGCGACCGAATACAGAATGGTGTCGGTCACGGTGCCGGGCTTGGCTGGTGGTCGCGGCTCTCCAGTTCGGGCCAGGAGGTCCTGCCACGCAGAGCCTCGAACGTGACCGGCTGGGTGGTCTGATGAATTTCGGTCTTGCCGAGGTCCTTCGGAAAATCGTCCACCATGATGACCCGCCGGCGCAGCAGCTTCGCCCGTTCCATCGCCTCCTTCTCCGCCTGCGTAATCACACCCTTGGCATGCGCCTCGTCGACCATCGGATCGGCGAAGGTGCTCGTGATCACGCCGCGCTCGCGCGCCTGCCGGATCTTGGCGCCGATCGATTCGGCGGCGATCACCGCGCGCAGCGCCGCTTCCAGCACGGCAACCGGCTCGTCCGGGTCGCGTGGAATGTAGGTGCCCGCGGTCAGGCGGTCGCGCGCCGGCCCTGGCTCGAGCAGAAGCCCCACCACCTGGCTTCCAAGCCGGTCGCGCGGAGCCGAGAATTCCCGGCCCAGCGGAAAGGCGAACGGAAAGATGATGGCGCGCAGCAGCACGCCTGCCACGAATCGGTTGGGCATGTTCGCGATGAGCCCGTAGAACGCCTCCTCGATCCGCGCCAGGGCATCGCGCACCGACCAGTGCACAAATGGCAGGTCCTCGGACGGACGCCCGTCATCCTCGTATTGCTTGAGCGCGGCGCAAGCGAGGTAGAGATTGGATAGGATGTCGCCGAGCCGCGCCGACAGCCGCTCGCGGCGCTTGAGCGCGCCCCCTAGAAGAAACATGGACACGTCCGCGGTCCAGGCGAACGCGGCCGACATGCGCGTCAAGTGCTGGTAGTAGCGCCGAGTGTGCCGGTCACCTGGCACGGAGACAAAGCGCGCGCCGGTCAGTCCCATCCAGAACGCGCGCGCCTTGTTCGACGCGATAAACCCGAGATGCCCGAAAAACGCCGCATCGAAGTCGCGCAGCGCCTTGGCTGCGTCGCGCTCCTGCGTCGCCTGGATCTCCTTCAGCACGAAAGGATGCCCGCGGATCGCGCCCTGGCCGAAGATGATCATGGAGCGCGTCAGGATGTTCGCCCCTTCCACCGTGATCGCGATCGGCGTCTGCTGGTAGGCGCGCGCGAGGTAGTTGCTGGGACCCAGGCAGATGCCCTTGCCGCCGTGGACATCCATCGCGTCATTGATGACCTGGCGGCCGCGCTCGGTCAGGTGGTACTTGACGATCGCCGAGATGACCGACGGTTTCTCACCCAGGTCCACGGCGCCGGCGGTCATCACGCGCGCCGCGTTCATGATGTAGGTATTGCCGCCGATCCGCGCGAGCGCTTCCTCGACCCCCTCGAAGCGCCCGATGGACAATCGGAACTGCTGGCGTACGCGGCCGTAGGCGCCGGTCGTGAGCGCGCACCCTTTCGCGATGCCGCAGGCGTTGGCCGGCAGCGAGATGGAGCGCCCGGCCGCGAGGCAGTTCATCAGCATCTTCCAGCCCTGCCCGACGTAGTCAGCGCCGCCGATCACGAAATCGAGGGGCACGAAGACATCCTTGCCCCAGGTCGGGCCGTTCATGAACACGGCATTGAGCGGGAAATGCCGGCGCCCGATATGAACACCCGGCGTCTGCGTCGGTATCAGCGCGAGCGTGATGCCGATGTCCTCGGTCTTGCCGAGCAAGTGGTCGGGATCGTAGAGCCGGAACGCGAGCCCGAGCAGCGTTGCGACCGGCGCGAGCGTGATGTAGCGCTTCTCCCAGGTCAAGCGCATGCCCAGCACGTCCTTCTTCCCCTGCCATTCGCCGCGGCACACGATGCCGAAATCGGGGATGGCGCCGGCGTCCGAGCCGGCCTCGGGGCTGGTAAGCGCGAAGCACGGAATGTCAATTCCCTTCGCGAGCCGGGGCAGGTAGTGGTCCTTCTGCGCCTGGGTGCCGTAATGGAGCAGGAGCTCCGCCGGGCCGAGCGAATTTGGAACCATCACCGTGATCGCGGCCGTGCTGCTGCGCGTGGTGAGCTTCATGATCACCTCGGAATGCGCGAGCGCGGAGAACCCGAGCCCGCCGTACTCCTTGGGGATGATCATGCCGATGAAGCCCTTGTCGCGGATGAACTGCCAGACGTGCGGCGGCAGGTCATGGAGCTCGTGCGAGATTTCCCAGTCGTGGGCCATGGCGCACAGCTCTTCCACCGGGCCGTCGAGAAACGCTCGCTCTTCCGCGGTCAGCTTCGGCCGCGGATAGCCGAGAAGCTTCTTCCAGTCCGGCCTGCCGCTGAAGAGCTCGCCGTCCCACCAGACCGTACCCGCCTCGAGCGCTTCCTGCTCGGTCTGCGATACCTGCGGGAGAATCCTTCGGAATAGTCCCAGCAGCGGCCGGCCGATGAGCGCGCGGCGGATCGGAGTCGGATTGCACAGGAGCGCGCCGATGGCAAAGACGACCCACAGCGTCGTGATGAGCGGCTGCGGCCAACCCGCGTAGAAGGTGATGAGCCCAAGCCCGATCGCGATCGCAATCGTCCAGGCGACGGCGGGCAGGCGGTGGTAGGCGAGGATCCAGGCGACCGCGACCGCGGCGAAGATGATCAGCAAGGTGGACATCGTTGCCCTGACGCCGGTTCGCGCCAGCATACACGGGGACGCACACCTTTTCCATCGTGCGATGCGTCTCCCCGGAAAAGGTGTGCGTCCCCATTTTTTGACTGTGCGTTCAGGCGCGTGCGAAGATGAATTCGGGGGAGGGAGCAACAAGATGGCACAAGCGCGCCAGCGCGGCGTCGCGTCGGCGGGCCGGCGTGCGTGTGCTAACATCGACTGACCTTTCCTGGCGCGGGACCTTATAAGTTGGAAACGTCCGTCGCGAGGCAAATCGACACCGGCAGCACCTCGATCAGCGCCGAAGCGCTGGTGGACATGCTGCGCGAGCTGGCCACCGAACTCCATCCCTCGCGCGCCGCGATCCCCTCGTCGCTCGATGCCCGGCTCGAGCAGGGCTACGGCTTCGACAGCCTCGGGCGCGTGGAACTGTTTCTGCGCATCGAGCGTCGCTTCGGCGTGAGCCTGCCGGAAGCGGTCATGGCCGAGGCCGAGACGCCGCGCGATCTCCTGCGCGCGATGCTCGCGGCGGGCCCCGCGCATCCCGCTCGCGCCGCCGCGATCGAGCGCGTCTCCGCGCTTGCCGTCGAATCGGAGACACCCGAGGATGCGGCCACGCTGCCCGATGTACTTGCGTGGCACGTGCAGCGGCATCCCGCGCGCCCGCACATCGTGCTGCAGGATGAGGAAGGCAGCGAGCGCACGGTCACCTACGCCGAGCTTGACCAGGCCGCCCGTGCCGTCGCCGCCGGGCTGATCGAGCGCGGGCTCGAGCCGGGACGCACCGTTGCGATCATGCTGCCCACCAGCGTCGAGTATTTCTTCAGCTTCTTCGGCATCTTGCTCGCCGGCGGCGTGCCGGTGCCGATCTACCCCCCGGCGCGCGCCTCGCAGATCGAGGATCACCTGAAGCGCCACGCCGGAATACTCTCGAACGCGCTCACCCGGATGCTGATCACGGTGACGCAGGCGAAGCCGCTCGCGCTGCTGCTGAAGCCGAGGGTGGACACGCTGAAGGACGTGGTGACGCCGGAGGAATTGATGCGGCCCGCGATGCACGCAGTGGCGCACCGCGCCAGTACCGGCGACATCGCGATGCTCCAGTACACCTCGGGCAGCACCGGCAACCCCAAGGGCGTGGTGCTGACCCACGCCAACCTGCTCATCAATATCCGCGCCATGGCGCGGTCGCTGCGGGTCACGCCGGCGGACGTCTTTGTGAGCTGGCTGCCGCTCTATCACGACATGGGCCTCATCGGCGCGTGGATGGGCAGCTTGATCTACGGGTTCAAGTACCCCGTGATGTCTCCGTTGAGCTTCCTCGCGCGCCCCGAGCGCTGGCTGCGCAGCATCCATCGCCATGGCGGCACGATCTCCGGCGGGCCCAATTTCTGCTACGAGCTGTGCCTGCGCCGGATCCAGGACGCCAATATCGCGGGCCTCGACCTTTCCACCTGGCGCCTCGCGTTCAACGGCGCGGAGCCGGTTTCTCCCGACACCATGGCGGCGTTCAACAAGCGCTTCGCGCGCTTCGGCTTCCGGCCCGAGGCGATGACGCCGGTGTACGGGCTCGCGGAAGCGACCCTCGGCGTTGCGTTCCCGCCGCCCGCGCGCGGCGTCAAGCTCGACCGCGTCAACAAGGACCGGTTTATGCGCGGCGGCGAAGCGGTGCCCGTCGGCCCGGAGCACGCGGATGCGCTTACGTTCGTTGCCTGCGGCCACCCCATCCCCGGCCACCAGATTCGCGTCGTGGACGCCACGGGCCTGGAGCTCCCGGAGCGCGCCGAGGGCCAGATCCAGTTCAGCGGGCCATCGGTCACCAGCGGCTACTACCGCAGCCCGGAGGCGACCCAGGGGCTCCTGCACGGCGAGTGGATGGATACCGGCGACTACGGCTATGTCGCAGAAGGCGAGATCTACATCACCGGGCGCGTCAAGGACACGATCATCCGCGCGGGCCGCAACATCCACCCCTACGAGCTCGAGGAAGCGGTCGGCGATCTCGAGGGCGTGCGCAAGGGCTGCGTCGCCGTATTTGGCAGCCCCGACCCGCGCTCGGGCACCGAACGCGTCGTCGTGCTCGCCGAGACGCGCGAAACCGATACCGCCCGGCGCGATGCACTGCGTGGCCGGATCAACGATCTCGCCGTCTCGCTCATTGGCACGCCGGCCGACGACATCATGCTCGCGCAGCCCGGCACGGTGCTGAAGACCTCGAGCGGAAAGATCCGGCGCGCGGCAAGCCGGGAGCTCTACGAGCGCGGGGGCACGGCCGGGACCAAGTCGGTGTGGTGGCAGGTCGTGCGCCTCACGTGGGCAGCGCTCCTGCCGCAGGCGCGCCGCAGCCTGCGCGTCGTTCTCGACTGGCTCTACGGTGCCTATGCGCTGCTGCTGCTCGGCGCGATCGGCGGCGTAACGTGGGTCGCGTGCGCGCTCGTTCCGCGCACCGTGTGGTGCTGGAACCTGAGCCATCACGCGGGCCGCTTGTTTTTCGCGCTGGGCGGGATGCCAGTAGCGGTGCGCGGACTGGAGCACCTGCCCTCCGGGCGCCCCTGCATCATGGTGGTCAATCACCAGAGCTATCTCGACGGCCCGCTGCTGGTGTCAGCGCTGCGCGAGCCCGGCTGCTTCATGGCCAAGCGCGAACTGCTCGGGCATTGGGTCCCGCGCATCTACCTCAACAGCATCGGAACCGCGTACGTCGAGCGCTTCGATGCCCAGCGCGGCGTGGAGGACGCCGCCCGCTTCACCGATCTCGCGCGCGGCGGGCTGTCGCTGATCGTGTTTGCCGAGGGGACGTTCCGCCGCATGCCTGGGCTGCTGCCGTTCCGCATGGGGGCGTTCGTGATCGCAGCGCAGGCCGGGGTACCGGTCGTGCCGGTCACGATCCGTGGCACGCGCTCCAATCTGCGCGAAGGCCTGTGGCTGCTCCGCCGCGGCCGCATGAGCGTGACCTTCAGCGCGCCGATCGCGCCGACGGGAAGCGACTGGAGCGCGGCCATCCGGCTCCGCGATGCGGCGCGGGCGGAAATTCTGCGGCTGAGCGGGGAGCCGGACCTGGACGAGGAGACCGGGCTCGCGCCCAAGCGCGACGCCGCACAGAGGCAGTAAGGGAGCGGGCGTTCGTTACTCGGCCGATTTGCCAGTGTCGTGAATTGCCGGTATCGTCGCGCGTTCCGATCGACGCCACTTCCAGGAAGGCCCGATGATCCGCACGTTCACGCTCGCCCTCGCCCTGCTCCTTGCCGCGGGTACCGTACACGCCCAGAGCCAGGAAGGGCGGCTCAAGAAGATCGCCGCCACGAAGTCCATCACCATCGCCTATCGTTCCGATGCGACCCCGTTTTCCTTCACCGACGACAAGCAGCAGATCGGCGGATTTTCGATCGACCTCTGCAAGCGCGTGGTCAACTCGATCGAGCGCCAGCTCAAGCTCCAGGGCCTGCAGGTGAAGTGGCATCCTGTTACCTCCCAGACCCGCTTCGACGCCGTCGCCAAGGGCCAGGCCGACATGGAGTGCGGCTCGAGCACCGTGACCCTCGCGCGTCTCAAGCAGGTGGATTTTTCGAGCACCATCTTCGTCGAGTCCACCGGGGTCCTGACGAAGGCCGGATCGGGCCTGCGCTCTCTGTCGGACATGTCCGGCAGGAGCATCGCGGTGATCGACGGCACCACCAACGAGGGCGCCGTTCACGAGCAATTGAAGCGCCGCCAGCTGAGCGCCACCGTCGTGCCGTTCAAGACCCGCGACGAAGCCTTTGCCGCGCTCGAGGACGGCAAGGTCGATGCATTCGCGAGCGACAAGATGCTGCTGCTGGGCGCGGCCCGCAACGCCAAAGACCAGAAATCGCTCTTCATGCTGCCGGACCAGCTCTCGTTCGAGCCCTACGGCATCGTGCTGCCGCGCGGCGACTCCGATTTCCGCCTCGCCGTGAACGCCGGGCTCGCGCAGCTCTATCGCAGCGGCGAGATCATGGAGATTTTCGGCCGCTGGTTCGGCGCGCTCGGCGACCCGGGGCCGGTCGTCCGGGCCGTGTATCTCCTGGGCGCGATCCCCGAGTAAGAGCCCCTAACATAATGAAACACGCGTGCGTTGCGAGCCAAAATTGGTGATGACGCGAAGGACGGCGCAGGGCATAAGTCGTATATGGCCAAGTCGGCCGACAAAGTCAGCGGCGATTTTGGCCGCAACCCCGGCTCAGGCATCTGAATATCCAATGACAACTCAGGAGCTGGCACGAGTTTTGGCCCATGGCTTTGTCGCTCCCCTTGCCAATATTCCCGATATTGGCTGCGTCTCGATTCGCGCCCTGAGCCAAAATCGTGACAGCGCATCGCGCGTTTCATTATGTTAGGGGCTCTAAGGGGCACCCATGGCTGAACGCCGATTCCACGACGCCAAGGCCTATTCCAACCCGTCGTTCATCACCAGCAGGGAAGGCCGCTCCCTGCGCATCCTGTCCGAGTACCTCGAGCCGAAGAGCCGGTTCGAGCGCCTGCGCGTCGACGACACGATCGTGTTCATGGGCTCGGCGCGGGTGAAATCGCGCGAGCAGGCCGAGGAAGCACTGCGCAAGGCCGAAGCGGGCGACGGCGACCTCGAGGCCGCGCGCACAGCGGTGAAGATGGCGGTCTACTACGAAGCCGCGCGCACCCTCGCCTTCCGGCTCACGCAGTGGTCGAAGGGGCTCGACTCGACCGAACGGCGCTTCGTGGTGTGCACCGGCGGCGGGCCTGGCATCATGGAAGCCGCCAACCGCGGCGCGGCCGACGCCCGCGGCATGAACGTCGGACTGACGATCTC
>Ga0105340_1001327_pt1 | contig 11127 bp, 13 predicted proteins | sample EasRivMeERMLT700_FD_89676 | JGI IMG/M metagenome (GOLD analysis project Ga0105340, IMG submission 89676) | Soil microbial communities from meander-bound floodplain in the East River, Colorado, USA - East River MetaG ERMLT700 | ecosystem: Environmental > Terrestrial > Soil > Floodplain | place... | reverse complement strand
TGATGAGCGTACGCCGGTCTCGCAACTGATCGCGCATCTCCCGGAGCCAAATCGTGCGAATAATCGACCAGCGCATAATGAAAACCACAGATGAACACGGATAGACACAGATGGGATCCAGAAAGAACGAACGTTGAAACACGAATCGGCGCCATTACAGAGTCGAAGACGTGTTCGCCATTCTTATCTGTGTGCATCCGTGTTCATCTGTGGTTCCTTCTTTCATTTGAGTCCGCGGCCGCCCCACATTTCCTCTTCACCGAACGGATGTACCGGGCCGCTCGGCTTCGGTTTGGGCAACGCTTTGAGGATCGCCTCGGCCAGGATCAGATCTTGCTTGGTGGTGATCTTGATGTTCGTCGTCGCGCCTTCGACGACGTGAACCGCATAGCCGGCCGCTTCCATCAATTGGGCGTCGTCGGTGAAATTGGCGCCGAGCCGCGTGCGATTTTCGTAAACTTCGACGAGCCAATCGCGGCGAAACACCTGCGGCGTCTGGGCGAGCCATAGTCCCTCGCGCGGCGTCGTACCCTTCACCTGCTTTTGGGCGTCGACTTGCTTGATCGTATCGGAAATCGGCACCGCCAGCATTGCTGCGCCGGTCTTCTCGACCTTCGCGAACAGGTCGTTGACCAGCGAATCGGTCAAGCAGGGCCGCACGGAATCATGAACGGCGACAAAATCGATCTCCGGCTTGACGAGGGCAAGGGCGTTGGCGACCGATTCGAAACGCTCGGCGCCGCCGTCGGCGATTTGCACGTTCATGAACGCGAGGTTGGCGCCGAAGCGGCGGCGGAACATCTCCTGATCTTCCCGCGAGACGACGATGATGCACTGCGCCACGTCATTGCGATTGATGAACAATTCGACGGAACGCAGCCAGACCGCTCGGCCATCGAGGTTCGTGAACGGCTTTTTTTCCTTGCCATGAAAGCGCGACGACTTTCCGGCGGCGGGAAAGATCACGGCAAAGCTGGACATGACAGGGCCCTCCTTCGCACCGCTTGCGGCTTCGCGCTCGCGTTGAAGCGCCGACACGTTTGGCACTTCAACGCGAGCGCGAAGCCGCAAGCGGCTGGAGATATCCTATCGCGCGCCCGGTCGGGTCAACCAGCCTTTCGACGGAGAGATTGGCAAGTCTCGATTTGTTGGCGGAGAGTCGCTTCTTCTTTTTGCAATAGCTCATCGACGCTCTGTACAATTTGTTCGGCCGATTCGAGATAGACGCTCAATCGCCGCAGGCGATCGCTCCACTGCGCGATTTCCTGCCGACGTTCGTCGGCGTGCGACGGGGCGTTTGCCGCCGACGTTTGCTCGATGCGCGCGTTGACCGACGCGATGGCGTGATCCAGACGCGTTTGCACTTCGTCGAGGATCAGCGACCAGCCCGCCGGCAACGCCTTTGCCTTGCTGGCCATTGGCGTTCTCCGTGATCTACTTTGGGAGGAAGGGGAATAGCAAATCGCGATATTTGTGCAAGAGGAGTGCGCCGTTCGCTTGCGGTTTCGCGTGAACGGCGCGCGGAGAACGCGAAACCGCAAGCGATGCAATCTGCTCTTGACGAACTCATGAGAATCGTTATCGTCCGCCACCCTATTGATGCACGAATGCCGGAAATCCGTTCGCGACGGCGCCTGGGGGAGGAGCCGGCGAGTGGCTTTGTTTTTCTGCGCACGAGGAGGGAACCATGTTCATCGCGTGTTCGACAAACTGTTTCGCGCGGCTGCCGTTGGAAAGAGCGCTGCGCTTGATGGCGGAACTGGAATTCTCGAAGGTGGATGTCGCGATCGCCGAGAATGGCAATCACCTGAAACCATCCGAAGTGGTCGAAGACATTTCGAAGGCCGCGCTGCGCATTCGCATCGGCCCGAGCCTGACGCCGGCGGCGTTCAGCGTCGAGTTCGACGCGCTCGAGGGGGAGGAATTCCTCAAACAACTCAAGGCGATCTGCCGGCTCGCCCGCGCCACGACGGTGCCGCTCTTGTGCATCCCGGCGGCATCGACCGGCCGAGGCCTCGATGCCGAGGTATCGCGCCTGCGCGAACTGGTGCAAATGGTCGAGACCGAGGGGCTCATCTTGACGGTGCCGACGCGCATCGGCACGTTGACCGAGTTGCCGAGCACGGCGCGCGAGTTGTGCGAACGCGTGCCGGGCCTGGGTTTGACGCTCGATCCGAGCCATTATGTCAATGGGCCGCATCAGGGCGAATCGTATGACGAGATTTTTCCCTATGTGCGCCACGTTCACCTGCGCGACTCGGGCAAGGCGCCTGGTAAGTTCCAGGTCCGCGTCGGCCAGGGGGAGATCGAATATGGACGCATCATTTCGCAACTGCAGCGTTGCCGATATGATCGATTGTTGAGCGTCGCGCTGCACGACGTTGCCGAAGCGCCGTTCGCGATGGAAAATGAAGTGCGGAAGCTGAAGTATCTGCTCGAGAGTTTGGTCTAAGCCCCAGGATGAGCGCAGCGATTCCTGGGGGTCAGGAGTCGCCATGCTCAATCAACCCGTCGCCCTCGTCACCGGCGGCAGCCGCGGCATCGGCCGCGGCATTGCGATCGCGCTGGCGCGGGCGGGGTTCGCCGTCGCCGTCAATTATCACGGCAACGAATCGGCGGCTCGTGAAACGCAATCTCTTCTTGGCAACGCACCCAACGTTCTGTGCCAGGGCGATGTCAGCGTCGCCGCCGATCGCGAACGCATGCTTGCCGCGATTTTGGACGCATGGCAACGCATCGACGTGCTCGTCAATAACGCCGGCATCACCTCGGTCGGCCGACTCGATCTCCTGGAAGCAACAGAAGAAAGCTGGGACCGCGTGCTTGGCGTCAATCTCAAGGGGCCGTATTTCTTGAGCCAACGCGCCAGTCTGGAAATGATTCGACTTCGCGATGTGGTTTCGAATTATCAACCGGCGATCATCAATATCTCAAGTTTGTCGGCGTACACGCTCTCGATGCAGCGCGGCGACTATTGCATTTCGAAGGCGGGCATGTCGATGCTGACGCAACTCTTCGCGTTTCGCTTGGCGGAGCACGGCATTCGCGTCTATGAAGTGCGGCCCGGCATCATCGACACCGACATGACGGCCGGCGCTCGTGACAAGTACACCCAAATGATTGCCGACGGTTTGACGCCGATCCGCAAATGGGGCACGCCGGCGGACGTCGGCGCCGCGGTAGTGGCGCTCGTGCAAGGCGCCATTCCGCATAGCACGGGCGATGTCGTCAACGTGGACGGCGGGTTTCACTTGCGGGGGTTTCCGCGCTAGTCGTAGCCGCAAGCTGCCAGCTTGCGTGCTCAAGTGAAAGCAGACAAGCTGGCAGCTTGTCGCTACGATTGAATGGCGATTATTTCTTCTTCAACACGATGATGCTGCACTTCTCCGTGCCCTTGCCTTCGAACGCCTCGGGCCGCACCTTGCCCTGCTCATCGACGCACATCTTCAGCGTGTCCTTGTCGAACACGTAGATGCCAATCTCCGTCGCCTTTTCTTTTTCCTTGCCGATCAACGGCGTGAAGTCGATCGCGCTCGGCTTCTTGGTCGGATCAATCTTGAAGCGATACTTGGCGACGACCTCGCCTTTTTCGGTCGCCGTGTAGATGTCCTTCTCGACCGTGATCTCCAGCACCGCCAGCTCGGCCGCCTCGACGGCTTTGCCTTCCTCGGTGAGGGAGACAACGGTCCATTTGCCTTGAAAGCGTTCGAGGTCGGTCTTCTCATCGCCGGCGTGCAAGATGATGACGCCGGCCGTGAAAATCGCGGCAGCGGTGAGCAGATACTTCATAGGGTGTTCTCCGCGGGTGCTTTATTCTTTCGTCCGCTGCATGACGACGAGCCATAGTTTGCTGGCCGGCCGCGTCGAAAACTCGTCGGGGCGGGGCGCATTCTTGGCAGATTGGATACAGATTCTCAAAGTATCGCCGTCAAGTTGATAAATGGCGCGATCGACGCGGCCCTTGGCGGGGCCGAATTTGATGGTCAAATCGATTTCCTTGGGCTTCTTCGTCGGGTCAATTTGAAACGCGAACTTCTCCTCCGCCTTGCCGCCTTCCTTGATGGAGATCGCGTCTCCCTTGAAGACGAGGAACAAATCCTTCAAGTCGCCGGCCGGCACTTTTTCGCCGTCCTGCTCCGACATGGTGACCTTCCACGTTCCTTGCAGGGCGGCCTTGTCTTTGCGAATCGCTTCGGTTTCGCCGGCGAACGTGAGCAACGTCACCGCTAATACCGAGGTTGTCCAAGCGTTCATGGCGTGCCTCCCGTCTTCATGATCGGTTGCCTTGACCTGGAATGCAAATACATTACTTCGTGGGAATAACCGTTTTGCCGCTTGCCGTTTAGCGCTCGCAGGGACGCGCCCGCGACTCCGACGCTTCGCTGCGAGCGCTAAACGCAAAGCGGTCACCTCTCAATAGGAGACCTTCATGGCATATACCCTACCGAATTTGCCCTATGCGACCAATGCCCTCGAACCGTTCATCGACACGATGACGATGGAGATTCATCACGGCCGACACCACAAGGCGTATGTGGACAATCTCAATAAGGCGCTCGAAGGCCAGGCGGCCCTCGCCGCGAAGCCGATCGAGCAATTGTTGCGCGAAATTCAGCAGGTGCCGGAAGCCATCCGTCAAGCCGTCATCAACAACGGCGGCGGGCACGCCAACCACGCGATGTTCTGGGAAATCATGGCCGGCGGCGCGGGCGGCGATCCGAGCGGTCCCCTCGCGGACGACATCAAGGCAAGCTTCACCGATTTCGCGACCTTCAAGGCGCAAATCAAGGACGCCGGCATCAAACGTTTCGGCAGCGGCTGGGCGTGGCTCGTGCTCGCGGACGGCAAGCTCAAGATTCAATCGAGCGCCAATCAGGACAGCCCGTACCTGAGCGGCCAAGCGCCGATCATGGGCGTCGATGTCTGGGAGCACGCCTATTATCTGAAGTATCAAAATAAACGGCCCGATTACCTCGACGCGTGGTGGAGCGTCGTCAACTGGAAAGCCGTCGCCGATCGGTATGCGAAGGCGAAGGCCGGGAAGCTGTAAGGTAATGGCAAAAAGATGGGTGGCAAAAAAATGAAATGCAGAGTTTTGTTCGGGTTGAATTCTCATTCTGGATTTCATTTTTTTGCCATCCATTTTTTTGCCATTCTGACTCTCGTCGGCATTGGCTGTCCCGTTCACGCGGGTTCCAAGCCGCGCACCGAAAATGTTATTGTCGTCACGCTCGATGGCTATCGCTGGCAAGAATTCTTCGGCGGCGTTGACGACACATTGATGAACAAGCAGTTCGGCGGCGTTCGCGATCTCGATGGCCTTAAAAAACGCTACCTGCGCGACACGCCCGAAAAGAGCCGGGCCGCGATCATGCCGTTCTTCTGGAACACGATCGCAAAGGATGGCCAAATCTTCGGCGACCGGACCCGCAAGGCCCCGACGCGCCTTACCAATGGCCTCAAGTTTTCGTATCCGGGCTACAGCGAGATGTTCTGCGGCTTCGTCGATCCGGCCATCAAGTCCAACGACAAGAAGAACAACGTGAACCGGTCCGTGCTCGAGTTTCTGCACGCCAAGCCGGCGTTCAAGAATCGGGTCGCCGCATTTTGCACGTGGGACGTGTTTCCATACATCTTTCGCTCCGAACAGAACGGCCTCAAGGTTCATTCCGGCTGGCGACCCAGCGACGACGAGCCGCTGACGGATCGACAACGTGCCATGAACGAGACGCTCACGAAATTGCCGCGTTATTGGCCCGACAATGCGTTCGATGTCGTGACCATGGAATTTGCTCGCGAACATTTGTTACGACACAAGCCGCGCGTGATGTACATTGGCCTGGGCGAGACCGACGAGTGGGGCCACGGCCGGCGCTATGATCTCTATCTCGACGCGGCCAACAAGAACGATCAGTATTTGGCGGAGCTTTGGCAGACGTTGCAGAAGATACCGGAGTACAAGGACAAGACGTCGTTCATCATTACTACCGATCATGGCCGAGGCGATTCGCGCGTCGATTGGACGGATCATGGCAAGGCGGTGCCGAGCGCCGAGTTTATCTGGATCGCGGTGCTGGGGCCGGACACGCCAGGGTTGGGCGTGCGCGAAAACGTCGAGACGACGCAGAGCCAGGTGGCGGCGACGATCGCGCATTTGCTTGGCGAGGATTTTCTGACGGCGAGTCCGAAGTCGGCGCCGCCGTTGGCAGGGGTGCGAAAGTAGTCAACTTCAAGCCGCTGGCGGCTTCGCGTTCGCGCGGCGTTGCGCGAGCGCGAAGCCGCAAGCGGCAAACCACAAAGGGGGTCCTCTTATGTTTCCGAGATTCGTTCTGTTGAGCTTCGCGTTCGCCTTGGTCGCGCTCGTTGGTTTCTCCGACGCGGCGCAGGAAAAGGACAAAAAGAAACGCACGGGCACCGTCGTCGGCGAGTTGAAATCGCGCAAGGACGCGCCGAACAAGATTAACGTGCTTGTCGAAATCCTTGCCGCCGGCGAGGAAAAAGCGCGGCAATATCGCGTCGGGTACGATCAAAAAGCCAAGGGGCCGATCCCCGATGTTCTCAAAGCCGTCAAGGCCGCGAACATCGGCGATCGCGTTCAGATCGATTGGATCGAAGGCGAAGGATACAACATCACGGCGTTCCAGGTGCTGACCAAGAAGGACGAGAAAAAGGACGACAAGAAGTAATCCATGGCAAAAAGATGGCCGGCAAAAAAATGAAATGCAGAGTGAAATCCCACCCTGCATTTCATTTTTTTGCCGGCCATTTTTTTGCCATTATTTTCTAACGCCATTGCGTCGTCGTGAAGCTGCCGACGTTATTGATGCTGACCAACCATTGCGTGGCCGTGTTGCTCGTGAAGAAATGCGCTAAATCCGGCTTGCCGTCGCCGTTGAAATCGCCGACGAGTTCGGTGAGCAAGCCGGCGGTCGAGGCCAGCGTTTGCCAAATGCTTGAGGCGAAAGCGTTGCCGCTTGCGTTGGCGAGGCCGACCACGATTTGACCGCTGCCGCGATCGAGAATGCTGAGGTCCGACTTGCCGTCGATATTGAAGTCGGCGACTTCCTGGAGCGTCGTTGAGAAAGGCGTCAGGGCGAGCCACTGGGTGGTGGTGAACGCCGTGCCGTTGGACAGGCTTACCCACCAGCGATTCGTGGCGGTGTTGAAGCTGACCAGATCGTCTTTCAGGTCGTTGTTGAAGTCGCCGGACATCTGAAACGACCAGGTGCTGAACGACGGCATGCCGCCGAACAGCGTCGTCGCGAAATCGACGCCGGAGGACGTGCTCACCCACCAGTTGGCGGCGCCGCTCTTATTGAAGAAGTTGGCGATGTCGGTCTTGCCATCGCCGTTGAAATCTCCTGCGACCGCCTTGGTCCAGCCCGCGACCGCCAGCGGTTTCAGATTGGCCCAAAGCCTCGCGGTGAAGGCCGAGCCGGTGGACGTGCCGACAATCCAGCGTGCGATCGACCCTGTATTCTGAAAGCTGGCGACGTCCTGTACGCCGTCGCCATTGAAGTCGCCGATCAGATGCCGCGTCCAGCCACCGATGCCGAAGCCGGACAGGTTGGCCCACACGTTGGAGACGAAAGCGCCGCCGTTGGATTGCAAAACTCCCCAGAGCGCCTTCGAGGAGGGATTGTAGAAGTAGGCGATGTCGTCCTTGCCGTCATCATTGTAATCGCCCACGTTGAAGGATTTGAAGCCGACGCCGGTCGTGAACTTGAACCAGGATTGCGGCGCCAGGAAACCCGTGCCCGTGGAAAGGGCGACCATCCAGCGACCGGAAGAATACATCGCGGCCACGTCCGAATTGCCGTCGCCGTTGAAATCGCCGGCGACGCGGACGGTGGAGCCGACGGGAAAGACGGCGTTCGCATTGGCGGTCGTATTGATGGAGAACGCATTGTTAGCGGTGAAAGGAAGCTGCGTGAAGCCGGGGACGTTGAGTGCCCCGGTGACGTTGATGTTGATGGCCGCGATGATGACGTTGGCGTTGCCGATGGTGTAAATCGCGGTGTACACCCGCCCGTTCGGACTCCACGATCCCGATGAAAACGTCAGAATGCCGCTGACGTTTTGGCTGAACGCGATCGCCGGCGCCGTCGTCGTCTGCATTGGTTCGCGGTAGGTGATGGTGATGACGAAGGCCATTCCCTTGTCGGCGGCGCCAATCGAGGGCTTGTTGACGCCGAGCGACTGCACGATCGGGTTCTGGGTGTCGATGCTGAACACGTCCGGGACCAGCTGGGCGTTGACGAGGTTGTTGGCGAAATCGCGGGCGTTGGCGACGTTCACGTCGATACTCGGAATGAGAGCATTTTGATCCGATGCCGCGTAGTTCGCGATGAACGTGTCGTTGACGAAGTTCGTGCTGGTGAAAAAGCCGTTCGTGAAGTTGAGCGAGCTGCCCGGATTTTCGCCGGCCGTCGGAAACGTGATGAGCGGCGCGATGTTCGCATTCATCGAGGCGTCAAAAATCAGCCGCAACGAAAAAGTGCCGGGAGCGTTATTATCGGTAATCGGATTCGGCAACGCGGCGATGCTCAACAGCGAAGTCGGCGTGGTGCGATCTTCCAACGTTTCCAGCAGCGGACGAAACGGACGTCGAGTGCGATTGGATTTCAAGTCAAATGGTTGGGCAAGCGCGCGCAGCCATACATTCATAAATCACCTTCCGTTCCGGGTTATCAGTTACTTGGGGCTTTGCACCAACTCGAAAAGTGTAATGCAAATATTGTACCCCGCGGTACAGCGAATATCAAATTCCGCTGCCATCGAGATGGGTTGCACGAAGCGTATTCGTGGGAAAAACCTGCATGGAGCGCCTAACCCGAATTCGCAAATGACGAATGACGAACGACGAATGACGAAAGAAGCACGAATGACGAATGCCGAATGTCACGAACCGAATCGATTTGTCATTCGGATTTCGTCATTCTTTCGTCATTCGTGCTTCGGCATTCGTCATTTCACATTGTGATGGATTCTGCGACGTGGTGTGCGATTTTGTACATTGGAGTCGAAGGGGATCTCTTCTGACCGCGCATCGGTTGGATTCGTCTGGACTGGCTCTATTCGATTTGTTGAAGAGGCATGACAATCGTAGGCGTGTTCGCATCGGTCGGAGCCGGTGGGAGCGCCTTGAGTGCAGTCAATTGCTCCTGCGGCGGCCTGCGCAGGTTGCCGCCAGCCGGGCAGCCAGGCAAAAAGATCATGGCAAAGAGCGATGCCGCCCAGGCCGTGCTCTTTCGTAATCGCCTCCACAATCTCAATCGCAAGCCGACGGGACAGTCGGCGGTAATCACCGTGCCGTCTTGTCTGCGGTAGAGTTGGGCACAGAACTGACCTTCCTTTTCTTCGATCAATTGCCTGATTTCTGCGGCCGTCATTTCCGACAGGTCGTAAACATTTTTGTCGCACTGCTCGCAGTGACGAACCCGGTCATCGCCTTGCATCGTGTGCCACGCCACGGGGCACGGTGCAGCGATGGCAAGCTCGTTGATGTTGACGGTGGCCAAGGGAATCTTCATTCTGAATCTCCGGAACCGTTTGCAACTGGGGGCATATATCATGGCTTGCCAATTCGTGCAATCCCATGGTCCGTCGCCTCCACACGGTTGACGGCGTCGTCGTGGGAGATGCCGAACTCCGGCTGCACGGACTGGATTCGGCGTTCCCGCGGCGCCACAATTCGAACGCGAAGCGTTGAGGCTTCGGGTAACACGTTGGTCGCGCCCCTGCCCACGATCACGCATTCGCCGTGGCCCTAGGGCAACTTGCCGAGTACACCGGCAAGATTTCAATCTTGCCGCCACGATCTTGAGAAAACTGAGACACCACCCTCGGGTTGGGATATCGGCAATTGAAGTTCGTCTCGAAAAAACGGCCATGCGTTCAAAAAAAGAGGGGGTTCTTCTTGAAATCTGGGCCATGGATCTCGTTTTCGAGGCCTTGCTTCTTGAGTTCGGGCCGGTTCTTCTCGTTTCGAGGCCTATCCTTCTCGAAAATGTGGCCGTTCTTCTTGTTTTTTGGCCCATTCTTCTCGCGAAAAAGGGGGTTCATTCAAGGCAAAAACTGCATGCATTCATCGAAAGCGGTCATTCTTCTCGCGCCGAAAGGGGGGGTGGCGAGACGATGAGACGATGGAATGCAGCACGAATGGAAGGTAACATGCGCGAGCACGGTTGATCGAAGTCGGTTGTGGACTTCACTATCGCGCTTTCCACTTGGCAAATCCCTGGCGAATCAGCGCGATCGCCTCGTCGGCGGTGTCGACGCATTGGGGAATCGCCAGGTCGGCCGGGTTCGCCAGAGGCGGATCGGATGCCAGCAGGGCTGTCTTCGCCCAGTTCACGAGCCCTAGCCACATCTTGCCGACGAGGATCAACGGGGCGTCGTGCACATGTTTCACTTGCAGAAGCTGCCAGATCATCATGAGTTCGAGCACCGTCCCGATGCCTCCCGGCACGACGACGAACGCGTCTGACGTCAAAACGAAGTGATGCAGCCGCGTGAAGAACGTCTTGTGCTCAAATGATTGTTCAACGAACGGATTGGCTTCCTGCTCGAAAGGAAGATCGACGCGAATACCGACGGAGCGATTGCGCTCGGGAGCACTTGCCGCCGCGGCGCCTTCGTTGGCTGCCTGCATGAGACCGGGTCCGCCTCCGGTGATGATATCGCAGCCCATCTCCGCCAGCGCCGCCGCCACCCGCTTGACCTCGTCGTAGACAAACGTCCCGGGCTTGGCACGCGCGGACCCGAAGATCGTGACGCGGTAGCGATCGCGCTTGGAGGGCCGCAAGCGTGTCAGGTTGTTGACGATGTCCCACAGACCGAGGACCGTGCTGGTGAGGATTTGCTTGACGGCTTCCTCGTCCGCCAGGCTGACTTCGGACGTTTTGGTTGCGTTCGCGCTCATTGGTTTGACTCCAAGTCGGTTGAGTTACTTTATCGAGTACCGTCAGGTCCGCACGTGGGAATCAATCTCGAAAACAGGCCGTCGAATTTGGTTTTGGCATTGAGACCGTTAGACCTCAGGCAGAACATCGAGGCTTGCCAACACGGTGTAGAATCCCTCCTTGATCGTGGGCGCCGCGCGGACCGCGGCGAGCCATTCCGCTC
>Ga0105340_1001325_pt1 | contig 11151 bp, 4 predicted proteins | sample EasRivMeERMLT700_FD_89676 | JGI IMG/M metagenome (GOLD analysis project Ga0105340, IMG submission 89676) | Soil microbial communities from meander-bound floodplain in the East River, Colorado, USA - East River MetaG ERMLT700 | ecosystem: Environmental > Terrestrial > Soil > Floodplain | place... | reverse complement strand
TGGTCGTTGTCGTAGGTTTTCGCGCCGACGATGACGTCGGAGAAACCGTCGCCGTTCACGTCTCCCGCCGTCGCTACCGACATGGCGAAGTCGCAGTCGGCCTGGCTGCTCTCCGCGGTCCAGACGGGGGTCGCGCCGAGCCCGCCTGCCGAGCCGTGGTAGACGAACGCCCGACCCTCGTCCGTCTGGCCATTGTCGTAGTTGTGGGCGCCGACGATGACGTCGGAAAAGCCGTCGCCGTTCACGTCCCCCGCGGTCGCCACCGAGAGGCCGAAGAAGGCGCTGGCCTGGTCGCTCTCCGCAGTCCAGGCCGCGGTCTCCGCGAGGCCCGCAGCCGAGCCCAAGTAGACGAACGCCCGACCCTCGGCGATCTGCCCATTGCTGTAGGTTCTACTCCCGACGATGACGTCCGAGAAACCGTCGCCGTTCACATCCCCCGCCGTCGCCACGGACTCGCCGAAGCTGGCCTCGGCCAGATCGCCTTCCGCGGTCCAGGCGGCGGCCATGGAGAGGCCCCCCACCGAACCCAAGTAGACGAACGCTCGCCCCTCGTTGGTCTGGCCGTTGTCGTACTTTTCGGCCCCGACGATGACATCCGAGAAACCATCGCCGTTCACGTCCCCAGCCGTCGCCACGGACACACCGAAACTAGCGTCAAGTTGGCCGCTGTTTCCGATCCAGGCAGCGCTCGTCGAGAGTCCGGCCGCCGAGCCGTGGTAGACGTACGCTCGCCCATCTGCACTGAGGCCGTAACCCCAGGCCCCGACGATGACGTCAGCGTAGCCATCGCCGTTCACGTCCCCCGCTGACGCCACCGAATAGCCGAACTCGGAGCCCGGCTCGTCGCCCTCCGCGGTCCAGGCAGCGGTCGTGGCGAGCGACCCGGCCGAGCCGTGGTAGACGAAGGCCCGCCCCTCGTCCGTCTGAGGGTTGTCGTATCCGATCGCTCCGACGATGACATCCGAATAGCCATCGCCGTTCACGTCCCCCGCCGTCGCTACCGAGCCGCCCAACAGAACGCCGCCTAGGTTGCTCTCCACGGTCCAGTCAGCGATCGTCGAGAACCCCGCCGCCGAGCCGAAGTGGACGAAGGCCCGTCCCTCATTGGTCTGGCCGTTGTCGTAGGCATAGGCCCCGACGATGACGTCGGAATAGCCGTCGCCGTTCACGTCCCCCGCCGTCCCCACCGATCCGCCGAGGTTGGCGCCAGGCTGATTGGGCTCGGTGGACCACACCGGAGAAGTCAGCAGGCCTCCCGGCGAGCCCTGATAGACGAAGGCCCATCCTTCGTCGGTCTGCACACCGTCGTAAAGCGGAGCGCCGACCACGACATCGGAGAAGCCGTCGCCGTTCATGTCACCGGCCGTCGACACCGACCAGCCGAAATCGCCACTAGCCTGGTTGCCTTCCCCCGTCCAGGCAGCGCTGAGCCCGAGGCCGCTCGCGGACCCGTGGTAGACGAAGGCGCGCCCCTCATCGAGCTGACCGTTGTCGTATCCCAGGGCGCCGACGATAACGTCCGAAAAGCCGTCCGCGTTCACGTCCCCTGCGGTCGCCACCGAGAAGCCGAAGTGGCTACCGGCCTGGTTCGACTCCGCCGACCAGGCCGAGGTCGTCAGCAGCCCCGCCGCCGAACCCAAGTAGACGAACGCCCGCCCCTCTCCGTTCTGGTCGTTCGTGTATTGATTGGCCCCGATGATCACGTCCGAGAACCCGTCGCCATTCACGTCGCCTGCCGTCGCCACCGAAATGCCGAAGTTAGCGTTGGCTTGATCGCTCTCCGCGGTCCAGGCAGCCGCCGTCGCGAGCCCTGTCGCCGAGCCCAGGTAAACGTAGGCCCGCCCCTCGTCGGTCTGACCGTTGTCGAAATAGACGGCCCCGACGATGACATCCGAGAAGCCGTCGCCGTTCACGTCTCCGGCCGTCCCCGCCGTCAAACCAAAGACGGCGCCGATCTGGTCCGACTCCGCGGTCCAGGCAGCGGTGGTGGAGAGCCCTGCCGCCGAGCCCAAGTAGACATACGCCCGCCCTTCGTTCGTCTGAGGGTTGTCGTATTGATGGGCCCCGACGATGACATCCGAGAACCCATCGCCGTTCACGTCCCCTGCCGTACTCACCACCACGCCGAAGTTGGCCGAGGCTTGGTTGCTCTCGGCGGTCCACGCGGGGGACGTCATCAACGGATCGACGGTGAGCGGGTATTCCGCGCGGTCGTCGTCAATGACGAGCGCAATCTCGATCCCATCGAGCTCCAGGCGGGACGGGATCTCCTCACCACGGACGTCCCACACATGCAGCTCTCCATACCGGACTACGCAGGCTCCATGGCCATCGATGAAGTCGACCGCCCCATCCTCTCGCCCGTGCGCCGCGAGCGCGCCCGGCACCCTCCCTCGGATCTCGAGCGGCCCCTCGCCCGCTGGCCGGTGCTCGATCGCGAACCCTTGCTCGAGTCCCTTCGCCGTGTTCTCGTACCACTCGCTCCATCCGCCGCGCCGGTAGGTGACGCGGTTGTTCGCGGCCTCCGGGGACACCGCTTCCGCGCTCTGCATGGAACCGGCGCGTCCGATCCCGCTCGTCTCCCAACCAAACCGCCACGCGGGAGCGATACCCTCTCTGTTGCGCGGCACGACCTCGATCCCGTGCTCAGCGAACGTCGTGCGCAGGTTGTGTGCGCGGTTGGGAGCTTGGAGTCCGGTGGGAGTGGAAATCGGCGCGTACTCCGCGCGCGCGAGGTCGTTCGAGACCGCTTGCCACCAGGATGCGTTCCCTCCTACCTCGCGGAGATTGGCGGGCACCATCGGCTCCGCGGGCATCGGCGTGGACAGAGCGAGGGTAGGATCGTGATCGAACGGCTCCCTCGGGCCCGCCAACCTCGCGGCCACGACCGGGCCGATCGTGAGCAGGCAAGCGGTCGCTCCGAAGATGAACTTTCGGCGGCGCGCGGCTGTGATCTCGAGCATCCTTGACTCCATCGTTCGGTTGGCCAGAGGTGGTCGAGATCGCCTGTCCGATAGGCACGGGCCGCTGCTCGACACTCGGCCAAGGCTTCACTCAGGAATGCGCCAATACCGGAGAAAACGTCTCATTGGCTCCGGCCCAGCAGCGGTTGCAACCAGCCACCCTATTGCCCTACAATAACTTGCAGATGGGCGGGGCCAATCGTGGCGAGCGAGATCGCTGGCCCAGCTCTGAGGGAGCCAGGTGCCGCGATGGGGAAACCAAGGGACGTTACCGAGCTCCTCGTCGCGCTACGCGACGGTGACCGGCAGGCCTTGCACGAGCTGGTTCCTCTGGTTTACGAGGAGCTCAGGAGAATCGCCAGCAGCAAACTTCGCCTGGAACGCAGCGGCCACACTCTCAACACCACCGCACTGGTCAATGAGGCCTACCTCAAGCTAGTCCAGGCCGAATCCATCCGATGGGAGTCGCGCGCCCATTTCCTCGCGATTGCCGCCCAGGCCATGCGGAACATCCTCGTCAGCCATGCTCGCACTCGCAAGCGCGCCAAGCGTGGAGGAGGTGCTCCGCATGTCTCGCTCTCGGAAGCCGTCGACTTGCCCGTCAAAGAGGCGCATCGCATCCTCGACCTCGACGCGGCCCTCAACCATCTCGAGACGCTGAACCCGCGACAGGCTCGCATCGTTGAATACCGATTCTTCGGCGGCATGACGATCGAGGAGACCGCAGCGGTGCTGGGAATCTCGATCGCCACGGCCAATCGCGATTGGACGGTTCTGCGCGCCTGGCTCCAACGCGAACTCGAGCGTGGGGCATGAACTCCGAGCGCTGGGAACGAATTCAACTCCTTCTCGAAGGCGCCCTGGCGAAGCCCGGGGAGCTGCGGAGCGCTTTCATCGAGTCCGCATGCGGCAATGATGTCGAGCTCCGCGACGAGGTGGTTTCTCTTCTTGGCGCATCCGACCGGAGCCCGGAGAAGCCGGAGCCACCTACGGAATGGTGGAGCTCACTCGCTGGGCCCAAGCCCCCCAGGTTTACCGCGGGCGAGCACTTGGCTCACCGCTACCGCATTGAACGGCTACTTGGCCGGGGTGGGATGGGAGAGGTGTACGAGGCTTGGGATGAGGAGCTCTCGATCCCGGTAGCGCTCAAGGCGCTCCATCTGCCCGGCGGCAATGAAGAAGCTCACAAGCGCCTCAAGCTGGAGGGAATCCTCGCGCGCTCCGTATGGCACCCGAACGTCTGTCGTTTGTATGACCTTGGACGACACGGGAAGGGCGAGGGCGCGACCTGGTTTCTCACCATGGAGTTGCTGCGCGGGGAAACGCTCTCCAAACTATTACATGATGTGGGGAGGCTCCCACTCGATCGCGCGCAGCGCTTTGCCGAGCAGATGGCGGCGGGCCTCGGGGCAGCACACCAAGCCGGTGTCGTGCACCGCGATTTCAAGACCAATAACATCATGCTCGTGGCGAAAGACGGCGGCGAGCAAGCAGTCGTGACGGACTTCGGTATTGCGCGGGGGGCATCGAACAGAGGGTGGGCGGCGGAGAACCAGGGAGGGTTATCCGGTCCGATCATCGGAACCCCGACCTACATGGCACCTGAACAGGTGCGAGGGGAAGAGGTAGGCCCGGCCGCCGACATCTACGCGCTCGGAATCGTGCTCTATGAAATGGTCACCGGCACGGTGCCGTTCACCGGCGATTCGGCGATCGAAGTAGCGAGGCGCCGACTCGAGGTAGAACCGCTTTCGCCGCGGCACGTAGTGCCCGATCTCGACGAGCGTTGGGAAGCGGTGATCCTCCGCTGTCTGGCGCGGGAGCAGCGTCAGCGCTTCGGACGCGCCGAGGAGGTAGCCGATGCGCTCGCGGGGCGAATGTTCGTCGACAGGGCCGAGCCCCTAGATCTCACGGCCGGGACGCGGCACACGTTGCCCGCGGAAGGGGATTCCTTCGTGGGCCGGGAGATGGAGAGCGAGGATCTCGCGCGCAATCTCGGTGGCTCTCGACTTGTGACATTGATCGGCGCCGGGGGAATGGGGAAGACACGGCTCGCGGTCCGCTATGGACGGCAGACTCTCCGCGATTGGCCTGGGGGAGTTTGGTTCTGCGACCTGACCGAGGCGCGAACCCTGCAAGGAATCGCATCGGCTGTCGCCGGTTCACTCGAGGTCCAGCTGGGGCGTGGAGATCCCATAGAGCAGCTCGGTCATGCGATCGCCGGGCGCGGGCGCTGCCTCATGATCTTGGACAACTTCGAACAGGTCGTCGACCACACCTCTGCGTCAGTCGGGCGGTGGCTGGCGAGGGCGACTGAAGCACGATTTCTGATAACCAGCCGCGAGAAGCTGAGCCTCGTGGACCAGGAGAAGGTGCAGGAGGTGGGGCCGCTCTCGATCGAGGCCGGATTGGAGCTTTTCGTTGCCCGAACGCAAAGGCTCCGTCCGGGGCTCGAGATCGTCGGTTCGGAGGCCGAAGCGGCGCGGGAGATCGTGCGGCTCGTGGAAGCCATGCCATTGGCGATCGAGCTCGCCGGGGCGCGGATGCGGGTGATGAGCGCGGCCCAGATCGTGTCGCAGATGAGCAGGCGCTTCAGTCTCTTGACCGGCGGTGGGAGCGCCCGTCACGAGACCCTGGTCATGGCCATCGACGGCTCATGGGAGCTGCTCAAGCCATGGGAGCGGTCGGCGTGGGCGCAGTGCGCGGTGTTCGAAAGCGGGTTCACGCTGGAGGCGGCGGAAGGGGTGATCGATCTGCGTGCGTGGCCCGATGCCCCATGGGTGGTGGACGTCGTGCAATCCCTCGTCGATAAGAGTCTCTTGCGCACATGGGTGCCTGCACGTGGTACCGGTGAGGAAGTGCCCGAAGCGCGCTTCGGGATGTTCGTGAGCCTCCAGGAGTACGCGCGGGAGAAGCTCAGGAAGAAGGGGGCGATTCCGGAAGGCGGAAGTGGAGCGGAAGCGGAGCGCGCGGCTGAGCAGCGCCACGGAAGGTGGTACGCGAGGTACGGGAAGGACGAGGCGATGGAAGCGCTCGAGTGGGGCGCGGAGCGGCAGCGCGCGGTCTTGCGGGAGCTTGAGAACCTGGTTGCGGCATGCCGGCGTGCGACCGCACGGGGAAACGGCCAGACCGCGGCAGCGGCATACCGGGCCGTTTGGGCGGTGCTTCTGTTGCGGGGGCCATACGGGGCAGCGATAGAGCTCGGCCATGACGTGGTTCGGATGCAGCTCGGGAGGGAGGAGCAGGCTCTCGTGCTCAACGCTCTTGGACAGGCGGAATTGCTCTCCGGGCGGATGGAGGAAGCAGAAAACCACCTCGAAAAGGCGCGCGTTCTCCACCACGCGACGGGCAACCGGCACTCCGAGGTCATCGTGCTCGTCGACCAGGGTCACTTGTACCAAAAGCAAGGCCGGATAGAGGAAGCCCGTACTCGTTACCAGGCGGCCCTCGACTTCCACCGTGAGGTGGGCAACAAACGCCTCGAGGGCATAGTCCTCTACGCCCTCGGCAACTTGTACTACCAGTACTTGGGCCGGATGGAGGAGGCGCTCACCTGTTATGAGGCCGCACTTGTTCTCAACCGCAAAGTGGGCAACCGGCGCTACGAGGGTGCCGTCCTCGGCTCCCTGGCCAACCTTCACCTCAAGCAGGGCCGCGTGGGAGAGGCGCGTTTGCATTACGAGGCTGCGCTACAGATCCTCCGACTGGTCGGTGACCGGCGCCAAGAGGGATTCGTCCTCCAGCACATGGGCAACCTCCATTTGACGCAGGGGCGGATGCAGGAGGCGCGTGCCCACTACGAGGCCGCGGTCGCCATTCACCGCGAGTTGGGTATCCGCCAAGTCCCCCTCACCAACCTGGGTACTATCGACCTCGAGCAGGGCCGGCTGGAGGAGGCGCGCGTCCACCTCGAGGCCGCGCTGGGCCTCCATCGGGAGGGAGGTGACCGACGCGCCGAGGGCATCGACCTCGCCTGGTTGGGCATCCTCCACCAGGAGCAGGGGCGGATGGAGGAAGCCCGCACCCACTACGAGGCTGCGCTCGCGATTCACCGCGAGGTGGGCAACCGGCATGACGAGGGCTTCGTCCGGGTCAAGCTGGGCGGTCTTCATCGCGTGCACGGGCGAATGGAGGAGGCACGCGCCCACGACGACGCCGCTCTCGCCATCGTCCGCGAAACCGGCAACCGCTTCGAGGAGGGCACCTTCCTCGGCGAAATAGGCGCCCTGTACTCCGAGCTTGGAAAGATGGAGGAGGCGCGGGACGCCCTTGCCCGCGGAGAGGCTCTGTTGCGCGAGCTAGAAGCCCCGCTCGAACTTGGCAAGCTACTGTGCATCCGCGCCCAGCTTGAGCATCGAGGCGGCGATGCCGCCGCCGCACGGCACACCCTGGACGAGGTCGAAGCCCTCGCCGCTCTGGTCGAAGCAGGCCCCCACTCGAAGCTAGGGCGGGAGCTCGCGAGACTTCGCCAGACGCTCGCCGCGGAGTGAGGAGATCAAGGCCCGCGCTGCCGAGGGCATTCGGCGGATCAGCACGCCTTCGGGCTATTTCTGTTCCGGGGCTAACTCCGGCTTTGCCGATCGCCAGGCCCTGGGGCGGGGAGGAGGAGGCCTGCGCTGAGGAGAGTCAGGGTTGGCAGGATGTTGATTCTCATGCGGGAGTCTCCGGTTCGGAGTGGTGTTCGGGCGGCTCGAAGGTCAACGCGGGCCCATGACGATGAAGTGGAAGTCCGAGTCCGTGGAGTTTGCGGTGCCGGACAGGACGAAGATGTCAACGAAGCTCGCGTTGGAGGTTGACTGGACGAACGTCGCCCAGCGCGGGGATTGATTGAACGGTTGGATCGCGCTGACCGTGATGCTCGGAATGCTGGAGAACGGTGTGTCAAAGGTGATGCGATAGAGCCCTTCGCCGGCGCGGGAGGATGAGAACCCGAAGCCGGCATCGGTGGAGCCGTTCCCGTCGATGGAGCCGCGCAGCATGCGCAGGTTTTCCGTCCCGCTCGCCGCGAGGAACTCGCCGGAGGGGCCGAGGCGGATGTCGCCGCGGACGTCGAGCTTCGCGGCGGGCGACGTCGTGCCGACTCCCATGAGGCCGGTCGTCTGTACGATGAAGTGCTTGTTCCCGCCGCCGCCGATGCTTTCGAGCTTCAGCGCCGCCCCTGCCCCCGTGCCTTGCTGCCGGAAGACCCAGGAGCGCTCGCTCGCTAGCCAGAGCAGGTCGGCCTGATCCCCCAGGTTCTCAACCAACATGGCCCCGCCGCGGACGTCCAGCCTAGCGGTGGGCGTCGTCGTGCCGATGCCGACGTTGCCGCTATCGTCCACGAGCACTGCGCTCGCCGGCGAGCCATCGGCCGCGTCGAGCGAGAACGCCGAGTTGGCGTGACTGGCCATGGGCGCGGCCGTGAGCTGCTGGCGCGGGGCCAGCACTACGAACCCACTCGCGTTAGCACACGGCAGCCCCGTGTCGCGCCGCACTGCGATTTCTAGGTGGCGCTGCCCCGTCGTCGCGTACTGCTGGCCGAAGTCGAGCTGCGCCGTGAAGATCCCGTCGACGACGTTCACGTTGTCGGTGCACTGCGTCGAACCGATTTGTAAGCCGCCTGAGGCCGCGTCGAACAGACGGAAGCGGAGATCGTGCAGGCCATTGGCCGGCTGGCCGGCATCATCCAAGCGCCCCTGGTAGGTGAAGACTGTGCTCTGGGCGCGGGCGGGTGAATCGACGAGGGTCACGATCGACAGTGCGGCAGCTAAAGCCATCGAGTATTGGATGAGTGCCCTTTTCATCGCGAGAGCTCCTTTGCAGGGGACCTGAATGACAGCAACGGGATCGACGCCAGCTAGGAAACGACCACGATTTTCTGGTGACTGAGGTGCGCTCCAGCATCCAAGCGCAGGAAGTAGATGCCCGCAGGTACCGGATGGCCCGACCCGTCGCGGCGGTCCCACGCCCGTTGGTGCTTGCCCGCTGGCAACCGCTCGTCGGCCAGGATGCGCACGAGCCGCCCGGATGCATCGTAGAGGGCAGCCCGGACCGAGCTCGGTTCGGGGAGATCGAATGCAACCACCGTCCGCGCCGCGACAGGATTGGGACTTGCTGGATACATCCGGAACGAAAGCTGAGCGGCGTTGGACAGGTCATCGCCCTTGCCAGGCGTGTCGCTTTCGACGCCGAGGACCGTCCCCCCTCCTCCGAACCAGAACCCGCCGCTCAACGTGAAGCTTGATCCATACAGGCGGCCGGCATCCGGCTGGCCGATGGTCCCGCCCAGAGCGAAGGCTCCTCCCGTGGAGCGCGTACCTCCACCCCCGTCAATCGTGAACCGAGAAACGCTGAGCTGTGCAGACGCAGCTCCTGCAGCGCAGCTGAGCAATGCAGCTGTCAGCACGGAACCGAGACCGCGAACTGCCGTGGATCGGATCTGCATGACATCTCCTCCCAGGATCTTTGGTCGTAGCGTCTTCCTGGTCTCATTCCCTTGCCCCTTAGAAATGCGCCAAAGCCGGAGAGAACGTCTCATCTCCTCCCGCCGCCACCGGTTGAAACAGCCAGTCTATTGTCTTACAATGAGTTGCAAATCAAATGGCCAACGGTGGTCTGGTTCGGGGAATCGCCGGGCCCTGCCCTCCTCGTATCCAGAAACATGGGATGGCGACTCAGAGGCGCGTGACAGAGATCCTCATCTCCTTGCGAGATGGCGACCGGCAGGCTTTTGACGAGCTTGTTCCCCTGGTCTACAACGAACTGAAGCGAATCCCGCGCAGCAAACTTCGGCTGGAGCGCAGCGGCCACACCCTCAGCACGACCGCCCTAATCAACGAGGCCCCCCCTTCAACAGCTCCTCTGCCTCGGTGGCCACCACGCAGCGGTACGCCCGCCTTTCCGATGACTCGGTCTTCGAGGAGGCGAAGCGGGTACAAGTGGCAGCAAACCTGGCTGCAACCAAGGAGACCCAAAAGGAAGGATAGATCTGGAAGTCGTTGCCCCGGATGCGTATCCTGCCCGGCGGAGGGGTGCCGGAGAGGTCGAACGGGGCGGTCTCGAAAACCGTTGTCCGCGTAAGTGGACCGTGGGTTCGAATCCCACCCCCTCCGCCAGGATTCGTGGCGCCCACCGCCTGCGTGCAGCGGGCCCAAACCCCTAACTGTGTGCAGCGACCCAAACCCCGTAACCGGGCCATTCAAGGGGGCAATCACCCTTGACACCGCCCGGGCACTCGCCTAGAGTCCCCCGGCGATCGATTTGGATTGCGGGGTGGAGCAGTCTGGTAGCTCGTTGGGCTCATAACCCAAAGGTCGCGGGTTCAAATCCCGCCCCCGCTACCAACCTTTTTCAATGAGTTACGACAAGGGGCGGCCCTCCGGCCGCCCCTTCTGCTTGCTAATGTCCGAAAACTGTCCGAAATCTACTTTGGCGGGATCGACTGGCCTCCGAGAAACGGCTAACGAGACCGACGAGCAGCCCAGACGTACACGGTGTCGGTCGTGAACAGCTGCACCTCAAGCGAGGCGATTCGGTCGACTCAAGCCCACTTGGAAAGCCCTCGGAGGTCTTCCCGCCGCAACCGCCAAGGCACCTGGTAGACGCCGAGTCTTCGGCCCTCGCTCGATTTGTTGAAATCCCGGGTCTCACCTTTGCAGCCCTGCAGGCGGTTGACCAGAACTTCCAAAACACGCCGATCGCGTGCCCATGGCGGTGAAAGACTAGGGCACTGATTCCAAGCACGCCGTCCGGCCTTTTGAATCTTCGTGCCGCCCATCGACGCTTCATGATGTCCGCTCGCGCCCAGGTCGGGTCAGTGCGCCGCTACGTGCACACCCTTGGCGGCCGCTTGGATGAGCGCGGCCACGGCTTGCGGCTTCGACACGTAAATCGCGTGACTGCCCTTCTCCTCGACAACCGTCGAACCGGCCCGCTTGGACATGAGGCGCTGGGCCGCGGGCGGGATCATCTTGTCCTCGGTCGCCACCAAGTACCAGGTGGGCTTAGCTTTCCATGCCGGCTGGCTGACCGCGCCGTTGAGCGCCTCCACTCCCCACGGCACCTGTGAGTCCGCCATGAAGGCGGCCTTCTCCTCGTCCACGTCCGCGGCAAAGGAGGCGCGGAACTTCGCCTTGTCGAGGAACAGATATCCGTTTCGCGGCGGCAGGATCGGCGGCACCGGCGCACCGGGTGGCGGATTCTTGATCAG
>Ga0105340_1001323_pt1 | contig 11155 bp, 11 predicted proteins | sample EasRivMeERMLT700_FD_89676 | JGI IMG/M metagenome (GOLD analysis project Ga0105340, IMG submission 89676) | Soil microbial communities from meander-bound floodplain in the East River, Colorado, USA - East River MetaG ERMLT700 | ecosystem: Environmental > Terrestrial > Soil > Floodplain | place... | reverse complement strand
CCGCGGTACTTCGGCAACAGCGAAGTATGAACGTTGAGACAACCAAATTTTGGAATGTCGAGAATTGCCTGCGGCAGTATCTGCCCGTACGCGGCCACGACGATCAAGTCCGGCGCGAGCGCGCGTAATTGATCCACAAACTCCGGCGCGCGCGCCCTGACCGGCTGATGCACCGGCAACTCGTGCTTCCCAGCCACGACCTTCACCGGCGTGGGTTGCAGTTTCAGTTCGCGCCCCTTTGGTTTGTCAGGCTGCGTCACCACACCCACGACGCGGACACCCGGCGCGCGGCAAAGCCCTTCCAGACTTGCGCACGCAAGCTCCGCCGTGCCCATGAAGACAACGCGCAGATCAGGCATGTCGAGGATGTCAGCGAATTTATTTACGCGCGAGAATGTCGAGGATCTCGCGCAGTACGTGCACAGGGGATTGCGTCGAATCGATGTTGTGCACGAGTTTGGGCCCGTAATAGTCCAGCACCGGCCGTGTTTCCAGTTCGTAGGTCTCGAGTCGCTTCTTGATCACTTCAAGGTTGGCGTCGTCGAGTCGGTTCTCCCGGAGCGCCCGACGCTGCAAACGTTCGATCATCTTATTTTGGTCCGCGCACGTCAGGTTGAACACGGCCTTCACATCCAGCGTGTCCTTGAGCATCTCGACCTGCTGCGGATTTCGGGGAATGCCATCCAGCACAAGCGTGTCGCGATCGGGGTGAAATTCGCCGTCCAGCGTGCTGGCCTGGATGTTCTTGGCCCAGAGGTGGATCGTCGGTTCGTCCGGCACCAATTGGCCGCGGCTCGAATACTCGATGAACACCCGTCCGATCGGATCGTCGATGCGCAGGTTCCGAAACGCATCACCGCATGCGAAATGAAAGAAGTTGGGAATCGAGCCCAGGATCTTGCCCTGCGTGCCCTTGCCCGAACCTGGCGCTCCAAACAACAGAATCGTGCGATACTTCATAGCTTAAGCTTGTTATCGGCAGATTGGCTGGCGGCCTGCGCCCGCAGACCTTCACGCAAACGCCGCAATATCCCGCAATCCTGAACGCTGTTCAAGCGTCCTTGTGTTTGACGTGCACTTCCTGGACTTCCGTGAAGGGAATCAATACTTCGTTCGATGCGCCGCCTTTCGTCACCAGCAGATGAAAATCGTTCGGGTTAATCCGCACGATGCGGTTGCTTGTGTAGTCGCCGCGGGCCGACTTGATGATCAGCACCAGGTCCTTGTCCGCTTCGATCGGCGTCACGCGCAGGAAGTTCGCAAATTTGGTTTCAAAGAAGCGCCGGTTGAAGGTCGTTTGTCCGCGCTTGTAAACTGTGTGCGCAGGACCTGCGGGCGCGGCGGGAGCTTCCGCGGCCGCACCCAACGGTGAGGCCTCCAGGGCCGTTTGCGTTACCGGCACTTCAGCGTGCTCGGCCTCGACGATCTCTTCCACCTCCTCGGTTTTCATGTAGGTCGGGAGGCAGAGAAACAACACAGGCCCTATCACCGGCGCCACCGCCGCGATGCCACACACCAGCATCCAGGGGTAATTCCTGAACAGCGCGATCTCGTAAGCCGCATAGATATTTGCCGCCCACACCAGCAGGATGAGTACGATGCTCAACGGTGAACTGAAAATCGCGCCAAAACCTGCCTTCGGATTCGACCGCTCAATCCGCTCGACGGGCTTTACCGTAATCTCCGTTCGCTTCGCCTCGGGCTCATCTTCTTCCGCCGCTTCCAAATATTGGTCGACGAACGGTTTTGCGCGCGCGTCCTTTCCCAGTTCTTTCAATGCGGCTTCTGTGAAGTTCGTCCACGAAGTGCGCGACGTAAAACTGCCGTCGGTTCGTTTGAAGACCGCCCCTTGCGCGTTGAAATGCACCGGGTCGCCGGTGAGCACCTCGCCGCTCAACAGCGGGTACGATGCTTGTCCAAAGACCGTGCCCGCGCACACAGCCATGCAAACCATCATCAATGCAAACCGGCGAATCATCGCTTGTGAATACAAAGCCCCTTCGCGGATGGAAAGCAAAATTGCCCATAAATCACGCCTTCTCACCCTTTACGCTGCCGCCGCCCCAAGAACATCAGCCAGTTCCTCGACTGTCCAATTCGGCTTGCGCTCGTGGAGCGAGTCGGCAGCCAACCCGTGCTGCCAGACTGCGTACCGCAGCGTGCGCGCATCGCGCTGCAACTCCGGCTGCGCCAGCAAGCCGGCCAAATACCCCGCGAGCAAATCCCCGCTGCCGCCCTGCGCAAGATGCGGATTGCCCGTCGAGTTGACCGCAATCTCTTCCCGGTCACGGCCAACCATCGTCTGGTGTCCCTTCAAAACCACATGGCAGTTGCCAAATCGCTGCGACAACTCCCGCAACGCATTCACACGGCCGGCCTGCACCTCAGAGGTCGTCACGCCAAGCATCCGGGCGGCTTCCCCCGGATGGGGCGTGATCACGCGCAGTGCATCCGCAGTCGCTCCGGATTCGAGCCACGCGAGCGCGCTCGCGTCCACGACCACCGCAAGCCTTGACTCCTTCCAGAATCGTTGCACCGTTTCCCGCACCTTTGCCGGAACGTTCGTTGCGGCCAACCCCGGCCCCGCGAGCACCCCGGTGCATGACTCCGGCAGATCGATGCCCTCTTTCCATGCGCGCACCATCACGCTCTGCAATTGCTGCGCGACCGGCACATAGACCTCCTCCCCCGTGATGAGTGTGATCAACCCCGGTTGCGCCCGTTGCGCACCACGCGCCGCGAGCACAGCCGCGCCGTGGTAACCAGCCGAACCGGCGATGATCGCGAGATGCCCAAACGTGCCCTTGTGGCCTGCGACCGGTCGCGGCGGCGGAAAACCGGAAAAGTCATCGGCGACCATCATGCTCACCTCCGTCTCAAACGGATACGGCACCAGGCCGATATCTGAAGCGACCTCGAGCTTGCCCACGAACTGCCACGCCGCCGGTTTCATGAATCCCTGCTTCACCGCGCCGAGCGTCAACGTCACTTTCGCGCGCACAGCCTCCTCCAGCGGTTCGCCGGAGTCCGCGTTCAATCCGGAAGGCACGTCCACCGCCAGCACGGGGATGTTCGTCGCGTTGATTCTTTGGATGAGCCCGATCCACGGCCGCGCCAACGGACGGTTCAGCCCGATACCAAACAGCCCGTCGATGAACAGGGCGGGATGCGTCGTAACCAGCTTCGGGATCTCCGCGGCCACCGCTTCGGGATCGAGCACGCGCACGACTTCCACCCGGCGCTCCCGCGTCGCCTCCGCCGCGAACCGCGCGTCATCGCCGTTGTGCCCCTTGCCCGCGAGGACAATGATTCGCTCGCCACTCTTCGTCATCCGCTCGGCTTGTCGCGCGACCGCGTCCCCTGCCCTGCGCATCACGGCTTCTTCAGTCTGTCCCGAAGCCCATGTGACCTTTTCCCATTCACGCATTTGCGCGACGCTGATGACCGGCACTGGCATGCGTCTGCAATTGCTACGCCCCTCCGGCTCCTTTGGCAATTCACTGATTACTATTTACGTAATCTTTACCGATGACCGGCCACTGGCACTGATTACACCAGTCGCGGCCCCGTTAAATGCTATAGATGTGCTCAGATCGCCGCAGATCCTGGAAATGCGCCCGTTCTTGATTGCACTCACAACGAACTCGCCTTAGCTTAAGTAACCGACACGGGCTTTCGCCCCGGGAAATGTCTCGATCTCGATTGCGCATGTGAACCGGTCATAACGGTCAGCGCAACGACTATGAGCACTTGTTCTCTCTTCCTCCGGACAGCCTTTCTTGTCTCAACCGCCATGATCCTGCTCGCGGTTTATCGCCTCCAGGCGGCTCCTTCGCCCCGGCTCGATCCTCCTGTTGTTCTTCCGGGCGGATCGGTTGACCTGCGGCTCCGCGGCGAGATGGGAAGCAATTATACTATCGAGGCGTCCGCCAATTTGGCGGATTGGTTTCCGGTTTTTACGGGAGTCGCTGGCGCCAGCGGCCTGGTCACTGCGCGGCACGATGCCGGTCCGAATCGCCAAGGCTTTTTTTACCGGGCCCGCGAAGCCGCCAACACCTTGCCACCGCTGACGGTCGGTCCTCAGCTCGACACGAATCTCACCGTTAGCACTTTGCTAACTTCAGCCGGCGGATCAACTGTACTCTACGGATTGGGCGGCACCCGCTTCACCTTTTCGCTCGCAAGCAACTCGGTCCCCGAGCCGACAATCCTCAAGCTCACGATGGTGACGAACATCACCGGCCTTCCCTTCGCGAGCGGAATGCGCGGCGCCGTTCGCATCGAGCCGGACGATCTGGCCTTTTGGGGACCGGGAACGCTCGAGATCACATTTCCGCCCGGCATCGATCGCCGCTATCTCGCCAGTTTTTTCTGTAATGCGGATGGTTCCTCCTTCCAGCTCACGCCGGACCGGGTCCGCACCAACACCATCACCATCACGGTGACACGACCCGGCATTTTTGGCTCCAGCGTTATCACGGCGCAGGAACTCGCCGATGCCGCGCGGCGTGAGATCGGCGAGAGCCCTGTGCCGGCGCTCGCCGCCGCCACCCACCCCCAGGCTGCCGTCGTCGTCGAGTGTCCTCCCGGATCGGAGTTACTGGCCGCTGACATGCGACGCCGGCTCAACGCGGCGAAATCCGCGAGCGCAAAGGCAGCCGCAGCAGCCCTGATCGCGGCAAGGCAAGCACAACCGGCAGGCGCCACAGATGATTCGCCCTCAGCCCTCATGGACGCAGCCGACGCCATCTGTAAATTTTACGACAGTGACATCTACACGAAATGGGGCACCGCCATTCAAAACTGTGCTGTGGGCAAAGTCGTTCTCGAGTTCGCGCTCAATGCAAACCGGCAGCGAGGAATTTTGGGTGCGGGCGCCTGCGCGGGCATCGGCGAGATGCCCATCTGCGCCATTTTCCAGAAGTGCCTCAGCGAGATCAGTGACTGCTGCCAAAACGTCACCAAAGAGGCGAAGATGGTCCGAGCCGTTCTCAGCATGGTGCGCGGGCAACAATTGCTGGCGCTGGACTGCATCTCTCGCGAACAAGCCCAGTTTGTCATCGAACTTTGCTCCACCAATGCCTGGACTGGTTCCTTTTCCATGGAGGGCAACGGTTTCACCAATCGCACCGTCACCTCGGGCGGGGTCACCACCACGACTATCGAGAAGTACACAGCCCGGTTCGAGGGCACGGTTGAGGAATCGACGGAAGATGGCACTCTGAGCACCGGTCTTATCATCCAATTGAAAGTCGCTGGCCAACTCAACTATAATACTCTCAGCAGCATGGAACGGAGCAGCGCTTGCAGTTCCAGCCTCGATTCCACCGAAGACGTCGCGATTGGCCCTACTGAGTATGTCGTCCTCATATCGACACTTCCGGATAGTGGCGGCGCCTATACCATGTTTGCCTTTCACGTCGGCCACGGGACCCAAATGTCACCTGTTCACGGCACGACCACCTATACTGATTATCAACGTTCCAGCATCTGCGATCCTCCCGAGGTCGAACGGAACAACATCCGGCTCGAGCCCACTCAGGGCGTGGGCGCACCAATGCCTGCCTTCCAGGGCACCATGACAGCCACCAATGCCATCTCAGGCACCATGTCCGTGACCGATTCGGGATCCACTCCTTCCATAACCTATAAATTTGACTGGTCCTTCAAGCGACACGAAGTGCCGCAGTAAAGGCAACGATGAATGCGAAGTGCTGACACCGTCTAAGCGGCGATGATTTTGATCGTCAGAGTGTATGGTGTTCAGAACCGAACCGTTCTCGATTACCGCGTCAAAGTCCGCAATCCCGAAGGGATTGAATCACTCAGCCCAAGGTTGCGAGGAACGAGCTACCCTGGGCACGGTCCGCAGAATCCATCAACTCCAACGGAGTTGCGTCCATTCCCCGCCGTCGCACCCCCATCACTTTCCCACCACCGCTCTCCCTAATTCTAAAATCTGCACTGAAAACGCTCTGCACTCTGAACTCAGCACTGAAGACGGTGGGAGAGGCACCGAAGGCTGGTTCACTCCGAACGCCCAAACCGCCCTGATCACCAAAGTCCGCGAGTTGGCCGGTACCGTTGGCCGAACCCTGCCGTGATACAATTAATACCTTCATTCATGAAGGTCGGAGCCGCCAAGCGACGCGCTCACCCCATTCGCCATTCTGCACTCTTAACTCAGCATTAAGACGTTCTCCACGCTTCACTCGGCACTTTGTACTGAACAGTCACCGGTTGGGGACCTGCACGGCAGATTCGGAAATAAAGCGCCAATGAAAAAAGCAGCGGCCCTTTGATTTTTTAAGAGCAGGACTTCCGAAGCTCGGCGCCGAGAGCCTTCACTAGCCGGGCGAGTTGGTTGACGTCGTCCGCCTGCATCACTAGCCGTTGCCCCTCTCGGTAGGTGTTATCGCCGGACTTTTGGACGTAATCGCGATCAACAATGCCGTCCCGGTGTGTGATCACATGCCGACGCTGGTACAGGAGTAAGAGAGATCTCCAATCAGCTGCGGGCAGCATGTCCACGAAGCCGCGGCCGATCGCCTCTTTCCAAAGGTCGGAACCGTCCTGGAGCCGCTGGAAACACCCGCGTTTCATTTTCAAGAGCGGCGCCGCCGGCAACGTGACAAACAAGGCCTCATTGAACCGCTCGAAAGCGCCGACCAGGCGCCCGAGGCTTTGCTCCAAAATTAAGCGAACCGTATTCTCGGCGTCATCGCGGCCTGAAACAGCGGTGATCGCCGAACGCACAGTCTCGATGCACGAGACGGCTTTTTCGACCGTTGCAATGGTTTGGTCGAAGGTCGAAAGAGCGGAATTGTGGCCACAAGCCGGGCAAAAAAACGCAGCGCCGATCGACGAATAACGACAGTTGCATTTCTCGCAGGCGAATTTCTGCTCCATTAACTCCGCTGTCGCCTTCGGCAGTATCAGCGGCCGGGAACCTGGTTTGTATGAAAGTGAAAAAGTTAGGAATCCGTTCTGTGGCCGGCGATTAAATTCACGAGCTCCGCGATCGAAAGCCTGGTTCACCATCCTGGTCAATTTGGAGAGGGCGACCTTCTCGACATATTTAACCTGGGCCGGAGTGGCCCATTTTTCGGACGGGGATTCATGTCGACAGACGGGGCAATAGGCACGCTCGTCCGAGACAAGGTCGCGCCAGTCATCGGCATACACTTTGAAATCTGAACGACAGCCCTTTCCGGGGCACTGCCGATCTAGGAATCCCTCTTCGTCGGCTGGAAGTGAGATCGCAACCGTCATCCCCCGCTCAAGCCGGCGAAGCTCTCTTTTAATATCGTCGAACATAAGTGGTCAGGCAGCCGCGCTGGGACCTGGTTTCTTCGCCGCCAAGTCAACGTCAAACGTGTAGTCACCGCTCTTCACTTTTCTTTGCGCGGCACGGAACACGCGCTCCGGAGGCGTGATGCTCGGTTTGCGGGCGACTCGAACCGGTCCATGAGCGCATTAAAATCGGTTTCGAACTCGGCAAATGGCTTGTGCGCCGCGACCAGGGCGACTTGGCGAAACCGATCTTGAAGATTTTTGAACTCGGCGGCGGCGTTGGTGCACTCGCGGAGCTTGTCGTCCAATTTAAGCGCGGAATAGATGGACGGGAGGAGACCGGCAAGAAAGGCCGACACCGAGGCAAGAATCTTGGTGTTGCCGGCGTCGGCAAAGAATAACAGCCGACCGGAGGCAAACCCGCCCAGGATTAGCGGGGTCACCACGAAAACGACACGCCAGCAGCGCAACTCTCGAAGCCAAATGAAAAAGGCCGTGGATGCGTAGAGGCAGCTTTCAGACTGCCGCTGGCATTCCTGCACAAGTTGATCCGCCTTCTCGCTCACGGTTTAGCTGGTCGGTATGAAGGTCCCGAAGATTTTTTGCCATTCTTCTCCAGCAGAATAAGGTCTTTTGTACGATTCGTATTCGCAGGCCTTTTCGGCCCGGGCGCAAGCGCTCTCCGCCTTCGACTTCCAAGCATCCCCGATGTGAATGCACTCGTAGGTGCCGGGAACGCTTACGGAGTAGTATGCGGATTTTTGTTTGAGCCAACGGAAGAAATCGCGGGTCATCCAATCGTACCACGTGCTGCTCTTTCCCCGATGCTCCCATGTCTGGAGGAAATCGATCGCCAACAGTTCGATGATAAACGATTTTAGCGGCACCGAACAATGTTCCTGCCACCGTTTCATCATTCGGATCAGATCGCGGGTGTTTCCACTGGTGACCGTGTTTGAGTCCTTCACTGCTGCAATCTCAACATCCGGATCCACGGTCTTGTAACTGCCCCCGTTGTTCGTGTCGCAGATCCAGTATTTGCCGGTCGTCAATTTGAAAGCCGGCACCACTTCGACGCTGTAGCTCGTGAACCGGACCATGACGACCTGCCCATCTCCGCTCATCTCGGTGGCAGGATAGCTTTTAGCCAGAACGCTCTTCACCTCCTGCAGAAGCTGAGACTGTTTGTTGCCCGGGCGGGTCTGGAATCGATCGTAAACCCAAGACGGCAGGGCAAACATCACATCGATGTCCCGAGGCGGCCGAATTTCGGTGGATTTGCCCCAGGAACCGACCAGCAAGCTGTTCGCCGAACCGGAGCTGACACCGTAATAATGAGAGTTGAGGCAGATTCGAACGCCGGTATACTTGACGATCCCGTCACGGTGCTGGTCGTCCGTCAGCCGTAAGTTTTCGAGGAGTTTATCGAATCGGGTCCCGACGGTGATCCCTGCGGACGCTGTTAGCAACGTCGAGCCGCCGAGCTGAGAGAGAAGTTGGTCCAATGTTTGATGGCTCATCCTGGAAATCTCCGCGGGTCCTGACCGTAGGTGCGCTCGCTTTGAATGCCGCCGTGCTCCTTGTGGATCACGACTTGACTGAGCGGTGCGTTTTTGGCGATTTCGACGGTACGCTCGAGCGCCTCGGCCTTTGTCGGAGCGGAAACCGATGGCCGAGCCGAGCCCCGCAGCGTGCCCTTCCATTCACCATCATGGCCCTTTGTTACGTGATAAACTTTTCTGCTCATAATTGATTATTTTGGCACAATTTTAGAAAAAACGCAATATGCGGGGCATCGGCGGAGCCGATACCCCAATTACTTGTGCATGGGAGAATGCGAATTAGCCTGTTGATTATGTCGAACACGTCTGTTAATAAATTACGAATCCGTATATATTCGGTCTCGAAGGGCCTCACTCGGCCGTTCGTTGTCGTCATGAATAACTATACGCAATCGTCAATAGCAGTCAACCCCGATTTTTATGCCCGATGCCTTCAAAACCCGGCTTAAAGCCGCCCGTGAGATGCGCGGCCTGAGCCAATCGGAGTTGGCGGAGAAAAGCGGCCTTCAGCCGTCCGCGATATCCCATTTCGAAACCGGCGGTCGGTCCCCGTCCTTCGATAATCTGAAGCGACTAGCCGATGCGCTGAACGTTACTACTGACTACCTACTCGCCCGGGCTGACCAGCCTGGGATCTCCGGTCCTGCAGTCGGTAAAATATTTCGCGACGCCAAAAACTTCACTGCCGATGATCTGAAGGCGCTCGAAACCATGGCGGAGGCGCTCGCAAAGAAGAACAAGGATAAGGCAAAGGAAAAATGATGTCCAGGGTCCGTCAGCGCGAAGTCGCAGGGCGCGCCGAAGATCTCATAAAGGAACTCGGCCTCTCCAGCCTGCCGATCAAGCCGATTGAGATCGCGCAACGGAAAGACATCCTTGTTCAAGCGTGGGATCCGCCACAAGCGGGAGTGTCTGGTTTCCTAATGAAGAACGGTGATGCGTTCGGAATTGGGTACTCCAAATGTATAAACAACGAAGGGTTTATCAATTTCACCGTCGGCCACGAATTGGGCCATTATTGCATCCCGGGCCATGTCGAGAAGCTGTTGAACAACCCGGCGGGGCTTCACTACTCACATAGCGGGTTCGTCTCCCATGACGATTGTGAAAGAGAAGCAGATCTATTTTCGGCGGCGCTCTTGATGCCAGAGGCGCTGTTTCGAAACGCACTCCGACGAAGTGGCGCTGGTTTTCCCGCGATCGATACGCTGGCAAAATTATGCGTTACCTCAATTACGGCAACGGCCATCCGCTTCGCAGAATATTCGGATGATCCGGTCGCAATTATTGTAGGAAACAGCGGCCGCGTCGGTTTTTGTTCCATGTCCGAAACGATTCGGACGAAGAAAGGACTGACCTGGTTGAAGGCCGGCGACTCCATTCCCCCCGGCAGTACGACAGCAAGGTTCCAGAAGGATCCAGAAAACATTGCCGCGGCAAAACAGGCCGAGGGGGTTTCAATGCTGGATGATTGGTTCGACGGGGCTCCACGAATCGAGGTGAAGGAGGACGTGATTGGGCTGGGCCACTACGGAAAAACTTTAACGGTGTTGTTCACAAATGAGACGCTAGACGCCGAGGAGGAAGATGACGAGTCCGAGGACGATGAGGACGGATACATCCCGAGCTGGAAGCGCGTCCGTTAATACGTAAAAGGAAAGGGGGCGCTCCTGAACAAAGTACACTTCACGCTGGCGGACCAAAAGGAGCAGGCCTGACAACGGTCACGAATGCAGGATGCAGAATGCACGTAGAAGGCGGAGAGAACAATCAGCGGCCGGTTTGCAGGAACCATCACAAGGGGTCGGAAAGGGGTCGGTGGAAAGGAAAGGAAGAAAGGGGTCGGTCCTGAATAAAGTACACTTCACGCTGGTGGAGGTCCGAAGGCAAAGTGACGGACCCCCGCGAGTGGCAGAGTGTCACGGCTGGACTCGCTCGCCTCTAAATGGACAGAACCGATCTCAGTGGACGCAATCCAGCATGTCCGGAATCTCCCGCGCGGACGCGCCACGACTTCGCGGACCACCACGGGCTCGACGGTGTGAAGCAATTTGATACGCTTGGTCCACTCAGCCGTGATCAAGCATGCCTAATTGGCTTCAGCAAATGTTTGCGCCCACGTTGATGCTGTGGGTTTGCATCCTCGGGTGGGGTATCACAACGGCGATCGATCCCGACGGAATGTCAACGCGGGCGGAAATGGCGGCGAGCGTTGCCTTGTCACTCGTCATCGCCTCGTGGGTGTCGGCCGACGCACGCAAACGCGGACGACGGCTCTGCTATGACTATGATTCTTTCGT
>Ga0105340_1001322_pt1 | contig 11159 bp, 9 predicted proteins | sample EasRivMeERMLT700_FD_89676 | JGI IMG/M metagenome (GOLD analysis project Ga0105340, IMG submission 89676) | Soil microbial communities from meander-bound floodplain in the East River, Colorado, USA - East River MetaG ERMLT700 | ecosystem: Environmental > Terrestrial > Soil > Floodplain | place... | reverse complement strand
CTCACTCAGGCAAGCTGCTAGGCGATCTCTCGAAGCCATCGAGCGTCGATCCGCTGTTGACGGGCAAAGAGCGCCTCGAGCAGCGATACGGAAACTACACCTACGGCAGCGATCCGCAGTACGCTCAGCGCCAAGCTGAGCAGCTGCAGGGGCAGGGTGACACCGCGCAGAGAAGGCTGGGCGCATACGGTGAGGGCGCGGCGGACACCGCCGGCGCGATCAGGGACCGCCAGACGCCGGGGACGGACTTCAGCGCCGCCGACGCGACGATGGGCCGACAGGGCGACCTGTACGGCTCAATCAAGGCCTACGCGGATCAGGGCCCCGGTCCGAGCGGCGCGCAAGCTCTGCTGAAGCAGGGCACAAACGAGGCCATGCAGAATCAGCTCGCGATGGCAGCGAGCGGGCGCGGCATGGGCGGATCGGCATCGGCGCTCCGTCAGGCGCAGGGCGCGAACGCGGCAACGGCCATGAATGCGAGCAACTCGGCGGCGCAGCTGGCAGCCCAGGAATCGGCGGCGCACCGGCAGCAGCAGCTCGCGGCGTACGGCCTGGGCGGCGACGTGCTCCAGGCGCAGGCCGGGCAGCAGAGCCAGAACGCGCAGTTCCTCACTCAGGCCGAGTTGCAGGCGGCGCAGCAACGTGACTCGGCGTCGCTAGGCTACCAGCAGCTCGGGCTCGAGGGGATTCAAGCGGGCTACGGCACCCAGCTCGCGTACGAGGGCGAGGCGCGCGCGAACCTCGACGCTGAGGCGCAAGCGAACCAGGCCTACGAAACGAACGTTAGCAACCTGGCGATCGGCGAGTTGGACGCGCGCAACTCGAGAGAGCAGCGCGCCGCCGACGAGGAAGCGCGCACGACGGGCGCGCTCATTGGGGCGGGCACCAGCTTAGCCGGCGCGGCCCTCATGTTCAGCGACGAGGACGCAAAGACCGGCATCGAGCCAGTCTCGGGAACTGCCGCAGCGTACGGGGAGAACGACACGCTGAAGAAGATCGCGGCAGATCGCGAGGAGCGCAAGAAGGAGAGGGAAGAGGCAGAGCGCGCCCAGAAGGCCAACAACATCATGTCGATCCTGTCGTCCGTGAAGGACGGCTATATGAGCTCCGACGCCCGCTCGAAGGAAAAGATTCGCGAGCTCAAGACGGAGAACAAGGCGCTCTCGTCCGCGCTGTCTGCCTACGGTGAACCAAAGGTGGACTTCGCCTTCGGCACGAACGAGGAAGAGGATGCCGGTCGGCGCGTCGACTTCGACTTCGGGGCGAATGAGCCGGCGCGTGCTGGGAGTTTCGTCCGGCCGAACGTGAAGGCGCCACCGGTTGCAGATCTCGATCGCGCGTACGAGCGAAGTCAGTACGACATCGCGATCGGCGATCCGTACGATCTGCGGCCTGCGAAGCCGTACACCTATGAGTACAAGGATCCGAAGGCGCCCGGGGCGAAGCCCGGCAAGCAAACCGGACCGATGGCGCAGGACCTCGAGCACCTGCCGGGCGTTGTTCAGCAGACGCCGCAAGGGAAGATGGTCGACACGCAGCGCCTGACGGCCGTGAACGCCAGCGCGCTCGGTGAGCAGCAAAAGCGGCTTGATCGACTCGAGGCGCGCTTGGAGGCGTACGGGTACTGATGGCGCTCTACACCCGACGTCCAGACGGCTTGGCGCTCCTCGACGGCGTCCCGGCTCCGCTCGCCCTGAGCGACGCGCAGCTGACGGGGCTCGGACACACGCCGGCGCCGGCGCTCACGCGCCCCAATGTGCCGCCGGAGCTGCGCGGCCTGCCTCCTGGCGCGCTCGCGCAGGGCCCGGGACCGTCCCCGCTGCAGGGCTACGTCAACAAGCTGGACGGCGTCCCGGCGCCCGCAGTGGCGCCGCGGCACGTTGCCCCGACGCCACTCTCCGAGATGCCATTCGGCCCTCCACTGCCGCCGCCGGCAGCACCCGAAGCCCTGGAGTCGTCAGGCTTCGCGGCGGCCACTGCGCCGGCGGAACGAGCGGCCGCCACACAGGGCGAAAGCCGCGTCCCCGACGCTCCGCCAATGCCGGGCAGCGCAAAGTCGAAGAGCACGACGACGCTCCCGGACGCTCCGCGCGGCCTGTCTGCTCTCGGCGCCGGCGGTCGTGGCCGCCTGGTCAAGGGCGGCATCCAGCTCGCTGGCTACAAGCAGCAGATGGGGGTTCCGATCTCCGACGCGGACATGACGGACGCGGTCGGCCTGAAGCGCACGGAGGGCGAAGCAGCCGAGCAAAAGTACGGCTACGACCTGAAGGCCGAAGCCGGCGTGGTCTCGAAGGAAGCCGACGAGCTCGCGTTTCAGCACGCGCGGCTCGCCGGTGAGCGTGAGAAGCGCAAGCTCTTGGACGAGGGCATCCGCGATGCCGAGACGAAGTGGCAGCAGCGCGAACAATCCTTGGGCGAAATGGCATCGCCCAAGATGAAAGACTTTTGGGCCGACAAGGGGATCGCCGGACGCATCGGAGCCGCGATCACGATCATCGCGGGCGGCGCTCTGCAGGGCTACCAGGGACAGAGCTCGAACAGCGGCATGGCGATGTTTCAGCAGATCCATGGCCAGTGGGTCGACGAAAAGCGCGAGGAATTCGAGCGCGCGAAGGACGCGACTGTGCGAGCCAAAACCCGGTACGGCCAGATGCTCGAGCTCTACGGCACGCCCGAGGAAGCCGACAAGGCCCTGCGCGCGGAGGCTGCGATCGTCACCGGCAAGCAGATCGAAAACTACGCCAAGATGATGACCATTCCCGGCAAGGTCGCCACGCTGCAGGCGCTGCAGGCGCAGAACGGGCAAGAGGTGATCAAGCTTCGGAACGAGCTCCTGACCGCGCGCCAGGGCACGATCGAAAAGACCTTCATCAACCGACCCGATCAGTACGTGGGCGGAGGTGCAGCGAAACCGAAGGGCATGGATCGCATGGTGAGACTGCCGGGCGGCGGCTACGCCTGGGCGCGATCGGAAGTCGACGCGCGCAAGGTCCAGGACCAGGTCACGGCACTGGGCTCGCTCAAGCGCGACGCGCAGCTCTTGCTCGAGCTCAGCAAGCAGGCTGGCAACCGGATCCCGATGGGCGACGCCAAGGCCCAGATGCAAACGATCAAGACGCGCATGATGCTCACCACGAAGAACGCCGAGCAGATGGGCGCGCTCGACAAGGGCACCCAAGAAGTCTTCGATCAGATGGTCGGCACGCCCGAAGACATCATCAACGCTGGCGCGAGCGGCCACTTGAGCGAGATTGTCGGCGGCGCTGACGCGAAGGTAAACGACCTCGCGCGTGACTACCTGCACGCCGATCCGGACGCCGTGGCGCCCGTCGTCGAGGGCGAACCCACCGGAGTGGAGTACCGCTGATGGCCGAGGGCGTAGTCCGCGACGGCAAGGCGCTGATGTTCGATCGGCAGGGCCGGCGTGTGGCCGTGCCTCTGGCGGGGCTCGATCAGGCGCTGACCGCTGGCTACCAGTACGAGGGCGCGGACAGCGTCAAGCAGTACGACCTCGAGAAGGAGGCCAACACCGTCAGCGGCATGGCTAAGACGGGAGCGGAGGCCATCGCCCGCGGCGCGACCGTCGGGCTCTCCGACGTGGCACTCACCAGCGCCCTGGGCGACGACTACCGCGAGCGCGCCCTTGCCCGCCAGCAGGCAAACCCGACGCTTTCGACGGCGGGCGAGGTTGCCGGCGCCGTGGCACCCATTCTCGCGTCCGGCGGTACCGGGCTGGCTGCCCGTGGGGTGACCGCCCTGGGCGCCCCTGCGCGCGGCGTGGCGGCTCTGGGCCGGGGAGGCGAGGCGCTGGCAGCGGCGGCCCTGAGAACCGCAGGGGCGACCGGCACGTCGGCCCTTGGACGCGTTGGCGCTCGAGCGGTGAGCATGGGTGTAGGCGGCGCCGTCGAGGGCGCGGCCTACGGTGTAGGCAAGGAGGTCTCTGACGCGGCCCTGGGCGGCACCGAGATCACCGCCGAGAAGCTGCTCGCGGGAGCCGAGGACGGTGCGCTTTTCGGGGCCCTGGGCGGCGGCATCCTGGGCGGCGCTGGCCAGGCCGTGGGCGAGGCGGGGAAGCGCGCGATCAGCGCCATGACGGGCGGCAAGAGCCTCGCGGAAGCGGCCAAGAGCTTCGCCGAGAAGCGCGCGGTAAAGGCCGTCACCGGCAACTACAAAAAGGCCTACGACGAGATCACCAGGTTCGGCAAAAATCCCGAGCGGTTGGAGCGCCTCGGCCGCAAGCTCATCGATCGCAACGTCAACGTCGATGACCTGGGCGAAGCAATCACCGGGCTCGGCGCCCAGGCCGACGACGCTGCGGCGCGCATGACCGCCGTGGCGAAGGAGCTCGACGCATCGGGCGTGAAGGCCGACGCAAAAAAGCTCATCGAGCGTTGGGACGAGCAGGTAGCGAAGCTCCGCAGCGTCGACCTGGACGACTACCAGAAGGTAGCCGCCGAGCTCGAGCAGAAGATCGCTCCGCTGCGCCGCCGCGTTGACGGGCCCAAGGGCGTGTTTCACGTGAAGCGCGACGCCACCGGCAAGCGCACCCGCACGCCGGCGCAGGGCGAGGAAGCGATCACGTTCAGCGACTTCTGGAAGCTCCGCCAGAATTTCGACAAGACGGTAAAGTGGAACCAGCGCGCACAGACGGTGAGCTCGGACGAGCTCCGCGAGATGCGCCGCGTTTTCGACGACACTTTGACGGAGGCCGTGGACGGCGCCGACGATGGGCTGCGTGCTGCAGCGTCGGGCGGTGACGAGGCGGCAAAGGCTGCGCTCGATTCGGGCGAGACGCTGACGGGGCGCTGGAAGGCCGCGAAAGAGGATTATCACGATTTCGTCACCCTGAAGGATGCTGGCGAGGAGCTCCGACTGAACCGCGAAAAGAACCGGTGGGTGAGCCCGAGCGACTACGGCGCCGGCGGGCTTTTCGGTGTGGGCGCGATGCAGGCACTGATCGCGTCTGGCGGCGCGGCGCTGCCCTCGCTGCTCATTTCGACGGCGGTTGGCGCGGGCGCCAGCGTCGCCCACAAGTTCATCCGCGAGCGCGGGTCGGCCATGATCGCCCAGGCCGCCGAGCGCATGGCCAAGGTGGATGGCCAGCTCTTGCGGTCCGCCCGTGTGATCGCCGGCGTCGACAAGGCAAAGCGCGTGGTAACGCCGGCGGTGCTCGGCGTCGTCAAGCTTCAGGAGCGCTTCGAACAGCTGTCCGGTGAGGTTTCGGCGCTGACATCGCAGCCTGCGCGCATGACATCGCGCCTGGCCGCGATGACCGGCCCGCTCGACTCCGAGCAGCCCGAGCTCGGTGTGGCCCTGCGCGAGCGCGTGGTGGGCGACTACCAGTTCCTCGCCGCAGAGACCCCGCAACCGATCGGACGTGTCGGCCAGACTCTCACGCCGAACGCCGTCAAGGTCCGCTACTCGCCGCCCGACATGAAGCGCTGGCTAGCGAAGGCAGAGGCGCTCGATAAGCCGATGAGCGTCGTGAAGAAGCTCGAGCGCGGCATCATCGATCGCGACGGGCTATCGGCGCTGAAGGCGCGGCGGCCGGAGATCTTCCAGGACTTGCGCGTCCGCGTTGCCGAGGCCTGCGCCGAGCGAGGCAAGGAGCTCCCGCCGCAGCAGCGCGTGCTGCTGTCTCTGGTGTTCGATATCACGGCAGACCCGAGCATGGAGCCGGCTGCGATCCGCGACATGCAGGCGTCGACGATGGCAGCGCCGCCCGCGGATGCGCCGCGCCCGGGCCCGCCGCCGCGTTCGTTCAATCCGAAGGTTCAAGAGGGCTACACGTTGCCCTTCCAGAAAGCGATGGGTGCCTAAATGAGTGCAGAACTGGTGAGAGCGGCCGTGATTCGGTCGCCGAACGACAATGATACGGACGACGACTTTCAGGGCCGGCTGTTCACGTGCGGGACCACGGTGCTAGCCCACGAGCTCCCGGCGCACTGGCACGGCCGGTGGGTCATCGTGCAAAACGAGGGCTCCGCGGTTGCGCGTATCGGATTCAGCAAGCGCCCCGGCGCGACGTTCGAGCACACGCCGGTGGCGGCGGCGGCGGGCGCTTTGGCCAATCCGCGCATTGGTGTCGGCGCCATTCAGCAGCGCAAGCTGCCGGACTGGAACCCGAACGGCGAGAAGTGCTACTTCGTGCGCCGCTCCGCGGCGGCCACTGAGCTTTTCATTGAACTGGGAGACGGCGAATGAATCTCTTTGGGCGCGCCTGGGGACAGCCGACGACGTTTGACCAGTTCGAAATTCAGGGCCTCGTGCCGGGCGCCGACAACACTGCGACAATCCAGGACGCCATTGACGCAGCGCCCGATGATGCAGAGGTCCTGATCGGGCAACCAGGTAGCTACATCATTAGCAAGCCGCTCCGCATGGTGACCCAGGTGGGGCTCGCCGGACTAGGCGACTCCACCGTCCTGGTCATGGACGCGTTCTGGTACGCGGGTCCCGCGATCCTCACCGGGCCGATTCAGTCTCCACACCCGCACGGCGATCCGATCCTCGATGATGCTGATTTCTCGTACGTCTTCACCGCCACACAACCCTTTCATTACATGCCGATCGGTGTGTACGGCTGCTACCCCAAAGACTGGACGCAGCTCAACCTCCGCATGCCGATAGTCGTCAACGCCGCCGCCGCGGAAGGTACGTTTTTCACCATTCATGGTGAAACGGACAGTCTCTCTTCGACGCACATGATTCTCGACATCAGCTGGAAGTTCACGCTCGACGTGCTCTTCATCACGTTCTGGACAAGCGCTGGCGGCGTGCAGATCGAAAGCACCACAGATTTCAGCGCCGACATTGGCACGCGCCACATGGTCGAGCTCGATTGGAACGGCACGACGCTTAAACTGCTCGTGGACGGCGTCGTTGAGGCCAGCGCAGCTATTGGCGGCACGTTCAGCAACAACGGGCGCCACGCTACCCTTGGGAGTTACGCCAACCTGACCGCAGTCATCGGTGGTCGCTGGATCCAGTTTGGGGAGGGGGGGTGGGCGAATCCTGCTGAGTTCGACCTTGGCGGCTTCTACCTCGGCAACGTCTCCAAGCACCAGTCGAACTACACGGTCGATTGGAACGTGCCGGCTGGCGCGTCGCTTGCGGATGTGTTTTGCATGGTCCAGTGCACGACCGACCGTGAAGAAGACGACCTCATCAAGCTCGTCGCGTCTAGCAACGGTGGATACTCCTGGATGCAGACACGTCGTGTCCCCGAGGGCATCCCTGCTACTGGGGACGTGAGGATCAGGAAGCTAAAGTTTTCCTCAGCAGGCGAGGGCAAAGGGGTCGCGATCGAGCAATTCCACGTCACCCGCGCGATCATTGAAGACATCACCTCACTCGTGCAGGCTCTTCACGTGCGAGGGAGCAACACATTTTACGGCACATGCAAGGATATCTTCTGCGCTAGCAATGGCCGCGTCGGTTCGATTCTCGGCGGCGGCATTGCTACCTTGTCCGGCCTGCTGAAGTTTTCTGGCGCAGACATCGGCGTGGCGTTCGTCGGCGGCGGCGGCAGACTGGACCAGCTCCATACCTACGACTACTCCAGCATCGGGGTTTGGATCGATGGTTGGAGCGGTTACATGGGCGCCCTGCTGACGAGTGACGAGAGCACCGCGCCAGGCATCGACCCGCTGTACGGCGTCAACTTCCGCGCCGCTGACGGTCTCAGCACTGTTTTGACCATCGACCAACTGGACGTAAACGTCATCAACAGCGACGTCACCATTCCGTTCGCTGTGATCCGGAACCGAGACGGGAACGTCAACCTCCGCGGTGCGGCTCCCTTCCTTGCGGGGCTCACCACTCCGCCGGATTATTTTTTCGTTTTCAAGAACCCGACCTTCACCGACCCGCTCCAGGTCGACATGGTGATGACTCACAATGTTCCGATTGCGAGCCATCCCGAAAAGATCCTGACGCCCGACGGTCCGGCGGGTCGCGTCGCGCTCACTAACGCAAGCGTGACGGTGACAGCACGGCAGGCGCGGGAGTGGGACTTCGCTGGTGTGACTTTTACCGCAAACCGCGTGGTCACGCTCGACGACGAAATGGATACAGGCATCCCGGTTCCAGACGGGACCGTTGTTGTGATCATCGTTAACCCTACAGCTTTCGGCGGATTCACCCTTACGGTTGACAACCACGACGGGACGGACCTGCACGTGTTCGCCGTCGTCGGGCAAAGGAGCTTCCGGTTTAGCCGGACCACCGGCAATTGGAGCAAGCTCGAGGCGGTATGAGAGGCAGCAGAATGAGAACGCGGCTAGCTATGCTCGTAGACGAAGTGTTCTGGCCGCCGTCTCAGGTGGCGAACCTGGCAGCGTGGCACGACATGCAGGAGACCCACTCGGGCGACGGGACGAGCGTGCGCAACATGGTAACCGCCGTCGACTGGTCGGAGGCCACCAACCCGCCGGGGTACGACGCGACAGGGTTCAACGGGCTCCCCTGCCTAACATTCAATGGAACCAGTCAGCGCATTCTGTCGACGGAGGCCGGCCCACTCGCGGCTTTCGTCGGCTCGACCAAGGCGCTGACCTACATCGCGGTTGTGTCGCCAGCCAGCGGCGACCAGTTGAGCGCTATCTTTGGCGCTGGCAACAGCGGGGCCGCAGCGAACCATTCTTGGCGTCTCGGCATGCTCAACACGGGGTCCGGCATTCTGAACATTTCCAAGCGAGGCACGAGCGGAACGGTGACCGCCTCGAGCGCCGCTCAGGCGCCATCCACCCCGAAGGTCATCACCTATTGGACCGACGGCTCCACAGCGTCGATTTGGACGAACCTCAACCGGGAGCTCAACGCGGCGGCCTTTGTCGACTTGGAGGCTACGACTCCGAACCGGCTGGCCATCGGTGCTCTGCCGACGTCGACGGTCGGGAATTTTTTCAGCGGCAAGTGGGCTTGTGGCCTGCTCTACACCAGGGCCATCAGCGATTTAGAGATCGTTGGCCTCGTGCGCGGCCAGATGTCCCGCTGGGGGATCGCGTGACACCACCGGAGAGTACCGATGCCGCGTAGCAGTCGTGAGGTCATGGCCGAAGCCATCCGCGAAATCGATGAGCGGTTCAGCCGCGTAGAGTCGCTGCTCGCGGACATCCGGCGTATCCTGGTCGACCTGGCCGACGCTCAGAGCGAGCACCGGCACGGCACGCGTGACGCAATCGATCGGCTCGGGACGCGGGTGCATGCGCTCGAGCTCGTGTCGGGGGCCGGCAATGGCCGATGACGACAGCCGACTACGCCAGCTCGCCGCCGAGCTCGACGGCCTAGACGACGAGGTCACCGAGACTCAAATCATCGTCCAGCCCGGCGCTACCGTGCACGTCGACCAGACGGGGAGACACCGAGCCATGAGCGACGAGATCACGAAAACCGACCACGGCAGCCCGCCACGCAAGAGCGGCTGGCCAGAGCGCGTTTCCGGAGCGCTGCAGCCGCTCCTGGGCGGGCTAACCCCTTGGGGGCGGGCCCTGATCCTCCTGGCCCTCATCGCTGTCCTGGGGCTCGCTGTGTGGCGCGGCGCACTGGCTGCGTTGGCGCCCTAGGGCTCGGGATTCAGCGCGCTTGGCTGCTCATCGTCGCGCAGCAGCTGGCAGCGCTCGCACAGGCCCGTCGAGTAGACGGCGGCCCGGTCGCACCGGACTCGGTTGACGTAGGCGTCGCACCTGACGCTCTGGCGCGGGCCGACGTAGCCCTCGTGCGTGGGGTCGAGCTCAATCCGGATCATCTCCTCGATCAGGTCGGAGCAGCTGTAGCCGGAGCGCTCGGCCTCGCTCACGAGCAGCGCCCACACGGCGCCGTCCACGCGGATGTTGGGGCGCACTTGGCCGCGGGCTGCGTAGTACGCCTCCGATGGGGAGGCCGAGCCCCGGCGAACCGGGCCTCCTTGCTTGTGGGTCACGTGAGCCAGAGGGCGTCTAGTCCTCGACGCGACGCCAGCCCTCTGGCGTGTACTCCCGCTGACGGAGGACCTGGAACACGCTGCCGGCGCCGCCGCCCAGGCGCATCGTCTCGTGCGTGTCCCAAGGACGCTGGTGCACGACATCGCAGCTCTCGACGCTGACGAGCTGCAGGTAGCAGACCATCGGATCGTCACCCGTGAACAGCTTGACGCCGGTCGCGTCGACTGAGTGATGGTGCCCCGTCTCGCTGTGCGCGACCACGTGCGGCCCCTTCGTCTCCTGTGCCTTGAACCCAGGCGGGACCGTGGCCACGCGCCGAAACAGCACGTCGCCCTGGGCGCCCATCTTCTCGATCGTCATCATGTTCTTGCCTCCAATTGCAGTTCTTCGGGCTTGAGCCCATACGTCCACGCGTTGGCCTCGAGGGCCGTCTTCACGTCTGGGGGTACCGGCAAAACAAACTCACGATTTGTACCACACAGAACCTTCAGGAATTGCTCGCCGGGTGAATCTGGCAGGTCGGCGCGCAGTAGTGTCCCGATCGCTGGGTTCGCGTCCGCGTCGATGACCTTGGGCTTGAGCACGCCCATGATGCGCTGCCAGCCGATGATTTCGACGCCGGCCCGGCGCTGCTCGACGTTTGGCCACTTGAGCGTTTCCAGCGGGTCGAGCCCCGCCTTGTCGGTGATCCATTCGCCAGGCACCGCCGTGCCGTGCCAGTAGAACAGATTCCACCCGTCGCGATGTTCCACGGCTGGGCCCGTCTCGCTGTGCAGCCGGTGCTCAGCATCCCTTCGGATGGCTGCCGCACGCTCCGTGAAGACGCACACGTGTTCGAAGGGAAACCACCAGCCAGCAGAGCGAAACAGGTCCAGCCAGAGCTCGAGGTGCGCGCTGTCGGTCTCGTCGTACTTCACACCGATGACGTCGCGCATCGTGGCGTAGTGCGCATACCAGGCCAGCCAGTAGTTGGACCAACGCGCGACGGCGACCTTCAGTGCGAGGTCCCGCAGCGGAAGCAGCTGCGAACCGAGCTGCGAACGGAGCTGCGAACGGAGCTGCGAAACGAGCTGCGAAACGAGCTGCGAATCGAGCTGCGAAACGAGCTGCGAAACGAGCTGCGAAACGAGCTGCGAATCGAGCTGCGAATCGAGCTGCGAATCGAGCTGCGAAACGAGCTGCGAAACGAGCTGCGAACCGAGCTGCGAATCGAGCTGCGAATCGAGCTGCGAATCG
>Ga0105340_1001319_pt1 | contig 11177 bp, 9 predicted proteins | sample EasRivMeERMLT700_FD_89676 | JGI IMG/M metagenome (GOLD analysis project Ga0105340, IMG submission 89676) | Soil microbial communities from meander-bound floodplain in the East River, Colorado, USA - East River MetaG ERMLT700 | ecosystem: Environmental > Terrestrial > Soil > Floodplain | place... | reverse complement strand
TTGATCACGAAGCGGTTGGAGACGTTCCAGGAGTCCTGCGCAAACAACTGCGCATAGCCCTGGGTTGTCGTACGACCGGAATTGAAATTGGCTCGCGTGACGCGATAGATCTGCCCGAAGTTCGCGTCAGGGAGCACGGTAATCTGCGCGCCCGTCGCGGTCTGCCGTCCGTCCGGCGCGGTAAACGTGGGACCGGTGCGCTGGTTGATTTCGCTGTACCCCACGTCGTCGTACTCGAGGCCGCCCTTCAGATTGTGACCACCGAATACCCTTGTCGCCTTGAGCGCATACTGGCGGTTGACGCTGCGGTTGCCCGCTTCGAAGAAACCGATGCCGCCTGTCGTCACCGTCGGCGTCACCGTCTGATCCGTCACGCGCCAGGCATTTACCGAAGGAGTCTCCTCGACTCGATTCAACGCGCGGGCGAAATTGCCCTCGAGCAGCCAGCCGTTGCTCCAGGCGCCGCTGTACTGAACGGCCTGGTTGTGCCCCCCGTAGATGAGCGAGCTGTACGACGACGTGTCGGTCACCAGGAGCGCAGACTCCCGCTGCGGTCCGTTGGTCCCCTTCGACGGATCGCCGAAGAACGAGACGTCCACTCGCTGTCCGTTCTTCGGCTGCCAGGTTGCCTTCGCCGAGTAGGTCATCGTGTCGCGGATGCGATCGACGTTGCCGAGGTTTTCGAGCGGAAATCCGGCGGGCGCCATGAACGCCGTGACATCACGCGATGGATCGAACGCGCCGAAGAAGAACAGCTTGTTCTTCACGATTGGCAACCCGATCTCCAGGCCGCCGTCGTCCGTGCGCGTCTTCTCAGTCTGCACGCTGCCGTTGATACTTTGGTACTGAGTCGGAAGTCGCTCCAGCCCGAACGGATGCAGGTACCCGAACGCCGAGCCGCGAACCACGTTCGATCCACTCTTGGTGATGACGTTGACGACGCCTCCGGTCGCCTGGCCGAACTCCGCTTCGTAGCCACCGGTCTTGACCTGTACCTGGTCTATGAAGTCGAACGGCATGGCGTTGCCCAACGATCCGAAGATGATCGAGTACGAGCCGAGCGCGCCGTAACCCTGGTTGGTGACGTTGACGCCGTCGATCACGTATTGATTATCGAGACCGCTCCCGCCGGCTATGGACGGATTGGCGGCACCCGCCGTCGAGGAACTGCTGACCCCGGGCGCGAGATAGATCGTGCTTGCCAACGTGCGACCTAGCGGGACCTGCTGCAGGAACTCGCTCGACATCGTGGCTCCGCTCGTTGTCGTCTTCGCGTCGATGATCGGTACGGCGGCGGTGACCTTCACGGTTTCAGAGAGCGCCCCCACTTCCAGGGTGACGGGAAGGCTGACGGTCTGACCCAGACCGACCGACACACTTTTTCTCTCGACCACCTTGAAGCCCTGGAGCTCGACGCGAACGTCGTACTGCCCGGGCGTGAGGAACGGCACCGCAAACCGACCGTCGGTATCGGTGACGACCGTCTTGACCCCTTGAGATCCCGTCACGTTCACTGTGGCGCCTGGAACCGGCAGGCTCTGAGCGTCGATGACACGTCCGCTCATTGCACCGGTGGTTTCCTGGGCGAATGCAATGCCGCAGGCGAGTAGCACGAACACAACGACCGCGGCTGACTTCGGCATAACCATCTCCTTTTCAATCACTGTCACCCTCGCGTATCAAACCGATTGGACGCTGAGGCGCCTTAAGCCGAAATGAGCTGTGGATTAATTTCGCTTCAGGACCCGCGCAGCCCGCCTCCGCTGAGGCTTCGGCGAGGGCCTCGCCGTAGCGCGCCGGACTGCGAGGCGCGGAGGCGGGCACGGACGTCAGGCAGGAGGTGCGAGCGCGCTTACGCGATTGCGGCCCTGTTGCTTGGCGATGTACAGAGCGTCGTCGGCGACGCCAAACAACCTTGCTCCGATGCTCACGTCGTCCGCATCACAGTTCTCGGATGAGTCGGGTGCCGACCAACTGTCGGCGTCCAGACATGCGAAGCCGACGCTGATCGACAGCGCTCCGGCCGCGAAGGATCTGCCGGCGAGCACCGGTTCGAGGGCATGAACTGCACCACGCAGTTCCTCTGCAAATGTTCGGGCGAGGGTCCGCCCGCAATTGGGGATGGCGATCGCGAACTCATCGCCACCGTACCGGCAGGCGACTGCGTGGACCGGCAGTTGGGCAGGAAGTGTGTGACCAACGAGGCGAACCGCTTCGGCCCCGGCTAGATGTCCGTATGTGTCATTGATTGACTTCAACCGGTCCACGTCCAGCACGAGCATCGCCAGAGGCGTTCTCGTCTCGCGCGACGTGCGGATCATTCTTTCGAGGCGAGCCTCAAACGAGCGGAGGTTGTGCAAGCCCGTCAGGTCGTCTGTCGTCGCGAGCTGACGAAGACGACGGGCATCCGCAGACAGATTCGCCGTCACAGTCCCGACAACGAGTAAGAGGATCGTCTGCAAAACATCCGCGTCGCTGTAACCGGAGGTGAGGCGAGCGAGGTTGGCGACGTGGTACAGAAGGATGGCGACGATCGCTGTGCCCAGTCCTGCGCGACGACCAAGGCGGAGGCTCGCCAGGATGATGGGCAGGTAATACAAATGCTGGACAGGCGCGGAACCGGTGCGACGGTCCAGTTCGAAGACGAGCCATAGGGTCCCGCACACCACGGCTGTCGCCCACAAGACCATTCGCGGCCCAGGACGCTCAAAGTCGTCTGTGTCACTCGTCAACCGCATACGAAGGCAGGAAGTGTGACCGGCAGGCGCTGAGCGGAACGTGAAGCGGCGGTTAATTCTGGTTAATCGGGCGACTTACCGGGTTCATGCGCGCCCATCATCGGGGCGGTGCATCTTGGCGCCTGCCCGCAGGAACGCCACACACGGCACCCCCAGTTGGTCGCATCTGCGGCGCAAGTGCCGCGAAAACATTGGTTCTCTTTTTGCCCAAGGGAGAGACGAGCGTGGACCGATGCGTATTCTTGTCGTCGAAGACGACCGTAAGGTCGCGGGTTTCATCCAGGGCGGATTGCAACAGGAAGGGCACGCCGTCGACGTCCTGAGCGAGGGCAGCGGCGCGGCCGAACAGGCGTGCATGGTGGGCTATGACGCGATCGTGCTCGATGTGATGCTGCCGGGGAGGTCGGGGTTTCAGGTTCTCCGGGATCTTCGAGCGCGAAAGGCCGACATCCCCGTGGTGATTCTGTCCGCGAAGGATTCAACCGACGATCGGATCACCGGACTCGACAGCGGCGCGGATGACTACATGGTCAAGCCGTTCGCGCTCGCGGAGCTCTCAGCGCGCCTTCGCGCATTGCTGCGGAGAGGAGGGCCTCATGAGTCCACGCTGCGAGTGGCCGACCTGGAGATGGACACTGTACGGCGATCGGTTCGACGCACCGGACGGTCCATCGACCTCAAGCCCAAGGAATACTCGCTGCTGGAGTTTCTGATGCGCCACAGTGACAGGCCCGTCACGCGAGCCCTGATCATCGAGCACGTCTGGGACATCCACTTCGACAGCATCAGCAACGTCGTGGAAGTGCACATCAACTCTCTTCGAAACAAGATCGACCGCGGCTTCGCCCTTTCTCTGATTCACACCGTGCGCGGCGTGGGCTACATGCTCACCGCCGGCACACCATGACACTGCGCTTCCAGACACGGCTGATTCTGTTCAGCACGGTGACGTTTGCGGTGCTTCTCACCGTACTCAGTTTCGTGTCGTACCGTCTGCTGGCCCGACAACTCGATCGAGATGCCACGGCGGATCTGATCGAGCTCACCAACGGCCTCCACGGTTACCTGCGGTTCGAACGCGGCCTGCCGTTGATTGCATTCGACGAGAAGGACGCCGATCAGGTGGCGTTTGTTCATGATGCCACCCGCTACTACCAGATCTACGACGGCGCAGACGGCAGCCTGCTGGTCGAGTCCCAGGGTTTTGAGCCTCTCGGCCTCCACTTCACTCCGGACGAAGTGCGTGGATTCCTCCACGATCCCAGAACGTACGACATTCAGACCGCGTACGGCCGCCTGCGAATCTCGAACAGCCCGATCTCACCCTCCTCGGGCCGACGATACTTGCTCCAGGTAGGGACCTCTCTGCATCCCATCGACGATGCGCTGAGTCTCTACGTTCACCTGATGCTGTGGTGTGCACTCCCGAGCTTGCTCGTTGTCGTCCTCGCGGGCTGGTGGATGTCCCGCACCGCCGTGGCCCCGCTGACCGCACTGGCTGAGGAAGCGCGCCGCGTGAGCATCGGAACATTGGACCGGCGTCTTTCAACCCGGGGAGCCGGCGATCAGCTCGACGCCGTGGCGACGGCCTTCAATGAAACCCTTGCCAGGCTCGAAAGCGCCGTCGGTGAGATGAGGCAGTTCAGCTCGGCGCTTGCCCACGAGTTGCGCACGCCGCTGACCGCGCTTCGGGGTGAGATCGAGCTGGCCCTGCTGCGGTCGCAGACCGACAGCGAGCGACGGACAAGCGCGACCAGCCAGATTGAAGAAATCGACAAACTCACCCGTTTGATCAACCAGCTCCTGACGCTCGCACGCGCTGAGTCCGGACAGATTCCGCTGGCACACGAGTCGGTCGACCTGTCAGCCCTCGCTGCGGAGGTCACCGAGCAGCTCGAGCCAGTGGCGCACGTGAAGGCTCTCCAGATGAAGTGCGTCGCCGACCAGCGGGTGACGGTCACAGGAGACCACGGTTGGCTCGAACGGTGCCTGCTGAACCTGCTCGACAACGCGATCAAATACACGCCCCCGGGCGGCCGCGTCAGTGTACGTGTGTCGCGCGACGGCGACCACGCCAGAGTGGAGGTGTGCGATACGGGCGTCGGCATGTCTCCAGATGTCGTTCAGCATATCTTCGAGCGGTTCTATCGTGTCGATCCGGCGCGCTCGTCTGCAGTCGAAGGCTCGGGGCTTGGCTTGAGTCTGGTGAAGTGGATTGTCGATCGCCACGAAGGCCGAATCCAGGTGCGGAGCGGTCCGGGAGACGGATCGACGTTCGCCATCTGGCTTCCCGCGGCTTCTACTCTTTAACCGCAATTAATCTCGACTTCACGTTCTGTTCAGGTACGCCTGCGTCAAATAGCAGTAGATGATGCGCTGTCACCGACAGCGTCATGACGAAGGGAGAACGGTATGTTGTTGATCAAAAGAAGGACGGCGCTGCTGGCCGCTGCCTTCCTCGTATTGCTGAGTGGCACCGGGCGAGCATCGATCGTCGAGGTCAAGGTGCCGTTTCCGTTTCAGGTGCGTGGTCAAACGCTGCCCGCTGGTGATTACCGCGTGACGAACAATGGGGACGGGGTGATAGAGATCCTCGGCGAGCGGGGCACCAAAGCGGCCATGTTCGCCATGACCGTCCCCGCCCGCGGACAGGATCCCAACGGGGACAAGCCCACGTTGACGTTCAGGCGGGACGAAACGAAGTATCGGCTCACGAGCATCTGGGCATCGGGAACTGACGGACGAACCATCACGGGTAAGTAGGAGCGTTGCGCCAGGCGATCGAGGAGACGGAACCATGCGTCAACCTGTCAGGGCAATAGCCGCTATAGGAATACTGTCAGTGCTGACTGTGGGGGTCTCCGCGACGCCTGGCTCCAATGAGCCAAGCCAGACTACGGTCACGGAAAGGCCGGGTCTCATGCCAACCCACGCGATACGAGGCGTGGTAACGTCGGTGAGCGCCTCCGTTCTGGTGATCGCGCCCTCGGGCAAGGGAGCGGGCGCGATGCGGTTCGTCGTCAGCCCCTCGACGCACCGGGAGGGGAACATGGCGATCGGGGCGACGGTATCCGTTCGCTATCGAGTCGAAGACCAGAGGTTACTGGCAACGGCCGTGTCCACCCACCCCGAAAAGCAGCCGGGAGCCGCGAGGCTTGGCATTGGCCCTCGCCGGGACTAGACTCCGCCCAGGCTGTTTTCCGACCCTTGGAGCCCGCGGTGCACGAGACCAATGAGCGTTATCGCCGCCTGGTGGAGCTCTCGCCTGACGGCATTTTCGTCAGCGAGGGCACCCGCATTGTGTTCGTGAACCCGGCGGCAGTGCGGCTATTTGGCGCATCGACCGCCGAGCAAGTCCTGGGCAGGTCGTCGTTCGATCTGTTCCACCCGGACAGTCACGCACTCATCCACGAACGAATTAGCAAGCTGATGTCTGGTGAGAGCGTCCAGCCGACCGACATGAAGATCCTGCGGCTCGACGGGGCGACGACCGAGGTGGCAGTCACGGGCGCGCAGCTCGAGGACCCGGACCGCCGCGCGATCCAGGTCCACATCCGCGACAACACCGATCGCAAACGGACCGAGGCGTCGCTGCGTGAGAGCGAGGAACGGCTCACGCTGGCCTTCGCGGGCGCGCAGGAGGGGGTGTGGGACTGGAACCTCGAAACCGGCGCCGTCGTGTACTCCACTCGATGGAAGGAGATGCTTGGCTACGCCGACGACGAGATCGAACCACACCTCAGCGCCTGGGAGCGTCTGCTGCATCCCGACGACAAGCCGCTCGCCCACCGGCTGAACGAGAGCGTGATGCGCGGAGCGCGCACCTACGAGGGGGAGTTCCGCCTCCGGCACAGGGATGGCCATTACGTGGACGTGCTCTCGCGAGGTTGTCCGGTCCCGCACGAGCCCGGCGGCCCGCTCGTGCGAATTGTCGGCACCCACTTTGACCTTACCGAACGGAAGCGCGCGGAAGCGGCGCTGCGTGAGAGCGAGGAACGGCTCACGCTGGCCTTCGCCGGGGCCCAGGAGGGGGTGTGGGACTGGAACCTGGAAACGGGCGCCGTCGTGTACTCCGCAAGATGGAAGCAGATGCTCGGCTACTCCGAAGACGAGATCGAGCCGCACGTCAGCGCCTGGGAGCGTCTGCTGCATCCCGACGACATGCCCCGCGCCCGCCAGGTCCACGAAGGCGTGATCCGTGGCAATCCGACGTACGAGGGGGAATTCCGCCTCCGTCACAAGAGTGGTCATTACATTCACGTGCTCTCACGCGGCCTTCCCGTGCGCCCGGAGCCTGGTGGACCAGTGGTCCGCATCGTGGGGACCCACTTCGATCTCACCGAACGGAAACACGCCGAAGAGGCCCTTCGCCGTGCGCACGAGGAGCTCGAAGCGCGCGTCCGAGAGCGGACCGCTGAACTCGCACGCGCCAACGCCTCGCTGCGAGAGGAGATGTCCGAACGTGAGCGCGCCGAACGAGCCCGCACGGAATTGCTTGCGCGCCTGGTCTTTGCGCAGGAAGACGAACGCCGGCGAATCGCACGCGAGATGCACGACCAGTTCGGCGAACAGTTGACGGCACTCGGAAGGAGGATCCAGCTCCTCAAGGACGCGTGCGCCGATCAGCCCGAATTGTCCCTGCAGGTCGACGCGCTGGAGTCGGTCGCACAGCAGCTGGACCGGGACGTCGATCATCTCGTCTGGGAGCTCCGGCCCACTGCGCTCGACGATCTCGGCTTGCGCGCAGCGCTGGCCAACTACGTTCAGGACTGGTCGAAACGCGTGAGCATTTCCGCCGAGCTGCACACCTTCGGGCTGCTGGACGATCGCCTGGGCTCAGACGCGGAAACGACACTGTATCGCATCGCGCAGGAAGCGCTCACCAACGTCGCCAAACATTCGCGCGCCGAGAATGTGGACGTGATCCTCGAGCGGCGATCCGATCACGTCCTGCTCATCGTCGAGGACGATGGTGTGGGATTCGATCCCCTGGATGAGAGCACGGCGCCGCAGGGTTTCGGCCTGCTGGGAATGCAGGAGCGTGCCGCCCTGGTCGGGGCCACCATTCAAATCGAATCGGCAGTCGGCAAAGGAACTACCGTCCTGGTGCGAATCGATGCCGCCACGCCTAGCGGTAACACGGTGGCCCATGTCTGAAAAAGGTGCCCGGCTTCGCGTCCTTCTGGCGGATGATCACGTGACCGTTCGCCATGGACTCAAGCTGTTGATCGACGGTCAGCCCGACATGAAAGTCGTGTCCGAAGCCAGCGACGGCGACAGTGCGTTGAAGTGCGCACTCGAGTTCAAGCCCGACGTCATCGTCATGGATATCTCGATGCCAGGCATGAACGGACTCGTCGCGACGCGGGCGTTGAAACAGCTGCAGCCGGACGCGGCCATCGTGACCCTGACGCGACACAGCGACGATGCCTACCTGCAGGAACTGCTGCGAGCGGGCGTGTCGGGCTACGTGCTGAAGCAGAGCGCACCCACCGAACTGCTGCAGGCGATTCGAGCCGCGGGAGCCGGCCGCCAGTACCTGGATTCCGCCCTCGCGGCGCGAATCACCGCCGGCTTCCTCGCCAGAGAGAGCAAGCGGCAGAACAAGACCATTGCGACGCTCAGTGAGAGGGAGGCGCAGGTCCTGCGGCTGATTGCCTCCGGGTACAGCAACAAGGAAATCGCGGGTCGATTGACGCTCAGCGTCAAGACCGTAGAGGCACATAAGGCCAACGCGATGCGAAAGCTCGATTTGAACGGTCGCATCGACATCGTGAAGTACGCCGTCCTGCAGGGATGGTTGCACAACGCCTAGGGATCTTCCCTAGAGGTATCCGGTCTCTTCCCGATAGGACACGGCTCACGTAGATAGTAGATTCCCGCCATCCGTAGGACCCCCTCCGGTCCGCAGGAGGCATTCATGGAGCACCAGTCGAAGCTCTTTGCCGGAGCTTCGCGCGAACCCGGCTCGCGCGACCGTTTTTCTCAGCTACCTGACGACTGGCGCCTGGCGCGAGCGGCACACGATGATCTCCGTCGCATGGGGATGCCGCGCGTAAATGTCCTTCTCGTAGGCGTAGGCGGGATGACCCGCAACGTTGTGGGCATGCTCCTTCGGGATCGCGATGAACCGATCGCAAGCTGGAGCCCGGGCGAACGCCTCCTGTTACCGCCGGTTGCGCGCGGCGGGACCGTGGTGCTTCACGAAGTGGGCGCGTTGTCGCACGACGATCAACTTCACCTGCTCGATTGGTTGGAGCACGCAGTGGCTCGAACGCAGGTGATCAGCACGACTTCCGGGCCTCTGCTGCCGCTGGTCCAGAGCGGCGGCTTCATTGAAACGCTCTTCTACCGTCTGAACACGGTCTGCCTCGACGTGACCGCGTAAGACAGACGCGCTCTCTCCCCCAGCCCTCTAGGCGCGACGCTGACGGCGCGCCTGCCAGCCGACTCGTCCTTGTCGTCATACGGTCCAGCTTCAGGTCCGCGGTTTGTTGATCGCGCCGTGTGTGGAACGCGGATTGCCCCTGCGTTCCCGTCGTACAAGTAGGAGCGACCGATCGCAAACGAGACGAGCAGGTGCTCAATGAGGACGAAACAGCTTCAGGTTTTCACGGTGCTCGCGCTGATCCTTGGAATCCCGGCGGCGGGACGCGCGCAGGAATCAACTCCAGGGGCCTCCAACAACGGCGTGTCATCTCAAGCAGTGTCGCCGCCGCCGGCAGACCAGTCGCAGACACCAGGTGACGTGCACGCGACCCCTACTCACACGGGGTTTGCTGCGCTCGCCCACTCGACATGGGACGACTTCAAGGCGTTTCCACGGCGCAAATCCACATGGGTGATCCTCGGCGTCGGCGCGGGCATGGCCGCTCTGGCGCATCCAGCTGACGACAACGTAAACGCACGCCTGGTCGGATCGAACGCCATGGGACGCTTCTGGGCGCCCGGGAAATACCTGGGCGCGGCGTATACGCAGGCGGCGGTTTCGGTCGGCCTCTACACCGTCGGCCGGTACGTGGTCCCAGCGAACCCAGACGGATCCAGGACGAACAAGTGGTCGCACATGGGGTTCGATTTGCTGCGTGCGCAACTCGTGTCGCAGGCGTTCGTGCAAGGAACGAAGTACGCGGTTCGGCGCGACCGGCCAACGGGCGAATGCTGCTCGTTTCCGTCCGGGCACGCAACGACGGCATTCGCAGCCGCATCGGTGATCGAGCGGCACTTCGGATACCGGATGGCAATGCCGACGCTGCTGGTCGCGACGTACGTGGCGACATCGCGGCTTCACGACAATCGACATTTCCTCAGTGACGTGATCTTCGGAGCGGCGCTCGGCACAGCCACGGGCTGGACCGTCGTCGGCCGGCACGGACGATCGAGCTATGCACTGAGGCCCGTGCCCGTGCCCGGTGGTGTCGCGCTGGAGCTCGCCCACGTGGACCGAGGAGCATCACATCATGGCCCGATGTAACGCGACCCAGACGCCTCTCAAATGAGGGTGGATCGCAAACGGGTCACGGTATGCGCAGGCGCGATCGCGGCAATGGCGATCTACGTCTTCGCGGCAAGCGGGCATGAGCGCGAGACGCCAAGGCCGTCGGCCCTCACGTTGCGCGACATGGCCCTGGAGCATGCGCGGACCCGCCTTGGCGACCTTCACGTCGAGTCGCTGACAGCTCCTCCTCCAGATCCGGGGGGCACGTTAAGCAGCGCACGCGTCACCTGCCAGTTCGTTCCGCGATCACCGAACGGCACATCGTCGAAGTTCGACTGTGCGCTGCCCGACGGTGAAGTCGTCATGGTGAAGTACGGGCGCGAGGCCGAGATCCACGCCGAAGTCGCCGCCACGCGCCTGCTCTCAGCGCTCGGATACGCCGCCGACCGCGTCTACATGGTTCCGAGCCTCAGATGCTATCGCTGTCCATCGAATCCATTCCTGGTGATGCGCACCCTCGATCTGCTCGGCTTACGCGAGCGCTATGTGGATGAGGACGAGCAGGACTACGCCGACTTCGAATGGGTCGCCGTCGAGCGGAAGTTCGAAGGCACCCCGATCGAGGACCACGAACGAAAGGGGTGGGCGTGGTGGGAGCTGAAGGACGTGAAAGCACCGATCGCAGAGCTCGATGCACTCCGTCTCGTGGCCGTGTTCCTCGCGCACTGGGACAACAAGGAGGACAATCAGCGGCTCGTCTGCGTGGATGCGACACCGCATGCGGCCGATCAGCCGTGCGCCACGCCGCTGCTGATGCTCCACGATGTCGGCGCGACGTTCGGACCGGTGAAGGCGAACGTCGCGCAGTGGGAGGCGACACCAGTGTGGAGCGACCGCGCCACATGCACGGTGTCGATGCGAGCGCTGCCCTATCAGGGATCCACGTTCCCCGACGCGCGCATCTCGGACGCTGCGCGCGTGCGAATCGGGCGCGACCTGGC
>Ga0105340_1001317_pt1 | contig 11186 bp, 6 predicted proteins | sample EasRivMeERMLT700_FD_89676 | JGI IMG/M metagenome (GOLD analysis project Ga0105340, IMG submission 89676) | Soil microbial communities from meander-bound floodplain in the East River, Colorado, USA - East River MetaG ERMLT700 | ecosystem: Environmental > Terrestrial > Soil > Floodplain | place... | reverse complement strand
GATGTCGAAGCTCCTACCCGGCACCTTTGCCCAGGTCATCGTGCCGGTGGGCTCGGCGCCCAACACCCCGGTCATCGCCGAGACCGCGGTCCGGCCGAGCGAGCGCGGGTTCCTGGCGTTCGTGATCGATGGCGAGGTCGCGCGCGAGCGGGTGCTCGAGCTCGGACTCCGCACCGCGGACGGCTTGGTCGAAGTCCGGAGCGGACTCGTGCCCGGGGAGCCGTTGGTGGTGCGGGGGAGCGAGGCGCTCCAGGACGGCGCCCGGGTGACGATTCAATCCGGCACCGCCGGCACGGCAGGGCCGAACGCGGCCGGGGCGGATTCCGCCCGGCGGGTGATGGTGCCATGAACCTGACCGAAATCTGCATCCGCCGCCCGGTGCTCGCCTGGATGCTGATGGCGGCGGCGATCGTTTTCGGCGCGGTCGCCGGCTCGCAGATCGGAATCAGCCAGTTCCCCGACGTCGACTTTCCCACGATCTCGGTCGCCGCCAACTGGGAGGGGGCGGCGCCGGAGGTGATCGAGACCGACGTGGTCGAGATCCTGGAAGAGGCCCTGGTGCAGGTGGAGGGCGTCAAATCGATCACGTCCACCTCTAGGCAGGGCAGCGCGCGGATCACGATCGAGCTGGACCTCGCCCGCGACGTGGACTTGGCATTGCAAGATGTGCAGACCAAGGTCTCGCAGGCTCAGCAGCGCTTGCCGCGCGATCTGGATCCCCCGGTCATCTCGAAGACCAACCCCGAGGACCAGCCGATCATGTGGGTTGGCCTCTCGGGGCCGTTCCCGCGCCAGGTGCTGAGCGACTACGCCCGCTACCAGCTCAAGGAAAAGCTGCAGACGGTGCCCAACGTGGGCGAGATCACGATGGGTGGATTCCTGGAGCGAAACGTCCGCGTGTGGCTCGATGCGCAGCGCCTCGACGAGCATGGGCTCACGGTCTCGGACGTGATCGCGGCCCTCGAGAGCGAGCACATCGAGCTGCCGGCCGGCCGCCTGGAGGGGGAGGGGCGGGAGGTGAACGTGCGGGTGCTCGGGGAAGCCCTCGACCTCGCCACGCTCCGGCGCCTGGTGGTCGGCGGGACGAGCCAGAGCCCGATCTACCTCGAAGACGTCTCGCTCGTGGAGGACGGATTCGAGGACGTGCGCAACGTGGCCCGGGTGAACGGCGAGCCGGCGCAGGGCCTCGGGATCCGGAAGCAGCGGGGCGCGAACGCGGTGGCGGTGGCGGAAGGCGTGCGGAAGGTCATGGACGAGATCCGCCCCACCCTCCCCGCCGGCATGTCGCTCGGGATCAACTTCGATTCCACCCAGTTCATCGAAGAGTCGGTGCACGAGATCCAGCTCGAGCTGATCCTGGCCGTGATCCTGACCGCCGTCGTGTGCTGGATGTTCCTCGGCTCCTTGTCGAGCACCCTGAACGTAGTCCTCGCGATCCCGATGTCGCTCCTGGGGACGGTCGCGGTCATCTACTTCCTCGGCTTCACGTTCAACACCTTCACCTTGCTCGGGCTGGCGCTCGCGGTGGGGGTGGTGGTGGACGACGCGATCATGGTGCTCGAGAACATCGTCCGCCACGCCGAGAGCGGGAAGGACCGGGTGCGGGCGGCCCGGGAGGGAACGCAAGAGATCACCTTCGCCGCGCTCGCCGCCACCCTGGCGGTGGTCGCGATCTTCATCCCGGTCGTGTTCATGAAGGGGGTCATCGGGCGCTTTTTCCTCCAATTCGGGGTCACGCTCTGTGTCGCGATCCTGCTCTCGTACCTGGAGGCCATCACGCTCGCCCCGGCCCGCTGCGCGCAGTTCCTCGACACCCGGCGCGAGGGGCGGAACCGGATCGGCCGGGTCGTGGATCGCACCTTTCAACGACTCGAGGAGCACTACGCGCGCTCCCTCGCCGCCGCGCTCCGCCGGCCGCGAGCCGTGCTCGGCGCGGCCGCCCTCTTGTTCGTCGGCGCGATCGTCATCTTGCGGCTCATGCCCGCCGAGCTCGTGCCGTCGCAGGATCAGAGCCGGATCCTCGTCCGCTTGCAGGCGGCCGTGGGCTCCGATCTCCAGGAAACCGATCAGCTGTTTCAGAAGGCCGAGGCGATCGTGAACGTCCGGCCGGAGGTGGTGCGGGCCTTCAGCGTGGTGGGCGGTGGGGGTGGCTCCGGAGTCAACTCGGGGGTGATGTTCGTGACCCTCGTTCCACCCAGAGAGCGGAAGGTCAACCAGGCCCAGTTCTCGGCCGCGCTCCGCCGCGACCTGAACGCGATCCCGGGCCTCAAGGCGGTGATCCAGGATCTCTCGCAGCAGGGATTCACCGCTCGCCGGGGCTTCCCGGTCGAGTTCTCGGTGCGCGGCCCCGACTGGAGCGAGCTGGTGAACGTGAGCGCCAAGATCCAGGATCAGCTGACGGCGAGCGGACTGGTCGTGGATCTGGACACCGACTATCTGCTCGGGATGCCGGAGATCCGGATCCGGCCCGATCGCGCCCAAGCGGCGGACCTCGGCATTCCGATCGAGAGCGTGGCGAGCACGATCAACGCCATGGTGGGCGGGGTGCGGGTAGGGAAGTTCAGCCAGGGAGGCCGGCGGCTGGATATCCGGCTCCGCCTCCTGGCCGCGCAGCGGACGCGGCCCGAGGACCTGGCAAAGCTCAAGGTTCGAACCGCGAGCGGCGAGCTCGTGCCGCTCGCAGCACTCGTCAGCTACGACGAGCGGCCCGCGCTCCAGGCCATCACCCGCCAGGACCGGGAACGGGCGATCACCGTGTTCGCGAACGTGGCTCCCGGGGGATCGCAGTCCCAGGCCGTGGCGCTCGTGTCGAAGCTCGCCCGGGAGATGCCGGTGGGCTACCGCTTGGTGCTTGGCGGGGCGAGCGAGGCCTTCCACGAGTCGATGACGAGCCTCCTGTTCGCACTCGGGCTCGGGATCATCGTCGCTTACATGATCCTCGCCTCACAGTTCAACTCGTTCAGCCACCCGATCACGGTCCTCTCGATCTTGCCGTTGTCGATCGCCGGCGCGGCCGGGGCGCTCCTCCTCACCGGGAAGAGCGTCAACATCTTCAGCATGATCGGTCTCTTGCTCCTGATGGGGATCGTGAAGAAGAACTCGATCATCCTCGTCGACTATGCGAACCAGATGCGCGAGACCGGCCTCTCGGCGGCGGACGCGATGCTGAAAGCGGGGCCGGTCCGGCTGCGTCCGATCCTCATGACCTCGATCGCCACCCTCATGGCGGCGATTCCGCCCGCGCTCGGACTCGGCGCCGGGACCGAGATCCGCGCGCCGATGGCGATCGCGGTGATCGGCGGGGTGCTGTTCTCGACCGCGACCAGCTTGGTCGTGGTGCCGGCGTTCTACGTGACGATGGATCGGGGGTTGGCGAGGGTGCGGGCGATGCGCGTCCGGCGGCGATCGCCGGCGCGCGCCCCGGCCCCGGTGGCCTGAAGCCGGAATGGATGCCCTGAAGCCGGAATGGATGCCCTGAAGCCGGGACGGATGGCCTGAAAGCCGGAACGGAGCCGTTGGCGGGGAAATCGGTGGGGCGCCACGAAGATGCAGGGCTCCGAAGCGGATCAAGCCGCGCAGCTCGGACGCCCCACCCAGATGTCCGTTGAGCGTCATCCCGCCGCCCCCCGGTGTCAAGCCGGGAATCCCGATCGCCCGGGCTCGGGCCGAAAGCTGAGCGGTGGCCCCCGTTTCCGGCCGCCCCGCCCCGCATGCCGGAACCGCACGTCCCGGCCCCCCCCGGCCAGGGGAAATCGCTACTATCCCTTCGGCTTGCCGCCGGGGCGAGCGCAGAAGAGGAACCCCCCATGGCTGACACCGTGGCGAGCGGCGCCAACCGTTTCAACCGCGCCCGCATCGTGGACGAAAACTTCACCCGCTTCGTTGCCGGATGGCGGGGAGCGGGGACGGACGGGCGGAAGCGGGCTCCCGCGGAGCCCGTGGGCGCGGGTACGCCCCTTTTGGCCCGCGATCTCGCCGAGCTCTTCGAATCGCAGATGGTCTCGCGACATCAGGATTTCGAGGCGCGCGAGATGCGGGCCCGGGGCGAAGGCTTCTACACGATCGGGAGCGCCGGCCACGAGGGGAACGCGGTGGTGGGCCGACTCACACGCCCCACCGATCTCGCCTTTCTGCACTATCGGTCGGGCGCCTTCATGGCCGAGCGGGCCCGCCAGGTGCCGGGGATCGACCTGGTGCGCGACACGATGCTGAGCTTCGCCGCTTCGGCCTCGGACCCGATCGCGGGCGGGCGGCACAAAGTGTGGGGGAGCGTCCCGTTGGGCGTGCCGCCCCAGACCAGCACGATCGCGAGCCACCTCCCCAAGTCGGTCGGCGCCGCCTTCTTCCTCCGCCGGGCGAAGCGGCTCGGGCGCACGCCCGATATTCCGGACGACGCGATCGTGATCGCGAGCTTTGGCGACGCGTCGGTGAATCATGCGGTGGCCCAGACCGGCTTCAACGCCGCCTCCCGAATCGCCCACGGCGGCTTCCCGCTTCCCATCCTGTTCGTGTGCGAGGACAACGGGATCGGGATCAGCGTCCCCACGCCGGAGGACTGGATCGAAGCCGCCTTCCGGGCCCGGCCCCACTTCCACTACCTGCGCGCGAGCGGGCTCGATCTCGGCGATGCGTTCCAGGCGACGCAGGAGGCGGTGACGCATTGCCGCGCAGCAAGGGTGCCGGTGTTCTTGCATCTCAAGGTGGTGCGGCTCCTCGGGCATGCCGGCACCGACGCCGAGTACGACTATCGGACCTGGGACGCGATCGCGGCCACCGAGGCCGAGGATCCCCTCCTCCGCACCGCCGAGCTCGTGCTCACGAGCGGAGTCATGACGCCAGCCGAGGTGCTCACCCGCTACGAGGAGGTCCGCGAGCGCGTGCGCGCCGCCGCGCGCGACGCGGCCTCGACTCCCAAGCTCCGCTCCGCGGCCGAGGTGATGGCGCCGCTCGCTCCCAGCCGGCCGCCGGCGGTCGCGGCCGAAGCCACCCGGGCCCCGGATCCCGCTCGCCGGCGGGAGGTGTTCGGGGAGGCGGGCCTCCCCGAGGATGGACCGCCGCGGCATCTGGCGGCGCTCGTGAACCTGGCGCTCCACGATCTCCTGATCCAGCATCCCGAGGCCGCGCTCTTCGGCGAGGACGTGGCGGTGAAGGGCGGCGTCTATCACGTGACGGCCGGGCTCGGCGCCAAGTTCGGCTCGGCCCGGGTGTTCGATACCCTCCTCGACGAGACCATGATCCTGGGGCTCGCGATCGGCGCCGGGCATCTGGGGATGCTGCCCTTGCCGGAGATCCAGTACTTGGCCTACGTGCACAATGCCGAGGACCAGCTGCGCGGGGAGGCCTGCTCGCTCCAGTTCTTCTCGAACGCCCAGTATCAGAACCCGATGGTGGTGCGGATCCAGGGTTGGGCCTACCAGAAGGGCTTTGGCGGTCACTTCCACAACGACAACTCGATCGCCGCCTTGAGGGACATCCCCGCGCTCGTGATCGCCACCCCGGCGCGCGGCGATGATGCCGTCCTTCTGCTCCGCACCCTGGCGGCGATGGCCAAGGTGGATGGGCGAGTGACGGTGTTCATCGAGCCGATCGCGCTTTACATGACCAAGGATCTGTACGAGCCGAAAGACGGCGCCTGGCGCTTCCCTTACCCCCAGCCGGGGGAGGCGATCCCGTTCGGCGAGGGCCGGGTGTACGGCGCGGACGCCCGCGACTTGACGATCCTCACGTTCGCGAATGGCGTCCACATGTCGCTCCGGGCGGCGCGCACGCTCGCCCAAGAGCACGGGATCCAGGCCCGAGTGGTGGATCTCCGGTGGCTGAACCCGCTCAACGAGGCGCTGATCCTGGCCCAGAGCCGCGCCACCGGGCGCGTGCTCGTGGTGGACGAGAGCCGGCGGACGGGCGGGATCGCGGAGGCGATCCTGGCCGTGATCCATGAAGAGGCGGGCTTGGAGGTGACGGCCGCTCGCCTGAACGCTCGGGACACGTATGTCCCGCTCGGGCCGGCGGCGGATCTCGTGCTGCCGCTCGAGGAGGACGTGGTCCGGGAGGCGCTCGCCCTCGTCAGGCGCGCGGCCGCGAGTCGAGCCGATGCTTGCTCCGACCCTCGGCCCTCCCTAGACTCCAGGCGATGACCACGAGCCTGAGTGCGGCCGAAGCCACCGGCAAGCGAGCCAAGCGCGATTTCGTCACCTTGGCCGATTGGGATCGGAAGGATCTCGAGGCGGTGCTCGCCGAGTCGGTGCGATTGAAGGCCGAGCTCAAGGCCCGCGGGCCGTCGGACCGGCTCCGGGGACGCACCCTGGCCATGATCTTCCACAAGCCGAGCCTCCGCACCCGGGTCAGCTTCGAAGTCGCCATGACGCAGCTCGGCGGGGCTTCGATCTTCATCACCGATCGGGAGATCGGGGTCGATTCCCGGGAAGCGGTGGAGGACGTGGCGCGGGTGCTCTCGGGTTACGTGGATGCCATCATGATTCGCACCTTCAGCCACGATCTGGTGCGGAAGCTCGCCACCCACGCTTCGGTGCCGGTCGTGAACGGCTTGGACGACCGCTACCATCCCTGCCAGATCCTGGCCGATCTCCTCACCTTGCGCGAGCTCGGGATGGACTTCGAGGGTTTGCCGGTGGCCTGGTTCGGCGACGGGAACAACGTCGCCAATTCTTGGATGGAGGCGGCGGCGATCTTCGGGCTGGATCTCCGGCTCGCGGTGCCCAAGGGCTACGAGCCCGATCCCGAGGTCGAGCGCTGGGCCCGGGAGGCGGGGGGACGGATCACGATCACGCACGATCCGCTCGCCGCCGCGGCCGGTGCGCGCATGCTCTACACCGACGTCTGGGCCTCGATGGGCCAGGAGGCGGAAGCCGAGGCGCGGCGCCAAGTGTTCAAGCCCTTCCAGGTGAGCTCGGCGCTCTTGCAAGTGGCGCATCCACAGGCGGTCGTCATGCACTGCCTGCCCGCGCATCGCGGCGAAGAGATCGCGGCGGACGTGATCGACGGCCGGAGCTCGGTGGTGTTCCACCAAGCGGAGAATCGCCTGCATGCGCAGAAGGGGCTCCTCGCCCATCTGCTGGCCTGACGCGCGGGCAAAGCTCCTCTTCCTCCTCGCCCTGGCCCCGCTCGTCTTCGGGTGCGCCCGGCAAGGATTTCCCGAAGGTGGCCCGCGGGACCTCACTGCGCCCCGGGTCATCGCCACCGAGCCCGACTCGGCAGCGACCCGGGTGCCGCTCGGCGCCGACGTGGCCATCACCTTCTCGGAGTCGATGGACCGCGCGACGGTCTTGGATTGGATCCTGATCTCGCCTCCGCGCGACTTCGGCGCCCGCAGCTGGAAGGGGGACACCTTCCGGCTCTCGGGGGGAGAGGACTTCGAACCGAACGTCACGATCACATTGGTGGTGGGGGTGGGTTGCCGGAGCGAGCGGGAGCGGGTCCCGATGGATGCGCCGCACCTCTTCGTCTTTTCGACCGGCGATTCGATCGATGCCGGCCGGATCGACGGCCGGCTCCTCGCCCATGGGGCTCCCGCCCACGGCGTGATGGTCTGGGCGCTCGACACCGAAGAGGCGGTGGCGCGCACCGACACGCTCCTCCCGGACTACGTGACCCAGGTGGGCGCCGACTCGACCTTCACGTTCCTCGGCCTCAAGCCTGGGCGTCGATACCTGGTGCTCGCGCACGGCGACGCGAATCGGGACCGGGAGTTCGATCGCGAGCTGGACTACGTGGCGGTGAATCCGACCCCGGTGTGGCTCGATCCGGGATCGCCGTCGATCCGCGGGATCGAGGTCGATTTCCGCAATCCGCGGGCCCCGGGCTTGATTGCGGGGAAGGTCACCGATCCGGCCCGCCCGCGGGCCGACAGCGCGGCCGCCGACTCGGCCCGCGGGCCGGGGGTCGCGCGGGCCCCCGGCGACAGCACCATTTCTGCCCTGGCGGACAGCGCCCGCCGGGTCGAGGTGCGCGGCGAGCTCGTGGCCCTGATCGAGGACTCGCTCTCGGCGCGCTGGGCGCCCACGCCCCTGATCGAAGATGTGCTGGCAGCGCCCGCGGACACGGCGGCGGCGGACACGCTGGCCGCCGCCAGCACGGCCGCCGACAGCCTGGGCCGCTTCGAGCTCAAGAACCTGCGCGCGGGGTTCTATCGCGTCTCCGCCTTTCTCGATCACAATCGCAATCGGCGCTATGATGCGGGCGAGCCGGCGGCGAGCTCGATCGATTCGGTACGGGTGATCGCCGGTGAGCGCACGACCGATATCGATCTCGTGCTCGAGTCGAGCGCGGGCCCCGAGTCGGCCCCTCCGGGCCCCGACCGGCCCCCGCCCGATCGCCCGCGCGGCCCCTGAGACCCGAGGAGGAGCGCATGTTCGAAGGTGCCACCGCTGCCGTTGTCACGCCGTTTCGATCCGGGCAGGTGGACTGGCCGGCGCTGCGGGTCCTCACCCGCCACTTGGTGGCGGGCGGTTTGGATGGGATCGTGGTCGTCGGCTCGACTGGAGAAGGCGCGACGCTCACCGCCGAAGAGCGCCGCAAGGCCCTCGAGACGGTGCTCGACGAAGCGCACGGGCGCGCTTTTGTCATCGCTGGAACCGGCACCAATGCCACCGATTCCACCATTCAGCTCACGCGGAGTGCGAAGGAGGTGGGGGCCGACGGAGCGATGCTCGTCACCCCCTATTACAACAAGCCCACGCCGGAGGGGATCGTCCGCCACTTCGAAGCGGTGGCGCGGGCGGTGGATCTTCCCATCATCGCTTACAACGTCCCGAGCCGGACCGGGATGAACTTGAAGCCGGAGACCGCCGCTCGGCTGGCCCGCATTCCACAGGTGGTGGCGATCAAGGAGGCGTCGGGCTCGCTGGATCAGGTGAGCGAGCTCGTGCAGGGGACGTCGCTCACCGTGATCGCGGGCGACGACTCGCTCACCGTGCCGATGATGGCGGTGGGAGCCAAGGGCGTGATCTCGGTCGTGGCGAACGTGGTCCCGGGAGACGTGAAGGCGATGGTGGCGGCGATGGCGCGGGGCGACCTCGATTCGGCGCGTGCGCTCCATGCCCGGCTCTATCCGCTCGTAAAGGCCATGTTCTTGGAGACCAATCCCGGCCCGGTGAAGCACGCGCTGTCCTTGCTCGGGCTCATCGCCGACGAGCTCCGGCTGCCGCTCGTCCCGGTGACCGAGGCGACCGGGCGCGAGATCGAAGCGGCGCTCCGCCGGTATGGGCTGGCGGTGGGAGCGGCGGCGTGACGGGAGCCAGCGGCGAGGGCTCGAAAGGACGATCGGTGCCCCCCCGGAGGGAGGCGGGGCGCTCTTGAAGGCGGCTCCGGAGCCGCTCCGGATCGTGCTCGCGGGAGCGACCGGCCGGATGGGCGAGGCCGTGGCGCGTTTGGCCCTCGCCGAGCCGGGACTGGCACTCGCGGGACTCCTGGTCCGGAAGGACGACCCCGCCGTCGGGAGCACGCCCTATGTCGGCGGGCCGCGGATCACGAGCGAGCCGTCGGAACTCCTCGGGCCGGGAACGGTGTTGATCGAGTTCACGACCGCCGAGTCCACGGCCGGCCTGGCCCGGGCGGCGGCGGCCGCCGGCGCGGCCTTGGTGAGCGGGACCACGGGTCTCGGGGCCGATGCAGAGTCGGCGCTCGACCGGGCGGCGGCGGTGGTGGCCGTGGTTCATGCGCCCAACATGAGCCGCGGGGTGGCCCTACTCGATCAGCTGGCGACGGAGGCGGCCCAGGCGCTCGCGGACTTCGACATCGAGATCGAGGAACGCCACCACCGGCACAAGCTCGATGCCCCGAGCGGAACCGCCCTCGCCCTCGCCCGCACCCTGGCCCAAGCCCGGGGGCTCGCGGCCGCGGCCATCCGCCATGGGCGGGGCGGGAAGGGAGCTCGGTCCGGGGACGAGATCACGGTCCACGCGCTCCGCGGGGGGGACTGGGTGGGGGAGCACACGCTCCTCTTCGCGGGGCCCGGAGAAACGATCGAGCTTCGGCATCGGGCTGAAAGCCGCACTGCCTTTGCGGCGGGGGCGCTCGCCGCCGCTCGATTCGCCGCCCTTGCACCCCCCGGCCGCTATGGGATCCGGGAAGTGCTCGCGGCCGCGCGCCGCGGCTAAGCCCGGGCGGCCGTTCGGCCGATCGCAGGCTTGGGCGCCCCGGTGGCGAAGGGTCCGCGAGGCGTGATGGCGCTCGCCCGCTTCGAGTACACTGAAGAGTGGGCGCGCCCGCCGGAGCCCGCCCTCCCCCTGGAGCTCTGCATCATGGTCCGTTGGGTCTCCCGGCCCTTCCCGGTCCCTCGCGCCCGCGCCTTCGCCGGCGATCCCGTCGCCGGTCCGCCGGGTGGCGCGCGCTCTCCGGCGTGGGCCCGCGCCCTCGGCTGGGGCGCCCTCGGCGCCCTGCTCGTTCCTCTGCTCGTCGCCCCCACCGCCCGCGCCCAGCCCATCTTCGGCCAGAACAAGATCCAGTACGCCGATTTCGAGTGGCAGGTGATGGAGACGCCGCATCTCGACCTGCACTTCTATCCTGCCGAGCGCGAGCTCGCGGAGTGGGTGGCGAGGGTGGGGGAGGAGGCCGTCGAGGAGCTCATGTGCGAGATGGAGATCGATCCCGCACGGCTCACCAAGCGGATTCCGCTCATCGTCTACTCGACCCACCATGATTTCCAGCAGTCCAATATCTCGCCCGGGATCATCCCAGAGGAGGTCGGCGGGCTCACCGATCTCATCAAGGGGCGGGTGCTCGTGCCGCACACCGGCTCCTACCACCGACTGCGATGGGTGGTCCGGCACGAGCTCGTACATGCGCTCATGCTCCACCAGCTCTCGATCACGCTCCGGGACCACAAGCGCACTCGCTACGGCTATCCGCCGCTCTGGTATGTCGAGGGGCTGGCCGAATTCCTCTCGAGCTCGTGGGACGCGCGGGGAGACATGGTGCTGCGGGACGCGGTCCTGAACGACCATCTGGCGCGGATCCCGGACCTCTGGCAGATCAACGGCTCGTTCCAGATGTACAAGGAGGGCCAATCGATCCTCCTCTACATCGAGCGCGAGTACGGGCGCGAGAAGGTGATCGAGTTCCTAACGAGCTGGTGGAAGACGGGCGACTTCGCCGCCCTGGTCCCCGAGGTTCTGGGGGTCACCGAAGAGGAGCTGGACGAAGCCTGGGCGGCGGATTTGAAGCAGCGT
>Ga0105340_1001316_pt1 | contig 11186 bp, 8 predicted proteins | sample EasRivMeERMLT700_FD_89676 | JGI IMG/M metagenome (GOLD analysis project Ga0105340, IMG submission 89676) | Soil microbial communities from meander-bound floodplain in the East River, Colorado, USA - East River MetaG ERMLT700 | ecosystem: Environmental > Terrestrial > Soil > Floodplain | place... | reverse complement strand
CAGTCCCAGGGCGTTACTGCGTGTGATCCACTGCATTGGTTTGGTAAGGCTGGTCATATGAGACACGCCCAAAAAGTCGGCGAGGCCAGCGGGGAACGTGTCGGCTTGAGCGGCGAAGAGGCGCGTCCAGATGTCGCGTTGCGCCGGCAGATACATCGAGAAAAAGCCATCAGCCGAGGCCACATTGTCGATCAAGTTCAAGTTGCCAAAGAGACTGACACGCCGCCCGATAAGGTCGTCGAAAGGATCATTCAGCATGCCGAAATAAAGAAAATCGTGGGTGGCACGAGTCATAAAGGCGCGAGAGGACTCCGGCGGAGGTGGCGGGTCGATGTGTCGCGCAATAGCGCCGGGCGCGAAGGCCTTAGCCGAGACCGTTGGGTACCGAGGGGCGTGCGTGATCGAGTCGACAAGGAGGACGAGCAAAAGCACGCCAGTTGCAACGAGCGTTTGGCGCCGGGTTGAGTTGAGCACCACGAGCGCGGCCACAGACACGAGCAAAAAGAAAAGACGCCAGGCTGCATTCTTTGCGGCGGCCGGCCAATCGTCGCCCGGCAGTGGTTGCTGTTGAGCACGCCACAACGCCGCCACCGTGAGAGCGATCAGCGCCGCGGCAACGCCAACGAGAACATGGGTATGGCGGTTGAAACCGGGCGGGGCGTTTTTTCTCCAGAAAGCCATGCCGAAAGCTGCGAGGACTGGGACACAGAACATGAGCGCGACGACGAATTTTACCGGGTACCGAAAGACGCCGAGAAATGGCCAGAGTTCAAGCAGCCATTTGTACAGGTAACCTTGACGGCCCATAGCCAGCCAAAGCGCAAGGAAAGATAGCGCAGCCAACACATAGACCTTCCGGGTTCGCACCCAAATCAGCGCGACGATGGCGAGGACGAAGGCCGGAAGCGCAACGTAGTAGCTTGTTATCACGGGCTGCGCATCGGACATGTAAACTCCGAGCGGAACGGGCCGTGTGTGGATGAGCGGAGCCAAAAGGCTTGCCCAACCCCACAGCGGCATAGGCCATGCGCCGGGCTCGAACATCGTCTGTCGGCGGGACTGAAGGAGTAACTCAAGGAACGGGAGCAGCTGCGCCGCGGACGTGGCTGCGATCATCACGACTATGGCTGCCATGCGAAGAAACTTGATTCGCGAGGGCGTTTCAAAGAGCAACAGGGCGGCGATGACGATCCATGTGAAGACAATGAATTCGGGCATGCCTGCCAGCATTTGGAGCGTGCCGACGAGAACGGCCGTCCAGAAGTGAACTCCAGCTTCCTGAGAGCCCCGATCAACGGTGAGAATTACCCATGGCATCCAACCCAGAACGGCGATGATATTGGGCCAGGCCAATGCGACGGTCGCAATGCCACTAAAGGCAAAGGCCAACCCGGCGACGGCGCCGGAGATCGAGCAACGGGTCCAACGGGAGGCGAGAAAGAACATCCCCATGCCGCCCAGAAACAGATGGAAAATAGAGAAAAGATTGAGCGACCACGGCAGCGGCAAAAGCAGATAGATGAGGGAGAGCGGATACAGCGTCATGGTATTCCACTGCGCGAGGAACGGAATGCCGCAATTGCTGAGGTTGTTCCAAAGAGGAATTTCCCCGCGCCAGAAACACTCCCGATGATAAAAAGCGACGGGGTATCCGAAGATACTGAAGTCGCGGAAGACAAAGGATTGGCTCCCCGTGATCACGCCCGGAAAGAGGGCGATCAGGAACACTGCGAGAGCGAGTGCGAAGCGTCGCGCCGTCATCCAGTCAGGGCTTGCGGTGCTGACGCTTTGGACCGGAACGGTATCCAGTGTGGTTGACAAATTCATACAAGAGCGCGGGAACGAGATTTGAGCGGTTTCGCCACGCCGCCGAAGCGTCGCTGAGCAGTTGTCTTGCCGATACGTTATCAGATTGCGCTATTTGGGCGGGGTTCTTCAGGCTGCGAGGGGAAGGGCGGTATGCCGTGTGCTACGAATATTGCTGGTATGGTGTGCACTGATTCGGCGACTCGCGTAGCGGGTAACAGCAGTAGCGTGATAGAGAAGGAACGGCGCGATAGGGACATCGCGCCCTACCTAAACGCCGTGTCAACGACAGGCGTGATGCAGCGGTTGCTGTTGGCGGTGTACAAAGGGGTGTGTCGGACGGGATTGATGTCAACACGGCTGGGGCGCGGCGTCTTTTTGGCGGCATACGAACGGTATAAGGGGATTTGGGACGCGGACCATTTGGAAGCGCTGGCGAAGTTGGTTCGTCCGGGAGCGACGGTCATCGACGTGGGCGCGAACGTGGGGTTTTACACGCGGCGGTTCGCGGAGTGGGTGCGGCCCGGCGGTGAGGTGATCGCGATTGAGCCGGAGGAAGTGAATTTTGCGTCGTTGAAGCGAGTGATTGCGCGGCGGGGGTTGGTGAATGTGCTGGGAGTCCAGGCCGTGGCGTCGGAAAGCGCGGGGTCCTTGTATTTGCAGAAGAACCCGTTTCATCCAGCCGATCATCGGATAGCTGAAGCCGCTAGCGTGGCGGCCAATGGGCGGCGCGATGGGAGTTGTGTGAAGGTGAAGGCGGTGACCATCGACGGCGTGCTGCGCGAGCGAGGATGGCCGAAGGTTTCGTTGATAAAAATTGACGTGCAGGGAGCAGAGGAGCGGGTGTTGCGCGGCGCGCTGGGGGCGTTGCGGGAGTTGCGGCCAGCGGTGTTTATGGAGGTGGACGAGGCGGCGCTCCGGGCAATGGGTTCGAGTGCGGAAAGTGTACTGGAGCTGATGGTTTCGTGCCGGTATGAGCCGCATCGAATCGTGAACCGCAGGCCGATGCGAGTGAGCAAGGCTGAAGCTGCAAGGCTTTGTAGTAATGGGACTTACGTGGATCTCCTTTTCCTCCCAGTGGAGTAGCTTCGGCTGGTTGGAACTATCATTGCTCTGTCATCGGCGTGCGTGGCGGGCAGCTCTCCGAGCGAGGATCCTGCCTGATTTCATTCACGAAGTATGACAAACGAAGGATCGCCGGCAATCGCGGCTCAACCGACAGACTCCGCAGCATGGCTCACGACCGGGCGGTTTACGATGCTGTTGGCTGTGTTGGTTTTCGTGGCGTACCCGCAGGTGGTCACAGGGTTTCATTCATTCGTGTATCGCGACTTCGGGTTGTTTGGGTATCCGCTGGCGCATTATCACAAGGAGTGTTTCTGGCGCGGAGAGATTCCGCTGTGGAATCCATATAACAATTTCGGGCTGCCGTATCTCGCGCAGTGGGGGACGCTGGTGCTGTATCCGCCGTCGTTGATTTACATTTTGCTGCCGCTGCCGTGGAGCCTTGGGTTGTTCACGCTCCTGCATCAGTTATTCGGCGGGGTGGGAATGTTCGTGCTGGCGCGGAAGTGGACGGGGAATCCGTTGGCGGCAGGCATAGCGGGCATCGCGTTTGCGTTTCATGGTTTCGTTTTGAATTGCCTCATGTGGCCGAATTATTCCGCGAGCATGGCATGGATGCCGTGGGTGATGCTCGCAATGGCGCGCGCATGGAGAGAGGGGGGAAGGTCGATGTTCGTGGCGGCACTCGCGGGCGGAATGCAAATGTTGTCGGGCACGCCGGAGGTGATCCTGTTTACGTGGTTGCTGGCCGCGGGCTTTTGGCTTGTTGAACGATACGGGTCGTGGCGCGAACGGTGCGCGGGCGGTTTGCGCTTTGGAGTCGTGGTGCTGCTGGTGACGGCGTTGGCCGCGGCCCAGTTGCTGCCATTCTTCGAGTTGCTCCAGCACTCGCAGCGAAGCTCGAGCTATGACACGCGAATGTGGCCAATACCGGCGACGGGTTGGGCGAATCTTTTTGTGCCTATGTATCGGATGCACGGCACCGGAGCAGGGGTGTTCTTCCAAACGCAACAGAACCTGACGTCGTCGTATTACGCAGGGGTAGCGGTGGTTGTCGCGGGATTGCTGGCGGTCATATGGACGCGTGACCGCCGGGTATGGCTGCTGTTCGCTGCGACGGTTGTCGCGTTTGTCTTTGCGATGGGCGACCATACGTTATTCTACGGTTGGCTGCGGAGCGCTTTTCCGGCGATTGGCTTCATGCGGTACGCGTCGAAAGCGGTCATTCCGACTGCGTTCACGTTGCCGTTGCTGGCGGCGTTCGGGGTTGCGGCATTTATGGCGGTGGCGGACGAGGCGCAGCGGAAGCGCCGTGGCTACATCGCACTGGGGTTGCTGGCAACGGTAGTGCTAATGATTGCCGGTATCGGCGCCCACGCCTATTGGGTGCCGTACAGCGATATCTCCCCGGGACCCGTGCTTGTGAACGCAGTCTGCAGGGTGGCGTTCCTTGGCGCGATCGCGACGGGTTGTTGGTGGCTCACGCGTACCGCCACCACCAGGCGGCAGACGCTGCTCCAGGCTTTCGTGTTGACGATGGTGTATTTTGATTTGCTGACGCATGTCCCGCAGCAGAACCCGAGCGTTGATCGCGAAGCGTTGACGGTTGAAATCCCATGGCTAAAGCACATGCGACCGAGGCCGACGCTCGGCGAATCGCGGGCGTTGCTGTCGCTTACCGCGCAGCAGCAATATCTCTATGGTGGCACATCAAATCTCACCGAAACCTACATTGCGCAGCGCAACGGGCTGTTCGCCAACATCAACCTCGTTAATGCGATGCCGAAAGCGGACGGTTTTTACGCGCTGTACATCAAGGAAGAGCGGGACATCCATTATCGGTTGTTTCAGAGCGATAATGGGCCGCGGCCCGAATTGGGACGTTTCCTTGGCTTCTGCCAGGCAACGGCGCCGACAAATGTGGTGGTCTGGGAGGCCAGAACGAACTACTCACCGCTGGTTACCGCAGGGCAGATCCCGATCTTTGCGGATCACAAGGCAACACTCGAGGGATTGATGTCGACGAATTTCGCGCCTGAGCAAATTGTGTATTTGCCTGGCAGCGCAAGCAACGAAGTGACAGTGACGAGCATTGGTGCCGCGCAAATCAAATCGCGCGAGGTCACGTCGCATAGGATTTCGGTAGACGTGAGCGCCTCGGCGCCGTCGCTCGTCGTGATCGCGCAGGCACATTACCCACGCTGGAAGGCGTTCGTAGACGGGCAACCGGCCGGGTTGCTACGGGCAAACCATGCCTTCCAGGCCCTGCAGGTGCCTGCGGGAGAACATCACGTCGATGTAATTTATCAGGACAAACCATTCCAAATTGGGGCAGTGCTTTCGCTGGTGAGCCTGGCTGGTGCGGGGCTTGGATGCGCGCGTTTCTCCAGAAAGAATACGGTGATTGCCCTGAATCGAGACACTAGCGAGCCGCAAGCAGCCGGGGACACACGAATTGGGGCGTATCTGCCCCACGGGGCGGAGTGAGTCCGAAGGTTTCTACCTCGTGGCATAGCCGTTGCTAAAGGTGCGTTGCGGTTTGTGAAAGGCAATTCGTGGGCGACACAGTACTCGTAAACATGCCTTTCACGTTCGTCCACGCCGCTGAGAGAGAAAGGTAAGAAATGAAAATCAGCAGCAATAAGAAAGCTGGGTTCACGCTCGTGGAAATCATGATCGTCGTTGCGATCATTGGTTTGCTTGCCGCGATCGCGATTCCCAACTTTATCAAAGCCCGCCAGGTGAGCCAAAAGAACGCTTGCATCGCCAACATGAAGCAGATTGACGGTGCGATCAACACCTGGGCGCTGGAGATGAACAAAGTGAACGGCGACAATCCGAATGCGTCGATCACCGAAGTCTTCGGGGCTACTCAGTACATCAAGGTTCAGCCTGCCTGCCCGGCTGGCGGAACATATACGTTCCTCCCGGTTGGCTCGACGCAGGGCCACGTGGATTGCACCTTGAGCGCTACTGAAGGCCACACCCTGCCGTAATCGGCGGTCCAAAGTGTGACAAAGGCCCGGGAGAAATCCCGGGCCTTTCTGTTTTTAGCCGAAACTTTTCCCACGCATCGGCGTTGTATCCCTGGCGGGCCGGGTGCGTTTTCACGGTTGTTTTCCGCGGGTTCAGCCGTAATATGTGGCGTGGTTTTGGGAACAAACAGGAATATTTATGGACTTGAGAGTTTCGCGTAAGAGCGGCTTCACACTGGTGGAGATCATGATCGTGGTGGCCATCATTGGATTGCTGGCTGCAGTAGCAATCCCCAATCTGGTGAAGGCTCGCAAGACCGCCCAGAAGCAGGCGTGCATAGGGAACCTCAACTCTATCAACGGAGCCAAAAGCATTTGGGCTCTGGAGATGAAAAAGACGGACTCCGACGTTCCGAGCGACAGTGATCTTTTCGGCCCGGGCAAGAACATCGAGAAAAAGCCTGAGTGCCCGGCTGGCGGCACGTACGATCTCCGTTCGGTCGCCGAAAAGCCGACGTGCAGCGTGGCCGATCACACGATTCAGTAACGGTGGGTTCTCCCCGGTGGCGCTGCGGCGCAGGGGACAGCGGCGTGCACGACCTGTCAACGGCAACTGTCCCGTGTTGAGACAGTTTCTGTCTGGTTTCGTAACTCATGGGGTCTGTAATCTCGTTTTTCTTCGGCGGTTAGCAAATCTGCAATGGCATATCGGTTGCTCAAAATCACCGCAGCGGTCGGGTAGATTTGGCAATAAGTGAACGTCCTTTTATTGATATTATCATAACCGCCTTCTACCTGCGTTCACGGCCGCATTGAAAGGTAGAAGCAGTATGAAAAATAGTCGCAGTACCAGCGCATTTACGCTGGTGGAAGTGATGATAGTCGTGTCCATCATCGGCCTTCTGGCCGCTGTTTCGATACCGAACTACGTCAAGACTCGGGAAGTCAGCCACCGCAGAGCGTGCATCGCTAACCTCAAGCAACTCGAAGGAGCAGTTCAAAACTGGGCGCTGGAGACCAGGCAATCCAGCGGCATCCAAATCGTTAGTGACGCGCTCTTCGGTCCCACCAACTACATCCGTAGAGAGATCGTCTGCCCTGCCAACGGCAGCCCTTACATTTACTTTAGGGTAGGTGATCCGCGGCACGTCACCTGTGCGTTGAGTGCAAGCGATCCGGAGTATCACACGCTGTACTAACTGCGTTAGTCAGGGCTTCTTCACGGACGTGGGATTCTGCCGGTTCAAGGATGCGAACCGGCAGATCCCGTTTTCGCCGCCAAAGGGCCAGGCAGATCACCAGGGCAGCGGTTGTGATGGCGCAACCGACCAGAAAATTGTTGTCGCGGTATTCAAGGACGAGCTCGTGCCTGCCAGCTGAGACTTGCACTGCCTGGAAGGCATAGTTGGCTCTCCACACCGGTGAGGCGGCGCCATCAACGGAGGCTTTCCAATTCCTGTGGTAGGATTGCGCTATGACCACGAGTGTGGGTTGATCGCACTGGACAACGCACGAGATTCGTTGAGCGCTGATCGTGAGTGAATCGAGCCGTGCGTTGCCGGCGCCGGTAGCTGAGCACTCCTGGCGAACACTCTGTGGAAGATAGGCGTGGGTTCGTGGCTCGAAGCGCGTGGTGACTGCTTCCAGGGCTTCGGCATCTGTGGCGAACACCGGTTGCTGGCCGCAGGTAACGATCGGCAGTGCGCTGGTCCGCCTCGCCCAATCGGTGATATTGGTTCCAGTGATATGACTGACGCCGAGGAAATCCAGCAACCCGACTGACCACTGAACAATCTGCTGCCGGTTGGTGGGATAAAGCAGGCGCTCCAAATCTTTTTGGTGACGGAGCTGTAATGTGGAGGAACCGTTCACCTTGGCGATCCTGTCGAGCAGGTTGAGGTTGGACCAGAGCGCCAGTCGTTTGCTCAGGAAGTCGTGTGTTGCGTTCGTGATCGAGCTGCGCAGTAACCGTTCTTCCGCATCGGGAGTGATCGCCACGCGCAGCGGGCGCGGCTCGCCGGCGTAACGATGCTGCCACATGTCCGGGACGAAGTTCGCGGTAGCAATCGTTGGGTTCTGCTGATGCGTGTGGGTGATCGCATCGATCACAACGAGTGCGACACAACTGAGCATCGCGGCTACGCCAATTTTCGTCTGGGAACTTCGGCAGGCGAGAAAACAGGCCATCACAGTCAAAAGGAGCAGCAGCACGCGGAGGGCTGAGTTTTGCCACAGTTCGCTCCAGTTTTGCGACGGGTAAGGGTATTTCCAGGCAAACCAAAGCAGCGAACCAACGGCGAGAATTGCGGCAGCCGTGAGCACTCCCAGGGAACGTGCCGGACGAACGTCCGGTTCACGACGCAAATGTGCGAGCGCGACGGCGGCCAGCAAAGGCACCGCGAACGTCGCCAGGAGAACAAACTTTACTGGAAAGCGCGCAAAGCCAATCCCTGGGACGGCTTGCTTGATCAACGTAAAGAGCTGTCCGTGGGGACCCAGCGCGAGGATGTAGCTCAGAATCAGCAGTGCCAACAGGGCGACGTTGCGCACCGTTCGCACGCGCCACGCTCCCCAAACCGCAAGGACAAGGATCGCGATCCCGGGGTAGTAGCTCGTCATAAACGCTTGCTCGTGCTGGAAAACGACGCCCTGATGACCTTTGTAGGTGTGGAATAGCGGAACGAAGAGGTTTGCCCAGCCCCAGCCGGGCATGGCCCATTTAGATCCGCCGGTGTCGGCAGTTCGATGTGAGTTGGCAAGGAGATCAAAGAATGGAAGCAGTTGGCATGCAGCCAGGGCCGCAACGAGACCAGCGACCATGGCCGCGCTGAAAAACGACGCCGGGCGCAATTGGCGCTGCGCCACAGACGCGACCCACAGGACGAGAACGATCAGCCACGTGAAGACAATCAGTTCGGGAACACCTGAGAGCATTTGCAACGCGCCTAGAAGAGCCGCTATGACGGCGGCTCGTCCGCCCTCGCGCCATGCTCGCTCCGTGACGAGGACGATCCATGGCATCCATGCGAGTGCGACGGTGTAGTTGGGCCACAGCAGGCAGGAAAAGACCACGCCATTGAAGACAAAGGCCACGCCGGCAATCGCAGCGGCGAAGCCGTCGTCGGCCCAGCGGCGGGCGAGGTAATACATCCCGAGCCCGGCCAGGAACAGGTGCAGGAGGCAGAAGAAGCCGAGCGACCAGGGCAGGGGAAGGACCAGGTAAATGAGCGACAGGGGATAAAGCGTCATCGTGCCCCACTGGGCAAGGAACGGCGCCCCGCAATTGCTGAGCGGGTTCCAGAGGGGCAGCTCACCGCGCCAAAAGGCTTCCCGATGATATTGGACGAACGGGTAGCCGAGCACTCCATAATCGCGAAAGAAGAACGCCTCGATGCCGAGCAGCACTTTGGGCCATGCGACGAGAATCAAAAGGCCGAGGAGAAGGGCAAAACGCCCGGCCGAAAAGCTGGCTTTGGCCTCGGGACGCGTCTGCGACAGCGGTGTCATCGGGTCGGGCGAAGAAAGAACTGTTCCAATCGTCGCCAACGAGGGGGCTGTTGGCAGGAACGTTGCTCCGTTGAGAGAAACAGCGTCCAAAGCGCGGCCACAGCGCCACGCAACGCTGGATTATTGATGCAAATGAAAAGCACGAAGTTTCAGCCGGCCGACGTCGGGGAAGGCAGGATGATCTTTCTGGGGCAAAAAGTGATGGAGGAACTGAGGATTTTGGCGCGCCTGGCGCGAGGAGCCATTATCGAGCAACGAACACCAGCCCGCGCACGCCGGCGAATTGCAGATCAGGCCGGCGCCGAGGCATAGCGGCAGAGCAAGCCGAGCCGGTCGGCGAAGCCCGCCTGGTGCGTTGGGCGTGGAGGGCTGCTGAGGGACCAATACAAGCCGAGTTTTTTGACGGCGCTCGTGAGTTGATCGTAATCACCCGGTTTGATCATGAAGGCGCTCGCGCCGTAGAGCTCGCTTTGGAGACGGTCGGCGTCGTCGTGCGATGACGTCATAATGATGACGGGAAGGTCGCGCGTCTCTTCAGTGGCGCGAATGGTGCGGAGGACTTGCAGGCCATCGATGATGGGGAGGCGCAGATCCAGCAACACAAGCACCGGCAAACCCTCCTCGCGCTGGCGGGCATGTTGCAAATAGTCGAGAGCTTCCCGTCCGTCGCGCGCGACGATCACGTCGTTCGCCAAATGACTGCGATTGAGGGCGTGCAACGTAAGGTCAATGTCGTCCTCGTTGTCCTCCACCAGCAAAATGCATCGGTCCATATGTTGCCCAAGAATCCTTGGTGAGGGAACTTACGCCTCCGTATGCGCGCCTCAAGTGGGGGATTTAACCAGTAAAACGCGAAAATGAAACGTAAAGACAAGGGCCCAGATGGGGTCTTCCTCCGTCTTCACTTTCACTTTTCTACGGAGCGGTTCGCAGTCAGCCCCGCCTTACATCGGGGGTTACAGGGGTGGGGGGTTAAAAGAATGGGTTGTTTGACCGTTCCTCGGTGACGGTGGTGAGGGGGCCGTGGCCGGGGCAGAGGAGGGTGTCCGGCGGAAGGCTGAGAATCTGGTCGCGGATTTTCTGTTTGAGGAGGTCCGAGGACTGGTGGGGGGTGGCAATGCTGCCGGCAAACAGCGTGTCACCGACGACGGCGACGTGTGGAGCGTCCTCGGGCCAATTGCCAATAATGTACGTCACCGCATCTTCGGCATGGCCGGGGGTATCCCGATTGGTGATACGCAGGCTGCCCAGGGAGATGCAATCGTTGGCGCGGTTGCGGTGCTGGGGCGGAGCGGTTTTGGAGTTGGTGTGGATGCGAAGTTGCGGGAAGCGCTCGCGCAACGGTCCCATGGCGGCCATGTGATCGTCGTGCGTGTGGGTGAGAAAGAGGTGTTTGAGGGCGACGGACTCCTGGTTGATGAGTTCCAAAGTTGGGGTCGCATCCCAACCCGTGTCGAACAGCGCGCCTTCGCGTGAGACTTCGTCCCACGCGAGAAAGCAGTTTACGGCAAGCCCTTCGCGCGAGGTGGTGATGACGCGAAGTTCGCGCCAAAGAGTGAGATCACGCGGCGCGGGCAACCAACCCGTGGCGATGCGCGCGAGTTTTTCGGCGTGCAGACCGATGACGGGCGCGAGTTTGGGGATGTTAATGAGGGAATCGCATCGATCGGTGCGCTCCAGTTGTTCCAGCAGAGCAGGGGAGAGCTCCGCGGCCTGGGCTGCGGCTTCGAGGCTCACGCCGGCAGCCTGCCGCGCCTTCCAAATGATGTCGCCGAGCGGATCGATCAATGTCATCGAGAGGAATTGAACGGGTTCAGTTTGCGCGTTGCAAAT
>Ga0105340_1001315_pt1 | contig 11189 bp, 10 predicted proteins | sample EasRivMeERMLT700_FD_89676 | JGI IMG/M metagenome (GOLD analysis project Ga0105340, IMG submission 89676) | Soil microbial communities from meander-bound floodplain in the East River, Colorado, USA - East River MetaG ERMLT700 | ecosystem: Environmental > Terrestrial > Soil > Floodplain | place... | reverse complement strand
GTGGCGCCGCTTCGCCACGTCGATCCCCACCACCATCACGCCGGGCTTGATCGGAAGCCGACCGTTCGCTTTACTCGCCATGGGACTGCCCTCCTCGTTGCTCGAGCCAAAGACCTTACGACCTTCGACTCGGCAGCTTGGGACAGTCCCGCTACTTCTTCAAGACTGCGGTCTCCCGGCCAGTCGGCTTATAGCACTCTCCCCAGGTGTGCCGGTATTCGAACGACTCTCTGTTTCTGGGTCACCCCCCAGGTGCCGAGCGGCCTGGCCGCCCGGCCCACTGGCGGCCGGCTCCCCGGTCTTGGCCGCCTTCCGTGCTCGACCTGCAGCCTTGAAGCCCCTCGTAGCTACCTGACCTTCACCACCGCCCGCGCCTCCGAGAACTCACCCGCCTCAAGCCGATAGTAGTAGATCCCGGATCCCACTTCGGTACCCCCGTCATTCCGCCCATCCCACCGCGCGGCATGCGGTCCACTCAATGAAGGCTCCGGCCAAATAGCCAACGATCTCGTAGCCGGGAATGCTGGGCAGCTTGGCATCGCTTCCGATCCAGATGACCAAGACCCCAGTTGGGTGCTTGTGGAAGGCGCTGTCGCGGTGGAGACAGCAACCTGGGGCCACCTCAAAGCTCGACATTCAGCTAGCTCGCCGTGCCCTGGCGAGAGGATTATCGGAGGGTGCGCTTCGCTGCCCTCGTCGATTACTTCTGGGGCACGACGTGACCAAGCCAGTCTACGAAACGCGTTTCGCCGAGTCGCGCGTCATCGCCGGGAACGAGTGTGCGCTCAGTCAACTTTGCGCCGAAGTAGCGAGCGTCCGGATCGGCGACGACTTCACGCGGATCGTTCTGCTCGCTAAGGCCCTGTCGAATGAGCTCGTCGAGCCGGAATTGTTCGGGCCCGGCCACCTCCACAGTGTCATTCTCTGGCTTGCCAACGGCTATCATTTCGACCGCGCTGGCGACGTCGTCAGCTGCCATGGGCTGGATGAGCACAGGCGCCAGGCGAACCGTGTTCCCATCGGTGGCGGCGGCGGCGATGCTCTTGACGAACTCGAAGAACTGCGTTGCGTGGACGATCGAGTAGGGGATTGACGAACCCTTAATCAGCTTCTCCTGAGCGATCTTCGCCCGAAAGTAGCCACTTTCGGTCAGGCGCTCGGTTCCCACGACCGACAAGGCGACATGATGTCGTACGCCTGCTTTGGCCTCTGCAGCGAGGAGATTACGGGTCGATGTCTCGAAGAATGTCAATACCGCTGCATCTTCGAACGATGGAGAGTTCGACACGTCTACGACCACCGAGGCGCCTCTCAGGGCTTCGGCTAACCCCTCCCCGGTAATGGTGTTGACGCCGGAGTTGGGTGACGCCGCCACAGCATCATGCCCATGTTCACGGAGCTTGGTGACGAGTTTTGATCCGATGAGTCCAGTGCCACCGATGACTACGATCTTCATTGTGAACCTCCGTTGACAGCGTGTAGGCGGTCAGATCCTGCGCGCCTGTCGCGCATGGAGATCCGCCGCGAGAAACTCGTTGATCTCAGCGTACGGTGCCAGATCGGATAGACCTGAGAACGTGCCCTTGGACTTCAAGGTCTGAGCTGCGCGCATGAAGGCTCCCCATCCCGCAAGGGCGAGTGCACCGCCAACGCTGATGCGCCGGACGCCGAGCGCTGCGATGTCGCCGACGCCGAGTCCGATGTCGCGGACGACGAGGAGATTGAATGGTTTCGGATGGACCGCTTCCACGAGCGCCTTGATTTCTTCGGGCTTCTGCGGACCCGGTGCAAAGAGCACATCGGCGCCCGCCTGGGCGTACGCCTGGAGGCGGCGAACGGATTCGCGGAAGGCATCCGGATGGCCAACGTGGTAGCACTCAGCTCTCGCGGTGAGCAGTACTCCGCTGCCCGATCGATCAATTGCCTCTCGCGCTGCCTGGACGCGCTCGACCGCAAGCGGCAGCTCGTAGAGTCGAGTCTCCCCGTCGCCGGTTGCGTCCTCGACCGACAGTCCTGCGACTCCAGTCGCCACACATCGAGTGACGCTGTCCGCGACGTCGGAGGGTTCCTTCCCGTAACCCGAAGAGAAGTCGGCATTGACCGGCAGATCGACCGCGGCGGCAATCTCGGCGATGTTTGCCAGGGTCCGGTCGCGGGAGACGGCGGCATCGGAATCCGGAAGCCCCTGGGAAAACGCAAAACCGGCGCTGGTCGTCGCCAGCGCCGCGAAGCCCAGATGCTGAAGGTACCGCGCAGAGCCGACGTCCCACGGATTCGGAATGACGAAGCAGCCTCCCTCGTGAAGCGCGCGGAACGCTTGGCGACGGGCGCTGAACGCGGCGCCCAGATCCGGGGTCCTTTGTTCAGGATTGTCCATGGTGACACTCGAGGCTTCGACGAGAAACGGCATCGGGTGCTTGGTCATGTGCTCCCCCATCGTTGTCACTGAACACCGCGGCGGCGGCGCGAGCCGTTGACGATAGGCACCGGCCCGGCCGCCGCCCCTGACTCATGCGTGTGTGTGGCCCGATTTTACTCCTCGAACGGACCGTTCATCAGGAAGTCCACGGTAGACGGCGCCTTGTAGCCTGGCACGAAACGCGCGCCGAAGTCGCGCGCGAAATTGTCGTAGGTTGTCTCCGGCTTGGTCCTGATGATGCGGCAGACCGAATCCGTAAAGCACCGCTTCATGTCGAGGCGGGGAAATGCGGTGAGAATGTCCCTCATCTCATCTCGCGGGATCCGGTCGTACTGAGGCCCGCCGTAGTCAAGACCGATGCCAGCGGTGCAGAGCGCGACTTCCGTCTCCTTGTGCAGGGCGATCGAGGGTGTGGAGTTCAACGCGACGGTGTCCCAGATCAACTGCACGCGGCGATCGTCGAGGCCCTCCTCGCGCGCAAACGCCCGCGCTGCGTCGGCTCCTTCTATCTCGAAGCGCTTTGGACCCGTGAAGTTGCTCGTCAGCCCCAGGTCGTGGAGCAGCGAGCCGACGGCAACGACTTCCGCGTCGTGAGGTATCCCCTGCAGCTGTCCGAGCCTGATCGCGAAGAGCCAGGATCGGACAGCATGGTTGAAGAGAAACGGCTCGGAATGGGTCCGGACAAGGTCCATTGCCCGGGTGATCAGCGGCGTGTCGACCACCGTGATGCCACCCAAGACTTGGGTCCTTCCGCTCATGATGGTCGGCTCGGCTGTTGGCGACATGGTCAGCTTCCCCCCTTGATGAAGGCGAGCAGATCCTCGTTGATCTGATCTTGATGCGTGGCGGTGATGCCGTGAGGCGCGCCCGAGTAGTACATATCTTTCGCGCCTTTGATAAGCCGGGCCGACTTCCTGGCAGAGTGTTTCACCGGAACGATCTGGTCGTCCTCGCCGTGAAGTACCAAAGTCGGTACATCGAACTTCTTCAAGTCCTCGGTGAAATCGGTCTCGGAGAAGGCCTTGATGCTTTCGTACGCGTTCTTGAGGCCGCACTGCATGCTCCAGATCCAGAACTGGTCGAGCAGGCCTTGCGAGACCTTGGCCCCGGACCTATTGGCGCCATAGAACTGGACTGCGAGTTCCTTGTAGTACTGCGAGCGGTCCTTGGCGAGGTTCACGCGCGAGACGTCGAACAGCTCGATGGGCAGCCCTTCGGGGTTGGCGGGGGTCTTCAGCATGAGCGGTGGCACTGCGGCGATCAGGACGGCCTTGGCGACTCGGCTCGTTCCGTGGCGGCCGATGTAGCGCGCGACTTCTCCACCTCCGGTGGAGTGGCCAACCAGCGTGACTTGCTTGAGATCGAGGGCTTCGATCACTGCCGCAAGATCGTCGGCATAGCCGTTCATGTCGTTGCCGGATGAGGCCTGGCTGGACCGGCCGTGGCCACGTCGGTCGTGCGCGACCACGCGAAAGCCGTTCTGTGCGAGGAAAAGCATCTGTCCGTCCCACATGTCGGCATTCAAGGGCCAGCCGTGCGAGAACGTAACCACCGGGCCCTTGCCCCAGTCCTTGTAGTAGATCTGCGTGCCGTCCTTGGTCGTGACCGTGCTGCTGGTGTGTTCGAGTGCGAGCGCGCTCATCGTGCGTCCCCCCTCCATGGGTCTGGTTGCAAAGAGGTAGAGGCATTCGCCTGTCCCTCCCGAAAATCCCCTAGCCGCTCTCGATTGAGTATACGCCCGGCCGGCTTCGCCGTCCTGCTGCAACCGACCCGCTATGGCCACCTCAGCCAAGTCTGGCGGCATCGCGTGGGCGCTGGACGGCGACGTGCTCGTCATCCGCGTCCCGCTCCGAGTCTTTGCGCGACGGATCGCGGAAGAGGCGCTAAAGGAAAATTTGAAGCACGAGGGTCCTGCATACCCGCATTCTCCACCGTACTTGCCTCCACAAGAGCCTGGGCGTATCCTTTGCATCCATCAAGCCCCTCTTGAGGAGAAGAAGCATGAACAATCCCAAGCCTACGATCGTCCTCGTGCACGGGGCGTTCGCCGATGGTTCGAGCTGGAGCAAGATCATTCCGGTCCTGGAAGAGGACGGCTACAACGTGATCGCAGTTCAGAACCCACTTACCGCGTTCGCCGACGATGTCGCGACGACCCGACGGGTGATCGACGCGCAGGGCGGCCCGGTGATCGTGGTCGGCCATTCCTATGGTGGCGCCGTGATGACGAACGCCGCGACCGGCGCACCGAACGTCAAGGCGTTGGTCTACGTAGCCGCGTTCGGCCCGGACGAAAACGAATCCGTCGGTCCGCTGATCGAGAAGTACCCCACGAAGCTGGGCACGGCACTGGTTCCTGACTCGGCCGGCTTCCTCTACATCGACCGGGCCAAGTTCAAGGAGATATTCGCCGCCGACGTGTCTGACACCGAGCGCAGCGTGCTGGCAGCAGCACAGAAGCCGATCCACGGTGCGATCTTCGCACAGGTTTTTGGTAAGCCGGCGTGGAAGGACATCCCGAGCTGGTTTCTCGTCGCTAACCAGGATCAGGTCATCAATCCGGACTTGGAGCGCATGTTCGCCAAGCGCATGGGCGCTAAGACCCGCGAGGTGAATACGAGTCACGTGCCATTCCTGTCCAAGCCAGCGGCCGTGATCGAAATGATCGAAGAAGCCGCCAAGGTGACGTTGGAGGCCACGGCCGGGCAGCAGCGGTAGAGAGTATCCGCCGCCGGGCAGGACACGAACGGAAACGCGGGCCTGCCCTGGCGGCGCTGGACGGGCTGCTCAACATCGTCGCCGCGCCGCTCTTGTTCGTGAGGATCCCGTGGCCGGAGGAGCCCTCCAACGGGGAGCGTCCTTCCTTCCGCCACGAGCTGTCAGTCTTCAGTGTCATCTCAGGAGCGCGTCTCCCACAGCGCATGCTTGATGGCAAGCCACGGGCCAGCGCCAAATCGTTTGCGGTGGGACCGAGGACTTCCTCGGCAGGGTGCCGAGAAATCAGAACGTTCCGAAAGGTCGTCGCTCGGAATGCTAGCGGCTTCGGAAACTGAGCTTGTCGATGCCGAGTGAGGCGATCTTCGAGTCGAGCGTCTGCCGTGGAATGCCGAGCTTGGCGGCCGCGCCCAACGGGCCGGCGATTCGGCCTCCGGATTGGGTCAACGCAGCCTCGATGAGTTCCCGCTCGCGGTCGGCGATCGTGCTGCCAAGGGATCCGGCCGGCGTGGCGACACGCTGGGATTCACTCGTGAGCCACGACTCGTCCACCGAGAAGATGTCGCCATCCGAGAGGACGACGGCACGCTCGATGACGTTCTGCAGCTCCCGGACGTTCCCGGGCCAAGAGTAGGAGCGAAGCAGGTCGAGGGTCGGCCGGCTCACATGCCGAAAGCGCCTTCCGAGCTTCGCCGCGTACCGCTGCACCAAGTACTCCACCAGCATCGGCAGATCTTCGAGCCGCTCGCGGAGCGGCGGCACTCGGACGGGAAAGACGTTCAACCGGTAGTAGAGATCCTCGCGGAAACGGCCGCTCGCCACCGCCGCCTTCAGGTCACGATTGGTGGCAGCCAGGACTCGAACGTCCACTACCGCCGGCGTGCTGCTCCCGATTCGCTCGACTTCACCTTCCTGAAGCACCCGGAGTAGAGCGATCTGAGTCTCGGGAGGCAACTCGCCGACCTCATCGAGCAAGATCGTGCCCCCATCGGCAGCCTCGAAGCGGCCGACCCGTCTCTGAGTCGCTCCGGTGAAAGCGCCCTTCTCGTGCCCGAACAGCTCGGAAGCGATGAGGGAGGGCGGGATCGCGGCGCAGTTCAACCGGATGAACGCTCGGTTCGCACGAGCCGAGCGCTTGTGAATCGCTCGCGCGATCAGTTCCTTTCCCGTGCCGGTCTCTCCGGTGATGAGAACCGTTGACTCCACCCTGGCCACACGTGCGACGTCCGCAAGCACGCGCTTCAATGCGGCGGAGGAGCCCACGATCTCTTCGAACATCGACGACGAGTCGATGTCTTCCCGCAAGGCCAGGTTCTCGCTCCTGACCCGAAGCTCGTCCCGCTTTCGGTCGTCGATGTCGGTCCCCGTGGCATACCAGTGGAGCACGCGCCCTTCCTCGTCGTGGAGAGGGTTGTATTGCACCAGGAACCACCGGTACGCGCCATCGCGTCGGCGCGCACGTTGCTCGTTCTCGAACGGCTCGCCACGTGAGAGAGCGTCCTGTCTCTCGTTCGCCAGCCGAGACACGTCATCGGGGTGGAAGATGCGGGTCCGGAAGTCGGGCGCCATCACTTCGTCCAGCGTGAGCCCTGTGTACTCGAGCGTGGACCGGTTGGCGTACACGGCCCTTCCTTCAGGGTTCAGCACGACGATGGTCTGCGGGATTGCGTCGACGATCCGACGCAGCTCTCGCTCATCCTCGCGCAGCTTTGCCTGGGCACGCTGGATGTCGTTCAGAGCCTGTTTGAGCGCGGCCTGCGTTCGGTCCGACTCGATGGCGATGAGTGCGAGATGGGCGGCCGCTTCGACTAGAGCCACATCGCGAGGGGTAGGTTTACGCGGCTCGCCGTAGTACATGGCGAATGTGCCGAGGACTTCATTGGGTTTCGAGAGGAGGGGCACCGACCACGCAGCCCGCAACCCATTGCGCAGGGCTTGCTCGCGATAGCCGCGACGATCGAAGAGCGGATCGTGTGCGATGTCCGCCACGATCACTTTCTCTTTCAAGTAGGCCGCTGCCCCGCAGGATCCCACGTCGGGCCCGATCGGGAGCGGCGTGATGAGCCGCGTCCATTCGACGGGAACTCGCGGTCCCGCCGCAGGCCACAACTGCTTCCCGTCCGAGTCCATGATCAGGACGGTGCACATGACGCTGGGATCATGTGCATCGATGGCGTTGCAGATGCCCGTGAGGATGTCGCCTAGGCTCGCACCGCCGGCAATCATCTCCAGCGATCGCCGCTCCCAGTCCTGGGGCCCGGCAGTTCGATCGGTCGTGGAGCGCATGACACCTCGCCTCCCCTAACTGACACCGACAGCAAGGAGCGACGGCCGCTGAACAGGCCGGCAGCATCGCACGAACGCGACGAAAATTCAGCATATTCCGAAAACCCGTCGCCAGCAGTTGACGTAACCTCAAGGCGTCAAGATTGTTGCGATAGGCACATTTTTTGCTTTGCAAGGTCCGCGGATGACGGAGTCTTGGTCGGGAGCGCCGTAGGGGCCATGACGGAGGTGGAGACAATGAACACCAACGTTCAGAGAACGACAGGGAGCGAAGCAAGCAACACGGCTCCGACTCAATTCATCGAATCCAACCTCGAGACGTACGCCTATCGCCGCTTCGGAGGAGGAGCGGCACCGCCGCTCGTCTTTCTGCAGCACTTCACAGGCACCATGGACAACTGGGATCCCGCGGTGACCGATCCCCTCGCGCAGGGGCGCGAGGTCATCCTGTTCGAGAGCGCGGGCCTCGGGCGATCGACGGGAGAGGTTCCACCCAGCGCGCCCGAGATGGCGAAGCACGTGCTGGCATTCGCCGACGCGCTGGGCCTCACGCAAGTTGATCTGCTGGGCTTCTCACTTGGCGGCATGGTCGCCCAGGAGGTGGCGCTCAGCCGATCATCCCTCGTTCGGAAGATGCTCCTGGTCGGCACCGCGCCGGAGGGCGGCGATGACGTCATGCACCTCGAGAAGCCGGAACTGAAAGCGATTCTCGATGACCCACACCTTGAAGGGCTCGAGAAACTGGTGAAGCTCTTCTTCACTCCGAGCGACTCGAGCCAGGCGTCTGGTCGCGCTTTCGTGGCCAGGCTCGCGACACGTAAGGACGATCGTGAGCCGATCTCGGGACCGAAGGTCGCACAGGCTCAGATAGCGGCATTTCGGGCGTGGGAGCGCGTCGACGGAGTCAGATTCCAGAAGCTCCGTAAGATCACGCAACCATCTCTCATCGTGCACGGAGCCTTCGACACGCTTATCCCCGTGAGAAATGCCTACATGCTGGGTGAGCACCTGCCCAATGCGGTGCTGCTGACCTACCCCGATGCCGGGCACGGCTCCCTCTTCCAGTTCCACGACTCGTTCGTCCGACAAGCGGGCCTCTTCCTGGACGCCTTGCCCGCAGCGCGCGGAGCCAACGATGGCAAATAGCGCTGGCGGCCGGAGAGCTGACCCGACCGGGGGTAGTGTCGCTCGCATCGCGAGGGCGGATGGCGCTACGGCAGGGCAGGTCGCGCTCGCATGGCTGCTGCAGCGCAGCCGAGTCATCTTGCCGATCCCCGGTACGCACCGGGTCGCCCATCTGGAAGAGGACGTGGCCGCGGCGGGGCCTGTCGCAGACGCAGCAGAAAGCAGGTTGACGATGACGACTCTCTCCGAGAACAAAGCCCTCGTGCTCAAGGCCTTCGACACGCTCTTCAACAAGCGAGATTACGAGGTCGCCGCGCGATTCTGGTCACCCAACTACATCCAACACAGTGCGCATATCGCTCCGGGAAGAGATGGACTCTTCAATCTCGTAAGAGCGGCGCCGGCCGAATTGCGATACGAGAACGCCGTCGCCGTCGCCGACGACGAATATGTCTTGCTCCACGGACGCTTCACTGGCCACGGGAGGCCGCGCGCCTGGATCGCAGCGGACATCGTGAGAGTGGCGAACGGCGTTCTTGCGGAGCACTGGGATGCTGCAAGACGAAGCCACTCGGGAGGAGTCGAAGAGCGGGCTGGCGATGTTTGGAGACCGCTTCCCGGCCGCAAGCGCGGCGGGAGCGCAATCAGAGTTGACGGTGGAGGCGGCGAAAAGAATCGTCGGGCCGCTCTATGACGCGCTGAACCAGCCCCAAAAGAAGGACGTCGCCGCCCTTCTCGCGCAAGCCTGCCACGCGGACTACAGGTCCTATTCGACGAATGAAGACTGGCTCACGCGTGATCAGCTCGCTGACGTCTTCAAACAGCTCGGCGCGAGCGTTCCCGACCTGAGCTGGAGCATCAAGGATATCTGGACGTCGGGCGATCGCGTGATCGTGCGCGGCGAGGCGACCGGAACACCCACCGGCGAGCTCTGGGGCGCACGCCCGACCGGCAAGAGCTTCAAAACGATGGCCCTGGACGTGTTTACCGTAAGGGGCGACAAGCTCGCATCTGCGTACCACGTCGAGAACTGGGTCGGCGCGATTCAACAGATCCAGCGCTAGTCCAAAGAGGCTCCACTTCGCGCTCAGCAATGAAAGGTGATTGCCATGGACAAGTTCAAGGGTTCACAACCGGAGGCCCTGAAGTGGGAAGTGTTCGTGACCCCGGGCATACCCGTCGTTACTCTCGACCGGCCTGCGGGCGTACGAGAGACGTATTTCCAAGCGATGGCGTCGACCCTCATCTATGGGAAAACCGACGCTCTCCTCGTGGATGCCTTCATGACCATCGAGCAGGCCAACGCGTTGGCAGGTTGGGTCGCCTCAAAACACAAACACCTGACGACCATCTACATTACACATGGCCATGGAGACCATTGGTTTGGAGTTGGCACTCTTCTCGAGCGGTTTCCAAACGCCAGAGTCGTAGCGACGCCGAATACAGTTAAGGTGATGCGCCAGAATGCGTCCCCGGAGTCCCTCCGCACGGCTTGGGAGCCGGCATTCCCGCGCCAGATTCCCGATAATTTGGTGATCGCGAAGGAGCTCGAAGGCAATGTAATCGATCTGGAAGGGCACGAACTGATCGTCGTGGAGCTCGGTCATACCGACACGGACCATACGACCTGCTTGCATGTCCATTCGATTGGGCTCGTGGTTGCCGGCGACGCTGTCTACAACGACGTTCACCTCTATCTTGCCGAGTCGAATGAGCAGAAGCGACAGGAGTGGATCGCCGCGCTCGACAAAATCGAGTCGCTCAACCCACGCGCAGTTGTCGCTACGCATAAGCGACCGGAGAACGACGACAATCCCCGGATTATCGAAGAGACGCGAAAGTACATCCGCGATTTCGATCGGCTCGCGGCAACGACGAAGACCGCCCAAGAACTCTACGACAAGATGCTGGAGCTCTATCCAAGCCGGATCAACCCCGGATGGGCTCTGTGGAGCTCGGCGCGCGCGGTTAAGCCATAGATCGGATGCGGCAGCCGCTCGATCAGGTCGGAACAAAGCCCTCGTGCTCAAGGCCTTCTAAGCAACTCGGGAGGAGTCGACATGGACAGGTGATAACAAAGAATCGAGAGGAAGGTGGTGCGAGTAGCGAATTACACGCCGTTTCTCGCGCTCCGGCGGGTGGCGTCCTATGGGGTCCTTTGGGGCCTCTTCCGGTTTGAAGCCGCAACAGATGAGAGCAGGGAGAGTGGTCTGGGCATCGGTCTACCGGACTGGTGGCCGGCCGCCAACGCCGCCTAGGGCGAACGTTTTGGGCGTCCGCAACGCGCGCTCGAGGCCAGCGATCCGGTCGCTCTCGCCCTCGACGAGGATGACGGATTTCACGGCGACCTGCGCAAGGTGGTGCTCCTTGGCAAGCTGGCGACGCAAGACCACCACGCGCTCCTGCGCCTCGCGCAGATTACGCTCCGCCCGCGGGGCCAAGGGAACTCGGCATACACCCGTTCAAACGCACGCTCCTCTACTCCACGACGACCAACTCCCGCCGCAAAGCATCGATCAACTGTTCTTAGCTGAGGATCTCCGGACAACACGCTCCGGTGGCCTTCGATTGTGACCTATGCCGCCTCTGGATTCACCTCCGTTCCACGCATCGCCTCGATGCCGTCGAGGAACGCCTGGTAGGG
>Ga0105340_1001314_pt1 | contig 11190 bp, 6 predicted proteins | sample EasRivMeERMLT700_FD_89676 | JGI IMG/M metagenome (GOLD analysis project Ga0105340, IMG submission 89676) | Soil microbial communities from meander-bound floodplain in the East River, Colorado, USA - East River MetaG ERMLT700 | ecosystem: Environmental > Terrestrial > Soil > Floodplain | place... | reverse complement strand
TAAGAATAAGAACTGCCTGAGTATAAAAGTGTCGACTAAAACACAGAAGATCCGAAATGGTTACAAAAATCTGACCCAGAGCAAGAATTGTGAAACCCTACTTAACCCTGATAAATAGATTTGAAGATAGAAATCTTCTAGAAACAGAATTAAAATTAGCCGTACGAATGAATTCTATTAATTATTTGATACATAATACTAACTTCTGTATCCAAGCATTAGCCCTACCTAAAGAAATCGACCTCTTCCGCTACAATACCAGTAAATCAAACATTCAGGATACCGCAGGATAGTTTATGATTTGGTAATATATATCTTAGCTACTGATGAAGGTGAACTTCCATGTTCACCAATTAACGGTTAAAAGAAAACGACACAGACTGCCATATGAGAAGATCAACTTCAAACGATCTCACTCTTGTATTCTTGGGCTTTCTGCTTTGTTTTCCTCAACAGGTAAATCATCGAAAAAGGATCGAAAGGTTTTGATAGGATTATTTAAGTAACTGCAGACCCAAACTAACTCGCACCGTTTTATGAGGAGATCTATCAAGTATTTGTTAGCCCTTGTGGCCATTCTGTCTATTCTTTCAGGTTGTAAAAAAAAATTTGATGATTTTTACAAGCGACCTGAAACCCTGGAGCCGCCAATTTATCAGCAATTGGAAGCAAAGGGGAATTTCAAGAACCTTTTAGCGGCTATTGATAAAGCAGGTTACAAGCCTATACTATCTGCTGCAGGATACTGGACATTTTTTGCACCGCACGATTCAGCCTTCCAGGTTTACCTGACTTCAAAAAATCTCACTAGCATAAGTCAGCTCGACTCAGCAACTTGTCGCCAGCTCGTGACCTACAATCTTGTTTATAATGCCTTTCGTCGCGATCGCCTTGATGACTATCAAAGTGGCACAGGTTGGGTTCCTGCTACCGCGTTCAGACGCCGAACCGCCAACTATACGTTCGTCTACAATGGGAAGGATACCGGTGGAAATGCAATAAAGGTGATAGCATCTAATCGCAATGGAACCGCTTATTCTGATGCAGACAACAACAACAAATACATTCCCTATTTCATCGATGAGTTCATGTCTGCGAAGAACCTCTCTGCTGCAGATTACAATTATTTCTTCCCAAACATTCCATTCACTGGATTTAACGTGGTGGATGCAATCGTAACCCAACAAGATATCGCTGCAGAAAATGGAGTGATTCATGTGGTGAATAAGGTAATTACCGCTCTTCCTTCTATTGATCAATATCTGGAAGACAAGCCGGAATACAGTTTATTTAAAAATCTGTTCGATAAATTCCTGGTGCAATATGTCTTGAATCAAGGGATTACCCGGCGATACCAGATCACCACTGGCAGCGCCGATAATGTGTATACTAAATTCTATTCTGCTCCAACCGGAAACGTTGCTTTTTCACTGAACAACGAAAATTATTTGTTTGCAGGCAATGATGCACAAACTGAGAGCTACAGCATTTTCGCGCCTAACAATGATGCATTACAACTGTATATTAAAGATGTACTTCTCGAAAATTACCCGCCAAATTCAACGGTTCAAACGCTTCCGATTAGTATTATCTATGATTTTGTGAATGCTCACCTATGGCAGAGAGCGGTTTGGCCCAGCAAGTTCACAACCACCACCAATTTTTTAGGTGAAGAAGCTCGTTTCAATCCAGCCACAGATATAGTGGATAAGAAATTATTGAGCAACGGGATATTCTATGGCACGAATAGGGTGCAGCAGGCAAATGTATTTAGCAGTGTATATGGTAGAGCATACCTGGATCCGAAATATTCTATGATGACCAAATTGCTGAACTTTGAGTTGAAGCCAGTAGTATCGGATATTGGTCGCGACTTTACCATGTTCCTGTTCAGCGATGCCATCCTGAACGCTGCTGGATTTTTTCATGATGCTTCGATCAGCAATGATCCATATGAACAATATCGTTTTATTCCTCCGCCTGGATCCACTATTCCGGCAAGCACAGGAGCAACAACCCGAAATAGGTTGCTTCGAATACTGAATCTTCATGTGATACCAAAGAGAGTGTTGAACGATTTATCCGCAGAAGGGAATGCAATGACTATCGGTGGCGAGTATATCGGCTTCAAAGACAATACAATCTTCGGCTCAGGGAATGTGGATGCGAACCTGGTCGTGAACATTACACCTGGCAGTTCAAAAGCTTCCCGGAATGGTCGCGTTTACTATGTCGACAAACTCATCAATTTTAGCGAAAACCTCGTTGGTGCACATATTGAAAAACTGGGCACAACACCTTCAACTGCAACTTCGCAGTACAATTATTTCTGGGAATTTCTAAAAACCTCAACAATCTGGAACGCCACCACCAAGGAAATTACGGGCGTTTCAAATGGATCGTTCTTTACTTTGTACATACCGAATAATCCGTCTATTATGCAAGCAGTGAGGGATGGAATGCTCCCAGGTAACATCACCACCGGTGTTCCCAACTTCAATTCAGCTACGCAAACCAATATCCAGCGCGAACAGGTTGTAAAATTTATTTACCATCATTTCCTCGACAAGATAAGTATCGCTGGGGATGGAGAAGCAAATGGATCATTTCCTACTCTTCTCAAGACAAATTTGGGGGACGCGATAAATGTATTTGTAATCAATACGCCTGGATCATTGTTGCTGACAGATATGACTAATCGCACCGCTACTACCATCTCAACACCCAGCACGTACATGGGAAATCGCATAGTGATTCATCTTATCAACAACTATTTAAAATATAGTCTGTAATACCAACTGATTTATGAATAGGTTATTGAAAATATTGTCTCTTGTTGTAGTTCTTTTATCTGCAGGGCATATAAAATCTGTTGCACAAACTGCGGGAGGAACCAACCCGATCGTGATAAAGGGGAAGATTATCGACAAGAAATCGAAAGGCTTCATGCAAGGAGTCTCTGTATCTGAAGTAGACGCGGAAGGTCGCATCCTGAAAGGAGCTCAATCAGATATTGAAGGAAATTTTGTATTGAGGATCACTAATCCAAAGAATAAGATTTCAGTATCATTTGTAGGGTACAAATCTGTTAGCGTCAATATTAGCGGACGAACCACCATTAATTTTGAAATGGAGACTGAAGGGAGAGATATGGATGCGGTTACGGTAAGCGCCAGTCGCAATGTTGACAATGGTATGAATTCGACTCCGCAAAGGAAGATCACAACTGCTGTTGCAACCATCCAGGCAAAAGAAATGGAAGAAATGCAGGCAGCAAGTATTGACCAGGCACTACAGGGCAGGCTTGCTGGCGTAGACATTACTGCGAGCAGTGGGGATCCCGGTGCTGCTATGAATATCCGCATTCGGGGTGTTTCGTCCATCAACTCAACAGGCAACCCATTGATTGTTGTAGACGGAATGCCTTACGAAACAGAAATCCCAAGCGACTTTAATTTTGGTACGGCCGATGAACAAGGTTATGCGCAACTATTAAATATTGCACCAGCAGATATCAATACTATCACAGTTTTGAAAGATGCTGCTGCTACTGCAGTTTGGGGAAGTCGCGCTGCAAATGGCGTATTAATCATTACAACCAAGAGAGGAGTTAGGGGCAAGCCTACCATTACTTATTCATTTAAAGGTACAGGCGCCTACTTACCGGATGCGATTCCGATGCTGAATGGAGATCAATATTCAACTTTAATTCCAGAGACCTTCATGAACCGAAATGGATCTACACTCAATACTCAAACTGTTCGCGAGTTTAATTATGATCCGAATGATCCTTATTGGTATAATAACTACAGTAACAATGTAAATTGGATAGATGCCATCAGTCGCAATGGTTTCCTGCAAGACCATACGATCTCTATGAATGGTGGTGGCGAAAAAGCAAAATACTTCGCTTCCATGGGATATTTTGATCAAACTGGCACCACCCTTGGCACTGCACTCACGCGCATCAATACACGGATCAATCTCGATTACACAATTTCCGACAGGATCAAGACCTTCACTTCAATTGCATATACCCACACTAATCAGAGCAGGAACTATTTGAGTACTACCACCAATCTTGAAGGCGCGATCAGAGGCGTTGCTTATCTGAAGATGCCGAATATGAGCGTATTTGAATATGATGAACTAGGAAACCTCACACCAAATTATTTTTCACCTGCATCAAACGTGCAGGGTCAATACTCCAGGATCTATAATCCCGTGGCAATGGCTTCCGAAGCGAAATATACCGTATTAGGTGATAGAATTGTTCCGCGTTTCCAGATAGACTATGCGATTTTGAAAAATGTGTTGAGGGCAACTTTTGACGTGCAGTTCGATATCAACAATACGCAGAACAAAAGTTTCCTCCCACAAATTGCAACGGGCAGGCCCAACACAGAAACTGTTGTTAATCGTGCATACAATGGCGACATTGACATCTTCAGTGTAACCACCCGCACGAGCTTGGCGTATACTCCAAGGTTGAAAAACGTCAATCATGAAGTTTCCGCTTTCTTAAACGTATTTACTAACGACTACAAAACGATCAACCAGGAACTGATGACTTCCAACACTGCTTCCTCTTTGTTGGTGGACCCAGCCTCAGCGTCCCGAACCCAAAACAATGAATTGAGAGCGGTTTCAGGGGAAAGTCAGACAAGGTCGCTGGGTGCTGTTGTTGAGGCGAGGTATGCGTTCAGAGATAAATATCTTTTCTCTGCTACTTTCCGCGCTGATGGCAATTCGCGCTTCGGTCCTAACTACCGTTATGGATATTTCCCGGGGGCTTCCTTTGCATGGCGGATTTCAGATGAGAAACTCTTCAAAAAAATGGTGAACCTTGATGATCTGCGATTCAGGGTGAGCTATGCGCAATCTGGAAATGCTCCGCGTCGTGATTATACCTACTACGCTACTTATGCAACGTATGGCACCAGCTATCTTGGACTAAACGGAGTATTTCCATCAACTATGGAACTGCAAAATCTTCGTTGGGAAACTGTAAATGGTGCCAACACGGGATTTAATATTTCGATGTTCAAGGGAAGATTGAGGATGGACGTTGATTTTTATCGCAACAGAACTGAAGACCTATTTTTCGACAACTTACAAATCGCGTCCTACACTGGTTTCAATTTCGTGAATATGAATGTGGGTACCATGGACAACCAGGGTTGGGAAGTTGCTGTGTGGACTCAGCCATATAGAAATAGAAAAGGTGACTTCATTGTAGGTTTCGATTTCAATATTTCGCAAAATGAAAACATCATCCGTGAAATTTCTGAATTCTATCCCAGCACAAGAGGAGATGTAGGAAACAATGGGGAATACATGCGCTTCCTGCAAATTGATAATCCGTTTGGTTCTTTCTATGGTTTTAAATCCAAAGGTGTCTATCCAGACCAGGAATCAACCATTGCAAAGGGTGCAAATGGCAAACCCATCGTAGGACCGAATGGCCAGGTGATATATATGCGCTTCAACTATCCATCAGTTGATTATACGTTCCAGGAAGGTGATGCGATGTATGAAGACATCAACCATGACGGGAACATCAACTACATGGATGTGGTTTACCTGGGCAATAGCAACCCGAGACTTTCTGGCGGATTTGGACCTTCTCTAAGCTGGAAGAATTTCAAACTTAGTTCGTTCTTCTCGTTCCGCTACGACTATGAAATTGTAAATGGAACAAAGATGTTCACCAGCAATATGTCCGGATTTGATAATCAAAGTACCGCGGTTCTTCGTCGTTGGCGCAAACCCGGCGATGTTACTGATATTCCACGCGGCATCATTGGTGGCGGATACAACTGGCTCGGAAGTGATCGTTACGTGGAAGATGCATCCTATCTCCGCTTCCGCACTATTACCCTGCGTTACAATTTTGGATCGAAGTTTTTAAATAAGTTGAAAATGAGAAGCATGAGCGCCTATGCTACCGCAGAAAATCTTTACACGTGGACTGGGTATACGGGCCAGGATCCTGAAGTGTCAACCCGAGGCTCTGATCCCTTCCGTGTTGCTATTGATAATTCAATGACACCTCCATCCAAAATGTTCACGCTTGGTTTTGTGGTCGGATTCTAAAAAAGAAGATAAATACAAACAAAGAGCAATGAGAAAAAGATTTTTATATATCGTGTTGATTTGCCTGGCTGGGGTTAGCTCCTGTAAAAAATGGATGGACCTGAAGCCCCAGGATGGTATTGTAAAGGATGAATTTTGGAATACCAAGGAGCAAGTGGACGCGGCAGTTATTGGAGTGTATACTTCACTTCAGGCCAACACTGAATTGTATTTTCTATGGGGAGAAGCAAGAACAGATATGGTTGCTCCAGGCTTTCGCGCCATCCAGGACGAAATGGATATGGTGAACCTGAATATGTTGGCAAACAACAGGTATGTAAACTGGCGCACATTCTATCAAACTATTAACTATTGTAACAATATTATCCAACTCGCGCCAGCCGTATTGCAAAAAGACAATACGTTCACACAACAACATCTCGACCGCGCAATTGGTGAAGCTTTGGCTTTAAGGGCCTTAACTTATTTCTATCTCGTGCGCAGCTTTGGTGAAGTTCCTCTTAAATTAAACGCTACGATCAGCGACCAGGATATTGTAAACATTCCAAAAAGCAGCACGCAGCTAATCCTTGATCAAATTCTTTCCGATCTTAAAAAAGCAGAACCCTCGCTGCCCGTTTCCTATGGAAGCAACGATCTGGATAAGGGACGCGTAACACGCTTTGGGTTGAATGCTATCCTGGCCGATGTGTATTTATGGATGGATAAGTATGCAGAAGCTACAGCGGAATGTGATAAGATCATTAATTCTGGAAGGTTCTCGTTGGTGAATGGACAGGAGTTTTTCAACACCCTTTTTCTCACGGGCAATTCAGCAGAAAGCATTTTTGAATTGCAATTTGATGTACAGCGATTGAATCCTTTTTACACCATGCATACGCCTGCTAACAAGAGATGGGAAGCAGCGCCTCATCTTGCAGACAATGTTTATGGCATCGACCTGGTAAACCCAGTGCCATTGGTTGATGTGCGCGGCGACAGGTCAGCATTTCGCAGCACAGATTTCACCATTTGGAAATATGTAGGCGCAGAAGATAACGGATCTACCTTCAGAGCACCTGACCAGTCTTTCGCCCATTGGATATTCTATCGATATGCAGATGTTCTGCTTTTGAAAGCCGAATCAATCAATGAACAGAACAAACCATTGGAGGCCTCACGAATTGTGAAAGAAATTCGCAATCGCGCCAGCGCCATTGAACTCAAGCCTATGGATAGCACCAACAAAGCATCCATGAGTCTTTATATCCTTGAAGAAAGGCAGCGCGAGTTGGCATTTGAAGGCAAGCGTTGGTATGATGTGCTGCGCAATGCAAAGCGAAACAACTATGCACAGCGTCAGTTGTTGCTTTCCATGGCTGCTATCAGTTTACCTGCGGAACGTAGACAGGCTGCGTTCACCAAGTTGCAGGATAACAACAGCCACTATTTCCCGATTTTCTTTTATGAATTGCAGACCAATAAATTATTGGAACAAAATCCATTTTATAAATAATTGAAAGCTTTAGCTATGAAACATATATTTCCTTCATGTCGGTTTTTACTCGTTATGGCAATGGTTGTTGCCTTCTACAGCAATTGTAAGAAGAGCGACATCAAAATGACTACAACCAATGACGTTAATATCGCCACTTATATAGCGCAGCGTCCTGATTCTTTTTCCCTCTGGATGGAGATTCTCGATCGTACTGAAACCAGTAGTTTTTTAGATGCATATGGGTCTTACACAATGTTTGCACCAACTAACACTGGAGTAAAATCGTGGTTGACCGCAAATAATGTGGCGAGTGTAGCGGCTGCCGATCTCAATTTACTAAAGGAGATTGTAAAGTTCCATATACTGGAGGATACCATTACTACTCCGGCTTTCACTGATGGCAAATTACCCGTGCCCACCATGCACGGTCAATTCCTGATCACCGGCGCACTCAACCAAGGCTCCGTGACCAGCTTTACGGTCAATCGCCAGGCGTTGATCCTGCAATCGAATATCAGAACCGGCAATGGTTTCATTCATGTTATCGACAATGTTTTGCAACCCGCAAAGCTGACGATTGCAAAGTCATTAGAAGCAGATGCGAATTATTCAATTTTTGTCCAGGCAATGAAGGAAACCGGTCACTTCAATCTTTTAAATACTGTTGATCCCGATCCAAATAAAAAATGGAAAACTGTATTGGCAGAAAGTAACCAGGCACTCGCAGACAGCGGCATCAACTCCTACGCGGCATTGAAGACGAAATATTCAAAGACGGGCAATCCTGCCAATCCACTCGACAGCCTCTACATATACGTAGCCTATCATATTGTAAACGAAATTCAATTCCTTGGTGATATCATCACTTCTCCTTCTCATCTCACTCTCCAACCGCAGGAAGTGATCAGCACGCAGTTGATCAATAATGAAGTGATGGTGAATGAGGACGAGTTTAATGGAATAGTTGAACCCGGAGTTCTTTTAGTGAGAAACAAGAGCGATAACGCCGCAACCAATGGAGTATGGCATCATTCGAATGCGCATTTCACTGCAAAGTTTCGATATCCTACTGCCGTGTTCTGGGACCTGGCAACATTCCCGGAAATCATGAAGCAGCCTGCATTTTACCGAAAAGCCCTTTTCACTTTCAACAAGAATAGTTTAACTGACAGGCCGATTGCTGACATCGACTGGCATTACAACGGTGAAAACTATTTGAGATATGAGTGGGGAAACTCTCCTACTGCAACACTTTACAATTTCGCGTGCTATAATGATATTCTCACTATACCTCTTGGTGCTCCTTCCAATAACAATAGGGCAACATGGGTAGAGTTTACTACACCGCCAATTATCAAAGGAAGATATAAGGTATGGGTTTGCTATCGTAACAGGAATGCAGTTACCATTAATGTTCGCGTAAACGGTGAGTTGATGCAGCGGCCAGTAAACCTTGGGCAGGGTTATCCCGGGGGAAGCGATGCGGAACTTGAATCGCTGGGTTGGAAAAAATATACACTTGGTGGATCATTTGCAGGTAGGCTTGTTGGCACAGTAGATATACAAACTACGCAACGGCATAAGCTTCGGTTTGAAGCCATATCTGGCACTAACAGGGATTTGCATTTCGACATGGTTCACTTTATACCCGTTGATCAACCTCAGTACCTGCCGCGCTTTGCACCTGATGGCACTAAGGTCTGGCAATGATGGAAAGAAAAAACAGTGATATTGATTGAGCACATTTTTATTGAATGAAATATAAGATGATAAATAAAAATATTTTTAGACTACTGATCACCTTTTTTGTCGGCCAACTTTTATTGAGCGGCTGCAAGAAGTGGGAAGATCATAATGCAATCACTGATCCAAATGTGAGCAAAGATCTTTTCCAGAGGATCCAGGACAATCCCGATCTCAGCAAATTTGCTGAATTGCTTACTAAATCAGGTTATGACAAGATCATTGCCTCTTCTCAAAACTTTACAGTGTTTGCTCCCGTGAATGCCGCATTAACATCCCTTGATCCGGCAATTGTAGCTGACGATGCAAAACTTAAACTGTTTGTAGGAAATCATATTACCAATCAAATCCAAAATTCCAACACCACATCTCAGGTGAGATTGCACATGATGAATGGCAAATACGTCAATCTGCAGAATGGCAAATTTGATGATGCATCCATAACTACGGCGGACCAATTTGCAAAAAACGGATACCTGCACATCATCAATAAAATGGTTCCCGCACTTTCAAATGCGTGGGGTTTCCTTCAAGCCGATCCACTGATGCCTTCAAAACAAAAAAATTTCTTGCTTTCACTTGTTGATTCAACAGCAACAAATACATTTTTACGCAACGTGCTTGACCTGAGTGATGAGCAAAAGCAATTTACTTTTTTCGTTTTGGTGGATACTGGCTGGGATGCAGAAGTGATTAACTACAAAGCTTATTTCGTGACCGGCACTGTGGATAGTACCACCAATTTGGCAAGCAGCGCAGTGGTTAATGACCTGGCTATTGAAGGTGTTTATCAATCCACGACAATTCCCGACACGATCCTTTCCAAATTCAACACAAAAATTGGAATCGATAAGAGCGCGATTCTTCAATCAATCAAAGTGAGCAATGGGATTGTACATATAATGAGCAAACTGCCAGTATTGCCGAAGCATAAATTCAAGCAGTATGTTGTCCAGGGCGAGAACTATAACTTTTCAAGAGTCGATAGGAGAAACGTCACTTACTTTAGGGACAAATACAATCTACTCACGTCAACAGATTTCACGGATGTGCTAGTGTTCAATCACGACGTCGCTCAATTTTATTTGGGATACCAACTCAGAAATGTACCATCCCTGAAATTCAAAGCTTATTGGGTTGCGTTACACGATAACATTAATAATAACACTGGCACATTCAGGCAAATGTTGGGAATTGGTACACCTACGGCTACCACCTTGCCATATATTACTGTACAACCAAACAATTTCAATGAAGTGTATTTAGGAGAATTCACGCTGTCCAGTTTCAGGCCATTCCTGAACCTACATCTAACAGCTGATAACAGTACGAACGATGACGCTAATAAAATTACAGTTGACTATATAAGATTGGAACCTGTTTTATAATTCAAATATTTAGACATTATACCGAAACAATGCAGAGAAAAAGAAACTTTTATTTAGGGATTTTGACAGCATCTTTTGTGATGATGGCGGGTTCAATTTTTGGCCAAACAGATACTTCAGGCTACAAACCCATTATTGTAATAGATAGTAGTAGTCTTCCCGGCGTTCAAATTTCTGGCACAGTTACCGATGCTGTTAGCAAAAAAGGAATCTCAGGAATTCGCCTTAAGGTCGAGAATTTCTCTGCCGCTATTACAGATAGCCTGGGAAACTTCTCATTAAAAGTTCCTTCGTATAAAGCAACCGTGATTGTGGAAGGTGAAGGTTATAACCCGCAGCGAATTCCTCTGAAGGGACGCAGTTCTTTCCATGTTTCCCTGTTGGACGATACTCACGAATCATTTAACGAAACAGTCACCTTGCCATTTGGATCAAAGCTGAAGACGGAAATAACTGCAGCAGTTGGACAATACAATGTGAATTCGG
>Ga0105340_1001313_pt1 | contig 11211 bp, 8 predicted proteins | sample EasRivMeERMLT700_FD_89676 | JGI IMG/M metagenome (GOLD analysis project Ga0105340, IMG submission 89676) | Soil microbial communities from meander-bound floodplain in the East River, Colorado, USA - East River MetaG ERMLT700 | ecosystem: Environmental > Terrestrial > Soil > Floodplain | place... | reverse complement strand
CTACGAGTGCCTGGTGAAACACGATCCGAAAACGCCGGACCGCTTGCTGCCGACGCTGCTCGACGATCCCGCCGCCGAGTTGCGCCGCGATGCAGTTGAAGTCAAATTGAAAAACGGCAAGAGCACGAAATTCGAGTCAGCGGCCGCGCACAAAGATTTCCTGCAAGGCGTCCTCAAGCACGCACGCGACAGCGACCAGGTCGGCACGCTCATCATGGAACTAAAAAAGCTCGGCGTCGAGATCGATCCGACGCAACACTACGGCTTCATCACGCGCTGGCAATTGGCCGGACCGTTCGACAACTGCAAGGGCGTTGGCTTTCACAACGCCTATCCCCCCGAAAAAAGCGTCGATCTCAAGGCGAGCTACACCGGCAAGGACAATCAGACCATCCAGTGGCGCGAACACGTCGTCGCGGCCAAGAAGTTCACCGAGAAAACCAAGAACGAAGATCTCGCCGTCGTCGATTTCAATGCCGCCGTCGGCAAGCTCAAGGGCACGGTTGGTTACGCTTTCGCCGCCGTTTCGTCGGAAACGGAACGGCCCGTCGAGCTGCGCTGCGGCAGCAACAACGCGGTTCGCATTTATCTCAATGGCAAGGAAGTCTTTTTCCGTGAAGAGTACCATCACGGCTTTGAGATGGACCAGCACGTCGGCAAGGGCACGCTCAAGGCGGGGCGCAACGAGATTCTGGTCAAGGTGTGCCAGAACGAGCAGACGGAGAACTGGGCGGAGTTGTGGTCGTTTCAATTGCGGGTATGTGACACGCTCGGCGCGGCGGTGCCGGTGGTCAATGTAACGGGGAAATCAATGTAATTCGGCAGGGAAAACCATCATGAAATCCAAGATCACTTTGACGATAGCACTTATCTTGACGGTGCGCGCGAGCGCAGAGGACGCGACGCAGTTTCGCGGCGCCGGCGGACTCGGCCTTTCGAAGGAGACCAAGCTGCCGATCGAATGGAGCGCCACCGAAGGCATTCGCTGGAAGGCCGAGTTGCCAGGCAAAGGGCTGTCCAATCCCGTTATTGCCAATGGCCGCGTTTATGTGTCGGCGACGCAAGCGTATCAGCAAAAGCGCCAGGTCGTCTTGTGTTTTGATGTGAAGACCGGCAAGAAGCTCTGGGAACGCCAGGTGTGGGGCACCGGTACAACGCTGTGCCATCCGAAGACGAATATGGCTGCCCCGACGCCAATCACGGACGGCGAACGCGTTTATGCCCTGTTCGCGACCGGCGATTTCGTTTGCTACGACAAGGAAGGCGACCTCGTCTGGTACCGCTCGATCGTCGGCGATTATCCGACCGTCGGCAACAACGTCGGCATGGCGGCGTCGCCCACGATCGCCGGCGACGTGATTCTCCTGTGCATGGAAAACGTCGGCGAGTCGTTCGCCGCCGGCATCGACAAGAACACCGGCGAAAATCGCTGGCGCATCGACCGGCCACGCGGCATCAACTGGGTCAGCCCCCTCGTCACGAAGAACGCCGACCAAACGGAAGTCCTCTTTTACGGCCCGGACGGTCTGGCGGCGCATGATCCGAATACCGGCAAGAAAAAATGGAGCGAGCCGACCGTCAAGGTCTGGGCCTACGCATCGTTGACCTACGACAACGGCATCGTCTATGCTCCGGGCGACAAGTTCATGGCGCTTCGTCCGGGATCGGGAAAGGCGGAACCGAGTGTGCTTTGGCAATCGCCCAAGCTGCGTGCGCCCTATTGCTCGCCGATCGTGCACAACAATCGACTCTACGTCGTCAATGGCAACGGCGTCCTCAACTGCGCCGACACCAAGAACGGCGACGTGATCTGGTCGCAGCGTGTCGAGGGCCCGTTCGCCGCGTCGCCGCTGTTGGCCGACGGCAAGCTTTACGTCGTCAACGAAAAAGGCGTGACCACCGTGATCGCCGAAGGTGGCAAGGAGGCGAACGTGCTCGCGACGAACACGATCGACGACACGTTCCTCGCTTGTCCCGTGGCCGCGGACGGCGCCATCTTCCTCCGCTCCGATGCCGCGTTGTACTGCATCGACGGCAAGAAGAAATAGCCGGCGAGCCGAGCCCCGTAAGGGGCCGGTTGAGTGGCGCCGATACTCAACCGGCCCCTTACGGGGCTCGGCTCGCCAAGCGCCACTGGACTAATTTACTCCCGATTGCATAATATCTGTTCCCCTAAAAAGGGAATTGCTGCACAAAACGAACGCCCGAGGGAATAGTCATGGCTCTGGGATTGATGGGTTTGAAAGTCGGCATGACGCAAATCTTCGACGCCAACGGCAAAATGGCGCCGGTTACCGTGATCGAGTTGGGTCCGTGCCGCGTCTTGCAGGTGCGCACCGCGGAGCGCGACAAGTATCACGCGCTGCAGCTCGGCTTCAAGGACAAGCTGCGCCGCAAGGCGATTCGCGCCGAGCGCGGCCACGTCGCCGCGAACTTCGAATCGAAACGCCGCGACGGCATGCGGCAAGCGGGCGTGCAGATTCTGGAAAAGGCCGACTGCGAGCCGCAAAAGTACATCCGCGAGTTCCGCCTCGACGCGCCGCCGCCCGACGGCATCAAGGTCGGCTCGGTGCTGACGGCCGACCAGGTCTTCAAGGAAGGCCAGAACATCGACGTGATCGGCACGAGCAAGGGCCGCGGCTACACGGGCGTCATGAAGCGGCATAAATTCCAGGGCATGCCCGCCGCCCACGGCGCCAAGAAGGTTCACCGGCAGCCCGGCAGTACGTCGTCGAACGCGTCCAATCGCGGCAGCGGCAGGCCCAAGAAAGGCATCCGGATGGCGGGCCAGCACGGCAACGCCCAGATCACCGTCCGCAACCTCGACGTCGTCAAGATCGACAAGGAAAACAATCTCCTGCTGGTGCGCGGCGCCATCCCCGGCCCCAACGGCGGCCTCGTCCTGGTCCGTCCCACCAACAAGAAAGACATCCCCTCGCCGGAAGAACGCGCCAAGGCCGAGTTGGCCAAGAAGAAGGGCAAGGGCGTTGAGCTGGCCAAGAAGAAGAAATAAAGTGCTGAGTGCTGAGTACTGAGTGCTGAGTACTAAGTGTCGGCAGAGTATTTAAGAACGATGCGTCTTGATACAAGGAATTCTACTCAGCACTCAGCACTCAGCACTCAGCACTCAGCACTAATTCAGATCATGAAGCTCCTCTTCATCGGCGACATCGTAGGTTCCCCCGGCGTCGAAGCGGTTCGCGGCCTTGTTCCGCAATTGATTGAAAAACTCGCGCTCGATCTCGTCATTGCCAATGCGGAAAACGTTTGCGGCGGCTCTGGGTTGACTCCCAAGCAATATCGCCAGGTGCGCTCGGCCGGGGTCGATCTCATCACGATGGGCGATCATATCTATCGCCGCAACGAAATTATTCCAACGCTCGAAAGCGAAGAACGAATCTGCAAGCCGGCGAACTTCCCGCGCGAGGCGCCGGGCCGCGATGTCATCTATGCGCACGCGAAAGACGGCACGCTCGTCGCCGTGTTTTGCCTGTTGGGCCGCACGTTCATGCGTCCCGTCGATTGCCCGTTTCGGGCCGCCGAGCGCGTGCTGGCAGAAATCGGCGACAAGACCAGGACGATCGTCGTCGATATGCACGCGGAGGCGACGTCGGACAAATACCTGATGGCTCACTTCCTCAAGGGCCGCGTCAGCGCCGTCTTGGGCACGCACACGCATGTGCCCACCGCGGATGAGCAGCTCATCGGCACGACCGCGTTCATTTCGGACGTCGGCATGACGGGGCCGCACGACAGCATTCTTGGCCGAAAGATCGAACGGGTGCTGGCGCATTCGCTCGACTTTGTGCCGATTTCATTTGACGTGGCGACCGGCGACGCGCGGCTTTCCGGCGCGATCGTCGAAGTCGATCCCGCGACTGGACACGCGACCGCGATTCGGCGAATTCAAGAGAAGGTCGCCGTCAAGGAATTGAAGGATCAAGAAGAAGAGAACGGCTCGTGAATCAGGCCGATAGCCGGCGGACGAGCGTTTCCAGACGGGCCGTGACCGCAGCCGAATCGGCATAGACGCGGTTCTCGTGATAGAGCCACATCAGCCAGTTGGCGGCCGCGAGCAAGACGCCGGTGCGATCAAGGACGCGCGCCAGCAATTTTTCCGGAAGCGTGAGCGGGCGGATCTTTTCGTACGCGGCCAGCGCGATTTGCCATTGCGCGTCGTCGCCGCCGATCAGGCTGCCGAAGAGTCGGGCGAGATCGACGGCGATGTGGTCCACTTTGGCGCTGCCGAAATCGATGATGCCTGTCACGTTGTCGCCGGTGAAAAGCAAGTGATCGTGCCATAAGTCGCACACGCACGGTTGCACGGGGAGCTTGCGATTGAGCCAGGCGGACAGCATCATCGGCATGGCGTCGATCTTGAGCTGAACGAGTTGCAAGAGTTTTTCCGCGGTTTCTCGATAGGGATCGAGCGGAACAAACGTGGGCCGCCAGCCGGTTTGCACGAGTTCATTCCAGGCATGCAAGGTCGCCTGACGGCGCAGAGCGGCAGGACAGATTTCGGTCGGCGCGCCATCGGGGCGCCACGCCTGGTGCAATTGCGCCAGCGCCGTGGCGGCGGCCTCCAGGCGGGCGGGCGATGGCGACTTTCCAAAGTCGGCGGCGCCGGGCATCCAGGTCAAGATTTCCCACAATCGGCCATTGGATTCCACGAACGTTTGGCCGTCCTTCGTCGCCATCACGCGCGGCATCCACGGATGCGTCGCCGCTTTTGCAAGCAAGCCGTGAATCCATGCCAGGTCGGCAGGCGAACGCCAACCGGCAGGCCAGGCCTTGAGAGCAAAGTTGCCGGTCGTCGTTTCGATCCGCCAGAGCGCCGCGCCGCTGAAGCCTCCGTGAGCGCCCAAATGAACCAAGGCGCCGCGCGGAACGTGGTCGTACCCGGAAAGGACCTCCAGCGCCGCGGATTCGAAAGTCATATCATTGATTATTGCGCCTTTTCCAGGCGCGTGCGTGGTTGGTGGCGTCATTTCATCGCGCCGCCTGTTTCATCGCTGCCGGTTGCGCCGGCGAATTGCTTACGGCCGATTGCCGGGCCGATCCGAGCAGCCAGTTGGCGCCGGGCGGCACGCTGAGCGCGATGGTCGCGACTACGCACAACAGGAGCGTCGCGAAACCCGGATACGTGCCCGGAGTTTCAATCGGCTTGACTGCGGTGCGCAGATACATCACCGTGATGATGCGCAGATAATACCACGCGCCGACGGCCGCGTTGATCATACCGATCAGCGCCAGGAGCGGGTACAGCCAGGCATTCGGGCCTTGCACGCTCATCGCGCCGAAGAAAATCAAGAACTTCCCGGTGAAACCCGCCGTCAACGGAATGCCAATCAAGCTCAAGCAAAGAATGGTCACGAGCAGGGCGACCACGGGATGCGTTTTCGCCAGGCCGGCGAGATCATCCACGCTTTCGACCGGCCGCTCGCGCCGATGCAACATGGCGATGACGGCGAATAGGCCAAACGTCATCGCTCCATAGGCGACGAGGTAGAACAAAAGCGCCGCGACGCCGCTCGTTGCGGAATCGGCGCGCGACAGATACGGCGCCGACGCGACCGCGACGAGCATGTAGCCGGCATGCGCGACGCTGGAGTACGCCAGGAGTCGTTTCAGATTGTCCTGCAAGATCGCCAGGAAATTGCCGACGGTCATCGTCAGGGCGGCAAGGAACCAGAACAACGTCGGCAGTTGATCGCTGAGCGCCATGCCCGCGAGATGATCGCCCAGTTGCACGCCGGACGGAACGATCAAGCCGAAGACGCGCACGATGGCGACAAAGCCGGCGATCTTCGGAATGTATGACAAGAACGCCGCCCCGCTCGTTGACGTCCCTTGAAAAACGTCCGGCGCGTAAAAGTGAAACGGCACCGCGGTGATGCGGAAGCCCAGCCCCGCGGCGATCGTCAGCATCGCGACTTGTGCCAGCCCGGCGACGGCCCGCGAATCGTCGGCGCCGTGAAGCACGTGCAAGATTCCCGAAATGTTCGTCGTGCCCGTCAAGCCGAAGAGGTAGCTGAACCCGAAAAGCAAGAGCGCCGAGGAGAAGGCGCTCAGAAGAAAGTACTTGATCGACGCTTCTTGCGAGGCGTCGTCATGCCGCGGCAGATAAAGGAGGATATAGGTTGGAATACTGACCAGTTCGAGTGATAGGAACAGGGCCACGAGATCGTTCGACGCCCCGACCAGGCTCACGCCGGCGATGATGATGAGGACGCACGCATGATGGTCCGCCACCTGCCGCTCGGGCATGTCGTGCCACGACAGGAGGATGAACGCCGCGCCGGTCACGATCGCCAGGATGCGCGTCCACTCGGCGAGCGAGTCGAACAGAAACGGCACTGCGAATACGGCGTCGCCGGGAACATGTGGCTCGGCAAAGGAAAAGTCGCGCGATAGCGCGAACAACAACGAGCCGATCGCCGCGACGCCGCAGGTGTGCCGATCGACTTTGAACAGCGCCGCGATGAAGAGCAAGCACGCGCAGAAAACGAGCACCATCTCCGGGAATAGATGTGGAAATAGATTGGCCAATGGTTCTGCGTACGGATGATGCATGGACTCTCACTAACGTCGCTTGCGGTTTCGCGTTCCTCGCGCCGCCTATTCCTCAACCTGCGCCACCGGGCCCGGCCCCGGCATCGCCGCCAATTTTTCCTGTCGAACCTCCAAGATCTTTGCGACCACATCGATATCCGGCTTCACCGAGTCAAGAATCGGCTGCGGATAAACGCCAAGCAACAAACAAAGCGCCATGATCGGCGCCAGCGTAGCGATCTCGCGCGGCGTGATGTCTTCCACCGTGCCGTGATGCTCCGGCTCCTTGAGTTCGCCGAAGAACACTTGCCGCAGCATGGTCATCAGATACCACGCCCCGAGGATGATGCCGCCCGTGCCGAGGACCGCCAGCACTTGTCGCGTGTCGAACATGCCGAAGAAAACGAGAGCTTCACCGACGAAACCGTTCAAGCCTGGCAACCCGACGCTCGACAGGCTGATGAACACCATGCAGAACGTGATGATCTTCAATTTCGAGCCGAGCCCGGAATATTGATCGATCATGCGCGTGTGGTAGCGTTCGTAAATCATGCCGACCAAGAGGAAGAGCGCGCCCGTCGAAAGCCCATGGTTGATCATTTGCATGAGGCTTCCTGTCAACCCCGCGCGATTGAGTGCGAACATGCCGAGCGTGCAAAAGCCCAGATGGCTGACCGACGAGTAGGCGACGAGTTTTTTGATGTCGTCTTGTGCCTTCGCGCAAAGTGCGCCGTAGATGATGCCGATCACCGATAGCGTGCCGATGACGGGAACGCCGACCGTGATGGACGCGTCGGGCGCCAGCGGCAAACAGAGCCGTAGGAAGCCGTACGTCCCCATCTTCAAAAGGACGCCTGCCAGGAGGACGCTGCCGGCGGTTGGCGCTTCGACGTGTGCCAAAGGCAGCCAGGTATGCACGGGGAAAAGCGGCACCTTGATCGCGAAACCGGCCATCATTGCCAGGAAGACCCAGAATTGAAAGCTTTGATAGAATTGGAGTTCCTCGCCGACGGCCGCGTTCAAGTTGGCATTGAAAAGTTCCACCAGACGCGGGATGGAGAACGTCAATTCATGCGAACGCTGATAACACACGGCGACGACGGCGAGTAAGCCGAGCAGCGTGATGACGCTCCCGGCCAGCGTGTAGATGAAGAACTTTCGCGCCGCGTAACGCCGCTCCGGGCCGCCCCAGATGCCGATCAGGAAAAAGAGCGGCACGAGCGTCAGTTCGAAGAAAACGTAAAAGAGAATGATGTCGAACGCGAGAAACACGCCGGTCATGCCGCAGCCGAGCGCCAGGAGCCAGGCGTGAAATTCGTGAACGCGCTCCTCGACGGAGTGCCACGAGATGAGCACGGACGAGACCATGAGGATTGAAGTCAGGACGATGAGCCAGATATTCATGCCGTCAAGGCCGACGTAAAACTGAACGGCGCCGAGCTTCGGCGCGTTCTTTTGCGCCTTGGCATCGCGGCCGAAGTTGAAGTCAATCAGGTTCCATGTCGATTCGTGTGGCGATTGCGCAGTTGAGCCGGGGACGAATTCGGGCCGGTACGTCGTCCCATTCATTTCAGTGCGCGAAACAAGAAACGCACACGCCAAGAAGAGCGCGACAACGGCGGTCGCGACCGTCGCGGCGAGGGAAATCTGCCGCACCAGGAGCGCGCGGCCGCTGCCCAGGCACGCGACGACGATCGCCGCCGCCGCAGGCAGCAACAAGAGCAAAATCAGCAGCGATTGAAGGAATCCCATCCGCTATTCCGTATTCCCGTAGTGCAAGCGTCTCGCTTGCACCTTTCCTGATTCGTGCAGGCGAGACGCCCGCACTACGGTTACTTTCCTTGCAACAAAATCGACAACAAAAACCCCGCCAGACCCAGCGCCATCAAGAGCGCGTAGAACTGCACGAGCCCGTTCTGCACCGGCCGCACGAGATAGCCGAGAAATCCGGGCAAATGCCCGACCAGATCGACCAGCCCGTCGATCAAATAGGCATCGACGATACGGCACACCTGCGCGATGATCGACATCGGCTTGACGACGATCAGTTCGTAGATTTCATCGAAATAGAACTTGTTGCGCGACAGATCGTATGACTCCCCGGCACGCTTGGCGAATGCGTCGGCGAGCGACGGCTGCTTGACGTACATCCAGTACGCGATGCCGATCCCGGCCAGGCCCACGACGGTGCTGACGAGCATCAACCCGATATTCATCGGGTGAGGTTCGGTTGGCGCCAAATGTACGTATTGCGGTCTGATCCATCGGTATTCAAGAATGTTCGCAAACCAAGGCGTCAACGGTCCAATGACGAGTCCGACGCCGAGCGCGCCCACGGCGAGGATCCGCAGGGGCCAGGCCATGACCGGCGGCGCGTCATGCGGATGGTGCCCGGCTTCCGGCGGAAACTTCTCGTCGCCCCAGAATGTCTTGAAGTATGCGCGAAACGTGTAGAACGCGGTCAACCCGGCCGTGAAGATTGCGCTCAAGGCCAGCACGCCATAAATGATCCCCGCCGGGCTATGATGACCTGCCTCACTCGCCTCGATAACCGCCGCGAGGATTTCGTCCTTGCTCCAGAATCCCGACAAAAGCGGAAATCCCGCCAGCGCCAGCGCGCCGCACAGAAACGTCCAGTGCGTGATCGGCAGGACGCGTCGCAGGCCGCTGAACGCGCGCATGTCGCACGTGTCGCCCATTGCGTGCATGACGCTGCCGGCCGCGAGGAAGAGTAACGCCTTGAAGAACGCGTGCGTGAACAGATGAAAGATCGCCGCCGTCACCGCGAACGCCGCCAGTTTGTGATCGGGAACCACGACGCCGCAGCCGAGCGCGAGGAACATGTAGCCGAGCTGGCTCAGCGTCGAATACGCCAGGACACGTTTGAGATCGGTTTGCGTCAACGCGATCAGCGCGGCTAACAGCGCCGTGAAGCCGCCGATCGACGCGACGAGCAATTGCGCGTTCGGCTCCAGCGCGAACAGCGGCGTGCAGCGCGCCACGAGATAGACGCCGGCCGTTACCATGGTCGCCGCGTGGATCAGCGCGCTGACGGGCGACGGGCCTTCCATCGCGTCGGGCAACCACACATGCAGAGGAAACTGAGCGGACTTGCCGGCCGCCCCGATGAAAAGACACACGCACGCCCAGAAGAGCACGTCGGGATCGAGCGTGCCGGCATCGAATTGCGTCTTCACGTTCGCGAACACGACGTCGTATTCAAGCGAATGGCCGAAGTTGTGCCAGAGTATCAAGATGCCGATCAACAGCCCGATGTCGCCGAGCCGCGTGACGAGGAACGCCTTGCGCGCGGCGGCCGCGGCCGACGGTTTTGCGAACCAGAAGCCGATCAGCAGATAGCTGCACAGGCCGACGCCTTCCCAGCATGCGTAGAGCAGGATGAAATTGTTCGCCAGCACGAGGCCGACCATGAAGAACAAGAACAGGCTGACCGCCGCGAAGAAGCGCGGATAGCCCGGATCGCCTTTCATGTACGCGGACGAATAGATCGCGATCAAGGCGCCGATGAAGGTGACCATGACGAGCATGACGGCAGTCAGCCCGTCGGCGCGCAAGGAAAAATTGGCGACGAAATTGCCCGCGCTGATCCACGGCGTGTCCTTGCCGACGGCGATCGGATCGTCCAACGTCGTCACGCCGACAAACGCGATGAGCGCGAAGACACACGCCCCGACGGCGCCGGCGATGCACGGCCAGTGACAGGCGTCGGCGAACCAGCGCCGCCCCGCCGCCGCGATGACGACGCTGCCCAAGAGCGGCAAGAGCGGGATCATCCACAGGGACAGCTCAAACATGGCTGACCTCCTGCGGCTGTTTCTTCGCCGGCTCCGCGCCCGCGGGGGTCAGATGTTCAAAGCTCTCCGGCCTGGGCGCCGGCGGCAGGGTGTCTTCATCCTCGATCGGCGCCTGGTCCGGCTCGCGCAGCTCTTGCCAGACGCTCACATCGAGCGTCTTCTTGCGCTTGTAGAGCATAAGTACAAGCGCGAGCGCGACGGCCGCCTCGCATGCTGCCACCGCGAGAATGAACAGCACCAGGACTTGCCCGCCGAGTTCGCCGCGGAACTTGGCGAATGCAACGGCATTAATCGCGACACCCTGGAGCATCATCTCGACGGAAAGGAACATGACAATCATGTTGCGCCGCGTCAGGAAGCCGACCATGCCGAGCGCGAACAGAACGGCGCCGACCACCAGATAACCTTCGAGCGTTGCGGGGCTCATCGCAGCTCCTCCGTCTTGCGGGCCGCGATGGCGATCGCGCCGATGGTCGCGACGAGCAGGAGCGTCGCCGCGAGTTCGACGGGAATCAGGTAATCAGTGAAAAGCGTTTTGCCGATGGCGGCGACGTTCTCGGCCGGCAGGCGTCCGGGCGTTTCCGACTTACCGGGCACTTCGCGCAGCGCCAGCGTTCCTTTCCGCTGGCGCGCGTCGTCGATTCGCTCGGCCAGCGTTTTCGCCTTTGCTTTGAGCGGCTCGAAGTGTTTCTTTGGATCGATCCGCAAAAGAAGCAAGTGACGGCCGAGTGTGTCCACATCCGGGTCGGCGAGGTGTTTCTTGAGGCGGTCGATGAGCGGCTCGTCGGCGGCCCTGGCGGACTCGTCGAAGATGCGTTTGACCTCGGTTTCATCCTTGGCCTCG
>Ga0105340_1001312_pt1 | contig 11223 bp, 12 predicted proteins | sample EasRivMeERMLT700_FD_89676 | JGI IMG/M metagenome (GOLD analysis project Ga0105340, IMG submission 89676) | Soil microbial communities from meander-bound floodplain in the East River, Colorado, USA - East River MetaG ERMLT700 | ecosystem: Environmental > Terrestrial > Soil > Floodplain | place... | reverse complement strand
TCCTGAGACTAAAGCTTTACCTGATGTAGATACTACTGTTGTTGAACCTCCTAAGCCTGCTGCTCCATCAGGATTCCAGCCAAAGGTTAATGTTAAGCTGGCTGGTAATCAGGATATGGCAATGCGTGCATTTGAAGCTTCTGCTAAGAGGTATGGTTCATTTACTTCAGCAGAAGAATTACAGAAACACGCTGATCTTTTTAACTCATTAGATAAGGCTGATGAAATCTGGACCTATGATAAGGCTGGAGAAACTCCGCCAGTCTCTATCAATGATGCCATTAAGAGTGGCAAGGTTATCTATGATGCAGAAGGAACTCCAATCAATGCCAAAACCGGCCAGCCAACTGAGGTTACTAGAGTCTTAAAGCGTCCTGTTAAAAAGGAAGCTGCACCTAAAGTAGCCAAGCCTAAGCCAGTTAAAGTAGATAAGTCTGTCAAGGTAGATACATCTGTTGTCGATCCTAACATAGTAGTAGATGAGAACAACCCGGCCTATAAAGCTGCTAAGAGTGAACTGTTCGCTAAGTATATGGCTGATGATACTATTGATTTAGAAGTGGAGATGAAGAAGTTAAATGAAAAGTTTGGTGTTAAAGCATCTGAAGTATCTAGTGAATGGACTCCAGAGGAACCTCCTCGTGGTGCTCCTGATTCTCCAGAAAGAATGAAGCATATTGCTTGGGAACATGGTAAGACTTGGAGAGAGAAGCTTGCCAAGTTAGATAAGATTATTGAGAAGTCTGTTGATGGTGAGCCAATTAATTGGGATGCTGATTGGGAACCTGATACTACTGTTCGTTCAATCAAACAGGCAGAAACAGAGATCAATCATTTCAAGGAAAGAGAACAGGCGGCTAAACTTAAGGCAGCTACTGCGGAGAAAGTCTTGCCAGAAGTGGAGATGCCTAAGAATACGCCAACCAATTTCCCTACTAGAGGCTCATTGGCATTACAACCTGACTTTGAGCCTGAACCCGTAGTGCAAAGACCTAATGTTGTAGAGAAACCAACTACTGGAGAAGATAAAACTCCTAAGGCATCTGCTGGTGGTAGTGGTAATACTACACAAACTGGTGCTACTAGTGGCGGAACTACTCCTCCCACTAAATCTACTAAGAAAGGTGGCGGTGGTACTGGTGGTACTAATCCACCTAATACTCCACCTAAGAAGAAGGCCCCATTACTAGCTAAGATTATTGGAACTGTTAAGGATAGTCTTACTGGTAAGGCTAAGTTCAAGCAGTTTGTTGAAGCTAATCCCAAGTTCAAAGAAATTATGGATACGCTAATCAAGTCTCGTTCTACTCAGAAGATGATATCTGAGGATGTTCGTACTAGGTTTAAGCAGTATGCTGATAGTAAGGCTGCTGATATTGTTAAGTTCCAGAAAGAAATGGAACATGGTCAGCATCCAGAAGTTAGGAAGTTCTTTGATGATATGCATGACATGCTGACTAAGGCTGGTATTGAGGTTGAGTATAAGAAAGGTTATTTACCTCAAGAGTGGGCTGACTCAGCAGAAGAAGTAGCTAATGCTATTAAGAGTCTGGGTAGGAATAGACAGATAAATAAGACTGCCTCATTCCAGATGAAGTCTAGGTTCCTGGACTATGAGCAGGGTATCAATAAAGGTAAGCTAACTCCCCAGAGTGGTATCCTTGACCTGATGGATACCTATGCTAAGAGGGCTAATAAGTTAATGGCTGACCGGGCGGCTATTGACGCACTGTATAAGTCAGGCTATGTAACCAAGCGTAAGATTGTACCTGAGGGTTATCAGTTACTTGATCCTAACCTTAGCACGTATGGTAGGTTCAGGGATAAGCCAGTACTTAAAGCACATCCAGCTATTAAGGAAGTATTAGAGAACTATCTCAAGGACAATTCGGATAGCATCTACTCTGACGTTGCAGATAAGAGTGGTAAGATTGCTAACTTAATGATGTCCTCGGGTGTGTGGAAGAAGAAGCCACTGTTTACTGCTAGAGGATTTAGTATTGCTAATCCATTTGGTGGTGGAAGGGCATTCCAAGAGGGTGGGTTTAAGAGATACTGGCAGGCTATTAAGGCAGGATTGAATCCGGGTAAAGCTGGCGCTAGTATGTTATCAGAAAATGCTGAGCGTCAGTGGGCTGCTAGGAATCATGGCTGGAGTGAGAATACTGCTGAGTTACAGAAGTCTTATGATGGGTTCTTTGATAATCCAAATGGCGGTTCATTTACTGGAACTGAACGCTGGAAGAATCCTATCAATAAGCTATCTAAGTGGCAGCATGAAGCATTTGAAAAGCCACTGAATGAGCAGATGATTCCTAAGTTAAAGTGGGAAGCGTGGAAGGATTCTTATGCAGAAGGTATCAAGAAGGGATTAACAGATAAGCAGGCTGGTGCTCGTGCTACTAAGTGGGCTGATAAGTTTTATAGTGGAGAGAACCTGGACCTGTTATACAACAGTAAAGAGTTCAACACTGGCCTGAGATTAATGTTCCTATCTCCTCGCTGGTTAAAGACTAACTTACGTATTGGTTCTGATATTGCCTCTGCTATGAATCCTATGAGTAGCATGAGCAAGATGGATAGGACAAAGAACTTAGGTGTATTAGGTAAGGTGTTTGGTGTGTATGTGGGAGCTAACCTGTTACAGAAAGCAATGACAGGTAAGTTCATGGTAGAGAATGATGCAGGTCATAAGTTTGAGTTTGAGGCAGGGACAGATGCTAATGGTAAGCCACGTAGGATTAAGATATTTAGTGGCTCTGCTGACTGGTTAGAATTACCAGGTGAGATGGCTGGAGCGGCAGTAGATGTGGCTAAGGGTAATGAGATTGCTAGTCCAGCCGCTGAAGTATCTCATTTCTTTGGTAATAGACTGTCTATCCCATTAGCGACTGGTGCTAGTATTTACTCTGGGCAGGACTATAAAGGTAGGAAGAATGTATTCAGTACGGTTGGAGCATATGGACAGCCTACACCTTGGGGTGGTACTGAGGGTAAGATTGCTAATACCCTCGCACAACTCATTGCGTATGGTCCGCCAATTGTCTCCAACCCACTGAACTACGCTGCTGGTAGGTCTGGATTAGAAGAAGCTCTTGCTAGGATAGGTGAGCTTCCGGTTAACTATGGTAAGGCTAAGAAGAATCCATTTGAGTTTAAGCCTCCTAAGCCACCGGAATATAAGTATCCTAAGCGTCGTTAGCTTAGTTCTATTACTTCCACATTAGTAGCCTTCAATCCTTTAGGACTACTGATAGGAGTGAACTGAACAGTTGGACCAACAGAGGTAATTGGCGGTGAGAAAGCAACTAACTCATCCCAGTTACCTCTGTAATTATCTGCATGGAAGAAGTATTCTTTACCTTCCTCATCCAATATGAAACCATAGTGGCTGGGTTTAATGCTTTTGATTTTCCCAATCATTACTGACCCTTCCGTTTCAATGAGTTTTCCCACCAGGCAATAGCTTCTTTAGTGACCTGATAACTAATTCCCTTGCCACCGGTCGGCTGAGTAATGAACCCAGTTTGACTAAGTGTTTCAACAGCTTTGTCTAACTCCACACTGTCGAACTCCCCAAATCCTTTTTGTAATACTTGCTTCCTTGTTAGGTTATAACCTGGTGCGTTAAACAAGATAGCAAGTACTGCCTTATTAGACTCGGATGTATTACTCTTACCTTGCATTCCTGCTGTCTTTCTAGCTGTACTACTTAAGTCAGAGCAGGCTTCAATAGCTAATTCAATATCCTCTGCCTCTAACTTCATGCTAGTAGACCTAGCTAATCCTATGCAGGTGGCAACCTTAATGATGTGGTCATTCATTCTATCATAGGTGCCAGTCTTATCTTCTACGTCCGCTTCCCGGTAAGGATAGAACCACTCGTTATACTTTTCCTTAGCATCCTTAGTCCAGCCGATTGCACCTTCTAACTTGTTTATCTTCTGTAGGTGCTGCACTAATCTATCATAATCTACTTGGGGTATTTCATCATCATCCCCATAGATCATTGAGTTAGACTTAGCTCGTTTGTCGGCTGAGATTAAAAGTGTCCTACCTACGAATCCACCACCCATATGATGCTTGTCTACTGTCAGGTTAAACATATCTTGATTGGCACCTGATAGCATTGTGAGACAAACATCCTTTAACTTCTCAACAGGACTATTCTTTAATGTGTTGTCCCACTGTTTGTTATAGTGTCCATCATACAAGTCTGTTAGGATTGTGAGAGCATGGCTAGATTCATACAAAGAACTAGCGAACTCTCCAGATACCAAGAATCCTCTTGCATCCTTAAAAGGAATTGAACCATCTCCATTAGCCTGGACAACAGATAGGCTCTTGATGATTGCTTCAATGGTTCCTCTACCGGATATGATTCTTGTACTGTGTACTTTCTCTACTAGATTCTTAGCTGCACTAGGACCGAATCCTTTTCCTAGTCCTGACCTACCCATCAGCAGGATATAAAGGTTAGGACGTATCTTGTAAGCTCCTTTATTGACATAGACTTTGGGTGCTACTACTGCTGATATGGTAGCTAATGCTGACCACCAAAGCCAGTTTTTAGGTGTCTCTACGAAAGATGTTTCACTTAGAAAATCATCTATCCACATCCTACACCTTGAACTTCTTTAATTCTCGGTAGTTGTAGCCATACTCAAAATCACATGGAATGACCAGAGTACCACGGGGGAGAGAACATTTAGAGAAGTCAATTGGCTCCTCCATAATAGGTCTTAGTTCCTTACAGATATCAACATACTCTCCTTCTGGCATGAGGTAAGTCAAACTATCATGAGCCTCATTAGCCAGCCGGATGGGATACTTCCTTTTCTTAATCTCTAAAGCACTTAACGTCAGCCTATCCTTAACTGTTGATTGGGGTAGGTGGGCAAATGATTCTTTATATAGGTTATTACCTGGCCTATCAAAGAACCTTCTTAACCTACCGAAAGGATTAATGAGTGCCCGCTCAGTATCAATTCTATCTCTTACCTCGCGGTGAAAGACTTCCTTAATCTTAGGAGATGCAGTATGGAATCTCTCCATAATCTGCTTGGCTGAGAACTGTGAGATAGTAAAGTTAATGTGAAACTTGCGGCAATCACTAATAACATTACGCATGAACTCCATCCATTGCATGTTATAGTTGCCGGCATGTCTTACTTTCTTACCAATGAATCTCTCTGGTGAATCTTTCCCTATGATATCAGCGACTGGGTCATATTCATGGGATAGATTAAGCTTACCACTAATCAGTGCTAAGACTGCTGTCCTTCTGTGTATATCAATCTTATCAAAGGCAGCTAAGAGTTCTTCATCTTGGGCGAGTAATGCAACAACTCGTGCTTCAGCTTGAGAGAGGTCAATGTTAACGATGACATATCCCGGATCAGTAACGAGAAAACCTCGAATGTCCTGTCCGATATCTCCATGCTTTGTAAGAGTTTTGAAAGCGAATCCAATTTTGCAAGGTCTAGTGGGTGGGTCGAGAATACTGTCTGAACTTCTTCCCGTTTCTGTACCAACAATTCTAATTTGGGTTCGCATTCTTCCATCAAAGTCTGGCATTGCGTAGAGATATGTTGATAGAGTCTTGTTAACTCTGCGTAGTGTGAGGATATTCTGTAGTACGCTTCTGTATGATTCACTTCTAACATCCTTTAGTATGCGAGAGATAACCTTCTCATCAGTTCCGTGGTCCCTATCGACTGGTTTGATTTGCATCTGTTCATATATTAGTTCCTTCACCTGCTTGGGTGAGTTATAATTAATGAACCTACCAGTTGCCGATTCTAATTGTGACTCTAGGTGGCTGGACCAAGTTTGATACTTGGCAATCAAGTAATCCCTTACCCCATTGTCTACTGCAAATCCTACCTTCTCCATATCAAAGTAAAGTGAATGGAGTCTGGTAATATAATTGTAGTAAAATGCCTTGAGGTCTGTGTGGTATGTATCCGAAAGTATTTCCAACTCTCGTTCTTGCACCCTATCAACTTCGCAATCGACTGCGGAATCCTTAGCATTATAAAGATACCACCTATCAATATCATGCTTACCAAAAACAAACTCTTTTCCCTCATCCTTATAGTAAGGCTCCCGTGTCCATATTGAAGCGAGAAAGGCCAAGCCAACATAAGGAATCTCTGGGTTAATAGTGTGTGCCTTTAGACTGGTATCACTCTTAAGTCCTAAGAACTGAAACCCTAACATCTCCATCTTAGCTTGGTCAAACTTAAAGTTCTGTCCAGCTACTTGTTTGTTTCTAAATAGCCAGTCTAACTTTTGCCAGATGAAGGCAAGGTCGGTGGTGGGGATTGAGGAGAGTTCATATCGTCCAACTCTTGAAAAAAGTGGGATTGAGATAGCTTCGTATTCGTTGAAAGCAAGACTAATACATCCAGGTACTGTGCATTCAATTGTTTCAATGTCTGCAAATACCCTGTCCGCTGACTTGAATTGCCTGTCAATAAATCTTGATACGTCAACACTATTTCTTGCAATAGTGAGTGACCTTTGAGGTAGTTGGCAGCCCATTGCCTGCGATTCTTGGATTGCTCTTTTGATGTCATTAGCCATTACCCATTTCCAGACATAGGAGAACATCCCCTTTGTCTCATCATAGTCCCCTGACTCATCTGTTGCTCTGATTAGGTGGCCGGGAGATATGGTTGGAATTACTTTAGCATCAGTTACTTGGGAGGGGAGTATCGATCCTCTATATGGAAGAAACTTTTTCAATCCAGTTATGACTTCAAATGCCAATGGCCCAACCGTAAGGATACAGTTAGGCTTGATACCGATAATCTCTCTATACAGTCTTTCCTTTTCTTCTTCTAAGGAACAGACTGATTCGATTTGTTTAATGTCGTAGAACGGTGGCTTATATCTACATACGTAAGTTAGCCAGCAATCTGTTCGCCAGTTGGAGTAACCTACTTCTGTGAATACTCTATCAAGAAACTCCCCGCTACTTCCCATGAAAGGTTTTGATTCCTTATCAGATGAAGCATCGGGGAAGTCTCCAAGTATTAGTAACTTTGCGTAGCCATTACCTTGTCCACTCACTTGGTTCGGCATTATTCCTCACATGGTGTTTCCCTTATAGTAACCTTGTCAAGTATCGTTCTTCTTAACTTCTCTTTAATTTCGTCTCTTTCCCTACGTAACTCCTCGTGTGAGTCACATAAGATATTAGTCCAGCTAGCGTTGTTGCCCTTTCTAATATCTTGTATCTCTGCGGGGGAAAGGATCATATCTAATCCGTTTTCTCAGCGTAGATTCTTTCTACGATGGCTATTTGCTTATCGCTTAGGGTGCCCTTTCTTTCTAGCTGTTCACTGACGCTATTAAGAAACTCATTCTCCCAGGCGGTGATACCTTTACCATCTTCTTGACAGGTTTTAATCCACTTACGGACTGTCTCCATTTCGTATGGCATCTTCTCTATCCTTATCTATTGCTTCCTTAAGAAGCATCTGATCCTTTTGGAATGCCTCACCTAAATACATTCCCCAAGTGGACATTAATACTACTCTACACAAGGCAATGACAACCGACCATTGCCACTTAGTCATTACTCCAGCCCCCAACAGTATCCATTGGGACTAATCACATAAACTTCCTTCTCATTCTGGATAGCATAGCGAATCGTTTTCCATGCCGGGCTATCCTCGTATTCATTGAACGTCTGAGGAATACCAATAACAATAGTAGCGTCATCAATCATCCTCTTGTTACGTTCCCTTAGTGGCAGGGAGTGATTGATAATCTCTGCTCCATTGAATCGTTCTGTCCCACCATTAACACCTGAGTGTGGACTAACTTCCACCTTAAATCCCTGTGCCAGTAATGCTAGAAAGATATCATAGTCTGCATCATCACCACCAATAACGAAAGGATTAATCTCCTTATTAAAGGTAGGAAGTAGACGACGGAATCCCTCTAGCTGCTTCTTAGTAATATCAAAGCGGCTGGTAATAGTAGAGACTTTAGCAATCTTAGTTTCTGTAGCCATGAATCCTCTTTTGTTTCTCTTTTAGAAAGCTGTATGCCTGGTTCCTATTATGGAACTTCTCCATCTCAGGATATACTCTCAGTCCTCTGACTAGAACTAGCGTTACTCCCACCCAGGTCTTAGTTCTATTCAGCATTGTAGCCAAGTCTCGTATTGAGACTTTCTTTTTCATTTCATCTAGCTGGTCTAGGACAGATGACATTGCTTGCACCTCATCCAGCCAGTCTCTATAACTCTTTAGTTCTCTAATAGTAGATAGCAGTTTCTCCTCTCCGGTTCGGTCCATTGGTTTCCTCACACTGTAATCTGTCGTATGTAATCCCAGACACCAAAGACCTTGAGTAACCAGAGAACTACAGCAACACCTACTACAATGTTAATAAGCTGGAGCATGAATGGTGCAATGTATCCTGGTCCATACTTATTGACTAACATTAGAAGGACACCAACAACTATCAGAACTAGAACAACTGTTAGTAGAGGCATTATCTTTCTCCTGTTAAGTGGGGCCAAAGGGAATCGAACCCTTACGTTCCGAAGAACTCAAGATTTTAAGTCTTGTGCGTCTGCCAGTTCCGCCACAGCCCCATCCAGTTTATTCAAAAGCGGTAGTTCTTTTGAATAGGAGAACTACCAAGAACCTATCTACCCTACTACTCGTTAGTAGGCAATGCCGCGTAGTCGTCGATCTGATTTACGGGCTTGTTGTTGTAGACTCCACGCACCCAATGTGCCAGAAACTTCTTACCAATCATGGAACCCTTAGACAGTCGCACTGAATAAGAGCCATCTTCATTGGCGGGGAATCCACAGGCATTGAGAAGTGGTGCCATCATAACAGGCATCTTCTCGCTGAAGTAGATAAAGGGATTCTCAAGTCCCTTGTACTCTCCAGCAAACACCTTGATAGTAAGATGGACGTTCTTACTATCTCCCTTCTTAGCATCTTCCACTTCAAAATCTACAATCTCAGTGGGCAGCCAAGACGGTGCATCAACAAGACGGTTCTTGCTGATATCTTCTTGCGAGATTCCCCAGACGATCGTATCTTCAGACATGTTACTTCTCCTTTATCCCTACTGTTAACAGTGGGATTTCTTACACTTATCCCTGTCCCCGTTATTGGGTGACTAGAGATAACCTTGTCTTTCTAAATAGGGGGTGAGTTTGTTAACGTGTAACCCACAGCCCGCAAAATCACGACTCAATAACATAACGACTAGAGTTAATAGCCGGCCTAGGAGAAAGTTTAGGGTCTTTATCCCGGCGAGTTAGACCCCTTGTATCCCTAATGAATTAGAGATACTCCTTAACACAATCATACAGAGACTTGTTAGTAATGTCAATCTCTGCTGGCATTCCTTTGATAGCTGTCTTAGCTTCAAAGTAATCCTCGCATGGCTGTGTGTAAACTGTTCGCTTGATTACTTCCTTACCCTGGTTGTCTGTCTCTACCTTGTAATCAAAGTACCAGACTTCATCAAAGTAAGTAGGAATGATTGACTCAATCTTAGGACCGAACGTAGTGATTGAGGTGTAGTTGGTTGTTTTCTTTTTGTCAATCTTCATCCGTTGAACTGGATGGGCAGTAACAAATAGATTACATTTGAGTGAGCGCAATGTCTCTAACAGTGTAGAGATAATCATTGCCTCTCCATTAAACTCATCCCATGATGGAACTGCAATGCCGCCTGATGTAATCTTGATACCTTTATCTTCATCAGTCTTGGCCTTACCAAACCAATTCTGAAAGGAACCTTTAGCTTTCATCTGCATTATTACAGTGGTAGTGGAGAGACTGGTAATGCCATCGAGGATAATGTTCTGGTAAGGATTAAACTTACAGATGTTATCAATCGTTGGCTTGAAGGTAGTCCAGAAATTATCTGGGTTAGCTTCTTCTACTACGAAGTCTCCTGCTGCTACTCTATCTGGATACCAATCAATAATAGGACGATGCCTACCATCGAAGTCTAAGTCTATTGTCTTACCAGGCCAGCTAGCTGCACCAATTGTTTTGCCACGGCCAGTTGGTCCAACAAGTAAAGCCCTTACAAAACGCTCGTAGTTCTTTGAGTTCAGATTAACTGCCACTTTGTACCTATCCCTTTGGAAGAATAGAAGCCATCAACTCATCAATAGTTTGTGTAGCTTTCTTCTTTCTCTCTGGTGACTTAGTACACTCAACACAATGTGGTTTAACTACTGTCCTTTCACCATGTTTAAGTCTACTGAGTTTCATAATGAATGGTTCACCACACCTATTACACTCTGCTGCCTTACCCTCTACTAATTCAATCCTGATGTGGTGTGAACAGTCTTGTTTAGTGCAGACATAAACAAGATAAGGTGGAACATCTTTCTTTCTAGCTAGGTCCCTCAGTTTGTATCTATGTAGATGTTTGTTAGCCATTAGTCTCAGCCACTTCTTCCTTATGCGGCGACCACCTATCACCGATATGGAACTCATTCTGAATCTTCATTGCTTGAATCTCAGGATTCTCAGAGTTACAAATGCTATGATACTTACATTTGATACACTGAGTAATACCCAATGGTGCAACTTTTAGATGGGATTGCGGCCAGATGTTATTCTGAATCTGGTAGTCTAGAATCTTAGCCCATTGTACTGTGTTCTTAATCCACTGTTCCTTTACACCAGCACCAATGTATAAAGGAACCCTACGAAACTTCTTCTCTGGTTCGTAAGACTTCTGTAGTCCAACCTCATTAACATAAACAAGGTTGAGTCCTGTCCTTACTGCATAGCCAATCAACTGGTTGTCTAGTGGAGAGTAGTCAGCTTTCATTGCTCTCCATTTGTGGTCCATTATTACCTTACCAATGGATGGCATCTCACAAAACAAATCAATCTTACCTTCGTAGACTACAATCAGGTCATCATCCTCATAGATAACAAAGGAGAAAGACTCCTCTACTTCTAGTGGTTTGATTCCATCATGCTTATAGAACTGAGCATACTCATGGAATGAACGGACAACCCACTCAGCAGTCTGCAAGTCTAAGTTTAATGTCTGATAATGTTCCCTACCTACCTCAGTAGCAAACTTAACAGCATCATCCCAAGAAGTACCCTTCTGAATTAGCCTGTAGTATCTCTCAAGAATTGTATGACCTAAATCTCCTCGTTCAATAGGAGCCGGCGTTTCATTTGGTCGCCAGTTCTTAATGAAGTT
>Ga0105340_1001311_pt1 | contig 11226 bp, 13 predicted proteins | sample EasRivMeERMLT700_FD_89676 | JGI IMG/M metagenome (GOLD analysis project Ga0105340, IMG submission 89676) | Soil microbial communities from meander-bound floodplain in the East River, Colorado, USA - East River MetaG ERMLT700 | ecosystem: Environmental > Terrestrial > Soil > Floodplain | place... | reverse complement strand
TTTCATCCTGAAAGCTGGCCAAGAAGTCTCTGCGCTTTGGCCCAATCAAGCTCGTTCACGGACGATATTCCACTGGCGAGTTCGTTCAGGATTTCCTCCTGCGCGATCCCTCGTGCGCGCGCTTCGGAATAGGGGATCCGATGGAATGTCACCATGGAGTATTTTGGAATAAACCGGTCCGGCCATCGACCCTGCAAGGCCTGTTCAATTTTCTTCTTCAGCTGGAAGTCCGGATGGGCCACAAGATCGCGCATTTCAATGAAGTTCTCAACTGCAAGATCGGCAATGGCATCTGTGTCAATTCTGCGGGATCGCTCAAATTCCCGAAACACTCCGTCCCAATCTGATTCTGTTTCCGGGCTTCCCCTCCCGATGATCTCATTCAGCACAGTACAGCTCTCAAACGCAGCATTCATTCCCTGGCCGAAGAACGGGACGATCGCATGCGCGGCATCACCGAGCAAGGCGGCCTTCCCTCCGACATGCCAGGGGCTGCATTTGATCGTCACCATGGAGCCGGTTGGATTCTGAAAAAAATCCTGACCAAGGGTGGGCATCAGCGATATGGTATCCGGGAACTGTTCAGCAAAGAAACTCTCGACATCGTTTTGTGAGCGCAGCGTTTCGAAACTCACCGGACCCTCGAACGGAAAGAAGAATGTCGCCGTGAAACTCCCGTCGAGATTAGGGAGAGCGATCAGCATGTAGGTTGTCCGGGGCCAGATATGCAAAGCATTCTTTTCGATCCGGAATCCTCCGGACTGAGAAGGCGGGATGTACAGTTCCTTGTATCCGTACTCGAGATAGGATTGCGACAAATTGAATCTGCTGGTTTTCTGCATGTCCAACCTGAGTGCAGATGCCGACCCGTCAGTCCCGATTACCGTTTGGGCCGAAACGGTTGCTTCCTTTCCTGATTGCTCGTTCCGGAAATACATATCACCCGAAGAGAAATCCATTCCCTTAAAGCGCTCATCAAAATGGATCCTTACTCCGGTTGCCTGCTCTGCTGCGGACAAGAGAGCCTTGTTCAGCTCGCCGCGGGATGTTGCGTAAATGACTTCGGAATCGTCCTTCCCATAGCGTTGGAACACCAGATCGCCCTGTCTTGGGTGAATCATCCTTCCCTTCATCGGGATCGCGATCTCCATGATCCTGTCGTGGATTCCCGTATCCTTCAGGGCATGGAGCCCCCTTGTGGAGAGGGCAAGATTGATTGAACGTCCCGCCGAAACATTCTGCTTGCGCATGTCGGAGCGACGCTCATAGAGATCGACTCCGTAGCCGCGACCGGACAAATACACTGAGAGAAGTGATCCGGCAAGACCGCCGCCAACAAGTGCAACGTTAGGCATTGGCACACGCTCTCATCCTGTCGGGTCTCCTGAACCTGTCAGTTCCTGAACCACACGGGCGAATTGCAGGACATCGGCGTAGGTATTGTAAAGGGGGACGGGCGCAACACGAATGACGTCCGGTTCGCGCCAATCGCAAATGACTCCTGTTTCATTCAAGGCATTGAAGACTCCCCGACCACCGTTAAGCAGTCGGATTGAAAGCTGTGCACCTCTCCATGCTGGATCGGCGGGTGTCAGAATCTCCAGTGCCGGGTTCTTTCTGAGTTCTGCCTCGAGGTGACCGGTCAGGCCTACGCTTTTCGCGAGGAGCTTCTCCATCCCGGCCTGATCGAAGATTTCCATCGAGGCACGCAGAGCGGCCATGGGGAGAATCGCCGGGTTGCTGAGTTGCCATCCCTCTGCGCCGGGGATCGGATTGAAGTCAGGCCCCATCTGAAACCGGGTCTTCTTGTCGTGTCCCCACCAGCCCGCGAACCGCGGCATGTCGGTCCTTGTCGAATTGCGCTCGTGAACAAAGCACCCGGCCGTGCTGCCAGGCCCTGCATTCAGGTATTTGTAGGAACACCAGACCGCGAAATCCACATCCCAATCGTGCAGCCTGAGAATGATATTTCCCGCAGCATGGGCGAGGTCGAAACCAACAACGCACCCTGCCGCATGCCCGGCCCGGACGATCGACTTCATGTCGAAAACCTGTCCGGTGTAGTAGTTCACGCCACCCAGCATGACAAGGGCGATCGATGAGCCTTCACGTTCGATGTATTCAATGATGTCAGCGTTTCGGATGGTGGACTCACCCGGGCGCGGGAGGAGCTCAACAAGTGATGTCCGCGGGTCGAGACCGTGATAGCGAATCTGAGATTCGACTGCATACCGGTCGGAAGGAAACGCGTTCGCCTCAATGACGATCTTGTGTCTCTCTCTGGCTGGACGATAGAAGGACACGAGCATCAGGTGGAGGTTGACGGTGAGGCCGTTCATGACGACAACTTCATTCGTTGTTGCTCCAACAAGCCTTGCTGTCTGCTCCGTCAGTAGTTCATGGTAAGGCATCCATGAATACTTTGCCTTGAAGTGTCCCTCGACCGCGTAGCGTTCCCAGTCAGCCAACGCCTCTTCAACATACGCGCGCACGGACTTCGGCTGCAATCCGAGGGAATTGCCACAGAGATAGATGCAGGGGGAACCGTCTGCTTTTTTCGGGATATGAAAGAGATCGCGGAAATGAGAGAGGGTGTCAGAAGCATCAGGAGATTCCGGTGACCGGGGTGTTGTGCGATGCTCAATCATGCATCCAATCCTAACCATTCCTTCGCCGTACCTGCAAAGATGCGGTCCCGCACTTTATCGTCAAGGTCATCCATCAATTCTATCATCCTTCCGGGTTCCTTCTCGCCAAGTGGAAATGGATAGTCAGACCCGAGTGCAATCTTCTGTGGTCCGATGAGGCCAAGCAGGTGGCGGAGCATTTCCGGATCGTGCGTGAGAGAATCCACATAGAATTTGCCAAGATATGCGCGCGGAGGGATGGGGTTGTCCACCGCGCAGAGATCGGGTCTCACGGCGAAACCGTGGCTGATTCTTCCCAGGGTGGACGGGAATGAACCGCCTCCATGAGCAAAGGCGACACGCAGTCCAGGGAGCCGTTCGAACACACCTCCAAAGATCATTGAACAGATGGCTCGTGAAGATTCCGCCGGCATTCCCACAAGCCAGGGAAGCCAGTACTTTGGCATCTTTTCCTTTCCCATCATGTCCCATGGATGGACGAACACAGCCGCACCGAGCTTCTCGGCGGCCTGGAAGACGGGGAAGAGCGGTGTCTCGTTGAGATTCCAGTCGTTCACATGTGTCCCAATCTGAACTCCCGCAAGGCCGAGGTCTGTAACGCAGCGCTCCAGTTCCTTGATAGCAAGATCGGGATCCTGAAGGGGGATTGTGCCAAGTCCGGCGAACCGTCCGGGAAATCTGTCGACCAGTCCGGCGATGTGATCGTTCAGAAACCTTGCAAGGTCGAGCGCATGCTCCGGCTTCGCCCAGTAGCTGAACATGACCGGAACGGTTGAAAGCACCTGTGTGTGCACTCCGTGCTTGTCGCAATCGCCCAAACGGATTGCAGGGTCCCAGAGGTTTGCCTCCACCTCGCGGAACAGCTTTCCATCAATCAGCATTCGTGCGCACCCGGGCTTGTGATGCTCCATACTCACCCAGCCGGCATACCCATAGCGATCCCGCAGATCAGGCCAGTTCTCGGGAAGGATATGTGTGTGGATGTCAATCCTGGCTGTCATTGGAAAGAAGGTGTTGATTGTGGATTCACGATTGCCGAGGGACAATCGATCATCGATCATTGAACATGTGGGAGACCGGACGCCGGAGTTTCCCCCGGCATGACTTCACGCGGGCTTCGGAGGTCGTTCCATTCTCGTCCCGCACTTCTTGCAGGTGCTGTGCTCTGCTGAATTATAGAACCGGTCGAAAATCGGCGGAAGCTGCGTGACGATGTTGGTGAGGACGACAAATTCCTCATAGAGCTTCTCGCCGCATTTCTCGCAGAACCACATGAAGCCGTCGAGCTCTTCCGTCTCACGCTTTCTTTCAATGACCAGTCCCACTGTATTGGCGGGCCGCTGCGGGGAATGGGGAACTCTTGGAGGCAGGAGAAATATCTCGCCTTCGCGAATGCGGACGTCACGCGGCTTGCCATCTTCAACCACCCTGACCGTGATGTCTCCTTCGATCTGGTAGAAGAACTCCTCACCTTCGTCGTAGTGATAATCTTTCCGCGCATTCGGGCCGCCAACGACCATGATCATCAGCTCAGAATCTTCATAGACCATCTTGTTGCCGACTGGCGGTTTCAGCAGATGGCGATGCTCGTTGATCCAGGATCTAAAATCGATGGGCGGAAGAATCATGGCTGGCCTCCAGGAAAAACACTTGTGGTATCGTTGGATTAGTCGGAAGTCTGAAGTCGGTAGTCGGATTTTCCGGGTGACGACTTCCCGTGTTCGGCTGATTTACGAAGGTACCTTTGAAGCCCAGCGATCATTCTTCGGATTTCACTGCAGAGATCGTAGAGCCGTTTGAATTGAGCCTGATCGATGTATTCCTGATCCAGCGCCACGTAAAGCGCTGATTGCACTTCGGCTGCCGAGCTGGTTGCGATTGAAAGATACCGCCTAAACTCTTTGTCGGTCCGACGGGCAAACCCCTCAGCAATATTGAGCATGACTGAGAGTGAGGCTCTTCGGATTTGATCGACGAGAGCGAAGTCCTTCCTGAATGATAGACTTCGCGTAATTGAATAAACTTCCCTCGTCAGTACCCGAGCCTTTGACCAGGCTTCAATATCTTCAAACCGTGCAAATGTGCCCACTGCTTCACCCTTCCGGGCGGGTCCAGTGCACCAATATAGCAGTGTGCGCTCTAAGAGGCCATACCCTGCTTCTCTTCCGCAGGGACTACTGACTATTGACTTTTTCTTGGTTCACCCACGCGACTACTTTTAGCTCTATTGCAATCGGCGTCGGCAACGCACCCACTTCAACTGTAGTCCGGCAGGGTTGGTTCTCACGAAAATATTCGGCGTAGATGCGATTGAACTTCTCGAAGTCCGCCTTCATGCTTGTGAGAAACACGGTGACGTCAACGATGTTCTCCCAGCTTGCCCCCGAGTCCTCGAGGATCATTCTCACATTCCTGAAAACAGAATGACATTGCGCCTCGATGTCATAGGAGACTATCTCGCCGTTTGGACCGAGGTTCACTCCGGGGATGGTCCGCGTCCCCCGCTCCCGTGGTCCCACACCGGAAAGGAAGAGCAGGTTCCCAACCCTCCGCGCGTGCGGATACAGGCCAACTGGCTCGGGTGCCCTCGAAGATTCAAACTTGTCGGTCATTGCGGATTACAGATTTCTGATTCCGGATTACGGCAAGGATTTCGGACGATCGACTGTGGACTGTCGACCACCGACTATTGACTACCGACTTCTTTTTCTATCTTCACACACACATTTTTTGCTTCGGTAAAAAACCTTAATGCTTCATATCCGCCTTCGCGGCCGAGCCCTGAGTTTTTCATTCCACCGAAGGGGGTTCTCAGATCCCGTACCATCCAGCAATTGACCCAAACGATTCCGGACTCCAGCCGTGCTGCAACCCTGTGTGCCCTGCGAAGGTCCGTCGTCCATAACACGCTTGCGAGTCCATACTCGGTTCCATTCGCAACGCCGACAGCTTCATCTTCGGAGTCGAACGGGGCAATTGTGACTACGGGTCCAAAGATTTCTTCGCGGTTGGTTCTGCAGTCCGCGTGAAGGCCCTCGATGACCGTGGGACCAACAAACCATCCGGTTGAACACCGTCCCGGAACCGTGAGCTGCTGTCCGCCACACAGGATGGTTCCTCCCTCCTGTCGGGCAAGATCGATGTAGGAAAGAATCTTTTCAAGATGCGCTTTTGAATTGATGGCCCCGAGGTCCGAATTGGCGGCGGCTGGGTCGCCAACCCGTAGCGCCGATGCTGCTTCAACGAAGTCCCTCCTGAATCTCTCATACAAGGGACGTTCAACAAGGATTCGGGATCCGCACAGGCAGATTTCGCCCTGGTTTGTGAACGAGGAGCGAACCGTCGTTCGCAGCATTTCCTCATACAGGTCGCCTGCACAATCAGCAAAAATCAAGACCGGGTTCTTGCCACCCATTTCAAGGGAAAGCTTCTTGAAATGCGGTGCAGCCCGTTCGGCTATGTCGCGACCTGTCCGCGTCCCGCCGGTGAAGGTAATGGCGGGGATGCCGGGGTGACCGGAAATCGCGCGTCCCACTTTCTGCCCGTAGCCATGGATGATATTCAGAACCCCGGGAGGAAGGGCACCCTCGCTGCAGAGAGCGGCAAGCCTGTATGCCGTCATCGGCGTCAGCTCGGACGGCTTTGCAACAACACAATTCCCGGCGGCAAGGGCCGGCGCGATCTTCCAGGTGAAGAGATAAAGCGGAAGGTTCCACGGAGAAATTGCACCGACAACTCCGAGCGGCCTTCGAAGAGTGTAGTTGAGTGAACGATCACCTGCGGCATGGGACTCGCTGTGGAACGCGACGATCGATGAAGCGAAGAAACGGAAGTTTGCAACCGCGCGCGGAATATCAAGGTCACGTGCAAGAGCGACGGTCTTGCCGTTGTCGGCCGACTCCAGTTCCGCCAATTCATTGAGATTTCGCTCAATGAGGTCCGCAACGCGCATCAATGCCTGACTTCGATGCTCAATGGACAGGGCCGACCAGTGCTCAAATGCGCTCCGGGCAGCCTGGACAGCCTGGTCAACATCCCTCTCGTCAGAATCCGGAACCAGGGAAAGCGGTTTTCCCGTTGCCGGCTCGGGATTCTCAAAATACTTTCCCGAAATCGGAGGGACGAGCTTGCCGTTGATGTAGTTGCTGATCTGTTCCATCAGTGAAGGGAGCCCGGCTCTACAGTCATTCCCCTTTCCCCGAATACCGGAACCCCATGTTCTTGCGGACGTGTTCCGGTAACTCAGGGAGTCTCGAACGCGGAATCAAAAATGTGGAGAGATTAACGAAGTCTCCGAATATCTTGTACTTGTCAATCGTTGCCTTCAGGTAGTTATACCCGGTTGACCCCCCGGTGCCAATCTTGTTCCCGATCATGCGCTGTGCCATCAAAGCATGCCGCGAACGCCACGCCGTGAAGAGCTCATCGATGTCCATGAGCGCGGTCAGAAGCCGAAAGGGGAGGTGGAGCATCGGCTCATCTCTGTACAGAAGGATCAGCAGGGCCGCCTGAGAAGCGCGGTGTGAGATACGCCTGCGCCCTTTGCTGATCAGATCATTGTGTTTCTCCGCATCGAGAATGACTCTAAAGTTTTCCTCGTTGCCGGCCACTTCCTTGAGCTGCAGCTTCTTTTCATCGTCCGTTGAAACGGGGTTGGCCAGAATGCTCTGTCGATCCGTTTCAAGCATCTCGTTGACCGCCTGCTGATAGGCTTTCCAGAAATCGAATCCCTGGAAATCAAGGAACGGAATGCGTTCCAGCCAGCGTTCGACGAGCCGGAGGACTGAGGGTTCCTGTTCGGCTTGTTTCAGGATCTCCTGATGCTCCGGATACAACGGTGCGTAGTAGCTTTCCCGGTTGTAGAGCAAGCGTTGCTCAGGGTCCATACCCATTCTGTTCTCAATGAGACGGAACTGATAGCTTTGAAATCCTGATGCAGGATAGAGGAGGTCGCGAAAATCCAGAAAGTCCAACGCAGTCATTGTTTCCAGCACGTTCAACTGATCAACCAGGATCTTCTGTATCTCAATGATCCGATGAAGACGGGAAACTGCAATCCCTACCTGTTTCTCATCAACATAATCCTGTTTGAAGGTGTTGATGACTGCATCCATTTCGTGGAGGATTTGTTTGAACCAGAGCTCGTAGACCTGATGGACAGTAATAAAGAGGAGTTCATCGTGGGCCGGTGTGCCATGTTCGACACTCCTGAGGTTCTGGCTTGAGAGAAGTTTGTCCAGCGATAGATATTCGGCGTAATACGCAGGCGAGTCAGCTTTCATGCTCAGGGCAGATGGTCGTGATTGGGAAAGGATTGTCTTCCTCCGGGAGGAGAAGGCTTTGAGGTCCCTTCGAAGCAAGGAACCACAATAGAGATAACCAAAACCGGGGGAGAAAGCAAGAAAGGAGCCCCAGTCTATTCAGTCATCCCCCTCTGCGATTCTCGGCGCTCTCTGCGTCTCTGCGTTGAGAAACTATAACTAACCTAACCAGGGCTGGTAAGGGTAAAAGAAATCGCAGAGACGCGGAGAACGCGGAGAACACGCAGAGGATTATTCCGGAAAATGTTTTTTGCACTTCCGACTATCGACTTCCCCCAAAGGGGTCCTTCGGACCGACTATCTTGTAGACTGTATAGACTGAATGCTCACCTGCTCAATTCCTGCAAATGTGCCTGCACCGAATCCGCAAGCGCGTCCAGGTTATAGCCTCCCTCCAGCACTGAAACAATCGGAGCTCCGATCCGGACCATTTCGGTGAATTGTGCAAACGACGATTCACTCAGCTTCATTCCTCCCAGTGGATCGTCACGGTGTGCATCGAAGCCTGCGGAGATGATCAGCAGTTCGGGAGAGAAGGCTCTGAGTGCGGGAATGATCTCATTTTGAAAAGCAGCGATGTATTCTGTTTCACCCGTGCCTGCGGGGAGCGGGATATTCAATGTGTATCCCTCACCGCTTCCTGTGCCGCGCTCATTGCGTGCCCCTGTGCCAGGATAAAACGGATATTGATGCAGGCTCATATAGAGAACACCCGGATCGTCATAGAAGATTTCCTGTGTTCCGTTCCCATGATGAACATCCCAATCAAGCACCGCAACTTTGCCAATACCGAACTTTCTCTGCGCGTATCGCGCACCGATTGCCGCGTTATTGAAAAGACAGAACCCCATCGGGCGGTTCCGTTCGGCATGGTGTCCCGGGGGACGTACTGCGCAAAACGCAGCGTCCGCATTTCCCCCGAGTACTGAGTCGATCCCTTAAATCACTGCGCCGGCGGCAATGAGGGATGCCTGGAAGGATTCCCTGACAACGTGAGTATCACCGTCATCCACAAGACCTCCTCCTGCCGCGCATGTTTTCTCGATGAGTGCCAGATGTTCGCGGGAGTGGACCGCGAGAATATCATCACGGGATGCTTGAACCGGTTTGAGGTGCAGATAGGTTTTCCATTGAGGACTCTCGCGCAATCGGACTATCAGGCTTCGCAGTCGGTCCGGCCTTTCGGGATGGCCTGGCGGAGTGAGGTGTTTCAGAAAGGCGTCGTCATGAATGAGAGCAATCTGTTTCATTATCGGCTTCCACGCTGTGGATTTCCCATCAGCAAAGAAGATAAAATGCCGCGCCTCAGACACAAGTGTTGTTGGCTGTAGTAACTTGGTTTGAGTTCCAAACCTCTCTTCACAATGATTTCGATTCCATCTATTTGTGTGTTATCCGTTTCTCTGATTCCTATTGTCCTTGGCGCCCTTGGCGCCCTTGGCGGTTCAATCTATCCGTTAGGCGGGCGGTTCAATCACCCTGCCTTGCTTCTGTACCAATGCGTAGCTATATTTTTCCAGAAAGGCACTGTCCCCCCAGGATGAATTTCCCATCTCCCCTTCTCAAAGGGGTCCTCATCAAACATTACCGCAGGAACCTGGCGGACGTCCGCCTCGAAAGCGGTGAAGTCGTTACAGCCCATACCTTCTTTACCGGAGCCATGAAGGGATGTGATGTTCCGGGAAGCGAGGTGTTCCTTTCAGACAGCGGAGATCGGTCGCGCAGACACCCATTGACCTGGGAACTGGTCGGAGTTGACGGGCTCCTCACAGGAGTGAACCCGAAAATCGCAAAGCATGCCCTTCTCGAAGCAATCATCAATGACGGAATTGACGTTCTGCGGGGCTACCGGCTCAACGATGGCGTTGTTCCTGGGGGTGGTGGTTCGAACGACATCCTCCTCCAGAGCATGAAAGATAATTGTCTTCTCAATTACCAGAGCGTGTTGTGGGTTGAAGGGGGGATCGGATTTATTGCGGGCGAATCCGCCGTTTCCGGATTTAACCACCTCGAGAGACTAACCTCATTTGCCCGAAGCGGGCATCGCGCTATAGCATTTTTCCACGTCCTGCGCGGTGACTGCACTGAGTTGCGGACAGCGGACACAATGAGCAAGGAGCAACGGAAGCAGATCAAGGAAGCTGTCCGCGCAGGCGTCGAGTTTCTTGCTTTTCAGGCCGTGGTTACGGCGTCCGGTGTGGAAGCGGGGAGTCGGATTCCGTTCAATCATTCGTAGAACCTATAACTCTAAGCCAGCTGAAGAGAAATGAATAACCAAAAACGTTCTATGTGGGTATTGGCTGTACTTGTCTCAGCGTGGCTGTTTAGCGGATTCGAGATCCTCAATGGAATCGACCAACTGGGGTTTCTTCGTACCGGTCTTAGGATGGAACTGTATGAGAAGGACCGGGGTAATACTAGGCCGGAAGCGATAGAGAGCCTTCAAGCTGAGATCGAGTACCTTGAAAAATTTGTGAAGGTCAATGAGGCTCTCGCGTTTTTCATTCTGCCAGCTGCAATAGGGGCATGGCTGATTTATTCCAGGTATCGTCGGAACAACCCAAATTTGAGTAGTGCTCTTGTGGTGAAAAAATAAAAGGCGGAAATTTGGTAGTGCTCATCAGAATGAAACTTGGTAGGTGGTGGTTGGAGCTGTCTGGACGTTTCTGATGAATTTTGTAACCCTGTTGTAACTTTGAGGACAGACCTATGAAACAGAACCCCCCCTTTGAAGAACCAGGACTAAACCTCATTCCCGTGCTCAAATGGGCAGGAATAACTTGTGCCATACTTATTGGGTTGGAATACCTTTTGAAGTAACTGCCTCTGCAGGAAAGCCAGTATCACCCCGGCCACAATCCCTTGCTGCTCAGAATGGTTGCCACTCACTCAACATCAGTATCAGCAGTACAAGACCCCACACAATCGGCAACCAGAATATCCAAAGCAGAATGGTTCTGATACTGTCCAGCTTTTCAAGTATCATGAATTCAACTGGCTGATTCTGCTTCAATTCATTTTCCCTCTGTTGTGTCTGCTGAACCGTCTCTCCCTCCTCGTGCCAATCAGATAAGATTCCAGTTTGGGGGTCAACAGTTCTAACTTTGGCCATTGTTTCTCCTGTTTACCTTGTTTTGATTTGTCTATCAAGCACCAATTGACCCTCTCCATCATCTCCAAATGTGAATTGGCTGGGTCGTTCATTGCCCATCCTCAACTGTAACTTGTTCTCGGTGACAAATTGCAGAATGAATGGA
>Ga0105340_1001309_pt1 | contig 11266 bp, 13 predicted proteins | sample EasRivMeERMLT700_FD_89676 | JGI IMG/M metagenome (GOLD analysis project Ga0105340, IMG submission 89676) | Soil microbial communities from meander-bound floodplain in the East River, Colorado, USA - East River MetaG ERMLT700 | ecosystem: Environmental > Terrestrial > Soil > Floodplain | place... | reverse complement strand
GCAGCCGATCTGATCCTCAATCTCTGGAGGGCGCACCGCAGCAAGTGTTGATTTGCTTGCGGCTTCCTGACGGTCGCGAGACTGTCATGACCGCCGATGGTAGTATTCACCAGTCAGCCAGATGAAGCCGCCTAACTGTTGTACCTCGAGACGTTGTCCGCAGTTGGAGGGAGTCTGGAGGAGGTCGGGATCTCCCGCGGCTGCGGGACTGGGTCGTTAAGCCGCATTAAGTCCAAATACAAATGCAGACCCGATACCTCATTGTGATTTCCCTCTCATGGCTGGCCAGCCCGGTTCATGCGGCGCCACTCACGGTGCAATTCACCGGCTACGTCACACACACGAGTGGCGAGGCTCCCGTTCGCAGGGGAGCGCGGATGCTCGGCTATTTTACTTACGAGCCGCAATCGCCTCCGGGCCTGCAATCGGCGGATCGGCCCATCCTGGTCATCGATATTCGGGAGCACCAGTTTCTTCTGGAGTGGAACGCCTTCTACATCGGGGTGCGCGACAACTGGCTGGACCCGGGCGTTAGCGTTCCTGGAGACGGTCTGTCAGTATTGTTTAGCGATCCTTCCCTGGCGTTTGAAGGCGGAGTGAATCTGTTCAGCACGGATGTGACGCTGTTTTCTGGTGACCGACTGCCGGCCACTCTTCCGTCCCTGGAACGGTTCGACGCAAGCCGTATCGTTTCTATTTCCTACGATTACCTCGGCATTGAATGGGCGGTGGGTTGTAGCATTGACGCGCTTTCCGCAGGGCCAGGACAGGGCACCATCCGACCGATCCTCTCTGGATTGGCGCGAGACACGAATCGACTGAGTTTTTATTTCGCAATGCAGCCGTTGTCCGGTTACACGGTCGAGTTCACGGAGAACCTGGCTTCAGGAAGTTGGGTGACGCTGACGAACGTCCCTCCGATGATGCAAACGACAAATGCCGCCATCAGCGACTCCACTTCGACGGGAGCGCGCAGGTTCTATCGAGTGAGGAAAGACTCCATGTGACTTTCATTAACGCAATAGCGATGCGGCCCAACCATGCGCTGCAGCGAAACGCGGTCCCGCACTTGCGGGATTGCCATCCACGCGCCCCGTCCACCCTCCGCAGTAGCCCTGCTACGGAGGACGGGCGGGCCGGGTCTCCCGCGGCTGCGGGATTGGGTCGTTAAGCGGCGTTCACACGTCATCCACCATGACAACGCAGCAGTTAATCTTGATTGCCGCCAGTTGCGTTTATCTGGTCGTGATGGTCGTCACCGCCTACTTCACGCGTGCGACCAGGAGGCGCGTCACAGGCGCCTTGATCGGAGGAGTAGCCGTCGGCATCGTCGGCGTGGGCGTCGAATGCCTTGCGCATGCGGTGGGATGGTGGCGTTACCCCTCCGTCGAGACACCCTACGGCCCGCCGCTGATGTATCCCTTCGTCGTCCTTTTGTTTGCAGCACTCGCTCTCATCGGCTGGCGGGTGACGCGCCGTTTTGGATGGCGCGGGCAGGCAGCGTTCCTGTGTGTTGTGGCAATCCTGGGCACGGTGCGCGACTACCGAGTCGCGGCGTGGCTTCCGGAGTTCATTGTCTTCGCGCCGGGCATTGGAACTGCACTCGTGGACGCTACCCTCTGGGCTGGCCTGCTGGCTCTCGCTCAGGCCGTGATGCGCTTAGTCGCTGGCCCAGTCAGGGGAGACGCATTAGCACGACAGCCACGATCGACACAGACACTTGCGACACGATGATTTGTAAGAGCGAGTCAGAGACCACGCCGCCTAACCAGGTGCTGCAGGCCCTGGTATGGGATTGGGATTAGGTCGCCCCTTCAGGGCGAGTATGCAGGGGTTTGCTGGTCCGAGGGCGTTGCCCGGGCGTTGCCCTCGGCTGAGGTTGGAGGAGCCCTTCGGGCTCGAGTAGAAATGCCGCATAAATGCGCAACTCCGGCGCCGAGATGGATGCGGCGAATGATCTGCCGACTGGAAGTCGGCGATACGGCAGGTTGGAAACCTGCGCTACGAACTCGCGGCGCGACGGGAAAATCCCGCCGTGCCTCCATCGCGTTGCAGGGCGTTGCGCTCGGCTAAGGTTGGAGGAGCCTTCGGCTGAGACGCGGTCGACAGATGGTTGGTGTTCCACGAGGAAAGCGGCGCGGGAGCGTCGCACTCCAGGACGCTCCGCGATGTTCGCGAGGAGAATTGCTGCTCGTGCCGTTTGTGGAACGGGCGATGCGGGCTAAAAGCTTTTCAGTTAGAGCCTCCTCACGTCGGCTGCTACAAGGGTGCGCATCAGACGGAGGACGGTTGAAACTGTCAGGGTTGATGCGTCCACACCTCGCTGAAGCGAGGTGTTAATGGGAGGCCGGATTGAGGCGTTAGGTTGGTTCGCCCTTTCATCAGGGGCGAACATGGAGGGGATGGCGGGTCCGAGGGCGTTGCCCTCGGCTAAAGTTGGTGAAGGCCTTCGGCCTGCGAGATGACGACCCAGCCACGGCCGTCGCTTCGGCGCGCCCTTGAAGGAATCCAGAACGGCAGGTTGGAAGGCCGAAAAGGCCCGGAGCACAATCGTGCGCCGGGCCTTTTTGCTCGATCCCAAAGTCTACTTGGCCGCTGCCGCGGCGGCGTGCTGGGCTCCTCCACGCGTCTCGCGCTCCTTCACCAGCGTCGCGCCCTTGCCCAAGCGCTTGCGCAGGTAAGTGAGCTTCGCCCGGCGCACTTCGCCCTGGCGCTCCACCTCAATCTTCTCCACGCGCGGCGAATGAACCGGGAACACGCGCTCCACACCCTCGCCGTAGCTGATGCGCCGCACTGTGAACGTCGAGTTCAACCCGCGACCGCGCCGGCCGATCACCACGCCCGCAAAAATCTGGATGCGTTCCTTGTCGCCTTCGACGACCTTCGTGTGCACGCGGACGGAATCCCCCACGTTAAACTTCGCGTTGTCCTTGCGAAATTGTTCCGACTCAATTTTATCCAATATTGCCTGATTCATAAATTCTTTCATTGCGGACGGCGACGGCGCGCCGTCCCTACCCTATAAATTCTTTCATTGCGGACGACGATCCCGACATGTCGGGATCCCTACCGAATACCCTCGGACGCCGGCGGCGCGGCGTCCCTCCCTAATAAATCCGGGCGCCGTTCCGCCGTCCGCTTGCGCGCCTGTTCGGCACGCCACTTCTCGATCTCCGCGTGATGTCCCGAGAGCAAAATCTCCGGCACCTTCATTCCGCGGAACTCCGCGGGCCGCGTGTAATGCGGATATTCCAGCAACCCATGGCTGAACGATTCGTCGTGCGCGCTCTGCTCATCGCCCAGCGCGCCGGGCAACAACCGCACCACCGCATCGATCACCACCATCGTCGGCAACCCGCCATTCGTCAGCACGTAATCGCCGATCGAAATCTCGTCATCCACCAGCGCTTCCCGCACCCGCTCGTCGACGCCTTCGTAACTTCCGCTGATGAACAGCAGATGCTCTTTCGCTGCGAGCTCTCGCGCCAGCGCCTGGTCGAACACCCGACCTGCCGGCGCCATCAAAACCACGTGCGTCTTCTCGTCTGCCAGCGTTTCGAGCGCTTCGAAAATCGGCTCCGGCTTCAAGACCATTCCCGGCCCGCCGCCAAATGGCCGGTCATCCACGGTCTTGTGCCGGTCGTGCGTGAAATCCCGCAGGTCAGTCACCCGCAAATCCACAAGGCCCGCTTCCCGCGCCCGCTGCACGATGCTGACGTCCAGCGGCCCGCTGAACATCGCCGGGAACAAAGTGAGCACGTCGATCTTCATCACCCGGGTATCTGATTCGGACCGCGCGGAGCGCCGTCCCTACCCTACGGCTGCTTATCTTCCACGATCTCCACCGCGCAACGCAGCCCTTGCTTGGCGCTTCCGGCCAGCAGCAACGTGCGGATCGCGTTGATCGTCATCCCTTGCCGCCCAATGATGCGGCCTACGTCGCTCTCATTCAGCCGCAACTCGTAAATCGTCATTCCGTTGCGCTGCACCGGCGTTATCGTCACTTCCTCCGGGTGCTGCACCAGCCCTTTGACGACATATTCCAGGAACGCTTGCATAACCCCGTAGGGGAATTCTTACGCCGCGGCGGGCGCGGCGGCCTTGCCGGCCTTCTTGATGAAACTGGCCACCGTATCGCTCGGCTGCGCGCCTTTGCTGATCCAGTACTTCGCGCGCTCCAGGTTGAGCGTGAAATTCTGTCCCTTGTTCCTCGGCTGGTACGTTCCGAGCTCCTCGATGCACTTCCCGTCGCGCGGGCTGCGTCCATCGGCGACCACGATGCGGAACACTGGTTGGTTCTTCGCGCCGATGCGCTTCATGCGAATTCTTACTGGCATAATTTAAAATTGTCTCTAGTCAAATAAACCCGGCGCGCTTTGTCTCAACGCCGGGTTACACGTCTTCCAAAAAGAGTGGAGACATTAGTCTGCGCCCACCCCCTTGGCAAGCGCTCTTTTCCCATTTTTTCAGGCCGAAAACGGCCCCTCCGCCGGCTCGGGGGAAGCCCAGGGCGCCACGAAGCAAAGGAGTGATCACGACCCAGTGAATTGGTGGGAGTGAGACGGCAGAAGCCGACGCACCTGGCCAGGTTTCTCGGTATGGTGTACGCGCCCACCAATGATGGAACGGCGCGATTATTTGAAGGATTACTGAAAAGCTCGCTGAATTCATTCAGCTGGTCTTAACAGAATTGTCTGGCGCGCGCGGAAATCCGGTTTTGCGCCATACGAATTTCCAAAACCAGAATGTCCCACACAAGCCGAGCAAGGCGGCGCTCAGAAAATTTGCCTGCGGACTGAGGCTCCACAGCCATGCGCCGAGAAATGAACCGGTCGTCACAATGCAATCGCGAATGAGGTAGTAGGCGCCGTAGGTCCGCGCGCGCAGTGCAGGCGGAGCTTGCGCGATGATCAGTGCCTTGCGCGCCGGTTCTCCAAACTCCTTCAGGCCGCGCACAATGAATGCGACCACGAGCCAGCCGAAGCTGTGTGCCCAAAGCAGCGACACCGGGAACAAGGTGAAGAAGACGAACGTGGCGAAGACGAACGGACGTTGGCCGTGCTTGTCGGCCAGGTGTGCCACGGGAATGTAACAAAGCATCGCCGTCATCATTTCGATGGCGACGAGCCATCCATATTCTTTCGCGCTGACACCGGCGTGATTCATCGCCCACAGGATGATGAACGCATACGGGAGCCGCTCGCAAAAGCGGATGAGGATGTCGCTGACGAGCAGTTCGCGCAGCGTCGGGTTGAACGACTTCACGACACCACGAAGCGAAATGCCCGAACTCACACTCCCTGTCGCTTCGCTTCCTGCCGCTTCAACCATGCACCACTGAAACACCGCCGTCGCAGCGCTCAGGCCGATACATCCAATCAACGCATATCGAATGCCTTGCTCCCATCCGTAGCGCGTGATCAACCAGCCGCCGACCAGCGGCCCAACAATCATCGGCACGCGGCGCACCATTGATTGCACGCCGACCCCCATCGTGTGTTGCCGCTTGTCGAGCGAGGATGCGATCACGGCGAACGTCGCGGGCAACGACAACGCGCTCCATGCCAGGAACAGAAAGGCGCCAAACAACAGCGCGAGCCAATGCTGCCACACGAGCACAACGACATAACCCGCGAGCGAGAGAGCGTTGAACAGGAGCAACGAGCGGCGCTGACCCCAACGGTCAGTCACCCAGCCGCCCGGCCAGGCGTAGACCGCGCCGAGGAGTGTTTGCAGCCCGTCGAACAGACCGATGACGAGCACGGTGGCGCCGAGTGTTTCGAGATACTTTGGCGCGAAGCCGAGCCAGAGCCGTTCACCCGTGCCCGCCAGCACCAGCGCCGCCAGCACCAGCACCGTGTTGCGCCGCAGCGCGAGGAACTCACAGGTTCTTCGCCAGCCATTCAACGCTTTCGACGCGGGGGCCGCCCGCCGCCGGCACTCCATGCGGCGAGATTGCCACGAGCGCGAGTTCCCGACAATCTCCCACCATGAAAACCATCTCGACGCTCATCGCCATCGTGAGCCCGCTTGCCATCGCCGCGCAGGCCGCCACCGAGAATTTCGATGCCGCCAGGGTCGGTGAAGCGCCCGCCGGCTGGATTTGCACAAAGACCGGCAGCGGCAATCCTAAATGGACCGTCGTCGCGGACGACTCCGCGCCGTCGAAACCAAACGTCCTCAAACAATCCGGCGAGGCGGCTTACCCCGTCGCCTTCAAAAGCGACACCAACCTTAAGGACGGGTTCGTCGAAGTGAAATTCAAGCCCGTGTCCGGCGAAGAGGATCAGGCGGGCGGCGTCGTCTGGCGCGCGAAGGACGCCGACAACTACTACATCGCCCGCGCCAACGCGCTGGAGGGGAACGTCCGCATCTACCATTTCGTGAAGGGGAAGCGGACCCAGTTTAAGGGCGTGAACCTGCCCGTTGCGTCTGGCCAGTGGCACACCCTGCGAGTTGACTTTGCCGGTAACCGCTTCGCCGTCCTCTTCAACGGCAAGGAACTGTTCACCGCCGAGGACGGCACCATTCAGGACGCCGGAAAAGTCGGCGTGTGGACGAAGGCCGACAGCGTGACCTTGTTCGATGACTTCAGCCACGGCACGAAATGAAAGCGAGGACGGCACTCGCCTTCGTGCTGTTGCTGGCCCTCGCGCCGCGCTCCTTCGCCCCGCCGCCGCTCGTCACGGGCGACGTCCCCACCGCGAACCGGCAGACCTTCGAGTGGTATGTTGGCGGACGTTACCAGGAGAGCGAGAGCGGCAACCCGTCGCGCCTCCTGCCATTTACGGAACTCGTCTATGGCCTGACCGACCGGCAGGAACTCACGTTTGAAATCGCCGGCCTCAGCGTTGACCACGAATACGGCATCAACGACGCCGTGGTCGGGACGAAGTTTGTGTTCCTCAAGGAGACGGAGAAGCGGCCGGGCATTGCCGGGTCGTTCGAGTTGAAATTGCCCACCGGCGATGAATCACGCGGCCTCGGCAGCGGCGAATTCGACTACGACCTGCGTCTGCGCACGCAGAAGACTTGGAGTTGGTTCACCGCCATCGGCAACGTCGGCTACACGTTCGTGACCGACCCGGAATTTGGCGGCGTCACGCAAAGCGCGGAGAACGTGTGGCTGCTCACGTTCGGCCAGGAATGGCAGGTCGCGAAGCGGACGAAACTGTTGTCCGAACTTTATTTCGTCAGCCGCGAAGAGCCGGGAGAACCCAATCGCCTGGCGGCAAACATTGGCTTCAAACACAAGCTGCTCGACAACCTCGCCGTTCATGCCGCCATCGGCAAAAGCATCCGCGAAGGCAATCGCGGTGGGCCAGACCTTCGCGTCTACGCCGGGCTGAAGTGGGAATTCGACGCGCCGTGGCGGTCTGCGGGGCAGTGAGCCTCCCCTGGCCACATCGGCGGCGCCAGGCGCGTATCGAATGATTCGATGATGCAATCTAAAATATCAATTACAGCACCGACACGTTCCTCGGTTAAAAGAGAAGCCTATGAATACAACACAGTATTTTGGCAGAGTCATCGCAACGATAGTTGGCGTGTCAGTGCCAATAGTCGCAATAGCGCTGGCTCTTCCGGGCTTTGCTCAGGAAAAGTCCGACAAAACTCAGGAGCGAATTGGCGTCTATGATTCGCGAGCCGTGGCAGTGGCCTATGCCGGCTCAACCTTCCAGGAAACGAGAATGAAAGACCTGACCGCCCAATCGAAAAAGGCCAGGGAGGCCGGTGACGCGAAGGAAGTTTCGCGCCTGGAGGCCGAGGGGCAGGCATGGCAGGCGAAGCTGAAAAAACAAGGTTTTGGGACGGCTCCCGTGGACGACCTTCTGGCTCACATTGCCGGTGAACTCCCCAAAATCCAGGAGAATGCCGGCGTCACCAGGCTCATCTCCAAATGGAACAAAGCCGAACTCGACAAGCACCCGAAAGTCGGGCAGGTCGATATCACCTTGCGACTCGTTGATGCGTTTCATCCCAACGAGACCCAGCGGAAGCGCGCCATCGAAATTCAGAAAATGCGACCAGCGAAGTTATAGTCCTCGATCCTTAATGGGCGGGTGAAGGGAATCGAACCCAGTCCAGCCGTTCCGCCAGTTTCGTGTAAAACCGGCGAGTTTCAGAATAGAATCTGAGGATGGTTGCTCTTCCCAAGTCCTCCAATCCGAAAGTTAGTACGCTCTTTCCGAAAGTCGGCTGTCATGCGCTTTCATCCAGTCCGGTTCAAAGTTGACGTGAGGGATACCGTGGGTTGATGCGAACTGTTCAATGTGAAATCGAACCACCATTGATTTGGAATTCATACCTGATCTTAAATTTTGCCCACATACTCCATTACGCGAGCGCGGCCGTTTTTGAAAACGCAAGTGCAGAGATTATACCGCCAGGGTTTTCGACATTTCCACAGGCCGGGGGGACTCGACTGGATAGTTCCGCTGTCGCCAGGCATCGATGCCTCCCAATAACGGCCGGACGCGAGTGAGGCCGTTGCGCTGGAGTAGCCTCGCGAGCTTCGCGCTACCGACTTCATTTGGACAAGAGCAGTAGAGGATGACGTCGCGGTCGCGCGGGATCTCGTCCTGGCGTTTCTCCATGTCATCGATGTTGATGTGCACGGCTCCCGGAATGAGGTAGGGGTCCAGCTGGAGTTCGGAAGCAGGGCGCAGATCAAAAACGAGGGGATTTTCGCCGGACTCCTGCTGGCGACGGAGTTCGTCGACGGTGATGCGAGTCACGCGGAGTTCGCGCAGGAGGCGTTGGCGCTGCCAATATTTGTAGGCGATCCAGGCCGCGAGCAGAGTTACGGCGACAGTCAGAGCGCTACTTCCCAGACTGGCAAAGGCGGCAAGAATCTGGTCCACCTGGTCGCTGAAGAGGAATCCGAGCAACATGAAACTGCCGCAGTAGAGGACTGAGCTGATCGAGTCAAAGAAGAGGAACCTAGAGACGCCTACGCCGGAGCTGCCGGCCAGCGGGGGGAGCAAAGTGCTCAAGCCGGGTACAAACTTCGCCGCGATGAGGCCGGGCATACCATATTTCGTAAGGACGTCCTGGGTTCGACGGACGCAGGAGTCGGGTTCGAGAGAGATGCGGCAGAGAATCTTGACGGCACGTCTACCCGCCAGAAGCCCGATGTAGAACCAGATGAGATCGGCCAGCAGGGAACCAGCGATAGCGGCGGGGAAGGCGATGAACGCATTCAGCTTGCCTGTGCCCACCAGGGCGCCTGCCACGAGCAGAAAGGGAGTGGCGGGAAACGGAAGGCCTACTTGTTCAATGAACAGGGCCACAAACATGACGATCGCACCATGGAGAACAAGGAATTGGACGAGGTCATTCATGCTAATTCCATTTGGACCCAGGTTTTGGTCAGTCGTCTTCGCGCCATACGGCTCCGCACAAGATGGTGGCGGCAATGACGACGAGAGTAGCGATGAACATGATTTCGGTCATGTGATATCTACACGTGTTCTACGTCTGGGGCGGGAAAGATGAAAACGACCTCTTTCAAATGTTACATTACATTTTCAGGTCTGGCGTCGGCGGCGTATTAGGAGTAATGGGTGAGCACTTGATAGTGGCATGGACGCGGATGAGATCCAAACGCTGATGCAACGTGCGGCTACACTGGAGTCAAACGCTGCGGCGGCCCGCACGGCGGGCGAAGAAGCCGCCGCGGATGGCTACTTCCACAGCGCGCTTGAGGTCGCGGTGCAGGCCGTCAACCGGAGCGCGGCGGAAGGTTCACTTCAAGTTCGCCTCAACGCGCTGCGCGCCACAGCTCGGTTATCGCTCGATTGCGGGCAAGTGGTTGAAGCACGGCGGCTGATTGCCGAAGCGTCGGACCTCGATGGTTTTCGCGAGCAACATGAGCAATGGGCCGAGCTGCGGGATTCGAGCGCGTGGCCGGATGGCTGGCTCATCGCGGCGGTGCGGCGTGATCCGCCGGATTCGGCGGCGTTGGACGAATTGGTGGAGCGCTACTGGAAGACGTTGTTTGGGCGGTGTCTGCTGTTAACCGCAAATTATGAAAAGGCAAATGATTTGGCGCAGGATGCCTGGTGCCGGGTGTTGCGGGCGCGGCGCTCGTTGAAACCGGGTGGAAATTTTCCGGCGTATATCACGATGATTGCGACAAACCTCTGGCGGGACACGCAACGATCCGCGAAGAGGGCGGGGCCAATGGCGGAGCATCGGATGTCGTCGCTTGATGCGCCGGTCGTCAGCGAAGAGGGCGAGATGATTGTTTTGGCAGATGGGTTGCCGGATTTGAAGGCGCGGGAGTCGGATGAGCACAAGCTGCTGGCCATGGATATCGACCGGGCATTGGGACAATTGGAGCCGCGATGGCGAGATGTGCTCGTGGCGCGTTTCATCACGGGTGAATCGGCGGCTGAGATCGGCCGGCGTTACGGGCGAACCGAACAAACGGTCACGGGCTGGATTCGCGAAGCGATTGGACAAATGAAAGTGCATCTTGAAGAGCCTGCGCAGGTCGCAGGCGGGGAGACATAGAATGAGTAACGAGATATCAGTTGAACAACTGCTGCGATGGCGTGCAGCGCGAGCCGAAGCGGAAGCGCCGCCGGCGCCCCGGGCGGCACGTTTGCTGGAGCTGGCGCGCCCATGGTGGGAAACCTGGCCGGAGCGATTCCAGCGGGTGGTCGAACGCCTGGGTAGCATCCAAATCGCATACGGCCATGCGATGGCGGAGCCGGTCGAAGCTCGAAGAAGCGGGTATCCAGTGCCGACGCTGATCGTGCGCCTAAGAGAAGAGTTGGAGACATCAGTATGTGTGTTGTATTTGGGCGTTCGCGATGGCCGGTTGCGGCTTCGGTTCCAGCTGGAGAAGGCGATCACTCACACGCCCGAGACGCTCGAAGCGACGTTTGTCGCGCAGGGATTCACGCGACCGTTATTCTCTGCGCCAGCAGTGTTGTCGGTGGATAACGAATACCGAGTCGACTGCGAACTGCCGGAGAAACTCGCGCGCGACTGGAAGGAGCTGAAGGTCACTGACAGAATGCCCTTTCGTTTGATTCTTCGTTCGGATAAAGATGGGCCTTGAGGTTCAATTGGGGGCCTGGGGTTACCATGCGCTTCGTCTGGTTCTGGACGTTCTGGTACTGGAGCAAGGAAAGCTTCCGGTCCGGTCATTTGCTGCGCGGCCCGCTGCAGGGAGTTGGCGGTCATTGGGACGAATGGTTCCAGCACGAGGCGTCCGAACAGGATCTACGCACGATTGAGGAGACCGGCCGCAGTG
>Ga0105340_1001307_pt1 | contig 11281 bp, 6 predicted proteins | sample EasRivMeERMLT700_FD_89676 | JGI IMG/M metagenome (GOLD analysis project Ga0105340, IMG submission 89676) | Soil microbial communities from meander-bound floodplain in the East River, Colorado, USA - East River MetaG ERMLT700 | ecosystem: Environmental > Terrestrial > Soil > Floodplain | place... | reverse complement strand
TCCTACACTTTCCTACGCCTGAAGGGCACCACAGTCACCGTCGACGCATAGCATTAAGGGTACCTGGACCATGAATATTGGACCAAGCCCGACAGATTTGATGTCGGCGGACCTGGCTAAATCAGGTCTCAATTTTAAGGACGTAACGGCCAGATTGGTCGACGAAACCGTGAGGGAAATATGCAAGCTATCCTCGAATGATAAGGGGTACGTGATACCCTACTATGACATTAAAGGCCGGATCACTCAATTCTACCGTGTGAAACTGCTGGACACGAAAGAAGGAGGCGTGAAGTACATACAGCCTCCAGGTACTTCGAATTACGTGTACTTTCCCCCTAACTGGGCCAAAGCATTCGCCCAAGTAGACGGCAAGCTCTGCGTACTCACCGAGGGCGAGAAGAAAGCGGCCCTGGCTACTAGGATGGGCATCCCCTGTGTCGCCTTCGGCGGTGTTGATAGCTGGAGAAACCGTACCGTCGTTATCCCCAAGACAGCCGAGATCAAAGAAGGTCGTGGCAACACTCATACACTCATACGGCTCCCATCGGCCAATTTCGAAGAGCGCCTCAGCTCCACGTTCGCCATCGGTTTCGATGAGCTGACAGACCTCGCTCTGCAACATAACACTACCTTCGTCATCATATATGACAGAGATACGCCGACCGGAACATCTGCAGGCCCCCAAAGAGCCGCTGCCAGACTTGGGTATGAATTAAGGTTCAAGGGCTTCTCTATGGGGCAGATCCGTCAGCTCGTTCCCCCCTCGAAATTTGTCGGGAAGGACGGACGTGCTACCATAGAGGACATCCTTCTCTCTAGCGAAGGTGGCCCAAAAGTACTTGGTACCATGATCACAGAGAACCTTAAGGAGCGGACCACCTTCCCTCGGCACCCGAACGTACGGGAGTTCGTCGCCAAGCAGCTCTCCAAAGCACTAGACCGTCGGATGGCTCAAGCTACCAGCCTGGCCGTACTGACAGAGCTGGACGCCGAAGGGTCACGAATGTACTCTCCGGATGACTTCCAACTGTTCTACTTCGATGCCAAGACAAAGCACCTGATGAAGGTTAACATTAACTCAGCACAAACGGGCAATACACAAGAGTCCGAGTTCGGGAAGATGCTCTATCAACAGTTCTCCGTCAGTATGATGGCAGATCACAAGTTCATCGAATGGCTCGGTACACAATATGCAGCAGAGGATCCCGTCGAAAATGTCACCCCTTATCGCGTATTGGCACGCCCTACTACGTTTGAGGATACCGTACGATTTCAGGTTAACAATGGACAATACATTAAAGTCACAGGGGAACCTAAAGGAGCCTTTACACTGCTACCAAATGGGGGTGAGAACATCCTCTTCGAAACTGTGGATATCCCTAAGGAAAATGTCATCGACGGGATCAAGCTCGTCGAAGCCATCACCCAACAACTCACCCGACCCCTAATCAACCAGTGGGCTCTCGTGCTCAAGGAGGTCCGGCTAAAGTATCCTGGTAAACAGTCGGATTTGATCTCCCTCCTCTATTACATATCTCCGTGGCTGCTCAGGTGGCGTGGGATGCAGCTTCCTGTAGAGATCCTGACAGGTGAGGCTGGCTCCGGTAAAAGCACACTGTACGAAGTCCGTCTCAACATACTGACTGGCGACCCCAGACTGTCCAACGCTCCTAACGATCACAAAGACTGGTATGCCTCTCTGGCTAACTCGGGGGGTATGAACATAATCGACAACATAGGGCGGGCCAACAAAGACCTACGCGAGAGGATGTCAGATGAACTATGCCGTCTCATTACGGAGCACGATCCCCGTATCAGGATGCGTAAGTACTTCACCGAAGCAGATGAGCGCTCTATACGAGTATCTCTGGTCCACGGGTTCACTGCAATTCAGCCCCCTTTCCAGAACAGTGATCTTATACAGCGGGCCATCTGGCTGGAGTTGGCAAAGAACGCCGAGCCTACCAACAAAAGCGAAGCCGTAAACGTAGACGGTATCCCTGCCGAGGTAACCTTCGATAGCCACTGGAAGGACGCTCAGATAGAGCGCTTTGGCGGCAGAACTGGGTGGGTGGCCCACCATATGATCGTTTTGCACAAGTTTTTCGCCCTCGTGAAGAAGAAGTGGAATCCCCAGTACAAGGCAAAGCACCGTCTCGTGAACCTGGAGCAGTCTCTGATGCTCATGGCAGAAGTACTAGATCAACCAGGCGCAGGAAACTGGATCCCCGAATACCTCACAGCGTCAACAAATGAGGCCATCACACAGGGTGATTGGGCTATGGAAGGCCTGATCGAGTTCGCCGAACTGAAGCGTACTGAGGAGGTCAGGATCAACGAGACACGGAAGTATGTTGACCGTCCTCATGTGCTCACGTTTCAGTCGGCAGACATCTCAGCCTGGGCAGAGTCTCACGAACGGTACGAGAAGTGTTACAGTCTCATCAACCCACGAGCAATGGGCCGCTATCTACAGGCCAACAAGTACAATATCCTCACGATTGCAGGCATTCAGGAGTTCTCACGTAAGAACAACACGACACAGTACCGAGCTATTCCTCTCGCCAAGAAGAAGACACGTTCTGGCCCTACTCCTCCTCCCAGTAGTGCTCCGAAGGACCCCAACATTGTGGACCTCTCGTGACTCTCAAGCGGGCGCACTAAAAAATGATGGTCCCCATTAATTCGCCTCTTGATTTGCACATCGTACTACTATATATTAGTTATATTGAGAGCACACCGCACATACCATGTCATTCAACCCGTGCCCTCAACCAAAGCCAAGGAGGCGATACGTTATGGCAAAAGCACCTGAACAGACCTCAGCACCGACGGCAAATGGTCCAGTCGGCTTCAAACCCCTCGACGTCGGCGCCGCAGGGCGTTCGGATTCTCGTTCCATCATGTTGACGGTCCCGATGGCCGACGGCAGCGAGCGTCAGATGTCCCGTACGGACTACATCAAGACCCGCGCCGACCAGGGTGCGAGCCGCGGTGTGATCCGCAAGGAAGTCGCACTCCTGCAGGGGAAGGATATCCCCTATCAGACCGTCTTCCAGGCCACCAAGAACCACCCGACCTACGCCAAAAAGGGGGGTAAGGGCAAGGTAGACCTGGCCGAAGGAGAAGGCGCCGCCGGCGAATAACCGCCGACCGACGACCGACGACTGTAACAGCAGAGGGTGAGCCAGTCTCACCCTTTTCTGTCTCCATAGGGGCCCGGGGGCTCTATCGAATCCCTCTTGCCTTCCTATTTGTCCCACTATATAATAGTCGTATGTAAAGGGACCATCTTTTAAGGGTCATCGGCATGAATAATACGCTAGGCCAGGGTGGTGGGGCAGTACTTGGCAGCTTTCGTGTCGACACCACTTCAAATCAAGGGCATCCGGCCGACTTCTGGGTCGAGAACATCATAGGGCAGCTAATCTACGTAGCTGACTCTGCTCCCCAGCCAATTCGCGATCAAGCAATAGCCTATCGAGAGAGCATGCGGGTAGTCATCGATATTGGCGTCCGGCAGGCTATCCTGTCGAACCATACTACCCTGATCGCCCATCTGAAGAAGGCAGGTATGCACGAGGCTGCAGCCCTCATCCAGACCATCAAACCATAACGCATGTAAGGAGCTAACAATGGTCGCCACCGCAGGCATTTGCCACACGTTCAAGCAGGAATTGCTCGTCGCTACTCACAACTTCACGATCACCACGGGTGACGTCTTCAAGATCGCCTTGATGACATCGGCCAGCACGAACACGCCGACCACGGACCACTATTCAGGCGGCACCATCAACATCAACAGCGAGGTAGCTGCTACAGGCGGCTACACGGCAGGTGGCAACACGCTCGCCAATATTACCCCGGTACTCAACGGCACCGAAGGATGTGCGTCATTCTCGACCACAACCTGGTCGACCAGTACAATCACCGCCCGTTCAGCCATGATCTACAATTCGACGGATGGCAACCGGGCTGTCGCGATCCTCGACTTCGGCTCCGACAAAGTATCGTCGGCTGGCGACTTCACGATCACATTCCCGGCTCAGACCGCAGGCAACGCCATCATCCGGATCACTTGATCTATGGCTATACTGCTTGCTCGAGCGACTGGCGATTGGACCAGTGCCTCAACATGGGCGCTAGTCGATAGCACGAGTTTTCTCGCATCCGAGACAGGAGGAACCCCTCTAACAACCTCCTATCAGTTATCATCGACCTTCACTCCCGGCGCCATCACAATCGATGCCATCGCAGTACGACTCGCTAATCGTACGGGCACGACCGGCACTATATCGATAGCCTTGGATCAGGCGTCTACGACGGTGTCGGGAACCGAGGTCACCATCAATACAGCCGACCTTCCTCTCGCGGTGACAGCAGTTGCCGATGGAGGCTGGATCGTCTTCAAGTTCGCGGCTCCGGTCACTCTTGCAGCTGCTACACTCTACAGTGTCAAAGGCAAGACTTCATCCGCGTCTATGGTTAACCTGCACACGTCCTCAGGGACCAATTGGGCACGTATGTTGCGCACCACGACGCAGCAGGCACCAGCAGCAGCTGACGATATGCACATCGCGGGGGAGTACACAGGAGCTGGAGCCTCCAACAGCTTTGTCGTCACCATGAACCAGACAGCAGCAACCGACTATGGATCGGCGCCGTCTGGGGTCAATTCGCTGATCACGCCCGGTGTTGGAATCAGCAGCAAGGGCACACTATCGTGGGACAGTTCCTCGGCAGCGAATCCTCTACTACGGCTGTCGAGCAGCTTAGTTGTCTACAATGGCGGCACTCTCAACATAGGTACCGTGGGCACTCCTATTCCACGTGATAGCCGTGCCATCCTCGAGTTCGACCAACTCTCCGTAGATGGCGATTACGGATTGATCGTTCGTAACGGCGGCACATTCAACGGGCAGGGGCTATCTCGCACCTCGGGCAAGAACATCGTATCGTGCAAGCTGGCAGCTGATGCTCCGTCTGTAACGAGTATTCTATTAGGAACAGTCTCGAACTCGAACGTTACAAATACAGCTGTCGGGGCTCTCGGTCATGATGGAGTGTCACGTATAGCAAACAATGTTGCCGACACAGCAGCTAATGTAGTTCACTCCATGGCCTGGACGACAGCTACTGTTACTAACGTCACCCAAGTATTTTCAATCTGGCTAGCTCGTGGTACAGGCACAAATAATCGCTATTGCCGCATACAATTGGCCATTGCATCTGGAGGTGCGCCAACAAACGGTTGCTACGTCGATGTCGATTTGCAAGCAGTAACTGTAGGCACCCCAGGCGTCTTTGGTAACGGGACTGCAACAAGTGCAGCCATAACAGCCGCTGGTACTGGCTTTATTGTCACTCTTATTGGCAAGGTATCAAGTACAGCGTCGCAGGCGGTGGCTAGCGTAATCCTCAGCAACGCCCCAGGTACTATAACCTACACTGGCGATGCTACCAATAACATTATTTACCATAGCCCACAACTTTTCACGACGAGCTCACAGCCATCTGCTGATTTGACAGTAGACACCGATACAGGTTGGCTAGCTGGCGATGTAATAGCGGTGGCTCCGACCGGCCGTGTATCTACAGAGGGTGAATCGTTTGCCCTAGCATCTAATGCGGGAGCATCAACCCTAACACCCACTGTGACATCTGCTTTCAACCACAGCGGTACCAGCCCAACACAGGCAGAAATCATCCTACTTACCCGTAATGTCGTCATACGTTCGACAACTTCGACATTGATGGCATATGTAAGCATACTAGGAGGAGGTATCGTCGATCTAGATTGGGTCGAATTCTACTGGATGGGCGAAGGTGTTCAGCCAAAACGTGGTATTGAAATCGGCTTTTCCACTGTTACAAATGTTCTGCCCGTCAATACTGATATAAGAAACTGCAGCCTGCATAACTTTGAGGACAACGGCCTTACAACATTAACGAGTTCAGGCCCCATTACAAACCTAACCATTGCATATAACACTATGTGGAATCTGGGGACCAATTCAGTTCAGCTCGGAGTCAACGTAGGAATACAACAAACCAATTGGACATTTGACCATAATATCCTGATCCGTATATTTAGTGGTACCGGAATATTCGTGGCAGATGCGGGAGGAACATTCACCAACAATACGGTAGCAGGAGCAGCAAGTGTCGGCATAACAATAGCGGAGAATGGAGGAGTCCTAGGCACATTCTCGAATAATGTTGCACACTCCTGCTCATCCAACGGGGTAGGTATAAGTGGAGTCAACCTGCAAGGCTCTATCGGAGCTCTTACTGTATGGAGAAATAGCACTACCGGATTACTTTTCAATAGTGCTCCCGTAGACTTGGTGATAACCGATCTCGTATGCTTCGGGAACTTCAACAATAACATTGCGATCGGTGGGTCTACGTCCGTTACGTTTATTAACCCAATTGTTAACGGTGAGTCTGTCTATAACACCACAAACGGGTTTCAATTTTCGACATTCTGCTCGGTAACCATAATAAATGGTAGCTTCGGAGTTCCCTCTGGTACCAAGACCGCACATACCCAAGACTTCTCCTTTTCGGCTGCTAGTGATGCCTACGTAAACCTTTATAATACCATACTTGCTTCTCCCATAGAGGTGGCTCCTGCATCTGTTGGGATCAACATGTCTGAGCGGGGATACTGCTCGTCGCAGAAGAACGACCAGGGTGCAGGCTCCCATATTACCTGGATGAAAAACGGTAAGGTAGAGTCTGACTCCACGATCTACCACACTGCATCGCCATCGATGCGTATGTCTCCAACTATGGCCCCTACTCTAATTACTGCCTCAGCCCCCGTAACATCAGGTAGCTCGGTCATACCAACGGTACAAAACTATTTCTTTGACTGGATATCAGTTGGTGATTGGCTAATTGTTGGCTCTGGGTTCCCGACAGGTGCTAAGATCGCGTCACTTAACGCAGGCGCTGGCACGATCACTATGGATCGCTATTCTGTCAACACGGCTGCCTCGCCCAACATAAACATCTGGGAGGGCAAGTTAGCTTCTGCGCTGCCCGGTAAAGGATTCCAGATCGCTGCAGATGCCAGTCAAACGTTCACAGTTGGTGTCTGGGTACGCAGACAGCAAGATAACCTAATCTCCTACAGTTCGGATTATACGCAGGCCGGGTGGACAACGAATGCAAGCACGGCAACAACTGGACAATCTGATCCCTTAGGGGGCTCAAACGCAACGCGTTATCTGGAGACGACTGAAAGTGCTGCTCACTCTCTCGGGCGAGTCAGCCTCCCAGTTCAAGCGGGCCTGGCCCATTGTCTGTCTATATACCTCAAATCAGTCGGTGGGCGTCAGTGGTTTAGGTTCAGCGAAACGGGTGTCAACTCTTGGTTCGATTTGGTAAACGGAGTTGCAGGCACCGTAAACGCCGCGCACAACGTTTCACTCACAGATGTAGGATCCGGCTGGTACCGAGTACAGATCCTTTTCGCTCCCCCCAATAACACTACATCAATTACAATCGCCGGAGCATCTGCCGACAATAACAACGGCTCGTATGCAGGCAACACTAGCATGGGCTTTGTCTCCTTTGGTTGGCAGATGGAAAGTATAGTCACCACTCCATCCCCGTATCAAGCTACTGGAGCCTCCGCCATTGCTGGCTACGTGGGTAATCAGCCGCGCTTGATACAGCGGGCCAACCCAGCAATTGGGATCGCTAATGATGTCGTGCTCGACACTATGACCGTATCTAACGGTACGTGGGAGCAACTGACCGGAACTACTACAGCGCCCATTGGGGACGTTGGTGTCGTCGAAATCTACGTCGACTGCGACGGAATGGGTGGCTGGATCAACATCGACGACTTTTCGGTGAGCTAGATGGCTGGCGGAGAAGCCCTGAAGTATTGGTTTAATGGGCTCCCATTCACCAATCTAGGGGGGCCTGATCCTACAGGTTTCAAGTACTGGTTCAACGGTCTCCCATTTGCTGCCCCATCAGGCGCTCCCGTCAACGTTACAGTAGGAGCAATAGGTGTCAGCGCAGCAACTGCCCTAAGACGTGTAGGCGTAGGCAGCACTCCACCTGCAGATGGCTGGGACTGGACAACCTCCTTACCTCTGGGAATGATCCTGACCAATGACGAAAGAACAGCAGATGTCCCGACAGAGTTCGCTCAGGCTAGCATAGAGAGCACGACGAGTCACGCAGCAAACAAGTATTATGTCGAAGTCGCCGTAAGTGGAGCCGCCGATTTCGAAATAGGCCTATGGAACACGCCCGGCTCATACGGTGCTCGTCTGAAGTCCGATGGCTCCATCATAACTGAGGCTGGCACTGATCCAACGTTCTCTCCCCTAGCTGCAGGAGACATTATCGGCATAGCAGCAGATATTACAGAGGGCAAAATCTGGTTCCGAGTCAATGGCGGCGACTGGAACAACGACCCTTTACAAGATCCGGCAGCATAAGGCACGGATAGATGGCCTTTTCCGACCTCGGCTCACTAGGTGCGAGTGGTGCAACCACCAACAACCAGTCGCAGCTTGACCTAGTCACCACCGCTGCCATTGCAATCAACGATTTCGTGGTGGTTGTCGTTGCTGCCGACAATATTGCCAACGGTGGTGATGACAACGCCTGTAGCGGTGTCACTCTTGGTGTTGGGGGTCAAGCCCTCACCAAAGCTGTCCAGATTGCTAATGCGCTAGCTGCACAAGCAGGTGCATCATCTTCGATCTGGTACGGCAAAGCAACGAGTGCTCTATCATCGGGCGGTACCATTCGGGCCACCTTCGGTAGTGGTACGCTTGTTGATGCCAGTGGAATGACGGCCCGCAAGTTCTCTGTTGGTTCTGGGAACTTGGTACAGCTTGAAGGTACACCAACAACACTAGTTGGCAATACTGCAGCTGATCCTGGAGCTCTTGATCTCACGACGTCAAACATCGAATGCCTACGTGTTCGTGGTATCGCGTCACAGGTCGGTAACAATACTAACCTGACCCCAACTGCCAGCTGGACCGCATGGGCAAACGGCAACTCTGCAACGACTGGTACTACTGCCGAGATGTGTGCTCGTGCAGAGAGCCGGATCCTCACAGCTACCACTGCATCTTCTAATCCGACATATGTTAGTGCGATCTACGCTAGTACTTATGCAGCGTTCAAGGAAGTTGCCCCCGTTAACGTTAGTACTGAGCCTACAGGCCAGACTGCTACCTCTGCTCTTGGTACGGCAGATGCAACTGGCGGAACTGGCGTCAGCACAGAGGCTACTGGGGTTGCCACAGCCGCAGCTCTCGGCACAGTCAGCGTCACTACATCAAGTGCGTCTACTGAGGATGCATGGAACGTCAACGATAAGTCGGCAGCGATAACGCTATCTAACAGTGACAAGACGGCAACCTCTACAGCTGCTGCTACTCAAGCAGTCCGCTCAACCGAATTTCACACGACAGGAGTAGGTAAACATTACGCTGAGTTTCTCGTTACGAACGTTAACACAGGCACTACTTTATGGGGACTGAACAACCCGTCAGGTTCCGTCACAGCCGCTCAGTCGCATGCTTGGTGGGTTAATGCTAGTGGCAGCCTTCAGTTCGGTCTTACAGGTACAGGAATCAATATAGGAACCATTGTCAACGGCGACGTGATCAGTGTTGCGTGGGACGCCGACAACGAGCGTCTTTATCTGCGCAGGAACAACGGCAATTGGAACAACAATGCCAGTGCCAACCCGGCGACCAACACAGGTGGCTACGATGGCTCGCCCGCTGCTGCAGACTGGACCTATGCACTATGGTTCTACTCTGGCCAAAGTGGTGACGTTACCACCGTCCGCACCGAAGCCGCAGAGTTCACACAGAACACCCCAAATGGCTTCCTGTCGTGGATGGGAGAGACACTACCTACCAGCGTCAGCGTCACGCCAACAGGTATTAGCGCTCCAGCAGCTCTTGGTACTGCCACTGCCAGTATACCCATCACCCTCGAGGCTACCGGAGTCTCTGCTGCTGCTGTTGTCGGTACCGTAAACGTAACGACTTCGGCTGCAAATGGTATAGACATAACGGCCGAGATTGACTACCCAGTCTTTGCCATCCTGTATGATGAATCGTCTGTTGCCACTATTGATACGACGACATTCACCTACACGAAACCGACAGGATATGTTGATTGGAGCGGAGCAGGCGGAGTCGACGTCTCATTCACTGCCACAGGTGTTTCTGCCTCCTCTGCTCTTGGTACTGTCTCCGTCACGGCAGTCGAGAACGTCTCCACCGAAGGCGTGGGAGTTGCTGCATCTGCAGTGCTCGGTACTGCCACAGCTACTGCCATTCAGAATGTCTCCACCACTCCGGTCGGTGTAGCCGCTCCAACAGCGTTGGGCGGAGCAACTGCTACAGCCATTCAGAACGCTTCGTCCACCCCTGCAGGTGTCACGGCCGCAGCAACACTCGGTAGCGTTTCAATTAGCGTTGGCGGGAGCGTCTCGTTTACCCCCACCGGTGTGTCAACATCCGCAACGCTGGGTACTGCAACCGTTACAACAGTAGCCAACGTTTCGACCACGCCCGTAGGTGTAGCAGCCTCTGCACAGCATGGCTCAGTCTCTGTATCTGGGGCAGCCAATACTGCCGCTGTAGGTGTATCTGCCTCCTCAGCTGTAGGTACCCCATCTGTTACGACAGTTCAGAACGTATCTACAACACCCGTCGGAGTATCTGCCTCCACAGCTTTGGGTGTTGCTGACGTTTCGGTAGGCGGCGGTGTTTCTGTAACCCCCTCGAACGTAACAGCTTCTGCAGTAGTTGGCACCCCAAGTGTCACCACAGTCCGAAATGTTTCCACCGAGCCTATCGGAGTATCCAGGTCTGCAGCACTCGGCATTGCTGTAGCCACGGGTGCAACTAACATATCTACCACTCCTGTTGGAGTGACCGCTGCGAGCGCTCTCGGGACAGCGACAGCAGTAGGCAAGCAGAACGTATCCACCACACCCGTTGGAGTGCCATCCCAAGCGCTACTGGGCGGAGTAACCGTATCTGCTGGTGGTGCGGTCAGTGTTAACGTTACCTCTGCTCCGTTGACTTCTGCTCTGGGTACCGTAACGGTCTCAACGTCGTCCAACGTAAGTGTTGTAGCCCCTGCAGGCAGTCCAGCTCTCGTTGGAATTCCTGTTGTACGGATCCATTCGACAGTAGAAGCCAGCCTGCCCCCTCTGGTGGCTGTTGTTGCAGGGGTGAGCCCAGTCGGTAGTGCCCAGGTTGCAGCTACTGGT
>Ga0105340_1001303_pt1 | contig 11309 bp, 8 predicted proteins | sample EasRivMeERMLT700_FD_89676 | JGI IMG/M metagenome (GOLD analysis project Ga0105340, IMG submission 89676) | Soil microbial communities from meander-bound floodplain in the East River, Colorado, USA - East River MetaG ERMLT700 | ecosystem: Environmental > Terrestrial > Soil > Floodplain | place... | reverse complement strand
GGACAATCGAACGCCCGAGAAGACTATCCCGGGCCTCTACGACTTCTACCGTGAGTGTCGAGACATGAGGAAGAGGATCGACAAGCCCCTCATCGTCCCAGGCACACAAGCAGACATCAAGCGGCTGACTCGACAAGAGAAAGCCCTGCGAGGGAACTAAGTATGAGCATCACTCGGGCAAACGCGAAAATCTACGTGGCGGGCATCCTCGGGGGTGCCCGTTCACCACAACTCACGGCTGCGGCTGAGGAGGCTATCCTCCGTTCGTTTGAGGATTGGCAAGCTGCCAAGTTCTGGCGCTTCCTCCTCAAGGACACGGCTCGGGGCTTCACAGTCTCTGGTGTCACCCTTTCGGGCGTCTCTACGACTGTTGCGGCTCCTACGACAGGTGCGTTCGATGCTGTGAATGTTGGAGTCACGGTCTCCGGGACTGGAGTCCAGGCCAACACTACGGTCTCCAGTTTCACTAGGAACACAGACGGCACGGTAGCTAGTATCGTGCTCTCCCTCCAACCCACGGCTCAGGCTGGTATCGTTCTGACCTTCGGTGGGAACATCCCGCTCATCATCGGGACTCAAGAGTACAATGCCCCGCCTGACTTCAGTTCGGTCTACCATGCTCGCACGATGACGAACAAGCGACCTTTGGAGTTCATCGAGTACCGGGAGTGGAATCTGAAGATCGTTGACCATACGGTCCAGGGCCTTGTCGAAGCGATCACGGTCTACAACCCCGATAGTGAGTTGACGCAGAACTACGGAACCAAGCGTCTCCGTACGTTCCGAATCACTAGTGTTTCAGACAGCCTCTTCTTGCAGTACTACCGGGCCTTCGATTCTCTGGCTGATCCCCTCGATATCCCGGAAGACTACAAGTACAAGTTCCTCGATTACGCTCGCTGGCGGCTGCTCGAAAGCAAGACTGCCCATGATGACCGTCTACCGAGCATTGAGAAGATGGCGCTCGGCTCTCTCGCTCAGGCGACGGCTGATGATGAAGAAGTGAGTGAGGAAGAGAACGTGGCAATGAAGAGTCAGATGGAAGTCTACGGTAGCAGTGGGCAGACTCGCCTCTGGTCGAACGGAGATTTCTGGGCGACACCCTTCTAGGAGACACCGATGCCGATCACCCCAGTACAGGAGTTCTTCAATAAGGGACTCGTCAACGTCCGTGATGCTTCGCTCCTGGCTCCGGGCGAGATGCAGCAGTGTGACCATTGTGTCTATCGTCCCTTCGATCCGGCGATCCACGGAGCCCCTGGACGGCAGGCGATCCACTCTTCTCCCTTCACTGGTCCCGTCAAGGGGCTCGCGTGGCTTTCGTCTGATAACTCGACTGACCAACTTGTAGCGTACAATGGAGCGAACCTCTTCCTCACTCCTTTCACGGCGATTACTGGACTGGTATGGACTCAGGTCCACGGTGTAGGCTCTCTGAGTGATGTCGGCACTGAGCGGATGAATGTGGTCAAGTACGACACTGCACACTTCCTGTTGAATGGAGTGAACGCTCCCCGGAGGATAGGAAGCATCACTCCTCTTACGAAGAGTGTCACGACTTGTACCATCGCAAGTGGTACGACCATCACGTCTACTGAGACTGACATCTTCACTGACATTCTTGTGGGCCAAGGTGTCTCTGGAGGTGGTTTCCCCGCTGGCACTGTCATCACGGCAAAGAACTACACAGTCACTGGGGGTGCCTACAACGTAACGAGTCTGACGGCCTCTGCCGCAGGGACCAATGGTGGTCCTGTCACGTTGACTTTCTCTGCGACAACTATTACTAGTGGGCGCATCTCTGGGATGCTTCCCACTGGAGCAATGGATACTGCTCCCACGATCATCGCAGGAACTTGGCCGAACACGGGCGAGTTCGGTGGGGCAGGCTCTTACTGGTTCTTCTACACAGAAGCATTCGTTCCTCGGGAAGTTGACGATTACGCGAGTGGGTTCATCGAGTCAGCTTGTACCGTCGAAGACAAGAATCTACGACGTGTGGACATCACTACGCCAACAGCACAGGGTGTGCGGATCACCAGAAACACGAATCTCATGAATGATGGGTCCACTGATAGCACTATGGCTACCCACTGGATCATCTACATGTCCCCCAAAAGTACGGACCCTCTGGTGGTCCCGACACGGAATCGATTCCTTCGTGTTGGCAGTCCGATCCCCATCAGCAAGACAATCGCAGACATCACGACTACGGCTACGTCAACTGCGTGGTTTTTCGCCACTGCGACGACGAACCCGGCAACGGGCTTCGATCCAGTGACTAACCCCTCTCTTGCTCTCCAGCAAGGAGGTGGTTACACGTCCTTCGATGCGGGTGGGAATGATGGGTTCCTGCTTCGGACGTTCGCTATCCCAACCTCAGCACTTGCTGTCACTGGGATCGAGTACGAGATCAATATGAATGGTGTCCTCCAAGTCACTCTCCAACGAGTGGACGGTGGGGGTAACGTAGTCAAGCAGAGTACGTCTACACCAATCGCACATGGTGCTCTCATCGGATGGGGCATCAGGACCTACGGTGGTGCTTTCGAGACGTTCACACCGAGCCCCTCCGCCTGGGTTGGTACGGACTTCTTCGACAGTGGGGCTGGTACGTTCCGTGTCCTCTTGCGGAAGGCATCTAATCCGGCTGCACAGATCGACTTCTTCCGTATTCGTATCCATTACGATGGATTCCCTCCGAACACACTCGGAGCAGCCTATCGCACCGTCACGTACCGTTCGCAGGTCGGGACGACTGTCATCGACAGTGCCGCATTGGCTCCCCCAATCGGAGCCTCAACTGGAGCAGTTTTTCGGGGACAACACGTCCTGAACAGCCCGACACTGAAGAATGGCATCGTCTATTCTCAGGTTGGATTCCCAGAGTACTTTCCGAAACCGTATCAGATGTTGTTCGACTCCGCGAAGAAAGACATCGTGACGAACATCAAGCGAGTGGGTCGTATCTTGGTTGTGGGCCTACAAGACACTATCAATCGAGTAAACTACTTGCCGACTGAACTCGATACGGATGGGCAGTCTGGACTCGCGTATGAACCGATCTCGACCGATCATGGCATCACTGGTCCGAAAGCAGCAGTTGTCGTTGACATCCCAGACTTGGGCACTGTCCTTGCCTACTGCTCTTTCAAGGGCATCCACTACACGGATGGTATTCGTCCCAGATTCTTGAATGTCGATCTCAACTGGCTCCGCACCGTGACGGCCTCTGCTCTCGCGACTGCGGAACTTCAGGTCTATCCGGCTATGAACTGGATCGTCCTCCTCTACTGTCCCTTCGGTGCTACTCACACCCGGAACACGAGGATGCTGATCTTTGACTATAGCCCGGACAAGTTGAAGCAGGGTCCAGGCGGTGTCACCCTCCCGGCCATCGGCCCTATCACGGTCTCTGGGCGCTGCACTACATCGGCAACTCTGGCTGGTGTGGACTACTTTCTCACAGGACATGAAGACTCTGGCTTTGTCTACGCTGAAGATCAAGGGAACGCACTTCCTACTGGTTACTACACGCAGGAGAATGCAAATCCGGCAACTCAGACTGTAACGAAGTGCGTGCCTGTCATCCGCTCTCGCCTCTTCTACGCTGCCGGTGTGGAAAGAGACGCGAGGGAAGAAAGGGTCTACTTCCGTTATGAGAACACTGGGAGCACAGTCGTGGTCACAGGTTGTGCCCTCGCAGGGTCAACGATCACGAAGACGAACAGTCTCGGGAGTGTGCTACCAGGGATGACTGTCTCAGGGACTGGAGTTCAACCAGGAACCATTGTCATCAGTCTCTCTGGAGATGACGTAGCGACACTGAATCAACCTGTGGACGTTGCAGGGACAGTAGACATCACTTTCGACACAGGGACATTGAAGATTTCAGTGCGTGGTCAGGGGATGCGGGACAGTCTCGCCTTCATTGAGGCCGGGTATATCTCGACCTTCGAGGGCAATCTGAACGACATTCACCTCGACAACTCACGTCAGGCCCTGGAACTCAAGATCGAGAAGGCTGCTCTTCTCGACAACACTCTGGTAGACCTGAGCACGGCAATGCGCATCCACTACTTCACGGCACTTCTCAGTGAGGAAGGGATGGAGCAGGGAAGACCGTAAGGAGCACTTATGCGGGTAGACATCATTCAGGGCATTCCGAAAGATGCGCCCCGTTGGCTATACGAGGCCCTCCACTCGCTGGCGTTGAACCAGCAGTCGGCGGGCCTCGGGCTCCAAGCGATCATTCGAGGGGAGAGCCCGGATGGAAGTGGTGAACCACTCTTCGATGATGGTCTCTACTTCAAATTGGGCGGGCGGTCAGGTGGACAGACCGCTCATGGCGCGATTGAGACAGCGGGGTCTCTCACTCTCGTTTCGACAGCAGCTACGTCCCGGGGGAAAATCTACCTGGGACAAGCACAGACATCAGCATACGATGAGTCGGTAGACTCTCTCGGGATCGGAACAGCTTCTCCGACTGCGATGTTCGAGGTTCAACAGTCCACTAGGGCGTACGCGCGACCGATCTCGCTTCAATCTGGTGTTGGTCTGTGGACGAACTCCGCAGGGAACAATGTAGACTTGTGGTTGTATATCGATGACACAATCGCAAACGATGCAGATTACATTCAGCAGAATGGCATTGGTGGCGCGATCCGATTCAACATGACGGGCATGACCGCCCCTGCGGCCGGTGCGACTCATGTTCTTCGCATCCGAGTGAAGTTCATTGATCTGAGTGGTGGGGCTGATCCGACCTTCAACTACACTCTCCTCAGTGGTGGGGCTACAGTAATTGGTAGTACGGGGAACGTGATCCCGGCTTCATTCACAACGATCACTAGAGTTTTGACGCCGGCTGAGGTTGCTCTCATCGGTACGTATGCGGACTTGGATGTTCAACTGTCTTCGACGGGTGTCGGTGGCAGTGGAGATTTTCAAGTCTCGTGGATCGAGTTCGAGATTTCTGGAGTCACAGGCCGTGACCTCACTCGGTGGTCTGACCCGAATCTTGGGACATTGAACAAAGTGAGTTCAGATGGTAAGATGACTCTGGGCTCGACCACAGTAGGAAACACGATCATCAAACTCTTGATCCAAGGCACCGTGAGTCAGTCGGTAGACCTTGTTCAGGTCAAGAATAACAGCGGAACCTCATTGATCGTGATCGACAGTGTGGGAAAACTCACTCTCTCTGTCGGCTTCCAACTGACACCCGGAGCCTCAAATGGATTCATTCTCCGTTCTGACGCTTCTGGTAACGGAACTTGGGCATCCGCAGCAGCCCTGGCGACGAGGACGCTCTATCGGTGGGCTGCTAATGGGCCATATCAGCCGGGGACAGAAGTAGATGGTGCATGGATCGCGCCGACAGCGTTCACAATCACAGCAGTCTGGCTCTATAGAACGACAGCAGGCACGAGTGGCAGTACTGTACTTGATCTGAACAAGAACGGTGCGACACTCTTCACATCGAAGCCTACTATCGCATTCGATGACGGGGACAAGAAAGTTGGACCACTGGTTCCTGACGTATCTACAGCCGTGGCGGCTGGAGATGTACTCACGATAGACATCGACAGTATCGAGAGTGGAAATCCCGCTGATATCGTTCTCGTGTTGGAAGGGGCATAGGAATGAAGTTCGGGAAAGTCAGAACAACCCACCGCCGACTGACTCTTGGCATCCCCGCGAATGTCCTAGTCAACCGGACCATCCGATGGGTCATCACTGGTAGTCTCATCATAGAGACAAAACCAGATAGTCGGTGTGCTGTCGTCACTGCGGGAGTAGATAATGCAGAGGGAGCTATCTCCTTCGCAGATAACACACAACCCACTACCACCGTTGAGTACGATCTCACACTTCGGAGGCGCTGATGGCTACTTACATCAAGCAACACGCTGAGGATGCGGCCCATGTAACAGGAGACCTCGGTGTCGAGGTCCTTGGCGTACGGAACGATGCCCTTGCCGCCCGCTCTGACACGAATGGGGACTACACACCCATTGCCACTGACTCAGCCGGGGTTGTGAAGGTCGCGAACTTTCAACAGACAGACCTGATGATGTCAGGTGTGACACAGGTAACACCGAAGTTCTCAGCTATCGCAGCCGCGACAAGCGGAGACAACACACTCGTGACCAATCCGAACGCGGGGAAGAAGATCAGAGTACTTGCTCTGATGCTTGTTGCAGGTGCGGCTGGAAACATCTATTTCACCAGTGACGCTGGTGGTACGGTGATTTTCGGTGGGAGCACGAACAAGATCAACCTCGCTGCGAATGGTGGTTTCGTTCTCCCATTCAATCCGGTGGGCTGGTTCGAGACCGCTGCTGATGCCAATGTAGTGATGAACGCCTCTTCGACCGGACCTTTCTCTGGGGGCCTTGTGTACATCGAGGTCTAAGCCCAATGGCTGTCACCTTTGTCGGTGCGAGTTCACTTGTCAATAGTGGAACAACCCCCCAGATAGACATCACTTCGTTCACTACACCTGTTGGAGAGTACATTCTCATTGCTGTCATCATCAACAAGGACCTCATCTCCATCATCACACCACCAGACGGAACGTGGACAGAGGTCATCCAGGGGATCAACGACTGCACTACTGCCGCCGACGATCATGTTTACGCAATCTACTGGAAACGTGTGACGGCTGATGATGGTGGGGATGTGTACTCATTCTTCAAAGACATCGATGACAACAAGTGTTTCGCCGGCTGTATCCTGACATTCACGGGAGCCATTAGCTCTGGTGACATTCTGGATGCTGCGGGCGTGGGGGTCACTGAGACCGCCGCAGCCGCAGACAATGTGTCTTTCCCTGCTTTCGATCCCGTCGAAATAAACAGTCACATCGTCTTCGTTGCTTTTTACGGTAACGATCAGACCAGTTACTCAGCGGCGATGTCGAGCGACACGAATCCCGACTGTACAATCCGTGTCGATTTCGAGACAGGCACAGGTACGGATGCGTCAATCGCTGTTACCTCCGGGGATACTACGGACGGCTCCAACATTGCAGCCCGTACTTGGGCTTCAAACTCAACTACGAACGCCGGGAACACAGGCGTTGTCCTCGCTATCAAACCAGAACCAGTGGCCGCAGCCACAGCACGACTCCTCGCCCTCATGGGTGTAGGTCAATAGGAGAGTCACATGATCCCTGCTTCAGCAATCATCGCCCTGCTCTCTGCCGCCTCTGTCGGTGGTGGAATCATCCAGGCCGCTAATGGGAAACCAATGATCTCACCCGAGTGGTTGAAGAAACACTTCGGGGCAGCCGCAGTCGGCAATGAGACAATGGAACTTTTCAATCGAATCTTGAGTAGTCCCTTCGGTGTGGACATCATGTCGAACGCGGCTTCTCAAGGCTCCCAGTTCGAGTCTAATCTCCGTTCTGCTTCAGCCGCTACCGGACTCGGTGCAGGTGAAGGGGGCACTTCAGGAGCCAACATCTTCTCTGAATCCGCTGCTGGTGGTGCGGGACAGGCAATGGCTCGACAGGCCAAGTCAGGGATGTTCGAGGCGGCTCTCCCTATCGCACAGAGCATCGTCGGTTCCCGCCTCGCTGCATATTTGGGCCAGCCCGCACTCCAGGAACCCACAGCCGGTCAGAAGTTTGGGACAGCCCTGGGCAATCTTGGTGCCGTGGGACTCCAGAACATGGATTGGGGGTCTCTCTCTACTCCAGGGACGAAGCCCCTTGCCCTTGGAGAAACCAAGAGCGAGGAGCAACTAGCTCAGGCTCAGGAGCGTAAAGTTGAGCCCATCGATCTAATGGATAGTGCTGTGAACGCGAATGCAGTGCAGCGTGGAGGCGGTCGCTTCAGGGCATCTCTCGGAGGATTCGTCTAATGGCTACCTCTCTCACACAGACCATGACGGGCCAGTCCATCTCTTCCGCACCGGGTGCTCCTCCGGCACGGACGGCTACTCCCGCTCCCACTGGTGCTCCCGATGATCTCACTCCAACACAGCAGATGGTCGAAAAATGGATGGAGGAATTGTCCACCCGCCTGTCTGCGATCCCGGATGTGAACATCGAAGAGAAGATGAAACCCCTCTTGGACGCCGCGAGGGCTCAGAAAGTCCCCGGTCGGATGCCTCCCCTCATGGCTGGCCTTGCGGCTTTCGGTGCCCCAGGACAAGCTGACAACCTCTCACAGTACAACCGAAACGTTGAGTTGATGCAGCAGAAGAAGGATGCAGAACTCTTGCGCCTCCAGCAATCCATCATCGGTGCACAGATCGAGCAGGACATGGCTGCCGGCAAGTTCAAGCAGGCTCTAGAGCAGTCGAAGGTCATGCAGATGATGAAGCCTCAGATCGACGCGGCTGAGCGAGCACAGGCCCTCGAAGACTTCAAGACGAAGGAATCAGTCAAGCAGCAGGGCCGGCTTGACCTCGTGAAGGAGCGGGGCAATCAGGTCCGCGAGTCTCTGAGGCAGCGGGCTGTCTCATTGTCTAAGGGGTTGAGCATCGATGAACGTCTCTTGCTCGCACAAGTGAATCACATCGCGCGACAGCAAGAGATCGCCCTTCAACGCGCGGCGACCTATGATCCCCTCTCTCAATCGTGGACGATGAATCCGACTGATTGGGAAGACATCACGAATGAAGGCAACGTTGCCCTCGAACAGTGGATCGCCGCACATAAACGCCCGGCTGCCGGTGCTTCGCAAGCTGGTCCTACTGCTCCAGTAGGCCGTGCGAAGACAGCGGCTGAGCGGATCAGAGAAGCAGCAGGCAAGTAAGGAAGGAGTAACACATGGCAGAGAAAAGCTTCTTTCAGAGGGCACTCGAAGACCCGTATCTTCTTCAGGTCCCATCACAGCGGCCTGAGGTCGTCACTGCGCCGGGAGCCCGTATGGGTCCTGCGCCTGAGGCCCCACTGCGCAGTGCTGTCGTCAAGAAGCTGCGGACTGAATATCCAGACCTCGATGACCTTGGTGACGATGAGCTTCTGAAGGGAGTTCACGGTACCCTTGTAGAGGACAAGGTGCTCATGCCAGAGTCTACTCCTGATGATCTCCTTCGGCATCTAGGGCGCTCTGGTGTCATTCTTGAGCAGGGTAAGATGGGACGGACGGGACCAAGGGTTTCGACCAAGCAGATGAACGTCCCTGTACTGCCTGAGGGTCCTCCTAGTGAGTCCCTTTGGCCGTCCCTCATTCAGAAACATTGGCCCGAACTCGCAGACCTCGATGCGAAAACTGTCCTTCGTGGGGTGTTCAAGGAGCAGCGGAAGAGTGGTAAGCTGCCGAGCGATAGTACATTCGAGCAGTTCCTGACTGGTCTCGTTGGTTCCGGTACCGCTGTTGCTAAGGGTGTACCCGGCAAGACTCTTCGGGGTCTCGCAGCCGGTGTCGTAGAGCCTTTCTTCGTCGCCCCTGTCGAAGCCGCTGCCTCACTACTCGCGGCTGGTGGACAGGAGACGCCAGAAGCTGAGGGTCTTCGGGCTCGTGGTATCGCTGCGGCTGGCCGTGCTGCGGGTGCTTTCATCACTGCACCTATGGCTGCTGCGGAAGCTCTTGGTGGTGAGGCGCTCGTCAAAGCGGGGGTTTCTGCTAAAGAACTCATCGCTCATCAGATCGCCTCGAATGCGAAAGCGCTCGGTATCTTCAATGCTCTCACCACTACGGGAGAAGTTGCGCCTGAGGTTGCCGCTGGTGACATGTCTCTCGGTAATGCGCTTGCACGGATCGGTCTCTCGACTGCCCTCGGTGCGGCTACTGGTGCTGTTGTTGGCCCGGTGGTCGGTGCTCTCGCACATCCTGCGCGCATTACTGCCCGTAATGAGGCGGCGGCTGCTATCGCCCGTACACAGGTCGAAGAAGCCAAGAAGAAGGCAATTGACACCTTCATCAAGGACTTCAGACCTGAGTGGCTCCGTACTCGTTTCCCTGAAGACCTCGATCTGCCCGGGACTGATGAGAACATCGCACGTAGTATCCTGACGAAGGTCCTCAATGTAAAGCCGGAGGAAGTTCCGGCTGACATGCTGTCTGCGATGGTCAATAAGATTGCGCAGTACAAGGACTCTGTTGGGAAGGATGCTGTGGGTCTGGGTGCCAAGGTCTACCCTGAAGTTGCTCTCCCTCAAGGGACTGAGCGGATCGGACAACCCATCGGTGCCCCACTGGAGATCACTCCGGGAGTTGCTCCTGAGCCTCGTGCGATGGAGCCTTCTCCGCTGACTGAACCTCCTCGTGCCTTCACGCCTCCTACCGCTGTCGAGCCCACTCCTGGGCTTGAGACTCCAGTGCCGTCTGCTGCGGCTCCTGAGCCTATTGTTCCTGAAGTACGACCGACGATCCCTTCTGTCCCTCCGGCTGAGGTGCCGCCCGCTGCGGCTGCTCTACCACGCGAGGGAGGAATGGGTCCTGAGCCAAGACAGGTGCTGCCACAGGCTCCTGCTTTCGGTGAAGTAAAGACCCCGTTCACGCCCCCGAAGACTCGGCGCGTCACCGGGCTCGAAGGACCAGGGACCCCAGAGAGACAGTCTCCGGCTCGTGGAGTGATCCGCACGCTGGAGACCAAGCCTGAGATTCTGAAACTCAATGAATCTCCCACCGGGGGGATCACCATCTCTCATCTCGCGGGGGCAGGAGAAGAGGGTGGGAGTTCCCAGATTCTTCAGCGTGTGGTTGCTGAAGCTGACCTTGCTAGTGTACCAGTTGAACTCATCGCGAGGTCTACGCCTGTGAAGAAGGGCGGGAAGGTTCCGCTCGACAAACTCGTTGAGTGGTACAAGGCTCATGGGTTCCAAGTTGTAGAGGAGGCTGGTGACACGGTGAGCCTGCGCCGGTCTCCGGTTGTGAAGAACCCTGTTGCTGATCCCGTGGTCAAGGCCCTCGCAGAAGAGGGTCCGGCCATCGGTGAGCGTGTGCAGGGTGTCGAAGCTGCGAATGCGGTGGAGGCAGCGGGAAACGTAGTTTCCGGCAAGCCGATGATTCGTCCAGGACCAATCTCAGAGGGAGCGGGCTGGCTACAGGCGAATCCGGGAGATAGTGAGCCCACGAAACAACTCAAGTCTGTGATTCAACAGCTACTCGACCGAGGTGAAGATCAAAAAGCCTTTGATCTTGCAAGGAAAAGTGGATTGGTGGAACAGACAAGAGGAGTTATGCGGCCGACACTCGGTGCTCGGGTAGAGAAACAACTCGATCTCTTTGCCTCAGCGGCTGAAGAGCGCCTGAAGGGAAAACTTGGGCGTCTCCAGGCGGGCTTCGATCCTTCGATGCTCGTTGACCTCTCAATCATCGGGGCTGCCAAGATGTACAAACTTGGGATGC
>Ga0105340_1001302_pt1 | contig 11315 bp, 8 predicted proteins | sample EasRivMeERMLT700_FD_89676 | JGI IMG/M metagenome (GOLD analysis project Ga0105340, IMG submission 89676) | Soil microbial communities from meander-bound floodplain in the East River, Colorado, USA - East River MetaG ERMLT700 | ecosystem: Environmental > Terrestrial > Soil > Floodplain | place... | reverse complement strand
GAGATTCACCTCGCCGGTATCGTAATTCCGGTTGCCATTCAGATCGCGCCATCGATACTGCGCATCAGAGATCGTGTAGTGGTTTGCGATGTGCAGGTCGTCTTCGAGAAGCGGCGTGTAGTACCTGGCGTATCCGCCCTTGATCACCGTTGTCGAACGACCGCTGAAGTCATACGAGAGATGCGCGCGCGGCGCGATACCCGCGAACACGGGCGGCGCGTCCTCTTTGTAGCACTGAGCCGGAAAAATCACGGCCGCCGGTCCTTCTGCCGCGTCGCGGCAGAATCCACCCGGATTGATCGTCCCCGCCTGGCGATGGACGTTCGCGCCAAGATTCAGCGTGACTTTCGACCCCATGGTCCAGCGGTCCTGCCCGTAGAAGTACAGGGCAAGCTGGGGCTGCTTCGGTGTAACCGGGCTGGAGAAGACGGTGATCCGGTCGGCAGCCCCGTTCAGGAACGTCAGGTTGTAATTGCCCAGGACGCCGCGGGAAACAGACCCGCGCTCGGCCCGCATCTTGAAGATATCTGTTCCCACTTTCAAGCTATGGGTGCCGCCTACGCCGGGCTTGTACCATTCTGTGGAGGCCCGCACCTGGTAGCGGTCTTGCGGGTTTCGCCCGCCAATCGCGGAGCTCGACCCAAACGATGTGCCAAGGAAGCTATCCGACGCCGACGGCGCAGTCGTGATCCCAGGATCCTCGTCGCCGGAGCGAAGCCACCAGGCCCCACCGAGCACCGACAGGACGAGCCGGCTGGTCGGAACCATCTGCCATTCACCTTTCCAGGTGCCCTCGAATCCCACGCGTGCCGTCGCGGTCGACCAGTCCGCCGTTGCACTTCCGCCTCCGGTGCGATTGCGATAGTGAGGCTGTACAAACCCGATGAGCCGGTTCTTGGCGTTCAACTGATTTGTCACCTTGATGGTGAAAAACTTGTCGTGGTTGTCCTGATCGCATTGCGTGCCATCCGGTTTCTTGCACACAGCGACGATCTCATCGACCTGCCGGCGCTGGCGGAACGAGCCATAGAACCAGAGTTTGTCTCTCAGGATTCGGCCGCCCAAATCAACGTTGGCATCGTCCCGATATTGCAGCTGTTCCGGCGCGATGATGTTCACATGCGTGCCGATGTTGTTCGACTGGAGCTTCTTGCCCGTGTACGCGTAATAGGCGGAACCAGTGAAATCGTTCCCGCCGGACTTGACGAGCGCGTTGAGGGCGAGACCCATGTTCGGGGTATTCGCCGAGTGGCCCCCGATGCTGACCACCGTTTCGTCCATCGCGGAATAATCGATGTAGTTGCCGCTCGGGTTATCCGCCGGCGACATTGCAATGACGTTCTCGACCGAATGCCAGGAATCGCCGAGCTGCCCCAGGGCGTAGAAGCGCGGAGAATCAGCGAATCGGGATCCACCAACGTCGACACGATTTGCCGGCATCCGAGCGCTCGGCGTCTGCATCAGAATCGCGCCGTAGCTGCTTCGACTTGTGGGGAGCAGCTCCAGCGTCTCTCGTGTCAACTGCGTCGAATTCGCGGTCGAAGCGGTGTCCACCAATGGCGAGGCGCCCGACACCGTTACCGTCTCCTCCAGGGTACCGACACTCAGCGCCGCATCCACGCGAGCCGTGAATCCAGCCGTCAAGCGGATGTCCTCACGCCGGACCGACCGGAATCCAGCGAGCTCGAAGGTCACGATGTACGTCCCGATCGGTAGCGGCGTCAGGCGATAGCGCCCTCCCGCATCGCTCACCGTCGTCACCTGCGGAACCTGCAACGCCGGACTCGTAGCCGTCACGGTCGCGCCAGGCAGCACGCCGCCGCTCTCGTCGGTCACCTGTCCGTTGATGGTGGCTGTTCCGGTCTGCGCGACCATGACCTCGCCGGCAACCAGGAACAGGAACGCAACTACCGCGATCGGGCCGATGAGCGCGCGCAAAACCCTCAATCTCCGCATCTGAAACCTCCGAGACGTGAACCCAGGTTGAACTCTCCACCAAAACTGACGTGAGGCACAAGTGGCGCGGAGTATGGACCAGGGCTCGGAATATTTCAACGCATAAGCGTTCCTGGCCGCTGTGAGTAACCGCTTTTAAACCTTGACGTTATGGATGGTGGCGCTGCGCGACGACATCAGTGCGGACCTCAGGGCAGCCGGTGTTGGCAGCATGGGCGCAGTGAGGACCGACAGGCAGTGAGGACCGACAGTAGGGTACCTCTTTACCCGGCCCTCTGCAGCAGCGGCCGCAGCTCGACGACGTTCTTCACGTTCTCGATATCGAAGACGCGTTCGACGAGCTTGTCGAACGTCGCCGCGCCTTGGACCGGGACGATGAGATCGCGTGCCTTGGCGATGACATCGGCCCGCGTCATCGGATTTGCGGATGTTCCGCGGACGGTTCCGACCCGCTCGCTCACCATCCTGCCATCGGTGAGCGTCACCTCGACGATGGCCGTGCGCTGCGGCATCAAACGCTCGAGCGCCTCGTCTGGCGCGAGTTGCACCTTGGCACGTTCACGAAGGATGGCCGGGTCAGTCATACGTGCGGCGTCGTGCGCCGACTTGAACGTGACGGTGCCGTCGACCAGCATCACCGCAATGAGGTGCTGCAGGTTGATATCGGGGATCTCCCGGTTGTTGACAATCGTTGCTTCGTCGGTCGCGACGCGGACGATCACCTGCTTAACCTGCGCCGGTTGGAACCGGTACTTCTTGAGCAGCGTATCGAGGGCGTCGAGCGGGGCCTGGATCGGCGATCCGACCGTCCATTTCTTGATGTCGGTTCGCATGATCTCGAACCGCCGCCCCAGCTCCTCCACGATCATCGCGGGGTTGTTCTTGGGGATGAAGGCCATGAAGAAATTGTCGGCTCCCGACAGGACGTCATCGACGCCGGTGCCGCCCGCCTGAACCAGTAGTGCCGATGTGACGCCGTTGCGCGCGGGCATGCCGCCGAAATCGAACGCCTTCTCGATGTGATCGGTGTCGCGTTGCCACGACGCGAGCCCGGAGGTCTGCTGCGCGGTATAGGACAGGAGCCAGCGCATCTGCTGCGTGTTCAAGCCTGCCGCGCAGCCGGCCGCAGCGGCGGCGGTAAAAGTTCCGGATATGCCATGGGTACTGCGATGGCTGTCGACCATGTACTGCAGTTTGCCTAGAGTCGCGGTGACCCTCGTCCCGACATCGTAGCCAAGGGCAACCGAGCGGAGAAAGCGCGTGCCGTCGACGCCGAATCTCTCGCCGACCGCAAGAGCGGCCGGAATCGCAGCGCAACCCGGATGCGACTGCGATGGCGGGTGAGTATCGTCGGTCTCGTCTGAATGCGCGAGGATCCCGTTGGCCAGCGCCGCTTCGATAGGACCGCAGCGGATCGTCGATCCGACGACGGTCGCAACCGGATTGCCGCCATACGCGCGCGCGAACTGGATGGCGAAGCGGCCCGGCGGTAGTTCGGATCCAGAGATCATCGCGGCCAGCGTGTCGAGAATCATGTGCTTCGTCTTCTCGACGACCGGATCGGGAAGCCTCATTGTGGCGGCGCCGCTCATGTAGGTGCTGAGCGTCGTCATAGTGGCGCTGACCTCGGCGGCATCGGCGTACCGGGGCCGGAACGTGGCTGCCGCGAAGAGTCCCCCGGCACCCTGGAGCATGCGACGCCGCGTCACCATCAAGTTATTTCGCACGCGTCCTCCCGCTCTACGTCTTCAGCATTTCGGTTTTGCCTCGTCCTGGGAGTATTCGTCGACCAGGCGGGCGAAAAACGCGTCGCGTTCACTCGGCCTCACTATAGCTGACGCGCGCGGTTACACTGAACCTGTCCACAAGGAGCCTATGGCAAGCCTGATTGAAGCGATCGATATCAAGCGCAAGATGTTCTTCGAGTACGAGGGCGCACCCTTTCACTGCATCGACGTCGAGGTGTCGAAACCGACCGCTCGCGGCGGCCAGACGCTGGTGCGTCTCAAGATGCGCAATCTGCTGACGCGCGCGGTCTTCGACAAGACCTTCAAGGCGGGGGAGAAGTTCAAGGAACCGGACCTCGTCGTCGAATCGGCGTCCTATCTGTATGCCGACAGCTCTGGCTTCAACTTCATGAATCAGGAGACGTTTGAAACGCTTACGCTCAGCTCGGACGTGGTAGGGGCCGACGCCGGGCTGCTCGCCGATAACGTCAACGTCGAAATCCAGAAGTTCAACGGGCGACCGATTGGTCTCCAGCTTCCTCCACACGTGGAGCTCGCCGTGACCTATACCGAGCCTGGCGTCCGAGGCGATACGGCCAGCGGCGGCGTGACCAAGCTGGCGACGCTCGAGACCGGCCTCGAGATCCGCGTGCCGCTGTTCATCAAGGAAGGAGAGAAGGTGAAGGTTCACACCGAAACGCGGGAATTCGCCGGACGCGCGTAGGGCCTATTTCCTGAGACGGCCTTTCCCTCTTCCGCCTTCCTTCCCTCTTCCCCCTTCCTTCCCCCTTCCCCCTTCCCCCTTCCCCCTTGTCCAGTCCTTCCGCATTTGCGCAAGTCCTTCCATGTATACCGTCGCCTTCTCGCGCTCTTCCTCGCTCGGAAGGCTTTTGAGGAGCTCGACTGCGTGCACGATGTCGTGCTCGATCGTCCGTTTCGTCGTCTTGAAATAGATCTCGCGGATTTGCGCGAGCGCTGCCTTCGGGTCCTGCGGGCCCTGCTTGATCGACTTCAGAGCGACGAATCCCAGCGGTTTACTCACGGTTATCCCTTGTGCGGCCAAAGCCGGACACTACCGATTACTTCGATTGCGTCGAAGCAGCGGGCGGAGATCGTCGATCGCCCGCGTATTCAGCACCGCTTCCGGCGACAGCCACGCACGGCGCGCGACCTGCACCCCCCAACGCAAGTTCCCCAGCGCCGTCGTCGAGTGTGCGTCGGTCGAAATCACGATGGACGCGCCTCGCTCGTGCGCCAGCCGCGCGTGCGCGTCGTTGAGGTCCAGGCGGTCCACCTGGCAGTTGATCTCCAGCGCAACACCATATTGCGCGGCGGCATTCGTGAGGCGCTCGAAATCAATCTTGAACGCATCGCGCTTCAGCAGCAAGCGGCCGGTCGGGTGCCCCAGCACGTCGATCCACCGGCACTCCAACGCCTTGAGGACGCGCTCGGTCATCTGGTTCTCGTCCTGGCTGAAATGCGAGTGCACCGATGCGACCACGATATCGAGCTGCGCAAGACAGTCGTCGGCAAGGTCGAGGCGGCCGTCGGCGAGGATGTCACATTCGATGCCCGCGAGAACCGTCAGGCCGTCAAACCGCCCGTTCAGCGCACGGACGCGCGCCGCGTGGGCAAGAGCGCGGTTCTCGTCCAGTCCGTTGGCCATTGCCAGCGCCTTGCTGTGGTCGGTAATCGCAATGTAGCTGTGTCCAAGCCTGTGGGCGGCGGCTGCCATCGCGTTCAAGTCATCGCGGCCATCGGTGACTGTCGTGTGCATGTGGAGATCGCCGCGAAGGTCGGGCAGCGAAAGGAGGCGCGGCAGCTGCCTGGCAAGGGCCGCATCGATCTCGCCACGATTCTCGCGGAGCTCCGGCGGCACCCACGCCATTCCAAGCGCCTCATAAATCCCTTCCTCCGTCTCTCCAGCGACACGACTGTCATCGTCGACGCGGAACAAGCCGTACTCGTTCAGCTTGAGCCCTTGTTGGATCGCGCGGTCTCTCAGGAGGACGTTGTGCGCTTTGGAACCTGTGAAGTACTGCATCGCGGCGCCGCGGCTCTCGGCGGGCACCAGCCGCAGATCCGCCTGGTAGCCGCCGGCGATGCGCACGCTCGACTTGGTGTCGCCCTGGCCGAGCACACGTTCGACGTGCGGACACGCGACGAACTGCTCCATCAGCGTCGCATGGGCGCCGACCGCAAGGATATCGATGTCGCCGCAGGTCTCGCAGCCGCGACGTAAGCTGCCGACCGGTGTGAGCTCCGCCGTCGGTGCCTGCTGCCGCAGATAGGCCACCAGTTCCGCCGCGATAGTCGTCGTGTCGGACAACAGGTGACGGCCTGCGTCCTTCTGCCGTTCCACGACGGCCTTGAGGATCAGGGCCTCTTTCTTTGGCCCCATCCCTTTGAGCTCGCGCAAGCGGCCGGCGTGCGCGGCCGCAACGAGCTCGTCCACGCTCCGGATGTTCAGGGCCGAGTAAAGCAGGGCCACGGTTTTCGGACCAACGCCCTGCAGGCGGAGCAGATCGAGAATCGTCGGTGGAAATTCGAGCAGGAGGTCCTGATGGAAACGACAGGTGCCGGTGTCGACGAGCTCGCGGATCTTCTTCGCGAGATCCTTGCCGATGCCCGGAAGCTCGTGAAGCTGCCTTTCGTCCATGCGCGCAACGGGGTCGGCCCACGCGGCGATGGTGTCGCCGGCTGACCTGTACGCGCGGATCTTGAACGTGTTTTCGCCTTTGATCTCGAGCAGGTCGGCAATTTCTGAGAAGACCTGCGCGATTGGCCGGTTATCCACGCGTGAGGCCGTGGCGCTCGATCCTGTACTCGAGCAGCCGCGCCCCGCCGTCGGCGAGCGCCGCCGCGATCGCCGCGCGTTTCTCTGGCGGGCCGTAGCAGAACAGACACCCGCCGCCGCCCGCGCCACAGACTTTCGCGGCCATCGCGCCGGCTGCGATTGCGCGCGCGATCAGCGCTTCGATGACCGGAGTCGTGACACCTGGTGCCAGCCGCTTGCGGTTCTCCCACTCCTCGGCAATCGTCGTTCCAACACCCTCCCAGTCGCCCCGCGTCAGCCGATCGCGCATCGACGCCGCGGTGTCACGGATTCGCTCGAAGCAGTCGAATACGTGGCGATCGCCGTCGAGATGCTTTTTTGTAATCTCCCAGTTGTTCGTGCCAGAGTTGCGCGGCTCGCCCGTGTAGCACAGGACGATACGCTTCTCGAGATCGCCGTAGTCGATGTCGAGCGGGACGCGCCGCACTCCGTCGACCTCGAGCTCCAGCGCGGCGATCCCGCCATAAAGCGCGGGGCGATAGTCCTGCAACCCCGTCGGCACGGCGATCGTCTGCGCCTCCACATTCATCGCGACCTGCAGGAGCGCTTCCGGCTCGAAATGGATGCGGTTCCATTCTGCGAGCCCGGCGCACACAGCGACGTTCAAGGCAGAGGAGCCCGCAATTCCCGCACCGGCTGGTGATTCCGATGACGTCGCCAGAGTGATGCCACGTGTTTCGAAAAAATGTACGAGCAGAGAGAGCAGCCGCAGCTCTCGCTGATCGCGCAGCTCTTTCCAGTCCGCGGCCTCGACGGTCACTCCAGTGTCTTTCGATTGGATGACGATGCGGTTGTCCGTCCGGGATTCGATACGGGCCCGCGCGCGAAGGCTGATCGCAAAGTTGAGCGTCTGGGCGCCGGGATGGAACAGGTACAGAGGCCAGATGTCGATCGTGCCGCCCGCCAGATCGATGCGGGTCGGAGCCGAGGTCTCGATCACCACTAAGCCGATTATAGAACCACGAAGATCACGAAGTCTTAGTCAACCACGAAGGGCGCGAAGGTCACGAAGAATATGATTGTTCCTTCGTGTTCTTCGGAATCTTCGTGGTTTAATAAATTCCGTGCCTGCGTCACTCCGCCGCGAGATCGGTCAGCTGCTGATTGGCAGCCTGCCCGCGACGACGATCACCCCGGAAATACGATCGCTGGTGCGCGAGTTCCAACTCGGCGGGGTCACGCTCTTCAAGCGCAACATCGAGGCGCCCGAGCAGGTCGCGGAACTCGATGAGGATCTGCAGCAGCTGTCCTCCGACCTTCCCCTCTGGGTTGCTGTGGATCAGGAGGGCGGCCGCGTCGCGCGACTCCAGTCGCCGTTCACGGAGTGGCCGGCGATGGCGACGCTCGGACGCAGCGGTGACGTACAGCTCGCGTACCGGTTCGCGGCGGCGCTCGCGGCGGAACTGAGGGCCGTCGGAATCACCCTCGACTACGCGCCGGTCCTCGATATCCACACCAATCCAAAGAATCCAATCATCGGCGACCGTGCGCTCGGTGAGGATGCCGCGACGGTAGCGAAGCTGGGCGCGGCGATCGTCCGAGGTCTTCAGGAAAACGGCGTCGCCGCTTGCGGGAAACACTTCCCGGGGCATGGCGATACATCGGTTGATTCCCACCTGGAACTGCCGCTGGTAGAGCATCCTCCGGATCGCATCCGCCGCGTCGAGTGCGTCCCGTTCCGGGAAGCCATCCGCAACGATGTCGCGTTCATCATGACCGCCCACATTCTGGTGCCGTCCCTGGACGAGGAGAAACCGGCGACCCTCTCGGCGAAGATCGTGCGGGGGATGCTCCGTGAGGAGCTTGATTTCAACGGGGTCATATTGAGCGACGACCTCGAAATGAAAGCGCTTGCCGACCAGTACAGCGTGCCCGACGCGGCTGTGCAGGCCATTGCGGCCGGCTGCGATGGCGTACTCGTATGCCGCGCCACCGTCGCGGATCGCACGCAGGACGCCCAGGTGCAGGCCGCCGTGCTCGAAGCGCTCGTGCACGCCGTGGAGGATGGCCGCATCCCGTACAAGCGGGCCGAGGACGCGCTCGCGAGGCATCGCCGCGCGAAGGAGCGGTTCCTTGCCGCCCCGGTCGCGCCCGGCCGAGCGCCAGCGCTCCGCCACGTGCTTGGCTGCGATCAGCACCGGCAGATTGCGGACGAAATGGCGCGGTACCTTTAGCCACAATGCTCAATGCCCAATGCAGAATGCTCAATGCTCAACGTGAGACGATTGGTATTTGTCATTGAGCATTGAGCTTTGAGCATTCATCCTTGATGAAACCACCCGCGGTGAGGCCCGGGGCCCGCATCGCCGTCGTGTCTCCAGCCAGTCCGTTTTCACGCGAAGAGTTCGATCGCGGCGTCAAGGAGCTGCGTCGTCTTGGGTACGAGCCGACCTATGACGAGGACGTGTTCGCGCGCACGGGCACGTACTTGTCGGGCGCCGCCCCTCTGCGTGCGGCGGCATTCTCGCGCGCCTGGTCGGACCCGTCGGTCGATGCGCTGATTGCCGTCCGCGGCGGATACGGCAGCGTGCAGATGCTGCCGCTCCTCGATGCGGAGGTGATGCGCCGCACACCCAAGCTGTTCATCGGTTACAGCGACAACACCTCCATTCTTTCGTGGCTGACCTGTCGTTGCGGGATCACCGCGCTTCATGGTCCGATGCTCGAAGGGCGCCTGGCCAAGGGCGCCGAAGGTTACGACGAGCCGTCGTTCGTGGCGCTCCTGCAAGACGGGTGTGGCCTCACGTTCAGCCCGGACCAGCTGGGCGTCGTTCGCGGAGGCGAAGCGGCGGGTCCACTATTCGGCGGCACCATGGCGCAACTGACCGCCTCGCTCGGTACGCCGTACGCCTTCGATCCTCCTGCCGGGTGCGTGCTGTTCCTGGAAGATGTCAATGAGCGGCCCTATCGAGTCGATCGGATGCTCACACAGCTTCGCCTGAGCGGCATTCTTTCGCGGGCGCGCGCCCTCATCTTCGGCGAGATGCGCGGCTGCGACGAGGCAACTGGCGAGCCCGGTGCACTGGACGTCATTCGCACGTTCGCCGGTGATATCGAGGGACCGGTCATCACCGGGTTCCCTTCAGGGCACACCACCGGCCCGTCCTGGACGCTTCCGCTCGGCGTCCGCGTCCGTGTTGTGACGGCCCCTCGGGCATCGGTGATCGTCGAGGAATCACCAGTTGAGTGAGAGCAGGCGCATTCATCTGATCGGCATCTGCGGTACTGCGATGGCAACGCTCGCCGCGTTGTTGAAGCGCCGCGGGTACGACGTGCGTGGATCCGATCAGAACGTCTATCCGCCCATGAGCGATTTCCTCGCCTCGGAGGGCATCCCGACCTTCTCCGGGTATTCCGCCGATCATGTCGGCAGTGACATCGACCTCGTCATCGTCGGCAATGCGATCTCGCGCGGGAACCCCGAGCTGGAATCTGTCCTGGAGCGGAAGGTCCGCTACTGCTCGCTGCCCGAAGCCATCCGCGATCACTTTCTGTGGGGTGCGCGATCCATCGTCATCGCCGGAACGCACGGGAAGACGACGACCACGTCGCTGACCGGTTGGCTGTTGACGCATGGACATCTGGATCCAACGGTGCTCGTCGGCGGTATTGCGCTCAACTTTGGTGACGCCGGCTCGAGTTACAAGGTCGGAGGGGGACGCGACTTCGTCATCGAAGGAGACGAATACGACAGTGCATTCTTCGACAAGACAGCAAAGTTCCTGAAGTATCTGCCCGACATCGCGGTCATCAACAACATAGAGTTCGACCATGCCGACATTTACGCCGACCTCGACGCGGTGCTCCAGGCGTTCCGGCGGCTCGTGAATCTCGTTCCGAGGAACGGTTTGCTGCTGCTTGGCGCCGACAGCCCGCACGCGGCAGCCCTCCGCCCAAAGGCCGTCAGCCCGGTCGAGACGTTCGGGACGGCGCACGACGCGGATTGGCTGGCGTCTGACCTCGAGCACGCCGACGGCCTCACGCACTTCAAGGTGCGCCACCGCGGCGATGTCATTGGGCAATTTGTATCGCCCCTTCTCGGCGCGCACAACGTCAGGAACGCCTTGGCCGCCATCGCGGTCGGACACCACGTCGGTGTCTCACCGGGCGATCTTGCCGACGGCCTGCGGCGCTTCAAGGGCATCAAGCGCCGGCTCGAGACCGTCGGGACGGCCTCGGGTGTGACGATCATGGACGATTTCGCCCATCACCCGACGGCGGTGCACGAAACACTGTCAGCGTTGCGCACCGGTTATCCCAATCGTCGAATCTGGGCTGTGTTCGAGCCGCGCTCTGCCTCGTCCTGCCGGCGCATCTTCCAGGATGACTTCGCCCGATCGTTCAACGCCGCGGACGAAGTTGTCGTGGCCGCGGTGTTCCGATCCTCGCTGCCGGAGTCGGAGCGGTTGTCCGCCGAGCAGCTTGTGGATGATCTGCGGGCGCGCAAGCAGCACGCGCGCTACGTGCCCGACGTAGAAGGCATCATTCGCACGATTGTCGACGAGCACCGCCAGGACGACATTGTCGTGCTGATGTCAAATGGCGGCTTTGGAGGCATCCACCTGAAGCTGCTGCAGGCGCTTGCGGCGTGAGCAGTTCCGGGATTCGGGAATCGGGATTCGGGATTCGCGACGCGGGTGATTCGGCGGTGCTGCTCGAGCTGGATGCCGTCATCGATCCGGGCGTGAATGCGCGAGCGATCGGCATTGCGCACGCCGTTGCGGGTCGCCGTTTTGCGGGAGTCCGGGACGTCATCCCGACGTACCGTTCGGTGGCCGTGCACTTCGACCCGCTTG
>Ga0105340_1001301_pt1 | contig 11317 bp, 9 predicted proteins | sample EasRivMeERMLT700_FD_89676 | JGI IMG/M metagenome (GOLD analysis project Ga0105340, IMG submission 89676) | Soil microbial communities from meander-bound floodplain in the East River, Colorado, USA - East River MetaG ERMLT700 | ecosystem: Environmental > Terrestrial > Soil > Floodplain | place... | reverse complement strand
TTTCACACTTAACTCGTGGTCATGCAGTCACATTCAAATCGCCCTACCGCCCAACGGTCAAAAACCCCATGGTATAATTGCGCCATGAAAGAGAAGTATGCAGACGCACTCCGATCTAGCGCCCGTACGGATTTTCCTGTGGCGCTGTGCCGACCCCGTGAGAAAATGAGACAAAACGGGACAAATTTCGATTTCCACAAAATTGAACCGCTGCGCCACAGCCACTTGCGACGACTGCCCGTTCTCTTGTCCCATTTTCAAAGGTTCCAGGCGGTGTGGCCACTTCGGAACCTCTCTGGGGCCTGGGTTTTGGTGCCTGGGGTTTTCATTGGTGTCTATTCGCGTCCATTAGTGCCTGGTTCCCGCTTCCAAAATAGCATGCAATTACACGCCAATACGGTAGAATCAGCCCCAGTGCTTGATCACGTTGATACCCGTAGCCCGGCCCAGGTTGAGAAGGCGGTCTACGAGGTTTACACGCGCCTGTTCCCGGGTGGCGATCAATCCATCGTGCCGCGCGCGTTCGAGTGGGCTCGCCAATGTTTTTCGGGACGCTATGACGACTACCAGGCCATCGATGCCCGTTACCACGATTTTGAGCACACACTCCAGGGAACGCTATGTCTGGCCCGGTTGTTGGCGGGTCGGTATGCCGCGAAAGCCGAGCCCGTCATTCCACGAAAGGGATTCGAGCTTTGTCTGCTCGCGATCCTGTTTCATGACACCGGCTATCTAAAGAAACGGGGGGATAACTCCGGCACCGGCGCGAAGTATACCGCCGTTCACGTCGAACGCAGCGTTGCCTTCGCCCGCCAGTTCCTCGCCGGTCAGGGCTGTCGCGATGAAGACCTGGACGCCATTGGAAACATGATTCGTTGCACAGGCGTCGCCGCCAACGTCAAAGCGCTTCCGTTTCGCAACGAGATCGATCGCATTCTCGGCTACGCGCTCGGCACCTCGGATCTGCTCGGGCAAATGGCCGCGCACGATTACATCGAGAAACTGCCGGTGCTGTTTGCCGAGTTCGCCGAGGCCGCCAGCACCGACAAGGAAAATGGCGCTCGCTTCGCGCAGTACGAAACGGCGGAAGATGTCGTGCGCGGAACGCCTTTCTTCTGGTCGGATTACGCCTGGCCGCGCATCAACGAGGATTTTCGGCGTCTCTACATCTTCCTCAACGATCCGATTCCGGACGGCCCCAACCCGTACTTGCTCGACGTGCAAAAAAACCTCGCGCGGCTGCAGGAACACTTGAAACAAACGTGAGCGCATGTCCCGCGAGTACGTGCTGCAACCTTTCCGCGCCCCGGTCGATCTCCACATCGACTACGCGAAGGAACTGAATCCGCAACAGGTCGCGGCGGTGACGGCGCCGCCCGGCCCGTCGCTCGTGCTCGCGGGCGCGGGCGCGGGCAAAACGCGAACGCTCATTTACCGGGTCGCATTTCTTCTGGAGCAGGGGATTCCTGCGGATCGAATCCTCCTGTTGACCTTCACGAACAAGGCTGCGCGTGAAATGATGCGGCGCGTCGCCGATTTGCTCGGCAACGAACTCGCCGATTTGTGGGGCGGCACATTTCACTCCATCGGGCATCGCATGCTGCGGCGTCATGCCGAGCAGGCCGGCTTTAAAAACAATTTCACGATCCTCGATCGCGAGGACGCGCGCGATTTGCTCAAGGCCTGCATCGGCGAATCGGACACAGAGACCAACAAGGTGCGCTTTCCCAAACCGGACGTTTTACAGGAAGTGTTTTCGCTCGCGGTGAACACGCGTAAGTCCGTCGCGGAGATTGTGGCGCAGCAATACCAGCATTTCGCCGTGCTCGTGCCGGAGATCGTGAAACTCGAAAAGAAGTTTCAGGAACGCAAACGCGCGGCCAACGTCATGGACTTCGACGATCTGCTGGTCTTGTGGCTCGAGTTGATCGAGAAGAACGAGGAGTTGCGTGAGCGTTATCAGCGCAAGTTCCAATTCGTCCTCGTCGATGAATACCAGGACACGAACAAAATCCAGGGCGAACTGATCGACCTGCTCGCGGCGCGACACCAGAACGTGATGGTCGTGGGCGACGACTCGCAGAGCATTTATTCGTGGCGCGGCGCGAACTTCCAGAACATCCTCGAATTTCCAAAGCGCTATCCGAAGGCCAGCGTTTACAAGATCGAAACGAATTACCGAAGCACGCCGGAAATCCTCGCCGTCGCGAACGCGGCCATCAAAGCGAACGTGAAACAGTTTGCGAAGGAACTGACGCCCGCGCGAAAGAGCGGTGCCAAACCCGTGCTCGTCGCGTGCCAGGACAGCCAGCAGCAGGCCGCGTTCGTGGCCCAGCGCATGCTCGAGTTGCGCGACGAGGGCGTCGACCTGAACCAAATGGCTGTGCTCTATCGCTCGCACTTTCACGCGCTGGAGCTTCAACTCGAACTGACCCGCCGCAACATTCCCTTCAGCATCACCAGCGGCATTCGGTTCTTCGAGCAGGCCCATCTCAAGGACGTCGCCGCTTACATGAAACTCGTCGTCAACTCGAATGATGAGATGGCGTTCAAGCGCCTCGTGCAACTGCTTCCCGGCATCGGCGCGAAAGGCGCGGACAAACTCTGGGCCGCGTTTACCGCACAGCTTTCAAAGATGGATGCCACTGCAAAAGAACCGCTCGCGACTGCCCTGCAACGTTGCGCGGCCACCGCGCCAAAAAAAACGACGCGCGCCTGGGCTGATTTCGTGATCACCATTTCGCAACTCGAAGATGCCGACGTGCGCAACGATCCCGACCGGATGATCCGCGTGATCCTCGAAGCCGGTTACGAAGAGTACCTGCAGGAAACCTACACGAACTATCGCTCGCGGATGGAGGACCTCGAACAACTCGCCAACTTCGCCTCGCAATACCAGAGCACTGAGGAATTCCTCACGCAATTGTCGTTGCTCAGCAATGTCGAAGCGGAGGACGACAAACCGGCCACGCGCGATGATGAGCAAGTGCGCTTGTCGACCATCCACCAGGCGAAAGGTCTCGAGTTCGATGTCGTCTTCGTGATCATGCTTTGTGATGGCCTCTTTCCCTCCGCGCGTTCGATCGAAACGGTCGACGGTGAAGAAGAAGAGCGCCGCTTGTTTTACGTCTCAGTCACGCGCGCAAGAAACGAACTCTACCTGAGCTTCCCGATTTTGCGATTCACTCCCGGCGGCGACTCGATGCACCAGCCCTCGCGCTTTCTCCGCGAGATACCGAAAGAGATCATCGAGGAGTGGAACCTGCGTCCGTTCAACCCCTACGCATAATCACTGCTGCTGCCGCGCGCTACGGCGTTTGAAAATCGCCGGCACGAAAATGCCAACGAAAATTCCAAAAGCGGTGAACACGACGTTGAAGATCATGAGGCGTATTATGGGCAAACCGCGGAAGAACTCGCGCGCGGTTGCGTCCCCCGCATTCCCGCCAACGGCATGCGCGCCGAAAACTGCGCCTCCCCACGCGTAATAGCCGAATGCAACGCCACCCACCGCAATGGGGGCGAACGCAAAGCCGCCGAAGGCAAAAAACAGCGCGGCGGCGAAACCGGAGAAACTGATCAGACCCAGGCCAACACCCCCACAGGCCAGCACACCAATCGCCACACCGCCGAAGGCCACCACGCCTGTGGCTACGGCCCCGAAGGCCACAACTCCCCTGGCTATGTCGCCAATGGCAATGATCCCTTTGGCGATGTGCCGCTTGCCCGTTCGCAAATCCATCCCCGAAGCCACGTGGACCAGCGGCAGCCCGAAGAGTGTTGCTTTGGACCGATACTCAAAGCCAAAGGCCGTCCGCAAATTGGGCGGCAACTTGTCGAACGGCCCGCAGATCGTTTCGAGTTCGGTACGAAGATCGCTCACGTGTTGATAGCGCCGCTCCGGCTTGTTCTCCAGCGTGCGCAACACCACTTCATCGAGCCGCACATCGATCTGCGCTTTGGCCGAGGGCGGCGCGAAACGACCGAGCGGCAACTCACCCGTGAGCAACTCGTAGAGCACCACGCCCAGCGAGTAGATGTCGGCGCGGTGGTCCACTTCGAGCGGACGCTCCAATTGCTCCGGCGCCATGTAATGCGGCGTGCCCATCACCATCTGCGGCGCGGTGAGTTGAAAGTCCTGCGGCGTTTTGCGCAGCAATTTCGCCAGGCCGAAGTCGGCAATTTTTACGCGGCCCTTCTTATCGATCAGGATATTCTCGGGCTTGATGTCGCGATGAACGATTCCTTCTTCGTGGGCAAACTGGAGCGCTTCGCAAATTTTCGGCACGATTGCGAGCGCTTCCTTTGGTTGCGTGTTTTTGGCCCGGATCATTTCGCGAAGGTTCGTGCCGTCCACGAATTCCATCATGAAGTAACAGTAGTTCCCGGCCTGGCCGAAGTCGTAGACGCCGACGATGTTCGGGTGACTCAACCGGGCAAGCGAGCGCGCTTCGAGAGTAAAGCGTTGCGCGAACGACGCGTCCTTGCCGATGTCGGCGGACAGAATTTTCAGCGCGACGAGCCGGTCCAGCCCGCGCTGACGCGCCTTGTAAACGACGCCCATGCCGCCCTGGCCAAGCAGTTCAAGGATTTCGAGTTGCGGGAAGTGCGCGGCGAGTTCCGCGGGATCAGGAGCCACAAACGCCTCCGTTCCGCCCGTAGGCGATCCTTTCGTCTCCATGCCCGCCTTGAGCAGGCACTGGGGGCACAGCCCCTGCGGAGCGTCCTGCGCCAACGTTTTTCCACATCCCACACATACACGGATCGTATCCATATAAGCACCTTTCGTTGCCAGTTACAGAAGGAACGGGCAAAAAAGGTTACAAGGAATTGTGGGCGTACCTTCCGCAAGGAGCGGGCCGCCTGCAACCACATTCGGCGCTTATCGTGGGACGAGCGTGGTGCCTGACAACCGGTCGGCTGCACCGCGATTTGGCCAGACCAACGCGAGTATCGCGGTCCCCAGCCATGCGAGCACAATTACCAGAAGGATGCCGATGAGAATGCGACCATAGTTCGCGTAATCGGCGGAACTGCACAACGTCAGCGCGAGAAGAAATGGAGCTCCCAGAAACAGGGGCCACCATGCCACGAGCGCGCGCCAGAAGAGTCGCAGGCGCGACGCTTCATGCCCGGCGCGTGTAACGACTGCCATGCCAAAGGGTCGCAGGATCATTGTTTGTCGGAGTACGAGAGCAACGGCCAGATCAACGACCGCAATCAGCAGAAGAAAAGCCCACGAAAAGCCGAGGCTCAGCCAGACGATCTGGCCAGCCTCGAAGGTCTTCTGGGTTTTCAAGGCTGGCGCCACTTGCGCATCGGCTTTGGCGAGATCGCTTGCCGAGACTTCCGGAAGAACTTTGGCGGCGTCGCGCGCACGGTCTCGCAAATCGCCGTCAAAAAGAGACCGCACTTCCGGCCTGCGCCAAAAATTTTCATTCGTCAGGACAGAGCCATAGTGGCCAGCGAGATGGATATTGAATGGGATCAGCAACATTGCGTCGTTCTGTTCTGCTTGAGCGGCGTGCAGGCTCAAGCGCAACGATGGCAATTCAGGGTAATCTTTGGCCCATTGCCGGTCCCAGCGCTTTTGCTCGAACGTCAACATCGTTGCTCCGAGCAAGGCCACTGCGGCTGCAATCGCCGGCCAAAAGAGAATGCTGGCCAGTCGTCGCTGGCGGGAGATCTGCGCGAGTTTGCCCGCGAGCGAGTTCAAGTTCCCGACGATGACTTGCGTCGCCTGGAAACCTTGCTGGCGCAAGGAATCGAGAAATGATTGAGCATGGCGAGGAAGAGCCGAGGTCTCGCGGTCCAGCGCGACGTTTGCGACCTCCGTGAGGAATTGCTGGACCGCTTTCACGTCATTGGTCGCCACGAGAAGCGGTGGCGCTGACGTAACCCCAGGGCCGGGAAAGTCGAGGAGCACGGCCCGACCTCCCGCTGCGATCCAAACACGTTCAAGCCGGAGCAGGGGTCCAATGGAGCCGTCAGCAGATGCGACGTCCAGTTCCTCGGCGAGATCGAGCAGCCACATTCGCACTGCTTTCCATGCATTGCGCTGGCCGCGCAGGTTCAACAGAGCAGTGCCCTCGATCGCTTCATACGCATCCCACGCGTCGGCCTCCGATCGCGCGCCGTTCAGCCATCGCAACCGACCGGAGCGGCTGATGTCGCGGCGGCGCGCCGACACGGCGGGCGAGCCCGGAGGAACAACGTGAATCCATACTTTTCGGCGCAGACTCTCGTCGAAACCGAGGAGCAGTTTTTCGTTGCCCCAGGCGCCGAGTTCCCCGAGGACCTTGTAAATGCCGAAGCTCCTCGCAGAAGACGTAGCGGCGAGAGGTTCGGTTTGCGGACGAACAGTTTCGCGTTCCATCGCGGCGTGACGTTCGACGACGCGAGTCCCGGTCAGGAGGTCCTGGACCGCAGCATAACCATTGGAACGCCGCATCGTGACGAACAGCGCGAGCCAAGGAAGGATCCACATCCAGTCCATGATCCCAGTCTCCCCGCTCAGCAGTTGAGTTCGATAGTCCGCGGCCGTGACAAACAGAATGAGGGGCAGCAGCGAAAGGGGGTAAATGCCAGTGTAAATCAACGCGCGCCCCAGGGCTCTCGCGAAGCCCGGCGGATTACGGTCCGGCCCGACGACACGCAACCGGCAAACGGCCTTCCCGATGGCAGCGCCCCAAAGTGTTTCCGGGATCGCGTAGTAAAGAACGTAGCCAAGATGAAAAGCCAGCCACACCAGGACAGCGCTCGCAGTCCGGGACTGGATCACATTATTGATCGGGTCAAAGCCCAGAATCGCGAGGTAAATCCAAGTGGGCGCGAAACTGATGAAATCGTCGATGGTGCCTGCGACGAAGCGCCAGCCTACAGTCGCCGGCGTCGCGGCGTTCGCGGCGAACGGGAGCAGCGCTTCGCGCAAAGCCGCGTAGCTTGGAAATCGCGCAGCGCGATCCTTCGCGAGACAGCGCATGATCACGCGCGCGAGTCCTTTGGGAATCTCCGCGCGCAGTTCGCGTGGCGAGGGCGGATTTTTGTCGAGGACTTCGGTGATGAGTTGAACGAGGTCTTTTGCCTGGTGCGGAGGCCGGCCAAGCAGCAGATAGTAGAGGCTTGCGCCGACGGAATAGATATCCGATCGCACGTCGAGTTCCTGGCCGCGAAGTTGTTCGGGAGAGGCGTAGGTCGGCGTGCCGACGACCGCGCCGCTGGCCGTGAGAAGGCTCTCGCCACGCGCGATGGTGGAAATCGACAGGCCGAAGTCGCCGACTTTCACGGCGCCGTCCGGGCCGACGAAACAGTTGGCGGGCTTGATGTCGCGGTGCAGGATGCCTGCATTGCAGGCCGCCTCGAGCCCATCGATCATCTGGAGCGTGGAGTCGACCGCATCAAAAATGCTCAGCGAGCCCTTTCGATGGAGTCTCTCTTTTAACGTGCCGCCCTGGACGAGTTCCATCGCGATCACGGGCCGGCCACCGATTTCCTCCGACCCGAAAATGTAGACGACATGCGGATGGCTGATGGCGGCGGCGAGTCTGCCCTCGCGCAGAAAGCGCTTGCGGTCCTCGTCGGAATTCAGGGCATGCCCCATAACTTTCAACGCGACACGGCGTCCGCTGGGAACGTGCTCGGCTTCGTAAACTTCACCCATGCCGCCGCGGCCGAGCAGCCGGATAATTCGGTAATCGCCGAAAGTCTGACCTGGTTGCGGAATGGCGTTGGGCTCGCCGGAGATCGCCCCTCCGCTAGTGGCCGTGTTTTGCATGGCGGTCTTCAGCAGGCACGCGGGGCAAAGCCCTTGTGGCGCATCGCTCGTCAAAGGCGTGCGGCATTCGAGGCAGATTCGCAGCGTTTCCATGTGGGTCCTTTCTTCTTACTCTTTCACCGTTACCGGTTACAGAAGAATTCCCTGCGAAAGGTTACAGGAAAAATCAGGGCTCACGGAATTCGCGCCTCCAGGCTTACTCCTCCAAGGTTGCCACTAACGTGTTTCTTCTTCTACCCGATCTGCAGTCATTTGGTAGATGCCCGTGAGGTAATCCTGCACGTAGATTTCGCCGACTGCGAGCGTGCCCCAAACTTTGTGGGTCATCATCGAGCCGGGCTCGAACCCCTTGTCGGTCACCTTCACGCGCATGTAGTGGTTCATTTTTGCCTTGTCGCCGAAGCAGCACGCTGCCTGGTCGCGAAACAAAAGAAACTCTGTCACCAGGCCTTTTCTGATTCGCAGGGGCATGATGTAGCCTTCGATAAGAACCTTGCGGCCATCGTATGCCTTGACGTGTGGTGGTATCACGTTGTCGGACTTCGTGAGAGGGCGGCCACCATGGACTTCGTCGAGGACTTCGTACGTGTCGTATTTGAATCCGGAGAGAACGTCGAACGGCAGACGCAGATAACCGTTTTCAATTTGTGGCGCGTGCGAGACGACGCTTGAGTTTGTAACGCGGGCGGTGGAGGCAACTTGCGGACCGTTTGAAGCGTTGATGGCGGTGCCGCGTATCTCGGTTTGCGGCGATGGATTGCTCGACCGTTCGCAGGAAGCGGTCAGCACGCCAACGACGGCAAGGGAGACCAGTAATCTGAAATCGCGCACTGCGCCCAATTATATCACGGCGCAGCGCGCGACGACGAGATTTGCTTCTCGAGATTAACAATGCCGAATGGCAATGCGGGCGACGAGCACCTCGGCTGCGCGGCGGGAAGAGCCATCGAGCAGTTTCGCGAGGGCGCGTGCGACATCCTGCTGCGCTTCTTCGGTCATGGGCCCGCCGGTGACGTAACCAGCCATGGCCGTCATCACCGCTTCTGAAACGGGCAGCCACATGCCATCGTTGATTTGAAGTTCGATGCTCCTGATGCCTTTCTCGCGCTGGACGCGATAAGAGATCACATCGGCTTTCGCGCCTTTGCCGGCCACGGACGTGATCTGGCCGGTGAGCGTGTGGCCTTTCTTTGCTTTTTCCTTCTGCATTTCGGGCGGTTGCACGGTGAACTGGTGTTTGCCGATATCGACCAAACCACCACCGGCAACAGCTTCCATTGCGGCGTCGATTTGCTTGTCGTAATCGCTTGCGCCGGCGACGAGCGCACCGGTGATGAGCGGGATCAGGAACAGCAGTTTTTTCATAATAGATTTGGGCTAACGGCCATGCGAATTCATTTCGCAGAACCACTCTATCCCTTTTGCGGCAGCTCGTGTGTAAACGGTGTGTAAAGATAAGTGCGTGAACGAGAGCGGAAAGGATTGAAATCGATGCGATGAGGCTTTCATCTTTGCAGCGGTGAAGAAGCAGGAGTTAATGCAGATCATCATCGCGCAGTTGCTCGGTGAACTCAACACTTACGCGAAAGCTGCGCGCGCAGCCCATGCCGAGGCGACGCACGAACAAAGCAAAGCGGAAAGCAAATATGACACGCGCGGGTTGGAAGCGTCGTATCTGGCGCGCGGGCAGTCCCGGCAGGCGGCGGAGTTGGAGCAGGCGATTGTGAAGCTTCGAAAATTGCAACTGCGCGACTTCAGCGACGAGCCTGCCGATATCGGCGCTGTAATCGAACTGCACACGAACAAGGAGAAGAGTTTTTATTTTTTGTTGCCCAGCGCGGGAGGTACGGAAGCGAACTGGCGTGGCGACGAGATTCTCGTCATTACGCCCGAATCCCCGCTCGGAACGCAACTCATGGACAAAAAGAAGGGAGACCGTTTTCAATTGGAGATCGCCGGCACAAAGAGCGAATACCGAGTCGCCAGCATTCAATAGGGGAATTATCCAATTTCGATTCTCCGCGCTCGAAGCCCGCACCGTGCGCTTAGGGATCGGTTTTTGAGAATATAACGGCTTCGTCACTAAAGCTCTGAGGGCGCTTGCCGCGATTCGTGGGCTGTCCTTCGATTTTGACCTTGTTCTTCTCCAGGGGCTGTAGAATCCCGTGAAAACTCACGTTCTTGAAACCGGCGTGTTCAAAGTCGTGAATGTCGATTTCCCAAAGCGGCGACTTCGGTCTCACCGTATACTTGGCTCGCAGTCCGGACGGGGCCTGGCGCTTGAAGTTAGGTTCGTCAACAAGCCAAAGAACAGAACCATCTTTATGGAAGCGATACGTGACTTGTGTGCCGTCCTTCGCCTTTCCACTCCAGGTGCCAACCAATTCCGCACTTTGAAACTCGGCGGCCAGCATGCGAACAGAGAATATCAAAGTGAAAACGAAGAAAGGGAAGTGCCGCATAATTATGATGAGTTGCTGCGATGTTCGATGCCTACCAGTTACACGCGGCGGAGCGCGTGCGCAAGCACACGGTCCTGGGTGATCTTGCGAGGCAGTAGGCGAGATGATTTACTGCGCGGCGAACTGGTTGAAGATTCCATGCAAGCAATCCGGGGTTACCATCTAATCAAGCCTGAAGATCTGTTCTGGCGGCCATCGAACCTGATGCAAATTCCGAACGCGGATTATCTGGAGCGCACGGGGACCGAAAATCTCAGCGCGCGCCTCTGGCGGTTGCCGCCGAAAAGCGCGAACACGCTGCACAAACACATCCGCGCGGAGGAGTTTTATTTCGTGCTGGAAGGCACAGGCCGAATGCGCGTGGGGGAGGAGACGCTGACTGTTCCGAAGTATGGGGGCGTGCTGGTCGGGCCGGACCAGTTGCGCCAGGTGTTCAACGATACGGACGCAGAGGTGCTCTGGCTGATCGTGGGAGCCCCGGAGGAAACGGAACTGCTGCCTGGGGCAAAGACGAAACCCGATATGTCACTCATTTATCCGGTTGACCCCAAACAATTGCCGCCGGAACTGGCTGGCGTGGCTTGGCCGCCGAAGAGGTGAGGGTGAGTCAGCCGCCCAAGGGAGCGCTAGCTCAATTTTCTTTAAGAAAATTGTCCTCAAGCGCACGGGCCGTTCGTTGTTTGGTTAAGCGGGCGCATTTTCTCGCGAAATATCGGTAAAAAAATCAATCTGAAGAAATCTATGATCATAAAAATACTGATTGGGGTCGCAGCCGTAATTGCCGTCGTCCTCGTCGTGGCGGCCACGCGGCCGGCGGACTTCCGTGTTGAGCGCAGTGCCAGCCTGTCGGCTTCGCCCGAGGCGTTGTTCGAGCATGTGAACGATCACCGGAAGTTCTCGGTGTGGAACCCGTTTTTGAAACTGGATCCGAACGTGAAGAATACCTATAGCGGCCCGGCTTCGGGCGTCGGCTCCGTGTGCGCCTGGGACGGCAACAAGGACGTCGGCGCGGGGAGCTGCACGATCGTGGAGAGCAAGCCTGCCGAACTGGTGCGTTGCCGAATGGACTGGTTGCGGCCAA
>Ga0105340_1001296_pt1 | contig 11327 bp, 9 predicted proteins | sample EasRivMeERMLT700_FD_89676 | JGI IMG/M metagenome (GOLD analysis project Ga0105340, IMG submission 89676) | Soil microbial communities from meander-bound floodplain in the East River, Colorado, USA - East River MetaG ERMLT700 | ecosystem: Environmental > Terrestrial > Soil > Floodplain | place... | reverse complement strand
CGCCTTTGCCATAACGCTCGACGAGCCGCTGTGATTCCCGCTGGTAATCGAGGGCCTCGAGCAGTTTGCTGGATGTGAGCATCCCGAACGCCTGCTCGTTGAACGCGTCCAGTCCGCTCATCATTCCGCTCGCATCGACGTCGCGGCGAAAGCTATCGAAGCTTGCGAGCAGCGCCTTACGATCCGCGAGACGCTCGACGGTAATGCCATTCAACGTGAGGTCGCTTTTCCCTTCACCCGCCGGGCGGAAGGAGCGATAGCCGATTCCCAGGAAACCGGGGCCGGACGCATTGTACGGTTTGTGTTGCATGACCGGCTCCAATCCCACGAACGGCGGGACACCGGCGTTTGTGGAGCCCTGCAATTTCGAAACAACCGAACCGATGGACGGCCAACCGCCCGGCGGTTCGCCGCGTTTCAAGCGTCCGGTCATGCACTGATAATCGTAGTGATTGTCCTCCGCGCCGACCATGGATCGAACGACGGAAAGCCTGTCCATCATCCCGGCCAGGCGCGGCAGATGTTCGCAAATTTGAATGCCGGGAACTTTGGTCGAAATCGGTTTGAACTCCCCGCGAATCTCCTGCGGCGCGTCCACCTTGATGTCGAACATGTCCTGGTGGGGAGGCCCGCCAGGCAGATAGATCATAATGATCGCTTTATGCGATTTGCGGATGCCGGCCTTCGCTTCGGCCTGGAGAATTTGTGGTAGAGCTAAACCGCCAAGACCGAGCGCGCCAATCTTGATGAAGTTGCGGCGAGAAACGCCGTCGCAGAACCGCGATCTCTTGCCGTAGATTGTGAGCATGTCAGCCGACCAACTCCCTCATTGGCTGGTAACCATCGACCAGGAATTGCGGGCGGCCCGTGAGATCGTTCACAGTGACCTTGCTCACGTCGATGCCGAGATTGTGATAAAGCGTCGCGAATACTTCCCCGAATTGCACCGGGCGCTCCACCGCCTCGCCACCGAGCCGGTCCGTCGCGCCAATCACCTGGCCGACCTTCATTCCTCCACCTGCGAGCATCGCGCAAGACACGCGCGGCCAGTGGTCCCGTCCGCCGTCTTTATTGATCGTCGGCGTGCGGCCGAATTCGCCCCACACGACCACGGACACATCCTTCTCCAGCCCGCGAGCGTATAAATCATTAAGCAACGCACTCACCCCCTGGTCGAGCAGGGGCAGGTCCTGGCGCAGCGCGCCGAAGTTGTCGCCGTGATGGTCCCACCGGCTGAACGCGAGCGTCACGCAGCGCGCCCCGGCCTCGACGAGGCGCCGCGCGATGAGCATGTGCTCCATCAACTTCGGTCCGCCGTCATCGCGATTCTTCGGGTCGCCCTTGCCGTAGGTTGCGCGCACCTTCGGGTCCTCTTTCTCGATGTCGAGCGCTTCGAGCAACTTGCTTGAGGTGAGCAGCCCGAACGCCTGTTCATTAAACGAGTCGAGCCCTTCCATCATCCCGCTCGCGTCAACATCGCGCCGGAACTGATCGAACTTCGCGAGAAGATTCTTGCGATCAGCGAGTCGGTCGAGAGTCACGCCATTTAGCACCATGTCCGCTTTCCCCGCGCCGTCCGGTTTGAATGGCGCATGCGCGACACCCATGAACCCCGGCATGCCGGCATCCGACCACGGCACGTGGCCCATCTTCGGCGAGAGGCCGACGAACGGAGGGACGTACTTATTGACCGGCCCCTGAATCTTCGAAATGACTGACCCGAGACACGGCCAACCCCCCGGCGGTTGGTTGCGCGCGACGCGCCCGGTCAAACACTGGAATGCGTTGTGATCGTCCAGCGCGCCGACCATGGAGCGAATGATCGTCGTCTTGTCGGTCAACTGCGCGATCTTCGGCAAGTGCTCGCAAATCTGGATGCCCGGGACTTTTGTGGAGATGGGCTTGAACTCACCCCGGATTTCCTTCGGAGCATCCATCTTCAAATCAAAGATGTCCTGGTGCGACGGCCCGCCCGGCAGGAAAATCATGATCACTGCCTTGTGCGAACGGCGGATGCCCATTTGCGACTCGGCCTGGAGCAGTTGCGGCAGTGCGAGCCCCCCGAGGCCGAGCGCGCCGATCTTCAGGAAATTCCGGCGCGACACTCCATCGCAGAAGCGCGATTGGCTGTGGTCGTAGATCGTCAGCATAATTTAGTGGTCACCGATAGACTCCCATAGAAGCCGGGTCCATCGACGCCAGTTTAATCATTTCTCATGCCAATTTCAAGCGGTGTCTTCGTCCCAAGCTACGCCGACCGCCACCTGTCGCCCAAGGTTACTTGGACGTATACACAGGCGGCTGGATTCAATCCCGTTTGGGGGCAAATTTCGTCAGGATTTCGAGAGTTCCTGGACCGAACCGGAACGTTCCAGGTAAGCGATGTCAGTGGCATCCGCAGCCGCCGTGATCGCTGCAGCAGCCGGACATGTCTTCTTCCGTTGGCGTGCGGCCCAACTCGAACGTCTTGGCCACATACTGCCCGATCGTCTTTTGCACGTCTTGCATCGCTTGCTGCGCGTCCAGGAAACCGCGAGCCACCGGATTGTTGACGAGCACATCGCGATGTTTGTTGAATTCCGCGATTTCGTTGTCCTCCAGAGGCGCGCCCATTTGCTGTTTTTGCTGCAAGATGTCGCCACGTTCGACCACTGCCTGATACTGTGATTTCGCCTGCTCATCGTTCATGAACTGCGCAATTTGCCGTTGCAGCGCCTGGAACTCCGGTTGCGCGACGATCGTGTCGCAAAGCTCCCGGGTTTTTTGCATGATTACCGTTTCTTCAGTGGTCGTGGTCATAGTGAATCTCTCGACGTTGCGGCGCGACATGCACAGCGAAGTCGTTGTCAATACACCACATCCGGCATGGAAGATCAACCCGCAACCGCCGGACCTGCGCTTCCGTCCAAAACTCACTTGCTTTGTAGGGTATGCACCTTAGCTTTTTCTCATGTCTGAGATGCTGACGGCGCCCGCCGACCGACAACCTCAAAGCAGCAGCGACGAAGCACGCGCTTTTGCGTGGTCTGATCGCTTTGTGCGCCGGCACATTGGCCCCGATGCCGCGCAGACACGTCAAATGCTCGAGCTTTGCGGGTTTGAGTCGCTGGATGCGGTGGCCGATGCCACCGTGCCCGGTCAAATTCGCCTGCGCAAACCCCTCAATCTCCCTGCGTCGCGCAGTGAATACGGGTTGCTCGGCGAGTTAAAGCAGATCGCCTCAAAGAACCAGGTCTTCCGGTCGTTTATCGGCGCCGGTTATCACGATTGCATCACGCCGCCGGTGATTCAGCGCAACATTCTCGAAAACCCCGGTTGGTATACGCAATACACTCCTTACCAGGCTGAAATCTCCCAGGGGCGACTCGAAGCCCTCCTGAATTTCCAGACGATGATCGTCGACCTCACGGGCATGGAAATCGCCAACGCCTCACTGCTCGATGAAGGCACTGCCGCCGCGGAAGCCATGGCCATGTGCTGGCACGCAAAAGGCGGCAAGCGCGCCATGTTTGTATCGGATGCGTGCCATCCCCAGACAATTCACGTCGTCCAAACGCGCGCAAAGGCGCTCGGCATCAAAGTGATTGTTGGTCCCCACACGGGTTTTGATTATCGAGAGCCGGTTTTCGCGGTGCTCGTGCAATATCCCGCGACCGACGGCACCGTCTACGACTATCGCGGCTTCCTCGCGCGCGCTCACGAACACGACGCGCTGTCCATTGTTGCCGCCGACCTGCTGGCCCTCACGTTGCTCACTCCTCCGGGGGAACTCGGGGCGGACGTCGTCGTCGGCAACACGCAGCGATTCGGAGTGCCAATGGGTTACGGCGGCCCGCACGCTGCCTACTTCGCGACGAAGGACATTTATAAACGCCAGATGCCGGGCCGGATCGTCGGCGTCTCCAAAGATGCACAGGGCCGGCCAGCTTTGCGCCTCACTCTGCAGACGCGCGAGCAACACATCCGCCGCGAAAAAGCCACCAGCAATATCTGCACTGCCCAGGTGCTCCTGGCGGTGATGGCCTCCATGTATGCGGTCTATCACGGACCCGAAGGTTTGCGGAAAATCGCCGAGCGCATTCGCTTGCTGACCGCAACGCTTGCCCGCGGACTGGAACGAATCGGCTACGACGTTCAGCAGGAACTCTTTTTTGACACGCTTCGCATCGACCTTGGTTCACGCCACAGCAAAGACATCATCCGCACGGCCGAATCGTTGCACGTCAATCTCCGCGTGTTCGACGCGCAAACCGTCGGCGTCACGCTCGACGAAACGACGTCGCTCGATGACTTCAACCTCCTCCTGCGCATTTTTAACGGCGGCAAGCCCCCGGATTTTTCCGCGGCGGAGTTGGCCGTCGATAATCTTCCTTATGACGCGCCGTTCGGCCGCAAAACCCCGTTGCTCACCCATCCGGTGTTCAATCGCTATCACTCCGAGACCGAGATGCTCCGCTACATCCGCCGGCTCGAGACCAAGGATCTTTCGCTGACGACGTCGATGATCCCGCTCGGTTCGTGCACGATGAAGTTGAACGCGACCGCCGAGATGTTTCCCGTGACGTGGCCCGAGTTCGGGCGATTGCACCCGTTCGTGCCGCCCACACAAACACAGGGCTACCAAACGATGTTCAAGCAACTCGAGCAATGGCTGGCGGAGATTACGGGTTTCGCGGCCACGTCGCTTCAGCCCAACGCCGGTTCCCAGGGCGAATACGCAGGCTTGCTCGTCATCGACAAATACCACCAGAGCAGGGGGGACGCGCAACGCAAAGTCTGTCTCATCCCGACGTCCGCGCACGGCACGAACCCGGCCAGCGCCGTCATGGCCGGAATGCGCGTCGTCGCCGTCGCGTGTGATGAACACGGCGACATCAGCCTCGCCGATCTTGAAGCCAAAGCCAGAGAGCATCGCGGCGATCTTTCATGCCTGATGGTTACTTACCCTTCGACGCACGGGGTCTTCGAGGAAACGATCAAAGACATTTGCCGTATCGTCCACGAGAACGGCGGGCAGGTTTACATGGACGGCGCGAACATGAATGCCCAGGTCGGCCTTTGCCGGCCGGGGGACATGGGCGCGGATGTGTGCCACCTGAACCTGCACAAGACATTTTGTATCCCGCACGGCGGCGGTGGTCCCGGCATGGGGCCTATCTGTGTCGCACAACATCTCGCGCCGTTTCTGCCTACGCATCCGCTGATCACCACCGGCGGCAAGCAGGGCATCGGCCCGATCTCGGCCGCGCCGTGGGGAAGCGCGAGCATCCTGGCGATTCCCTGGATCTACATCCGGCTAATGGGCCCGGATGGCCTAACCGAAGCCACCAAGTACGCAATCCTGAACGCGAATTACATCGCGAAGCGGCTCGAAAAATATTTCCCGGTGCTCTTCAAAGGCCACGGCGATCTCGTCGCGCACGAATGCATTCTGGATCTGCGCCAGTTCAAAAGCGTCACTGTCGAGGACGTCGCCAAACGCTTAATGGACTACGGTTTCCACGCGCCGACGATTTCGTGGCCCGTCGCCGGCACGATGATGGTCGAGCCGACGGAGAGCGAATCCAAAGCCGAACTCGATCGGTTCTGCGACGCGATGATCGCCATTCACGGCGAAATCACTGCGATCGAGAACGGTCAGACCGACAAACAAAACAATCTGCTGAAGAATGCGCCGCACACGGCCGAGGTCGTCACGGCGGATGAATGGACCCGCCCCTACTCACGCCAGCAGGCGGCTTACCCGGCAAAGTGGTTGCACGATCACAAGTTCTGGCCGCCCGTCGGCCGCATCGACAACGTCTACGGCGACCGGAACCCGGTCTGCGCCTGCCCGCCCGTGGAGGCGTACATGTAGCGTTGCGAAGGCCCTCTACTCCCCCGCGCGCCTGGACAACTGCGGTTCATCCGGCCTCGAGTTGAGTTCCTGCGGGACCACCACCGGACCTCGCCCGTTCGCGACCCTGGCAATTTGTTTGCGAGCACGATCCATAATGCAGATCTGGTCGTCACCCAACTGAAAGACTATCTGATTCTCAGAAATCTGGGTCGCGTTGCGGATCGGCCATGATCCGAACGGAGTCTCGAATGCGTAGTGCTCCCACTTTCCGGTTGCAATCTGTTCGGCTGCGATTCCCTCGGCTGCCCAGAAGCCGACCGTGTATCTCCACTCGTTGGTTTGGACATTGGGCAAGCGAGCCAAGTAGCCGAAATTGAACCACGTCTTTCGTTGGTCGTTGTCCTGGTTTCCTTTCACAACGCCAAGGCGTGAATAACCCGGGAGCAACTTGACAAGGGGGATATCGGCGTCAGGTATGGCGTTGGTATCAAATCGCACGTTTAAATCCCATGCTCCTTCCGGATTGGGTTGCAGCACCAGGCGATCCTGAACGTTTGTGGACCCGAGGTCGCGTAGTTTTCGCTCGCTGCCGCCAGGAAGATCAATCGTGTGGACGTGACCTGCCGCTGCGTCGATAAACGCGATGCGAATTGGCTGGTCCGGCGTGATTGCAGAAGGCAGCACTGGATTCAGTCGGGTAATCAAAGAGACATGACTCACGTCAAGGTACCAGAGAGCCAGCACGCCGTAGCTGCAGACATGAATAGCAAGATTCCCGAGGAGGCTCTTGCCAATCCATCCGGGCATCTTGCGGAGGCACAACGCGACAAAAGGCCACTCAACGAGCAATGTAGCTGTGAAGGCGATGGCGGCCATCTTCCACAGGAAGACGTTTGCGGTGTACAGGTGAAGATTGCCACTGCCCTTGGCCCAATTCGCCAAAGGTAAACCCGCGAGCCATGCCGACGCGTAGTTCGCTCCAATCATGACAAGAATGCAAAACGCTTTAGGTCGCTTGAAAACAATCGCCAGTAACACTCCCTCTGCGGCGCCCAGCACAGCATTCCCAAGCACCAGATGCAGCATTCCAGCCCACATCAAGGGTGTACCGGCGTTGGCAAATACCGACATTGGGACAAGGAGTAATAATGAGATTATTACTCGCTTTGTGGCCATGACCGACAGTAGTCCATAAGTCCTCTCGCTGCCACTGTGCTCAAATCATCGACTCAATTCATCGTTTCCATGAACAAAGTTGACTTTTGCGCGTCGAACTGGTTAAGTGGTTGGGAAGCAGGTAACTACAAATAACTATGAAACATCTTATTCTTGGTTTGACGCTCGCGGCGTTTGTCACGGTGCCGGCGTTTGCTGGTGAAGGCAAGGACTGCAAGGACGCCAAAGCGTGCACGGACACGAAGGTCGCGAAGGCCGCGTCGTGCGAAACAGCTTGCTGCGCGAAGGAAGCGAAGCTGGCGAAGTTGAAGAAGGGTTTCAATCCTTCGGCCGAAAAGGGCGCCATGTTGCTCGTGAAGCGTTAAATCGCCTTCTACACAATTGAACCCCGCGCGCTGACCGCCGCGGGGTTTTTTATCGCCCATATGGCCCGCTTTCGTATGTTAAGGCGGACATGAAGAAGACGTTCGATTCCATCGAGGCGGTCATCGCCGACTTGCGCAAGGGCAAGATGGTGATCGTGGTGGACGACGCCGATCGCGAGAACGAGGGCGACCTGATCATGGCCGCCGAAAGAGTCACTCCTGCCGCCATTAATTTCATGGCAAAGTTCGGGCGCGGCCTGATTTGCGTGCCGACAACCTCCGAGCGGCTAAAGCAACTCGGCGTCGAGGAAATGGTGACGCAGAATCGCGAGAGTTTTAAGACCGCGTTCCAGGTGAGTGTCGACGCCGCGAAGGGAATCACTACTGGCATCAGTGCTGCCGACCGCGCCCACACGATCAAGGTGATGGCCAACCCAACCGCCGTGCCCGAGGATCTCGTGCAGCCCGGTCATGTTTTCCCTTTGCGCGCCCGCGCCGGCGGCGTGCTACAACGCGCCGGTCACACGGAGGCGGCGGTGGATCTTGTGCGGCTCGCGGGCTGCCGTCCGATTGGCGTGATTTGCGAAATCCTCAGCGACGACGGTTCGATGGCGCGCCTGCCGCAGTTGATGAAGTTTTCGAAGAAGCACAAACTCAAAATCTGCACCATCGAGGAACTTATCAAATACCGTCGCCGGCGCGAAAAGCTCGTGCAGCAGATTGAGGTGGTCAGCATGCCTACGGATTACGGCGACTTCGATCTGCACCTCTACAAATCGACGACCGACGGCCAGCATCACCTCGCGCTGGTCAAAGGCGAGGTCGCGGGCAAAGCCAATGTGCTCGTGCGCGTTCACAGCGAATGCCTCACGGGCGATGTGTTCGGCTCGCGGCGCTGCGATTGCGGGCCGCAGCTCCAGCAGGCCATGCGGCAGGTTGCCGAGGAGGGCAGGGGAGTGATTCTATATATGCGGCAGGAAGGGCGCGGCATCGGCCTCGTGCCGAAAATCCTCGCTTACAAACTCCAGGAAACCGGTCTCGACACCGTTGAGGCAAATCTCAAGCTCGGCTACAAGATGGACCTCCGCGAATACGGCATCGGCGCGCAAATCCTCGCCGATCTCGGCTTGAAAACGATTCGGTTGCTGACGAACAACCCCAAGAAAGTCGTAGGGCTTGAGGGCTACGGATTGGAGATCGTGGAGCAGGTCCCGATTCGCGTGAAGCCGAACCCGCACAACGAGAAATATCTCAAGACGAAGCGGGAGAAGCTGGGACACCTGGTGTGAATGACGAATGTCGAATGAGCCGCGCCGACCGCAGTTGTGATCCGCGTCACGCAATGCCAGCGGACGCCGACGGCGCGGCGTCCCTACCCCCTGGCGGAGTTTTGCCTGGGCCTGTGCTCGTTGGGCGCGAGCTGGTAGGGTCGGCGCGCTGCGCCGACCGAAGTCGAACGAATCGATTTCGAATTCCGAATTGGCCGTTTCGAGCTTCGTCATTCGGGCTTCTTTCGTCATTAGTCATTCGGACTTCGTCATTAACTAATGCTCACCAAAGTTAAGAAATCCAAACCGAGCCGCGCTTCCAACGCTCGCTTCGCGATCGTCGCTTCCAAATACAACGCGGAGTATGTCGATGCGATGTTGCGCGCTGCCGAAGCCACTCTAAAAAACGCGGGTGCAGCCCAGGTGCGTGTCGTGCGTGTGCCCGGCGCATACGAAGTTCCCGTGGTTGCCGCTCGCCTCGCCCGCAGCAGGTTCCCCCGTTATGCGGCCGTCATCTGCCTTGGGGTCATCCTCCGCGGTGAGACCACGCATGCCCAACACATCGGCGAAGCCGTGAGCCAGGCCCTTGCGCTGATCCAGGTCGAGACCGAAGTCCCTGTCATCCACGAAGTTTTGCTGCTCGAGAATCGCCAGCAAGCCGAAGTCCGTTGCCTCGATAAGGATCACAACCGCGGCACGGAGGCCGCCCAAACCGCCCTGGAAATGGCTGCCGTTATGGCTTCGCTCAACGGCAAGCGAAGAGCCTGAATGCCCTGATTTCATTGCGCGTCCAAAGAGATATTGGTCATGTCCTAGCAGTTTGTTGCTGGAAAACCCGAGACGAAAATTTGACGTAGGCTCTCACGCGGATATTCTCCCGACATCCAAACGCGGCCACTGGTTTTCTTCACGAATGATTTCGGGGATCAGCCCGTCTTGCAGTTCCTTCGTGAGCTTCCAGCCAAAGACCGGGCGAAAATCGGCTGGGTCTTAAACTGGGTTGAGAAAACGCCGATGGTACATGATAAGTTTCTAAAGAAGCTGAAAGGAACTGAGAACCTGTGGGAAGTGCGGGTTGACTGGGCTGGCAACACTTATCGGATACTAGGCTTCTTTCATAAAGAGAAATTGGTATTGGTGCATGCGTTTGCAAAGAAGACTCAAAGCGTCCCGATTCGAGAAATCGAGGTGGCTAACCAAAGGAAAAAACGGTATTATAGCAAAGTCGGCTTTCTATCATGAGCGACGTTGATAAATTTCTGCGTGACGAACGGGCTCGCGATCCAGAGTTCAAAAAGGTCTGGGATGATCCTGAGGAACGCGAAGCAACGAGCCTTGGCATGTCGCTCTGTTTGGCCCGAGAACTTCGCGGCCTGACAGTTAAGCAACTGGCACGCAAGGTTAAGGGCACGCCTGAACAAATCCTAGACATGGAATTGGACGTGCGGTCCGTGCCGCGAGAGATGCTGGTGAAAGTGTTGAATCTCGTTCTTAACAAAGCTGTGCTGCCTCAAGTAAAGGAAAACAACGTCACGCTCGCCCGTAGAGTGGCCCCTGATCTTTCTGATCGTCTCAGAGGGGCTAAGACGCCTACGGAGCAATCGAAGGAGCGAGCAGGTCACTGATCGTCCAGACGCGGTCGGTAAGTCCTGCGGCCATGGCTGGGGTTTGTTTATGTGCGCTGTGAACGCGGCAGAAGTTGAAATGCGCCACGAACAGCGCGACGGCGTGTTTGAGATTTTCCAAAGTCTTTGAGTAACCGAGGGTCAGCCGCGTAAAGCGACGGGTGAACAGGCGCACGCTCAGGTTGGTGCGCTCAACGTGGCTGGTGGAGATCTGGTTCCAGTTCGGGTTGCCGATGTGGATTTTGGTTTTGATGCCGACGCACTGGGGCGGTGAATAGCGCCGGGCCGTGACGTTGGATGACCCGTTCGGCGACGGGGCGAATTCCTTCTGTTGCTGGGCAAAGTCAATTTCGCTGTAGAAGGTTTCAAGAACGGCCCGCACGTAGCCTTGCCACTGGTCGCTGGTCAGTTGAATGCGCCCGTCCACGCGCTTCTTAATGTCCTGCACGAAGCGTAGCGTGGTCGGGTAATCGCGTTTGCCGACGGTGTGGCTCAGGATGAGTTTTGAGGCGCGGTCGATGCCGAGGAAAGTGTACTGGTCGCCAAGGTGCGCGGCTTTCAGCGTGTTATGGATCTGTTTGCAGCCGACGAAGCACCAGAGTTCATCGACCTGCACGGATTCGACGGCGACGTTGAGAATCTTTTCGTCGAGTAACCGGGCGCATTTATGGCCCGCGACTTCGAGGATGGCCGTGACGGTGTCACGGTGCAACCTGGTGAGGCGTTCAGTGGCGCGAATGCCCATGCCTTCAACGAGTAGATGGACGGCCTGGCATCCAAGAGCTATGGGGATGCGCAGCTCGTCGAACGGGCGTGGTGGCGTGTCGGAAAAGGTTTTGCCGCATTGCGTGCAGCGGTAACGCTGGATGCGTTGGTTTTTTCCGTACCACCCAAACTTTTTCATGTTGGTACTACAATTTGGGCAAAGCATGGCACAAGGCAAGCGGCTAGGTTCCCGAGTGATCGGAAACGGGGTTGACTTTGAGGAATGGCTGGCGGCTAATCGCTAGGTATGCCCGCCAGTGTGGAGAACAGGATTTCTATCGAAGGAGTG
>Ga0105340_1001292_pt1 | contig 11354 bp, 6 predicted proteins | sample EasRivMeERMLT700_FD_89676 | JGI IMG/M metagenome (GOLD analysis project Ga0105340, IMG submission 89676) | Soil microbial communities from meander-bound floodplain in the East River, Colorado, USA - East River MetaG ERMLT700 | ecosystem: Environmental > Terrestrial > Soil > Floodplain | place... | reverse complement strand
GAACGATCGGGCTCAATGGCAAGAAGGTGTTGTTCATTTTCTTTCGCGGCGGCAACGACGGCATCAACAACGTGATCCCGATCGAGGACCCGGGTTACCTCGCCGCGCGCCCGACTCTCGGCATCCAGAAAGATCCTGATCCACTGGTGATGCCGCGCTACTCCGCGGCTTCGGGTCAGTGCGACATCGTCGGGCCGACGTATCAGTATGCGGTTCCGTTGGGCAACGGTTTTGCGGCGTTGCACCCGGCGCTGCACGAAATCGCCCCGATTTACAATGACGGCGACGTGGCGCTCATTCATCGCGTGGCGTATCCGCGGCAATCGCGTTCCCATTTCGATTCGGAAAAGTACTGGGAGAATGGGGCGCCCTCGACCAACGGGCTGAAGGAAGGCATCTTTTATCGCGCGATGGCGGAATCGGGCCTCAACGGCCAGCGCGCGTTGATGGCCGTCTCGGTGCAATCGAACATGCCGCTGATCATCCGGGGCGAGTATCCGATGACGAACCTGGGCGACCCGCTGCGCTACAGTCTGCTGGGAGTGAATTACGCCAGCAGCAGCAACAACGATCGTCTCAAGCAAGTCACAGCGAACGAGCAGGCCATGCTGCGGCTCTACGCGGAAAAGGACAATCGCACGCTGGTCTACGGGCTGGGAAAACAGTTTCATGAGACGCTCGATATCTTTCAGGCGATTAATTTCAGCAATAACGAGTTCTACGATCCCAACAGCCCGACGACACGCCTGTTCAACGTCAGTGACGGTTACTACAAGAACCTGAAGGCGGCGGCGCAGATTCTAGCGAACACGGACGCGATTGTCGCCGGCACGCAGTTGGGCGGGTTTGACACTCATACTTCGCAGGGCGGCGTTACGGGTGGTCACGCGAATTTGTTGCGACGCATCGGGCACACGATCTACGCGCTGAAACATTTCTTCAGCAATCCCGCCTACAATAACCAGGGCCGGAACCTGTGGGATGATATGGTGGTGGTGACGCTGTCGGAGTTTGGTCGCACGTCGATCGAGAACGAATCGGCGGGCACCGATCACGCCGAGGCGAACGTGATGTATGTGGCGGGCGGCGCGGTCAATGGCGGTGTATATGCGTGCGACCCCAGCGTGAACGGGACGATGGGCGTGCCCAACTGGACGCCTGCCGACCCGGGATGGACACCAGCGATGCCCGCGACGGCCGGCGGCTCGATGTTCGGCGCCAGCAGTCGGTATCTCAAGCGCGCCGTCGATTATCGATCGGTGCTGGGCGAGATCATCCGCGATCACCTCGGCGCGACGCAGGCGCAACTCAACCGAATCATCCCGGCGTATGCGAACGAATCGGTCGAGCATCTGCTGAGCGGCGTCTCGGGGGGAACAACGCCAATCATCGGCGAATTGGGGATAGTATAATTGAGGGCGGAGTTCGTTGCGTTGGATCAGGGTCACGCGGCGAACTTCCCGAACTCGGCGTCGTAGGTCTTGCCGCATTTGGTGCAGACCGCGTCGCGGAGGTCCATTTCAGGAGTCCACGAATACGCCTCACCGCAGGCGTCGCAGTTCACGACGTAAAGTTTGCCGGAGGCCTTATACTTTTCGCGAGCAGGATCGGAAGGAGTGGTCAGATCGTCCGCTTCAAGCCGCGTTAACGCGAGCGCATCGACCTTGGCACTGTTGGCGAGGCGATTGGCTTGCGCGCTGATGACAGTTTCGAAGGAGTTGCGGACCAGACGGGCATTGCCGAAGTGTTCAGTGCGGTTCTCCCACAAGAATTGGAAGTGGTGGATGATCTTCTCGCGCAATGCGGACGAAAGGACCATGCCATTGCGGCGGCACATGAGGCCGAAGATGCGGCAGAGTTCGTGGGCCGAGTAATCCGGGAATTCGATGAAGCGGGAGAAACGTGACTGGAGGCCGGGATTGGAACGAACGAAGCGCTCCATTTCATTTGGGTACCCGGCAACGATGACGATGAGTCGGTCGCGATTGTCCTCCATGCGTTTGAGGAGCGTCTCGATGGCTTCGTCGCCGAAGTCCTCCTGCGACTTCACGAGACTGTAGGCTTCGTCGATGAAGAGGACGCCATCGAGAGCGCGGTCAATGACGGCGTTGGTGCGCGGGGCGGTCTGGCCAACGTATTCGGCGACGAGGGCCGAGCGATCGCACTCGACGAGGTGGCCTTTGCGCAGGATGCCGAGCGATTTGTAAATGCGGGCCATGCGGCGGGCGACGGTGGTCTTGCCGGTGCCGGGATTGCCTGTGTAAACGGCGTGATAGCTGGAGGCGATCGGTGCGAGGCCCTGGGCGACGCGCATTTGCTGGACCTTGGCGAAGTTGGCGAGCTGGCGGACTTTTTCCTTCACGCTGGCGATGCCGACGAGTTCGTCGAGTTCGCGGAGGACCTGTTCCAATTGTTCGGTTTGAATCGCGTGCGAGCCGGCGCTACCGCCCTGCGCGTCTTTGCTGATGGTGCCGATCTGGCGGAGGAGATATTGAATGAATCGGTCCTCCTTGGGCGAGACGGTGCCGTCCATGAGCGAGAAGGCTTCACAGACTTCGCGCGTAAGAAATTCGTAGTAGAGGACGATGAGCGGCGGCAACTCGAGTTTGCCGACGACGCGAGCGATCTCAGCAAAGACCTGATCGAGGCCGGATTTGACGTGGTCGGCGACGGCTTCGTGCAGCTTCTGCGCTTTCTCGACGGACTTGTCGAGGTATTCGGAGATCGCGTCTTTGAGGCGCAGCGAAGTGTCGGGCCTGAAATCGCGATTCAAGACCTGGAAGCGGGCCTTGTGCGCACGGCGGAAAAGGCCGATGAAGCCGGCCATCATTTCGTCGGGCCGTGAAGTGTAAAGGCAGGAGACCCAGAACTGAGCGGAGGCGTCGGCGCCGAGGCCGAATTCCGAGCGGGGGAAAAAGACGCTCCAGGCGCCGCCGACGAGTTGGCGAAACGCATCGAACAAGGCGGCGAGAAGGTCCACGGTGCCCTGGGACGTTTTCTCATAGGAGAGCTGCGGCGAAATAAGTATCTCGAGGTATTCGGACATGAGGCGCGCGCTGAACAACGCGCGGGCAAGCTGGTTGACCGATTGGGTATCGCAACCGGTGACTTCGGCGACTTCGGGGACGTTTAGGGTGAGGTCGCGATAATAGCGCACGAATTGGCCATCGACGGCGAGGATGCGCGAGGCCTGCTCGGGGGTGAGAAGGTTGAGGTTTTGCAACTCGCCGATGACCTCGACGGTGGTGCGTTTGTTGAATTTGAGCAATTGCTCGTGAGTGAGCGGGTGCAGGCGGCGAACGGCTGGATCGCCGGCAATGGCGGCCAGCAAACCGCCGGGCACGAGCGGGTGGGTTTTGAAATCACTCAGCAATTCGTTCATGCCAACTTGTCGCGGTCTCGTTCGCTCGCGGACGAGCGTATAACGGTGTCGCGACAAAGGACAGGGCAAACGGGGAGGAACCTACCGCTTGGGGCGCGCATCGCAGTTTTTGAACGTGACCGGCACAAAGCAAGGTGGCCGACTGGAAGTCGGCGATACAGCAGGTTGGAAACCTGCGCTACGACCTGGCGAACTTCACGCGCCTAAAAAGTGAGATGCGCCTTACCGTTTGTCCATTTTGGAGCGGGCGGCTTCGAGGATCTGCTTTTCGCGTGGGGTCAGGCTTTGGATGCCGTGCGCGGAGATTTTGTCGAGGATGGGATCGACTTCGCGGCTGATAAATTCTTCCGGCTCGATCTGCTCGGCCTTTGGAATGCCGCTCCCCTTGGTCTTCCAGAAGCCGGGTTTGACCGTTGCGGCTTTGACAAGTTGCCGACGGCGAGCGCGGTTGCGCAATGGATGCCAGTTGATTGATGGCGAAAAATCGTAAAGGGCGAATTTGATCATCGCGACTCCGGTGGCAATACCTCCCAGGTGTGCGGCGTGAGCAACGCCCGGACTTGCTGGAACCAGTGTGAAAAACGCGGCAATGGCAGTTATCCCCACCAAAAGATATTTCGCTTTCAGAGGAAATACACACATCAACATAATTATGGCCTCCGGTTCCATGATCGCGAAAGCAGCGATCAAAGCGCACACTCCTGCCGAGGCGCCAACCACCCAGCCACCAAAGAACTGCGGCATGGCAACGGCCAGCGCTGACTGGAGGACGCCGCCGAGCACGCCGCCGATGAGATAGATTTTCCAGAAGGCCGCCTTGCCCAACCGCGCTTCCACAACTCTTCCGAAAAACCAAAGTGCGATCAGATTGAACAATAGATGGAACAAACCGGCGTGCAGAAACTGGAACGTAAACAATTGCCAAACGAACCCGCGCCGCAATCCCTCGGGACTCAGGGCAAATGCCGAATTGAGACCCAACCGTGTGTAAACGTAGTCGATATTTTGCAGCGCGAAAACTACCGTGAGCACGATCATGAGGATCACGCTGGCGGAGAAGCGCGAAGAGCGCTCTTCGCTCCGCATATAATAGCGGTCTTCCAACATCTCGCCGCACAGTAGCCGTTGACGAGTTCTTTTTCAAACCAGTTTTCACCCCAACGGGAGGAACGCCGGAACGTCGTAGCAGCCGACGTGAGGAGGCTCTAACTGAAAAACTTGAAATGCCTATGAAAACGGCGTCATGGCATAGGCAATCAAGGGTACCCTGGTTGCGGCAATTTTGATTAGAGCCTCCTCACGTCGGCTGCTACAGGATCTGAATGCCACGGGTATGGATTTGCGGAGGACTTCCATCCAAAAGCTTCATGACAAGGGAGCGAAGGTTGGGACGGAGAAGAGCGATGGTGTCCTGGGCGGAAGGGCCGATTGTCAAAAGCGCGGTGGAGAGGGCGTCGGTTTCGGTGGCGGAAGGCAGGACGACCGCGGCGAGGTGGGCGTTGTCCGCTGGATAGCCGGTGCGGGGGTCCACGATGTGGCCGAAGGTTTTGCCCGCGCTGGAGAAGGACTTGCCCCAAACGGCGGAGACGGAGAGCGCTTCGTCATGAAGTTCCACGACGGCGATCGGCTTCGGTTGGGCGTTCTCGGTTTCAGGCGGAGCTTCGATGGCGATTTTCCAGGCGGGTTGATCGGGTGGCTTGCCGATGGCGAAGACGGTGCTCGTGCCACCGTGAAGGATGGCCGAAGTGATGCCCTCTTCCCGCAGGAGCCCGGCGGCTTTGTCGATGGCGTGACCTTTTCCAATAGCGCCGAAATCAAGCATGACACCGGGACGCCGACAGCGAACGGCAAAGTTTTCGGGGTCGAGCTCCACGAGTTGCATGCCAACGGTTTGCCGCGCCTGCTCGATTGCTTCCGGAGTCGGTTGTTGACGGGTGCCGCCCATGAAACCCCAGCAGCGGATGAGCGGGGCAACGGTGATATCAAATGCGCCATCAGTTTTGGACGAGAGATAAGCGGCTTGTTCGAGTAACCCGAAGACCTCGGGACTGACGCGCATCCAGTCGCGGGCGGCGCGGGCGTTAAGGTGGGCAACTTCGCTATCAGGGCGGTAGAGGCTGAGTTGCGCTTCGATGCGCTGGATCTCGTTAAGCGCTTCTTCTGCTGCTGCGCGCAAGGAGGCTTCGTCGTGGCCGTGGACTACGATTTCGAAGCGAGTCGCCATCGCATTGCGGGCGACGGCGACTTTACACAAGGAAGGCATTTTTACAGAAGATAACAAAGGGAACGAAGGAAAGAAGGAACCGTTGAAAGCCAATGAGGTTCATTGGTTGGCGCCGGGCAAGATGAGTCGTGAAACGCCCTCAACCAATTTAGCGTAAAGTGGATGCATAACCCGGCCTTCTTTGTTCCCTTCGTTTCCTTCTGTAAAGAAAAATAAAAAAAGCGGGCTTCGCCAGAGGCGAAACCCGCTTGAGAGAGAGAGTTAATTTAGCTCAGTTCGAGAGTGCCGTATGTGAGCGGCTTGATGGCCTTGCCGTCGCCGGTCGTGATCTTGCGGCTCTTCTCGTCGAAGAGGCACATAATGTTCAGGCGCTCCGACATTTCGGCGAGCGAGATAACGGTCTGGACCTTGATGGCCAGGTCGATGCCCGCGTTCGGTTCCTTGTTGTTGCGGATGGCGTCGAACCAATTGCGCTCGTGCACGGCGACGTCTTCGCCGGGCCGGAGATTGGGAAACGTTTCAGGATCGACTTCTTCGGAGAACTCCGCCTCTGGCTTCAGTTCGACGCTGCCGCCGCCGAAGTAAACGGTGCCTTTGTGGCCGCGGATCAGATCCTGGATACCGATCTGGTTCACGGTGGCGCTTGTGACCATAAGGTTGTAGCCGCTCGGGAACTCGGCCAGAAGCTGGACGCTTTCCGGCACATCACGTTCCGGGGTGCCAGGAGTGAGTTTATCGGTGTGAACCTTCTTGTTCCCAATGCTGCAGACGCGAGTCGGGAATTCCGGTGCACCCGTGGCGAGCATGAGCGGGTGGAGGCGATGCGGGAAGAGGTCACCGAGCAAACCTGCACAGTAGGGATAGTACTTGCGCCAGCGGAAATAATGGTCGTCGTTAAACGGAACCTTTTTCTTCACCGGGCCGAGCCACTGCTGCCAGTCGAGGTTTTCAGCTTTCGCGTCCGGGTCGATAGCATAATTCCATTCGCCCTTCTTGTTGTTGCGCATGTAGGAACCCTGGCCGAGAACGAGTTGCCCAATTTTGCCGGCGCGAATCAGTTCGGCGGCCTTGTGCTACTTCGCATCGGAGCAGCCCTGCGAGCCGACCTGCAATTTCTTGCCGGTCTTCTTGACGGTGTCGAAAATCTCGAAGGCTTCGCCAAGGTAGCGGGTCATCGGCTTTTCCACGTAGACGTGTTTGCCGCCGTTCATGGCATCAACGCAGATCTTCGTGTGCCAATGATCAACCGTGGCGCAGACAATGGCATCAATGTCTTTGCGTTCGAGAAGTTTGCGGTAGTCATCGAAGCCTTCGACCTTGGCGCCGGCGTTGTCCTTTTCGATGAACGCCTTCGAACTCTCGATGCGCTTCTTCCAGACATCGCAAACGGCGGCCTGGACGATGTTCGCCTGGGTTGCCTGAGTCTTCATGTGGCGGACGTGCGCCATGCCCTGGCCGCCAACGCCGATGTGCCCGATGACGATGCGATCGTTGGCGCCGATCACCCGGCCAGTCGAGGGGGCCTGGCTTTGGCCGTAGACGGGGGTGCGGAAAATATTGGTCGCAGCGACAGCGGCGGCGGCAGTCGCGGTCTTTTTGATGAAATCCCGGCGCGTATCACCGCCGGCCACTGGCTTAGTATTCTTGGTATCCATAGGTTTAATTGTTGTGAGCGTCTTTAGAGGTTCGTGCGCGGTAGAGTAACCGAACGAGGTCACCGGTCAACCACGGTTTTCATTACAAAATCGAAAGAAAAACAAACGCACGAACAGGGTACAGACGCGCGGCGGCGCGCATGAATTCACGTCCGGCGCGGGGCTGCGAAAAGTGTCACAAAATCATGGACAGCACATCGGCGATTCTGCATCGTCTGCGCCCAATTCGGATGAATACGTCGACCCTGACAGGCAACTTACTCGTAGCACAATCGGGCGGACCCACCGCCGTCATCAACGCCAGCGTGGCGGGAGTGATCCAGGAGGCTGGCCGCCATGCCTGCATCGAGGAGATCCATGGCGGGCTGAACGGGATTTACGGAATTCTCCGCGAGGACCTCATCGACCTGAACGAGGAGAAGGCGAAGACGATCGAGGGTTTAAAATACACACCCGCAGCGGCACTCGGCACGTGCCGTTACAAACTCGATTTCAAGAAAAAGCCGGGCCGCGCAGCGATGGACATGGACCGGTTGTTCGAGGTGTTTCGCGCGCACAACGTCCGCTACTTTTTCTACGCCGGCGGCAACGATTCGCAGGACACGGCGCACAAGATTCACGAGCAGGCCATCGAGCGCGGCTACGAAATGCGCGTGATGGGCGTGCCGAAGACGATCGACAACGATTTGCCGCACACGGACCATTGCCCCGGCTATGGGTCGGTGATCAAGTATAACGCGACGACGGTGATGGAGATCGCGCTGGACGTGGGGGGCATGGCGACCGAGGAAGGCTCGTGTTGCATCATCGAAGTGATGGGACGTTCGGCGGGGTGGATCGCCGCCGGGACGGTGCTGGCGAAACGTTCGCCTGCGGACGCGCCGCACATCATATTGCTGCCGGAGATTTATTTTGATGAGGAAGGTTTTATCGCGAAGGTGCGCGAGACGGTGGCGGCGCATAAGTTCTGCGTGGTCGTCGCCGGCGAAGGGTTGAAGAACAAGCACGGGGAAGAACTCGCGGCGGACATGTCGCGGCTGGACGCGTTTGGGCATCCGGTGCTCTCGGGGGCGGCGGAACATCTTGCGGATTTGGTGCAGGACAAGTTGAAATTGAAGGCTCGAAGCGTGAAGCTGGGTTACGCGCAGCGGGCGGCAGCGCATTACGCGAGCGCCGCAGACGCGGCGGAAGCAGCAGCTTGCGGCGAAGCGGCGGTGCGCGCGGCAGTCGAAGGCAAGAGTGGTTACATGGTGAAGCTCGTGAGACTGTCTGATGAACCGTATCGCTGGACGACGGATTTGCAGCCGCTGGGAGACATCGCGAACGTTGAACATTTGGTACCACGAGATTGGATCAGCGAAGACGGCTTCATGCCGAACGAGAAGTTCGTGCGCTATGCGCAACCGCTGATCGAAGGGGAAGTCCAGGTGCCCGTGGAAGGCGGGTTGCCGAAGTTCGCGGTTCTTGAGAAGGTAGCGGTGGAGAAGAAGCTGGCGATGCGGATGTGAGGAATGGTTGAGAGTTGAGGGCTGAGAGTTGAGAGAGAAACGCCTTCACCCTGACCCTCTCTCGCGGGGAGAGGGAACAGCAGCCGCACCTCCACGGTTGGTTCGTGAATCGTTGTGGTTCGTCACGCGGTCGAATGATCAACAATAGTTTTGAACGCTGAAAAGTTAGCTAAGGCCAAGTCGCTCGGGTTTTCGGACCGGCAGATTGCACATTTGACGGGGCAGACGGAGGACGCGGTGCGGGCCGAACGGAAGCGGCTCGGGATTGTGCCGAGTTACCGACTGGTCGACACGTGCGCGGCCGAGTTCGAGGCTTACACGCCCTATTTTTATTCCACCTACGACCGCGGCGACGACGAGGTGCGGCCCTCGGATAGACGCAAGGTGATGATCCTGGGCGGCGGACCAAACCGCATTGGCCAGGGAATTGAGTTTGATTATTGCTGCGTTCACGCGGCGTTTGCATTGAAGGAGGATGGATTTGAAACGTTGATGGTGAACTCGAATCCCGAGACTGTTTCAACGGATTACGACACGAGCGATAAGTTGTTTTTCGAGCCGTTGACGCTGGAGGACGTGCTGCACATTTATGAGCGGGAAAAGTGCTGGGGGGCGATCGCGCAGTTCGGCGGACAAACGCCGCTCAACCTTGCGCTGGGGTTGCAGAAGAACGGCGTGAACATCATCGGCACATCGCCGCAAAGCATCGAAATCGCGGAGGACCGGAAGCTGTTTGCAGCAATGCTGCGCAGGTTAAAGATTCCGCAGCCGCCGAATGGAATTGCCGTCAACGAGGCTGAGGCGCTCGCCGCTTCGAAGGAACTTGGATATCCCGTGCTCGTGCGGCCCTCCTTCGTGCTCGGTGGGCGCGCGATGCAGATCGTTTACTCCGATGCGGAGTTGTCGCACTACATGCGTTTTGCAGTCGAGGCTTCGCCGGAGCGACCCGTCCTCGTCGACAAGTTCCTGGAAGACGCGACGGAAGTGGACGTGGATTGCATTGCGGACGTGGGACATTGCAGCGATGCGTCGCAGGGGACGATCGTGATTGGCGGGATGCTCGAGCACATCGAGTTTGCGGGGGTGCATTCAGGCGACGCGGCGATGGTGCTCCCGGCGCACACGCTTTCACAACGCGTGATCAACACGATCCGCGAGTACACGCACGCGATGGCTCGCGAATTGCGCGTGATCGGTTTGATGAACGTGCAGTACGCCGTGAAGGGCGATTCGGTTTACGTGCTCGAAGTGAATCCGCGGGCCTCGCGGACGGTGCCGTTCGTGAGCAAGGCCATCGGCGTGCCGTTGGCAAAGCTCGCTGCCAAAGTAATGGCCGGCAAAACGCTCAAGGAGCTTGGATTCACCGAGGAAGCGTGGCCGAAATACTGGGCGGTGAAGGAATCGGTGTTTCCCTTCAATCGGTTTCACGGGCAGGATATTTTGTTGTCGCCCGAAATGCGGTCGACCGGCGAGGTGATGGGACTGGACCATGATTTGGGAATTGCCTACGCAAAATCGCAGATGGCGGCGGGAGGACCGCTGCCGATGAGTGGCCGGGTGTTCATCAGCGTGAGCGATGCGCACAAAAAGGAAGTGGCGGCGGTGGCACGGCAATTTGTTGAACTCGGTTTCAGCATCATTGCGACGAGCGGAACGGCGACGGTGCTCGAAGCGGCCGGGCTGAAGGTGGAGCGGATTGCGAAACTGTCCGAGGGCCGGCCGAACGCGGTCGACCTTTTGAAGAACCGCGAGATTCAACTGGTCATTAACACGCCCGCGGGCCAAACGCCTCGCGCGGACGAAGTGAAGATTCGCACGACGGCGGTTTACACCGGCACGCCGATCATGACGACTTTAAGCGGGGCGAAGGCTGCGGCGCTTGGAATCGCCGCGCTGCGGAAGAGCGGTTACGGCGTCAGAACGTTACAGGAATATCACTAGGCCGCGTTTTGTTCAAACAAATGTAACGGACTCGTTTGAACGAACCCGCGCGCCAGGGCATCTCTTAAGTAATGCTGGCTCACTTTGTGCAGCGGCTGTGTGTCTGCTCGCTGATTGCGGGCACTGGATTATTTGCCGCGCCCGCGCAGCTTCCAGCGGAATTGACGACCGAACAGATCGTACAGCGCGCCCTGACTCGGGCGCAGTGGGTGCAGGGATTGAAGCGTCACACAAACTACGCTTATCAGAAAACCACCGTCGTCGAGGAACTCGACGGCAAAGGCCGCGTTAAAACCAGCAAAGAGAAATTGCTTCAGTTCGAGTCTGGCGTCAGCACGCTGAAAGAACTCAAGAAAAACGGAAAGGCGGTGCCGCTGCCGTCGAAGCGCGAGCAGGAAACGGAGGCCGCGACGGATCGGCAGCACGTCACAAAGAGCCCACGCACGCGACGCGACGACAACTGGAGCGAATACCTGAACAAAGAACTCACCGCGCGCTACACTTTTAAACTGGTCGGCCGTGAAGACGTGGCCGGACGCCCGGCTTACGTGCTAACGTTTCAGCCCCGGAGCGACAACTTGCCGGTAAAGCAAATTACTGATCGCCTGCTTAACCATCTCGGCGGCAAAGTGTGGGTGGATGCG
>Ga0105340_1001291_pt1 | contig 11363 bp, 18 predicted proteins | sample EasRivMeERMLT700_FD_89676 | JGI IMG/M metagenome (GOLD analysis project Ga0105340, IMG submission 89676) | Soil microbial communities from meander-bound floodplain in the East River, Colorado, USA - East River MetaG ERMLT700 | ecosystem: Environmental > Terrestrial > Soil > Floodplain | place... | reverse complement strand
TCCGGGTTGGGCTCGACCACGGGCCGGCACTCGGGGGTTGATGCACAGCCGAACAGGGCTAGTGCTGACAGGACGACTGCGGATAGCCTCAAGTTCATTCTGGTAGTCCTCGCTCGCCGACTGTGCGGCCCTCATGGCGATCTGAACGTTCGCCAGCCGGGTCTCGGCAGCGGCGAGCTCAGTGCGTAGCCGGGCCGCGTCCTGGCGCCAGTCGTTCGCTTTCCAGCCGGCGAACGCGACGGCACCCCCTAAAAGAATCAGGGCGGAGATTTTCAGTCCCCGCCCTGATAGGAGCCCCATCAGCCAAATGGGCATCATTCCATCTCGGGATGCCGCGAGCCGGCTCGGCGGAAGTTGCGCAGGAACACCAGCGCGCCCAGGCCCAGGCCGAACAGCAGCGCCGTTGTCGGCTCCGGGATCGCATTGGCAAAAGTATTCATGTTGCCCGCATACGATTCCGCGCTCGGCCCGTCGATCACGCTGCCCGAGATAACAAAGACGTATCGACCGGCGTCAAGGGAACTGAAGTCGATGTCCACGAATCCGCCGCTCGAGTCAGTTACGAGCGCGGCAGGATTAAAGCTCACAGAGCTGCATGCTCCGGGCGTGCCCGCCGCGCAGACCGACCCCGTGTCTGCGTGCAAGCTGACCGTGAAATCGTCAATGGCGCCAAACGGATTGAAAATCGCGTTGATGGTCGCGTTACCGGCCGGGTTCAGATCGAATACCCAAAAGTCCTCGAAGGCGCCCGCCGCCATCTGAGTATTGGTGAACGTTGACTGGTCCTGGAGTGTCGGGTCCTGCGCCCCGAGGTACGTACCGGCGCTGCTGTCCAGATAGTCGCAGCCGGCACAGACCACCGAAGCGTCCGCAATGGAGGAAAAAGCGAGAGCCGCAACACCCGCAATCAGTTTCTTCATTCGTGTCTCCCCGTGAGATATAGTGACCTATAAGCGACGCCCACACTAGCGGTTTGTCCGCTAGCTGTCAATTTCATTCGTCTCCGTCAGCAATACCAGCGCAAGGGCCAAGCACGCCAGGATCGCCGCCGTTAGAAACAAAGGCAGCGATAGGCCCAAGGCCAGTTGATGTAGGAGGACCTTCACCGTATTGCCATTCGATCAGTAGTTGCAGGTAGTGGATGGCTTTCTCCAGGTCCTGCCGACCGTGTTTACGTGCGTGACGGCAGACGTACTTGATGACGTTGCCCTCGCACCAGTTGAGCCCGTTGCGATGAATGAACTCGCCGGGCTGGATAACAAAGTCCTTGTAGTGATTCCCGTTGACTTGTCGATCGGATGCGCTCACGAGAACTTCCCTCGCAGGTAGTTCAGCGTTAGTGGCATAATCGAAGCGTCACCATTCTCTACTTCATTTAGAACAATGATCCCGCGCCACTCGTCACGGCCCTGCGGTCCCCGATAGCCTTCACAATGCTGGTAGAAGGAGCCGGCGACGACGCCGATACGCGCGAGGTTGCCGGGATATGGCTTGCGGCCGTCACGGCGCCCCTGTTCGTGCCCCTGTACGAATGAGCGCCCGATCTGATTGAGACGATTTTCGATGCTGCCCCCGATGGGGCGCCCGCTGTGCGTATTCGCGAAGTAGTGCGAGTATGCAATCCCGTCGATCTCGACAATCTCGAGGAACGGGAACCGCTCGAAGTCGCGGGTTTGACAGTTGTGACTGCCGATGATTCCGGTCCACTTCGGATCGTTGCGCGCCACCCGATCGGCCCGGTCCTCGTGATTGCCCCCGAGGAACACCTTGCGGCAATTCCAGCGTCGGTCCCTGTTTCGCTTGAGCCGCGCCTGCTCGATTTCGATCGGCCGACAGAATCGCTCGAAGGCTTCGTTACCGACCTCGATGTCGTTCTGATAACGACTGTTCTCAAGTTCGGCAGAGCCCTTTTCGGCGTGACCGTTGAGACTGGCCATGTCCCACCAGTCGCCCGCGACCACGATTACGTCAGGCTTGTACTCGACTACGGCCCGTGCAGCCCAATCGATATGATCGGTCGGGACACCCGGCTTGATTTGAGCGTCAGGGATGAATATGTGACGTGTCAAACATGGCTTACGTGCTGCCAGGATTGGCAGGGATCATGTTTCGGTACCGCACAGCTTCGGGTCCACGATCTGAGCGTGGAACGGCTTGAGGTCTCGTAGATAGTCCTCGAGCTTCACGTACTTCTTGAACTCGGCCGCGCTGAAGTCCTCGTAATGTCCGTCCGAGAACACGGTCACGGCCGCATAGGTCAAGCCGCAGGCCGAGATCAGCACTGCCCCTACCGGGGCGGGCGGGGTAACAGGGGCTGCGCTCATCAGGGCCGCCGCTGTCACCAGTAGAGCTTTCATTGTCGTTTCGCTTGCCGGCGCTGCCGGCGGGTTTCCTTCTCGTCACGTCTCCATCGTTCCTGTATCCGGCCCTCAAAGAGCCGGTAGTAAATGATGTGAGCGAGATTGCAGTCACAGCAGATGTGCGTTCGGTACGTGCCTACGTCGAGCCATTCACGGTCCGTAACCTGGTGGGGGGATGAATCCTGGGGGCCAGAGACGGACCGTGATTTCGTCGCGCTCGTTGTCGAACGTGACCGAACGGATGCGCGGACACTGGAACGCGCCCGTGTGCTCGACTTCGCCGCAGTAATCGCATTTGTCCGCTTTGGCATTGCGAGCGGCCTCTATGTTGGTGGGCGCGTTCACGGGTCCGGGACCCCGCCGGTTTTACGATGGATCGCGTTCATGGCAACGTCGCCCGCCGTGAACGAGCCGAGTATCAGTCCGGCGAGTGTCACAAATTCGCCGCCACTCACCTTGTCTGTGAGGAACAGCGCAAGACAGCCGGCAACCGTGAACAGCATCGCGAGAATGAACTTGCGACCGAGATAGGGATTGGGGCTCATGGGTCGGGCGGCCAGTTTCCGCTGCGCATCATTTCAGCCAGTCGGACCGCCCGTGACTTAACCTGCCCGGCCCACTTGCTCTTGAGCATGTTGGCGGCGGCCTGGGCATAGTCTCCGGCCGCAACAAAGGCGAGCGTGTTCTTGAAGCCGAGCAGGCCCGTGATGCCGAGATTGAACGCCATGTCGGTGAGGACCGCCCGGCGAACCGGGTCCAGTCCGACGACCCAGGGCAGGGCCTTGTAGAGCGCCTGAGTAGTCTCGAAAATATCCCAATCAAGCAGGTCGTCGATGATCTTGTCCGGGAGCCGACCTCCCTTGAGTTTGTCGCACATGTGCCCGACACCCACGGTGAAATATCCGAGGGAGTCCTGGTATACGTGCGGGACCCGCCCCTCATGGAGCTCAAGCAGGGCGCGCAGGTCCATGGAAGGGGTTTACCCCACCCGAATGTCAGGCACGTTCGATCCGGACAGGAAGACGGAAAGCAGCCAGATTATGACAGCGACCACGACCACGATATTCAGGATCTGTTTGATCTTGGCGTCCATGGGAATGTAGTTATTGACCGCCCACAAGAGCAGTCCGACTACCACCAGAACGATGACTAAGGTAATGAGGCTCATGTATCACGCTCCTTGTGTTCCTTGGCCTTTTCGTCGGCCACGCCCTCGGCATGGCCTTCCTTGCGCGCAACCTCCTCGAGCCGCGCCTTCATGCCGTTCGTGGCGAGATGCACTTCCTGTATGGCCGCGCCCTGTGCTTCAGCTACGCTCTGTACTGCGGCAAGCGTGTGGCTCTGTTCGGCGAGCGTGTCGGTCTGCGTTCTCGTCTCAGCATGAACCGCCGCAATGTGTTTCTGATTGCGCAGCGATACCAGCACGGCGCCGACCGCAGCTACAAGGGTGCCCGCCGCTGTGAGTACCTGTGCAATATCTGCACCCGTCATAACTCCTCCTCGTACGGGTCCTGCCCAAACAGACCGATCGCGGTCGCGGTCCCCGCCGCACGCGGGCCGGCTTTGGTTGAGAGCAGTCCCGCCGCGTGTGTTTTCGGTTGTGCAAACAGGTTCTGATAGGGGCCCGACAAGATCCCTCGGCGCGTTAAATAGCGGGCAGCGGGGTATGCCAGGAGTCCGGGGTGGACGGCGGCGCCGCCGCCGATGCCGATTCCCATATCAAGGGCTGATACGCCCGGACTGGCGAGCATTTCAGCCGAGGCTTGCGGATAGGCGGCAGAGAACTTCGCGATCGTTTCCAGCTCTCCGCTCAGAGGCTTGCCCCGGCGAAGCTGCGCTCGCAAGCGTGCGGGCACGATGTTGCCGGTGCCGAGATTGAGTGCGTCCTCGACCGCGTACGTCTTGGCGATCAGTACCCGCGCTTTCTCAAAGCTGTCGGCTAGATCCCCTTTACCCCGGGCGCGCAACGAGCGAATCATCATGTCCTCGACGATGCTGGCCGCTTCCTGTGAGGAGCGCGCCATTGCGTTATCGTCAGGGGCGGGGCTGCGATACAACGAGGACGCATCCGCGCGCAGTTTCTTGACCAGCTCTACGGCCGAGCGCGCGTCAAACTCGTCCTTCAATAGCGCGGCTTGTAGCTTCCCGATCTTTTCGTGGGCGCCGACCGAGAGCTCGGGGAAATCCTTTGCAATGATGTCGGCCTCTCGGGTGAGGTCCACAACTTCATTCAAGTATTGGTTGTTAGTGCGAATAGGGCCGCTCGAGGCCACAGCCTCGTAGGCTTGGCCGGCATTCGCCCGCAGCCCCGCCAGCATCTTCGGCTCGAGCGGCGCCCCCTTGGGGAGCCCGAGCGCCTTGCGCCCAAGTTCGTTGAACCTGTTTGTATTCTTGAGTTGGGCAATCTGCTGCGTCTGTGCTTTGCCGCCAATGCTTTCCGCGAAGTAGTTCCCGATGTTCGGCCGAGTCGTGTTCGGCGGCACGACCAGTCCGGCCTCTCGACCAGCCGCGAGCGTTGCATTGCGCACCGCATTGGGGTCTGAGCTGACGGCCCGAAACCCGAACGGCGTCGGAATTTTGAGTTGAGGCACGGGCAGGCGCGAACCCGCGAGCGCCCCCGCCGCGAGCCCGACTCCCTGCTCCAGTCCCGTCTCGCGCTTGGGGAATATCTGATCGAGCCCGGCCGTATACATGGACGAGGGCGAGTCGTACTTCGAGCCTGTGGCGAGATTGCGCACCGCCACGCCTGCATCCATGGCTGCGAGCGGTAACGCGCCGAGCCCTTCCGCCACGGCCCGGCCGGTGAGCCCGAGCTGGCGCTTCAATTCATCCGCGCGGGAACGACTCTGTTGCGGTACGACCGGGACCGGCGCTGCAATCGGAGCGGGAGCGGGCGCGGCCGGTTGCGCAAAGTCTTGCCACGGGCCTTGCTCGTAGTCCTCCCAGGGGCCGCTCACTGCTTCTCCCAGCTCTCCGGCTTACTCGGATCACCGCCCTTGAAGCGATAGCCCTTGCGAACCTCGCCCACTGCGGGCAGACCCGCAGGCGCAGCCGGCGCCTGCCCGGCTTTCTGTTTTGCTCGGTCCAGGCCCGTCTTGATAATCCCGCGCAGCGTCGTGATGGCCTTACGCGCGGCGGCCGGCTTCTGCTTGCGCTGCGCCAAGCTCGTGATCGCCGCTGTGGCTTTCTGGCCTTCGATCTCCGTAATCTGTCCGCCCCCCTTCAGGGTTTCATACGCGGACAGGAATGCCTGGCCCTGGGTCTGTTCCCAGAGCGCGTAGGTATTCGCCTGTTCGGTCCCCGGTATGATCGGGACGACTGAGGCCAGGCCGAATATGTTGTTAAAGCCCGGTGACTTCTCGAGCGCGTCCAGCGTATCAAGCGCGGTCTGTGCCTTAAATTCGATGTTTGGCAGATTGCCGGCGGTCTCGCCCTGGACCGCGCCCCGCGCACGTCCAGCAGCGATGTCCTGTGCAATCTGAGGCGTGGCGTTCATCCGCTTGACTCGCAGAAATTCCGCCTTCTCGGCTTCGGGCAAATTCCTATAGAAGTTGTATTCCTCGACCGCGGCCGGCGCGCCGCCGCCAGCGCCCCCGCCCCCTGCATTTCGCGCGGCGGCGAGCTCCATGTCGTACTCGTGTTGCTTGGCGCGCTCCTCCAGATCGGCCTCGAGCCGCGCCTGGATGTCAGGGCTGACCTGCGCCTGTTCGGCCGCGATCAGCTTCCCGATCACTTGCTCCCGTATCTCCGGCGAGAGGTTCGCCAGTTGCGGGAACTCCTTTGCGAGTCGAGCCTGGCGCGCTTCATCAGTCTTGCGCGACTCGCCCATCCGCAGCAGTTCCTGCTCTTTGAGCGCATCAAAGATCCGCCCGCTGTAGCCCTGTCGGGCATAGTCTCGGGACGCGCCCAGCCCCGCCCCGGAAGCGAGACTCGAGGCGAAGTCGTTGGAGGCCATCTGTCGAGCCTGCCCGCCCTGCTGACCCAGCATCTGCTCGATGCCGGGATTCATGGGCAGCGGACCTAAGAGCCCTTGATTGATGACCCCGGGCAGGTCGGCGAGCGCGCCGAGCAGGCCGGGGATGTTGAGCGGCATGCTTCAGTACCCCGGAATCCGATTGGCGTAGATTTCGACGGGCGACAGCCCCGACGCATCGTTCGGCTGCTGCAAGCCCTGCCACCAGTTGTAGACGCTCGAGCCCACCTGAGAGCCCAACTGAGCCCCGCCCAGCGCTCCCAGGAGCCCACCAGACTGTCCGGCCTGGCCCCCAATCATGGCGGCCCCGGGCGAGAGCGCCTGCTGCCACAGGGCTACCTGCTGGCTCGGGTACTGCATACGAGATTGCCAGTCGCTGTACTGGTTATTGAGTCCCTGCTGCTGCTGGGCTTGCTGTGCGGACCCGACACTGCCGAGCTGGGCGGCGTCCTGGGCATTGGCCGCTCCCAGCCGATCGCCGAGGATGCCTTGCAGGAACGCATTGCGGTTCTGCACCTCGGCGCTCTGGAGCGAGGCGTTCTGGTTCGCGAGCTGGCCGGTGAGTCCGGCCTGCTGATTCGCGAGCATGCTCTGCATCGTGCGCGAGGCGGCCGACTCAAAGCCCTGATTGCGCAACTGCGAGGCGAGCAGGCCCTTGTTACGCAAGGCATCAGCCTCGAATTGCCCCTGTGCTACCCCGAATCGGGACCCGCCAAACGCTCCGGCGGCTTGAGCCTGAGACGAGAGTACGTTCGACTGTATGGCCCGCTGCTGTTCCAGATCCCCGAGCGAGGCGTTGACGACACTGTCCGTGTACGGGTTCATGTAGCCTCGAACCTGCTGGCCGAACTGGCCCCCGGACAGCATCTGCGGGTTCACGGTCGGGGCGTTGTAGCCCTGCAATCGCTCGGCCGTCCCCATGGCGTTCTGATACGCGGGCTGAGTCGAGCCCACGTTGCCACGGACCATGTCGAAGGCCGCCAGCGTGTCCGGGGAGAAGGGCGCTACCCGATCCCCAGGCGGGGCCTGGTAGGGCTGTAGTGCCTGCCCGCGCCCGAACTGAGCGAGCCCCTGCGCGCCTTGTGAGTACCACTGCGGGACCGACGGCCCCCGAGAGCGACTGCCCTTGCCTCCGGCGATACCGCCGAGAATGGACCCCGCCGCGCCGATTGCCGGACCGACCCATGCCATAGCTTAGTGCTCCAATCTCTTGACGTAGACCGACGCGACGTGAACCCAATTGCGAATCTTGGCGTCCTTGATCCAGCCGATGCGGCCGACCGTCGTCAGGATCTCGCAGCCCGCTTTGCGCGCCTCACCCTCGACCCGGTCGAGCAGCCCCATCAATTGTTCGTGAGCGCCGCCCGCCGCGAGCACCTGCACGCCGACCCCGCCGCTTTGCAGACGGACCCCGCTCGTGACCATGGCTGCGTTTTCGTCGGTCCAGAGCTGATACTCTCCGGCCGCGAGCCCGCTCTCGATGTCCTCCATCGTGAACTGCTCCACGTCGTAACACAGCGCCTCGCGGACCCAATCCTGCCACGTCATTTCGCAATCCATGCCGTTCCTTCGTAGACGTACAAGGTGGTATTCGTGCTCCCGTCGAGACGCAGATAGATCGCGCGGCCAGGCGGGGTGAATTGCGGCGCCCCGATGCCGGTCGTGAAAAACGACAGCTTCTGACGCAGCTCCGCAATGTCGCGGTCAGTCTTGTACTGGTCCTGCTTCATCGCCCGCCGCTCTGACGCACTTCGGCGCGGAACGTGCCGACTTGCCAGTCACTGTCCGTGACCGGCGCAATCCGCAGTTTCAGTTGTCGCCCGCTCGCGCGCGTGTCGGTATAGCCGTCCGGGCGCACGGTGTAAGGACCATAGACAAACTCGTTGCCGTTCGGAGTGAAGGCGGCCTTGAACAGAATCGACACATCGCCGCGTGTCTTTTCGTCCGGCAGGACCTGTAGCACGTCGGCCGTCAGATCGCCGTTGCCGAGCTCGAGCGCGCCGCTTTCGGCATATATCTGTCCGACCCGCGTCTCGCCCGAATCGGTCAGCCCCGTCTCGTGCTGGAACAGATCGCCCGCGCTCGAGACGCCGACCGGATACTTCCACGCCCCGCGATCGATCCATGCGAGGCGGTCGAGCTCACCGATCGACCAGGTGTTGCTGCGATAGTTGAATATGACGTACTTCGTGACGGCGGCCGTCGGGAAGAACCACCATATTTCGCCCTTCTCGGCGAGTGTCCCGGCATAGACCTCCGACTGCCCGAGCTTCTTGAACTCGGTATCGACCCAGGACTCGACTTCGCAGGGGATGTTTCGCAGCGCCCCGTCATACGCATAGAAACGCGCATCGGGACCCATCCATACCACGCCGCCCTCGACGTTCGCCGCTGCATTGGGCCCGGCCACGCCGCAGTTCGTGCCGACCCGCTCGAAACTGAATACCAGCGGATAGCCGATGTAGCGCATGGTGTGCGCGTCGTTGGAGGTGAGCAGCAGCGTCTCGCCCCGTGTCTTGACCGCGCAACGCAGAAGCCCGGTGGAGTTGAGTAGGAAGTCGCCCGCCTGATTGGTCGCGTCCGGCGCCCAGAGAGTGTTGTTCTCGCTGTGCGACCACTGCACCTTGCGCCCGTCGCCATCGGCCCCGATCGCCACTAGGTGCCGTTGCTCGCTCACGAACACGCCCCGGTTCTGTGTCGGTGCGTTCGCAATGACCTGGGCCGGATTGGCGGTAATCAGCCGCCACTCGTAGAGCTTGCCGTCCGAGGTTGAGCAGGCGACAAGATATTCGCCCCACGTATCGAAGGACCACGTCGCGGCATCGAGCACCAGCCCGCTCCCGGTCAGGCGCGGGGTCCCGTACAGTCCGCGCCCGAACTGTCCTGTACCGAACCCGCGCCCGGGCTGGGCCGAGGTCTGCCCCGGCACGAAGCCGACGGGAGTAATGTCGGTGAGCGTACCGCCCTCGTGTACATACAGGCGATCGCTGGTGCCGACGGTGAGCCACGCATCGGCCGAGTTGTCCTTCCACGCAAAGAGGCCGCGACACGTCCCGACCACGGGCGCGACACTGAACTTCTGCCAGCCGCCGATCGGCAGCAGGGCCCCATCGATCCAGCGCACGAGATTGACATCGTACCAGCGCGGCCCCGCGCTGTAGGGCGTAGCGTTACGGTATACGCCCGGAGGAATGGCGAGCTTGACGAACACTAGATCGTCTCCTCGACATCGAGTGTGACCGTAGTCGAGTCGAGCGTTACTCCCGTGCCGACCCTGCGAATCGCAAGCGTGAAGTGAACCGACGCGGAGCCGACGACGCTCTGAGTCCTGCTCCATAGGCGCGTCGTGCCGAGATTCAACGTGCCGAAGCTGCCGGAGCTGACGGCGCCGCTCGTGAGCGTGGCGACGACCTCAAACTGCGAGGCATCGTTGCCCGGCACGGTCCACTGCCCGGCCGTTATTGCGCCGGCCCCGCCCACTGTGTTGATGTTTCCGTCGGTGTTTAGCTCAAACGAGGCGGTTGCGTTCGCTGGCGAAATTGATGCGTCTGCAACGGTGTACGTGTCATTGAGCGTGATCGCTGCAATGGCGTTGCGCCATACGCCGCCCACGCCCACGTCGCCGCGCCCCACGGGACGCCACGCGCCGCCAACGCCAACCCAAACGCCAATGATGGCGCGATTGACGCCGCCAACGCCTACAGAAGCAGGCATGTCAGATCAGACATATTGCAGCCATAGGTCGCCCGGCGCGGGAGTGCCGCTCGGTGCAGACGCAGAGATCGTCACTTCGCCGCCCGTGAACGCGCCTTGATTGCGCAGCACGTTCGCCGGCAGTCTCGCCACCGGGAGCGTGCCCGAGGTCTGATTCGTGGAGCTCGTGTAGAACGCGCCTTGCTGTCCGTCGAGCAGATCGGCGTCGAGCGTCGAGCCGGCACCGTCGTTGCCGGCGTGCCAGACGACATTACCACTCGCCTGGATGGTGCCGTTGATGTTGAAGGTCGTCAGCGAGTTGCCGCTGCGGCTGATGAGGAAGCCGTTGGCAAACGATGACCACGCATCGTCATACAGGCGCAGTACCATGACTCCGCCGACCGGCTGCATCTGCCAGTTCTTATTTCCGACCGATGCGTCGGTCTCGCCCCACATCACCGACGGGTTCGCAGCCGTCATGCGGACGAAGCCCACGCCATCGAGGGTCCCGCCGGTAATCGCGACATTGTTCGCCGCCTGGATCGCGAGCGTGTCGAGTCCGAGGTTTGTTCTGGCCGCCGCCGCATCGACCGCGCCCGTCCCCCCGCTCGTAATCTTTAGTGCCGGGCCCGCATCAAAGTGCGCGTCGATCGTGTCCGAGTTGTCGTTGAGCTTTTCGCCCCACGTATCCTCGCTAGCCCCGACCTCGATTTTCGTCAGGTTGAGGCGCGGGGTGAAGTTATCAGCCATTAGGGTAGATCCTTATCCAGTCCGACTCTCGCACCCGCACGGTGATCCAGAGCCCGTCGTTGATATTGGCTGTCACGGTCGCGTCCTGTGCAAAGACTTCGGCATCGATGTCGACGACCTCACTCGAAACCGTCGCCGTCGCATCCACGGTGGCGTCCTGTGCCTGTACCGAGGCAACTATGTTGCCGACCAGCACTAGCACGCCGCTCGAGGTTGCCGCCCCGGCCTGGGGCGAGCCCGTCGCCACGACTATGACCGGCGAGGTCCCGGCATTGATCGAGCCCGACCCCGTGACCAGCGCGGTCTGTGCAGTCACCGTCGCGGTGATGTCGTGAACCGGCGCAATCAGACTGGCCGTGCCGGTACCGGTCGCGGGCCCGGCTGTCACAAAGCCGGTGCCAGTCGTGAATACGGCAATCGAAGCCACGCCCGAAGCGGTGGCTTGCTGTGCAGATACGATGGCCGGCGAGCCTTCGTCCTCGACAACGTTGCCCGTAGCCCCGGTCGGCCCGGTGGCGTTGACGAGCAGGAAGAACATTTAGGCCGGGTCGATGGAGGTCAGCGGGTTGCCGGCCGTGGTCGCGGTC
>Ga0105340_1001289_pt1 | contig 11372 bp, 8 predicted proteins | sample EasRivMeERMLT700_FD_89676 | JGI IMG/M metagenome (GOLD analysis project Ga0105340, IMG submission 89676) | Soil microbial communities from meander-bound floodplain in the East River, Colorado, USA - East River MetaG ERMLT700 | ecosystem: Environmental > Terrestrial > Soil > Floodplain | place... | reverse complement strand
CTTTCTTGCCATGATTGGCGACGCCGCGCACCCGATACGCGTTGGGAAACTGCGGCTGCATCTGGATCGCTTGCGTCGTGTCGGCGATGGCTTGATCGTAGTCCTTTTTCGCTTGCCACAAGCCGGCGCGATTGACCAGGCCGAGCGGATATTGCGGCGTGATGCGAAGGGCCTGGGCGTAATCTTCCAGCGCCTTGACATAATCCTTCTTGGCCTGCCAGATGAGCGCGCGATTGTTGTACAGCGCGGAACTTTGGCTGAGTTTCAGGGCTTCGCTGGCGTCCTTGAGTGCGGCGTCCAGCTCACCCTTGGCGCGCCAGGCGGCGGCGCGGCGATTGTACGAGTTCTGATCTTTCGGGTTCGCTTCGATCTGCTTCGTGAAAAATGCGACGGCATCCTCCAGCGGCACCAGATCGGACTTGCGCAGCCAACCCGTGAGTCCCTCGCGCGTGCGCACCTGCACGTGATCGGGCCGTTCGTCGTAGACGCGATAGGAAATCAGGTTGAGCGCCGGCCCTTTCTTGTCGATTTTTTCCGTTATCGGCTCCACCGAGGTGTCGAGGTACATGCCGCTGATGCGCGGGTACACGGTCTTGCCGACCCAGGAATTGCTCGGCGGCGCCGGCATCGGGCGATCCGGCAGTGCGAGCAACATCGGCGCGACGACGAGGGACAGCGCAAGCATGGTGGCCACCTCCGCGCTTTTTGTATGCTTTTTACTTTGGCCGCAAAGGCTTTTTGTCTTGATACGAGGCCAGACGCGAGCGAGCCTCGGCGTCGTCCTTGAGCAGCAGGTCGAGCAACGCTTGTTCCTGCCAGCGGACGGCTTCCGCGAATTGGCCGAGTTCGGCGTGGGCGGCGGCGAGCGCTTGCAGGGCTAACGAGTTGTTTCGTTCCAGTTGTTGAGCGTTTTTGGCCAATTCCAGGGCACGTTTGCCGTCGCGGTATTTGGCGTCCGGACACGACGCCAACCATAGCGCGGCCGACGCCGTCACGAAAACGTTGTTCGGTTCCAATCGAAGCGCCTGATTGAAATCGTCGAGCGCTTTCGCGAGCAGGTTCTTGCCGGTCCACGCGGCGGCGCGCTCGGCGAACGCATCCGCATGCTTGGCGTCGAGTTCAATCACGCGATTGAGATCGGCCAGCGCCTTGTCGAATTCGTTCTTCGCCAGCCAGGCGAGCCCGCGCACGCGAAACGCCTCGGGATAAGTGGGATGAATTTCGAGCGCGCGCGCTCCGTCCGCGAGAGCGTTGTCCAAGTCCTTCTTGGCGAGCCAGCTGTTGGCCCGATTGACATGATTGAGCGCGCTGGCGCCGCCCTGCTCGATCGCCTTGGAAAAGTCGGCGATGGCGCGATCGAAATCGCGTTTCGCGTGCCAGATCAGGCCGCGATTGTTGAACGCCGCGGAATTCGGGCTCAGTCGAATGGCTTCGTTCATGTCCTTGAGCGCGGCGTCATATTCACCTCGGAAACGCCAGGCCGACGCCCGGCGGTTCAACGCGGCGTATTCCATCGGATTGGCTTCGACTTGCTTCGTGAAAAACGCGACCGCATCCTCCAGCGGCACGAGATCGGCCTTCTTGACCCAGCCGAGAACGCCCTCGCGCGTCTTGATTTGCACGTAATCGGTCCGCTCGGCGAAGACCCGATACTGATTCGCGCCCAAATAAACCCCTTCGTCCGCGTTCGGTTGCAGTCCGCGCGGCTCGGGGGCGGGATCCAGCTCGACATTGGAATGGCGAATGAAGACGATCTTGCCGACCCAGGTGTCCTTCGCCATCGCGTCCTTCGGCCGATCCGGGAGCGCGAGGAGCATCGGCGCGAGGAGGAAGGGGAGCGCGAGCATGGGGCAGCCTCCAACAGCTACATCTCGAGGCCGAACTCCGACGAGTTGCCGAAGTTGCCGTAGGTGAATCGATTCAGGAATCGGAAACAGGCGATGCCATCCAAGTCTTTTGGCGGGTTCGGAACGCCGAGAGCAGGAACATCATCATCGAAGCCCAGTAATGGAATCTGAATGCGAATCACGTAGAGCGGGTACGAACCGACGTAGGCGCCACTTACGGATACCATCTTGGTCGGCTTGCCACCACAATTAACGCAATCATCCTCGTCGAGCAGCAATTCGAAAGGCGATGACGCATTGCCTGCACCCGTGTCAGCCAACAACGTGCGCGGGATGCTGCCTCCGTTAGGTCCGAGGGAAAGTGCTATCTGGACTACTGGACGACCCTGTCAAACGTCCCGCCACAATACGCCCCAAACACCAGTCTATCACGGCTCGCCGCCGTTGGCTAGAATCGGTGCTTCCGCATTGCTGGAGTTGGCCGCGTGGTGCCAACAGAAGCTTGGCCAAGATCACGGAGGAGACCCATGCACGAGCACAAGGACGAGCAACGATCCCGTGAAAAAAAGGGGCGCGGCAAGTCGCGCTGAATCAACTCTGGACGCAATTCCCGGAGGCCGACCGGGAGGAGATTGCGAAGATCCTGGCACAGATGATGGCTCGGCGGATCCTTCCTTCGGAGCCAAAGGAGGGGTCGAATGAATAATCACCTCGGGGCTTTGTCTGAAGAGCCCAAAACCCATCAGTCGGTGCAAGGCACGTCGAGCGTCTGGGCGTCCACGAAATTGCAGGCACATCATCGGGACCGCTTGGTGATCGTTTACGCGCGTCAGTCCACTGCGCAACAAGTGCTCCAAAACAAGGAATCGACCGCCCGTCAGTATGCCCTTGTTGAACTTGCCATCGAACTTGGCTGGGCGCCGGACCGGATCGAATTCATTGATGAAGACCAGGCCCATTCGGGTTCGACGGCGGAAGGCCGTCATGGTTTTCACCGCTTGCTTGCGGAAGTCGGCCTCGATCATGTGGGGATCATCCTCGGCATCGAACTCGGTCGGCTGGCGCGGTCGAACAAGGACTGACATCAGTTGATCGAGTTGTGCGGCATTTTTCGCACCGTGCTTGCCGACCACGACGGGTTGTACGACCCCACCGACTTCAACGATCGGTTGCTCCTTGGTCTGCGCGGAATGATGAGCGACGCCGAACTGCACATCCTGCGCGGCAGGATGTATGAGGCCGTCCTGAACAAGGCACGTCGCGGCGACTTGTACCACCTGCCTCCCATCGGCTACGGCAGACGAAGCACGGTTGGTGGGACCCGCCGTTGCCTGCGGAACTGACGACGCCAAAGATGCGCGCGACACCGGCCGAGCAGGGCTGAGTGCGGCGCCGAATCGATGCATAGGTTCAAAGGCGGGCATCAACGAGAACCGTTGTCCGAACCACTCCGTGTTGGTATGTTATTCTCATTATTCCCCAGTTTGGAATTGGATGTCCTATGGCGGGGTCCCACCGATCTGCAAGCTCCGTGGAGTTGGAGCCCCATCTCGAACCTGGTGATCGCTTTGAAGTCGAGCGTGCCGGCCCGGATCAACTCCGACTGCTGACGGAACTCGGCAGCGCGGACCTATCCATTCACACGCTTCAGGATGCGCAAGGCCGAACGTTGCCGGCGTCCTTCGATCCGGAGAATCGTCTTCTGACGGTGGAGGATTTCGATCGAGCGCCGCCGGAGCGTCATGCGGCCTTGTGGCTGGAATATCAGGAACTGGGTCGATTCCTCCTGGTGGTCGAGCCGATGCCGCCGCATGGCGCCGACATCGAGCAGACCACGGAACAGGGACTGCGGCTCGCCTTCGACCAGCGCGATTGGGAACTGTTGCAAACGGCGCCTGCCCAGCCGACGGCAACGCTGGCGGAACTCGATCTTGCCCTGCGCGCCGCCCGCCTGGCGACCCACGCGGGTTTCGATCGGCTCATCTGCTTGCCGATGGTGCGCGACATGGAGCTTTTGGAGCACCAGATCCGCACGGCCAAGACGGTCTTGCAGCGCTTTCGCGGCCGAGCGCTACTGTGCGATGAGGTCGGTCTTGGCAAAACCATCGAGGCCGGGTTGGTGCTTTCCGAACTGGTCATGCGCGGGCTGGCGCGCTCCGTGCTGGTGCTGACGCCCCCGTCCTTGATTGAACAATGGCAAGGCGAGATGCGGCGCAAGTTCGCGCTCGAAATCGTCAACCAGGACGATCCGGCCTTCCGCCAAAAAGGCGCCGACGCCTGGACGCAATTTGATCGCGTGATCGTGTCGTTGCACACGGCCAAGCGCGAGCCGCATCGCTCCGCCATCCTGGCCCGGCAATGGGACCTGGTGATCGTGGACGAGGCTCACCACCTGCGCAATCGCAACACGCAGATGTGGAAGTTCGCCAGCGAGCTGCGCAAGCAATTCATCTTGCTCTTGACCGCCACTCCGGTGCAGAACAATCTCGATGAGCTCTTCAATCTGGTGACCCTGCTTGAACCGGGTCTGTTGAGCACGGCGAAGCAGTTCCAGCGCCGTTTCGTCGATCGCAAGGACAAGCTGACGCCGAAGAACGTCAGCGAGCTGCACGCCCTCTTGAGCGAGGTCATGGTGCGCAATCGGCGCAGCACGGTCGGTTTGCAGTTCACGCGCCGCTGGGCGCGCACCGACCGCGTCGTGCTGACCGCCCAGGAACGCGCCCTCTACGACGAGGTCACGCGCTTCGTTCGGCTTCACCTTCGGTCTGCCGGCGCGAAAGGCGGCATCGCTCGCATGGCCCTCATCGCGCTGCAGATGGCGATGGGCAGTTCCAGCAAGGCGGCGGCGAGCACGCTGCAAAACATGGCGGACAACGACAAGGTCGCCGCCGAAGATCGGGAGGCCCTCACGCAGCTTGCGCACCAGGCGCGCGGGCTCAGCGACCATTCCAAGGTCGATCGGCTGTTGCAGTTGCTCGACGAATATCCCGACAAGCTGGTCCTCTTCACACAGTTCCGCGCCACCCAGGAATTGCTGCAGCGACGCTTGACCGAAGCGCGACACAACGTCGCGGTCTTCCACGGCGGGCTGTCGCGTCTGGAGAAAGAAGCCGCCGTCGAACGTTTTCGCGGCCCGGCCCGGCTCTTGCTCGCCACCGAAGCGGGCAGCGAAGGACGCAACTTGCAGTTCGCCCATGCCGTCTGCAACTTCGATCTGCCCTGGAACCCGATGAAGATCGAGCAACGCATCGGCCGGCTCAGCCGCATCGGCCAAACCCACGACGTGCACGTCTTCAATCTCGTCGCCGCCGACACGGTCGAGGCCGCCGTCCTGCACTTGCTCGAGGCCAAGCTCAACATGTTTGAGCTGGTCATCGGCGAGATCGACATGATCCTCGGCAATCTGGAAGAAGAGCGCGAATTTCAAGAGGTGGTCGCCGACCTGTGGGCCGAATGCAACGATCAGGACGACTTCACGCGCCGCATGGAAGAGCTGGGCAATCGCCTGCTGGCCGCCAAGGACGCATACGTGGAACAACGTACCCACGACGACAAACTGTTCGGCGACCGCTTCGCGCCCGAGGCGTGATCGAACTCTCCCCTCTCCCGGTACTCCGGGAGAGGGGCCCGGGGGTGAGGGCCGTGCATTCAGTCGCGGACTGTGCTGCCCTCACCCCCAACCCCTCTCCCGGCGTACCGGGAGAGAGGATAATTAGCGCTCACATGGCGGCTCCGAGAAAGGACGATTCATCATGGCAACCGCAGCCGTGCACTCACCGCTCGAAGCATTCGTGCGCGATTATGTCGACGTGACGGGAGGCGTCTGGGACGAGATCGAGCCGCAAGTTTACGATTTGCTCTTGCCCGCGGAAGGCGCCGGCGCGGAGACAGCGCGCAGCTTGGACGGACGCGAGATCGTCCGCGTGGCGTTCGATCCGGAGGCCATTCCCGAGCATCCCGCGGCTCAGCTCGTCAGCTTCGGCACGCCACTCATGGATCGGCTCTTTGCCGATGCGATGCAGCGCGGCCGCTTCGCCCGGATGTACATCGTCGGCCTGAACCTGACGCCGCACGATCTCGCGGGCCGAGCGCAGCGCGCCTTCACGATGCCGGCGGACGCGCGTCTTCATGTCGAGCGCGTCCGACCGCTGCACTTTCCGCAGGCCGTCTTCTGGTTGCAGGGCACGTTCGTCAGCGATCAGAAAGAGCAGGAGATTGTACCCATCGCGCTCGATCTGCACTACGGCCGGCAGGTCCGCCATCTTGATGCGCTCCTGGATCACGCCCGCTTGTCCGAGACACCCGCTCTGCCGCTCCTGGAGGCACGGCACATGAGCCTCGCGTCGGCCTACCCGCTGGCTCGCGAGCAAGCATTGCGGACGGTCACGGCGATGGCGAACGCGCGACATCGCCAGCAGAGCGACCACACGGAGCGTCAGATCGCCCGCATGAACCGCTATTACGCTGACCTCCTTCACGAACTGAAAGAGCCGATGCAGCGAGCTTTAGATCGCGGCGACGACCCCGGCAAGTTCGCGGGCCGACGCGAGGCACTGCAGCGCGAGGAGAAAGTGCGCGTGGCCGAACTGCGTCAGAAAAGCACGCTGCATGTCCAGATTCGGCTCTTGAATGTGCTCGTGATCCAGCAAGCCAAGTTGCTGATTCATGCGACGGTGCAAACGGACAGAAGAGATGTCGAGCCAATGGAGTTGGTCTGGGACCCTCTCACGGAAGCGCTCGAAGCCGTCCCTTGCCCGCAATGCCAGCGTCCGACATTCGCCTTCACCCGCCCGCGTCGGGGCCGATTGGCCTGTCGGGACTGTGTCTCGTCCACGCCGATAACGGACAGAAAATCGCACCGATGAGAACGGCGGCCCAGCGCCACCCTCCGGCGCCCCCGAAAAGCGCATAACTCGTTGAACCGTTTCGTCTTTCCAAGGCTGAATACTCACGCACGAAGGAGGCAGTATGGCTGGTCCTCGTCGCAATGTTCAAAGTGCGCCGGTCATCAACGCGTCCCCCCAGATTTCCTGGACCGTCTCATAATCTTGCGCCATGTCAATGCAAAAGGTCTTCGCCGCATCGGGTTCCGTATTTTCCAATGCCCGCGCGACTTCGCTCCAGCGGTCAGCAACGATGGCAACCTTTCCGTTTGCAATGCCAACTTTCTTGCCAGCGTACGGCGATTGCGGGTTTTGTTGTGCGTCTTCATAAAGTTTGTTGGCCAATTCGCGGTTGGTTTCCAAGATCGTCGGCATCGCGCACCTCAGTTCGATTTGTTGCATATTCCCAAATGCTACCACAAAAGGGCTGACCAAGCGATTTGGCTCGCGACGTCACCTCAAGATCTCGTCCACCACATTGCCATGCACATCCGTCAGCCGATGATTGCGGCCCTGGTAGCGATACGTCAAACGCCGATGATCGATGCCCAGGCAGTGCAGCATGGTCGCATGTAAATCATGCACGTGCACCGGGTTTTCATCGATGTTGTAGCTGAAGTCGTCGGTCTGGCCGTAGCTCATGCCGGGCTTGATGCCGCCGCCGGCGAGCCAGAACGTGAAACAGCGTGGGTGATGGTCGCGGCCATAGTTGTCGTGCGTCAATGCGCCCTGGCAGTAGACCGTGCGGCCGAACTCGCCGCCCCAGATGACGAGCGTCTCGTCGAGCAAGCCGCGCGCTTTCAAGTCGCGGATCAACGCGGCCGACGGTTGGTCCGTGTCGCGCGCCTGGCCGCCGATCTGGCGCGGCAAGTTGACGTGCTGATCCCAGCCGCGATGGAAAAGCTGCACGAAGCGCACGCCGCGCTCGGAGAGACGGCGCGCGAGCAGGCAGTTGAACGCGTAGCTGCCGGGCGTGCGCACCTCGGGGCCGTACATGTCGAGCACGTGGCGAGGCTCGCGCGAGATGTCGGTCAATTCCGGCACCGCGGTTTGCATGCGATAGGCGAGTTCGTACTGGGCGATGCGGGTGCGGATTTCGGGATCGCCGGATTGCTCGAGCCGCATCTGATTGAGCCGAGCCAGATCGTCGAGCATGCGGCGGCGCGTGGCATCATCGACGCCGTCGGGATTCGAGAGAAAGAGTACGGGGTCGCCGGTGGAGCGGAACTTGACGCCTTGATATTGCGAGGGCAAGAAGCCGCTGCCCCAGAGACGATCGTAGAGCGGCTGATCGGCGGGGTTGCCTGAGCCTTGCGAGATCATGACGATGAACGCCGGCAGATCGCGATTTTCGCTGCCGAGCCCGTACGCCAGCCACGCGCCCATGCTCGGCCGGCCAGCCAATTGAGCGCCGCTTTGAAAGAACGTGATGGCCGGGTCGTGGTTGATGGCTTCGGTGTGCATCGACTTGATGAAGCAAAGATCGTCCGCGACGGTCGTCAGGTGCGGCATGAGTTCGCTGATCCACGCGCCCGATCGGCCGTGGCGTGCGAACCGGTACATCGACGGCGCAATGGGAAAGCGTTCCTGCGTCGCGGTCATACCCGTGAGGCGTTGGCCGCGCCGCACGGAATCGGGCAGGTCCTGGTTGAACAGGGAACGCAAGCTCGGCTTGTAGTCGAACAGGTCCATTTGCGACGGGGCACCGGACTGGAAGAGATAGATCACGCGTTTGGCGCGCGCCGCGAAATGGGGCAACTCCCCTAGACCGCGGACCTGGGCAGCAGCGCGGTCGTCGTTCATCAGGCACGCCAGCGCCGTCGCGCCGAGGCCGACGCCGGTGCGCTGAAGAAAATAACGGCGTGAAGCCAGCCGGATGGCGTCTTGGATGGAGTGCATCATGGATTGCCCCGTGAAATCTTCGTCGGACCCAAGTGCAGCCCATCTTACCAGATAGGCGGGACGGCGAGAACTCACAAAAACGGGAGGCGGTGGTGTCGACTTTGCCCCATTTCGGAATTCCATGTGGCCCGGCGTCCATTCTCTTGTTATCCTGGCGCGCAGCGAATGAACAGCGTTCGCAGTGTTAGTTATACTTAGTTATTGTTAGTTGTAGATAGCAACACCTTCGTGAGGGCGAACGACTCATGACCGATGCCGCCAAACAGGAGCTTTCCTTGCAAGCCGGCGCGATCTTCAGTCCCGCGGCGCCGATTCGCGAGAAGGATGTCTTTGCCGGACGCACCGAGCAATTGCACATGGTGATCGACGCGATTCATCAGAAGGGCCAGCATGCCTTGATCTACGGCGAACGCGGCGTCGGCAAGACTTCGCTCGCCAATGTGCTCGATGCTTTCCTGACGCCGCGCGAGAAAAAACAAGTGATCGCCCCGCACGTCAATTGCGACGGCAACGACGATTTCACCACCATCTGGCGCAAGATCCTCAATCAGGTGCCCATCAGTCAAGAGAAGCCCGGATTCGGCTTCCGCCCGGAAAACAAACGAACTATTTCCACTCTGGGCGAGGATCTTCCCGAGAAGATTACTCCCGACAATGTCTTGGCCATTTCTCACGCCCTCACGCGCAAGCATCTGTTTATTCCGATCATCGATGAGTTCGATCGGGTCTCGAAGCCGGAAACAACTCGACTGTTCACCGATACGATCAAGATGTTGTCGGACCAGTCCCCGTCCGCGACTCTGATTCTCGTGGGTGTTGCCGACAATGTGGAGGAACTGATCGCAGAGCATCAATCGGTCGAACGGGCCCTGGTGCAGGTGCGCATGCCGCGCATGTCGCGCGACGAGCTGGTGCAGATCGTTCGCAACGGCGTCGAGGCTCTGGGCATGCGCGTGGACGCCGATGCCAACGGGTTCATCGCTCTGTTATCGCAGGGGTTGCCTCACTACACGCATTTGCTGGGGCTTCATGCATTGCGGCAAGCGATCCAGCGCGATGACAAGCGGGTTCGCGTCAAGCATGTGGATTCGGCCATCCGCAAGGCGATCGACGGCGCGCAGCAAACCTTGCAGCGCGCGTATCATGCGGCGACGATCAGCCCGCGCAGCGATAACTTGTATCGGCATGTGTTGCTGGCGTGCGCGCTGGCGAATGCGGATCAGCTCGGCTATTTCGCGGCCGTCGATGTGCGCGAACCGTTGCGCCGGATCATGGGAAAGCCTTATGAAATCGCCGCGTTCTCCCGGCACCTCGCCGATTACTGCGACACCAATCGCGGCCCGGTGCTGGAACGAATCGGCGTGCCGCGGCGGCATCGCTTTCGATTCCGCAATCCGCTCTTGCAGCCGTTTGTGATCATGGAAGGACTGGCGCGAAGCCTGATCAAGCGAGGTGATTTGAGAAAGTCGGCGTCTTGACCGGCGGCAGCGACCAAACCCCGCATTCCTGCATGGACTGTCTGCTTTTTGATTACCCTTTCGTAATTCCCCGATTTTTTCTGTTTTTTTGCCACACGCGCCGTTTTTGTATTCTACATTTCTAGCAAGCCCGTCTGCGGCTCAAACACCGCGCCTTTGCGGTGGAGCCAGTCTTGGAGCAAGGTTGCACTTGGACGCAATCAGAGCGGCGCCATCCCGTCCGAAAAATCCCGTCCCGATGCATCCTTAATTGGATGCGGTGCGCTGTTCCCTAATTATTGCACGCGCCCGCACATCCCCCCTGCTGGATCATTGCTGTTGCTAACCTGCGCGCAGCCACGAGTTCATTCATCTTCGTTTGGACGGGGGTAACCATGTTCGCCGACTATCTGCAATCCTTGCTCGAAATCCTGGGCGTCGAGCCGCGCAAGCCGCTGCACCGCCAGGAAACCAAAAAACCTTTCAATCTCAGCCTCGACGCGCTGGAAGATCGCACGGTTCCTTCGACGATCACCGGGCACGCCTACACCGATCTCACCGGCAACGGCTTCAGCGCCGACGACACCGGCAAGCAAGGCGTCGAAATCCGACTGTTCAAGGATACGCACCAGAACGGCCGGCACGACGGCCGCGATCGGCTGATCGCCAAGGTCCTTACCGGCGCCGACGGTACCTATTCCTTCGGGAATCTGGGCGCGGGACGCTACTTCGTCGAGGAGAAGACGCCCAATGGATTCATTCAAACGGGCCCGACCGTCGGTGATTCGTACACGATCCGCGTCGGGAACAACCAGGTCGTCTCGGGCAAGGACTTCGATTATTTCAAACGTCCGGTTCGCGGCAACATCAACACGATCCGCTACACGGTCACGCACAACGGCACGACGCAGACCTTCCGCGAGCTGTGGAACCACGTGAGCTCGGGCGACACCGTCACCGTGTCGTTCAGGGTGGCCAGCAATTCGCCGCCGGTGCAGTTGTCGTTGGTGAGTTACAATTCGACCACTCCTCGATTCAACGAACGCACGCTGAGCCAGGACACGGTCCACGAATCTCAGACGGGGACGTTTGGCCCGGGCACGCACACAATGACGGTGCAGGTCCCGAACGGCTTCTTCAAGATTTACTTTGTGCGCGGTCCGGTCATCGATCATTTCGGCCCGGCGCGAAGCAACATTTCGTATCACGATCAACATCGCGTGATCGGCGTCGACTACGGCGGCCAGGTGGAACCGCCGCCGCCCCCGCCGCCGCCGGTGGTT
>Ga0105340_1001288_pt1 | contig 11374 bp, 13 predicted proteins | sample EasRivMeERMLT700_FD_89676 | JGI IMG/M metagenome (GOLD analysis project Ga0105340, IMG submission 89676) | Soil microbial communities from meander-bound floodplain in the East River, Colorado, USA - East River MetaG ERMLT700 | ecosystem: Environmental > Terrestrial > Soil > Floodplain | place... | reverse complement strand
CGGGAACGGTTTGGCTCTTTACCACGTACTCGGTCGCCCGCCGTTGGCTGCCGAGTTACCCGGATGAACTGCTGGCGGCCGCCCTGCAGATCGCCGTCGTCGCCGTGACAGAGGAATGTGAACGAATCGCGCGTGGACTTACTGCGCGAGAGCACTTGCTGAGATTGTGGTTTCAGCAGAAGGTCAACGCGGACCCGGCCCTGGATGAAGTGCAGATCGACAAGCTGGCGAGGTTTGTGTTTCAGGTCAAGGATTACTTCATCGCCGCGGGACGTACGCTTTCAACGCTCGCGAACGTGGACTGCAGGCGTTCGATCGTCAAAGCGAGCTACAGTCCAAAGGACCTCGAAGAACGCCAGTTGTACGTCGGCGTCGTCGAGATGGTTTTCCACGAGACCACGCGACAATGATCGGCGCCAGGATCGTACCCATTGGCCGGGAGAATTTCTTCGACAGCGAACGCGTGATGAAGGCGCTGAGCGAAGGCCAACGCCGTAAGCTTTCGAAGTTCGGCGCGTTTGTGCAACGTCGCGCGAAAACGTCAATCCGGCCCGCCGCGGTCGAGAACCGCACGGAGATTCGGAAGGCCAAGAAACGCGGGCAACATGTGACGATTCGCTATCGGCCCTCCAGGCCAGGCGAACCGCCACGATCACGCAAAGGCGAGCTCAAGAAATTGATCCTGTTTGGATACGACCCAATCCAACGGGACGTGCTGATCGGCCCGACTCTTGTAGCCGGCCGGGCGTCCGAGACGCCGGCGAGGATGGAATTCGGCGGCGAGTTCGTTCACAAGAAAAGCCGCAAGGTGATCAAGGTCGAAGCGCGACCTTTCATGCGGCCGGCCATGGAAGCGGAGAAAAAGGCCCGGATGCCAGCGATGTTTCGAGATTCCCTCGTTGACCCAGGGAGCTAGCCATGCCTGCCCCGATTGCCGTTACCGTCGTCAACCGCCCCGGCAAAGATGCCTACTGCTACACAAACTCCGGATCGCAAGGCACGCCGACCTGGACCACGCAGGGCAACGTCAAAGACGCGAGCATTGGCGACGCGCTCGAATTGTACAAAGCGAGCATCCGCGCGAAGCGGCCGTTCCACGTCTACGTGCCCACCATGCGCGACTTGTCGATCAAGTTCAAATGCGCGTGGATTCCCACGGACGAATTCATTGTCGCGCTGCTCGCCGCCCGGGCCAACGGCACGGCCATCGACATGGTCTGGCTCGACGGCCCGATCGCCACGCCGGGCTTTCAGGGCCCGCGCGCCGATTGGGTTGTCGGCGACATGCCGCGCACCGAGAACCTCGCCGAGGGCATGGAAATCGAAGTCGAGCTCAAACCCGGCCTGACGGCCAACGTGCCGAGCTGGCACGTCTCGGCCTGACATTTCACGAGGGCCAAATGCTGAAATACAAGGATTCAGCGGACCGGGAATGGTCGCTGAAACTCTCGATCGACGTCGTCGATCGAATCAAAGCCGCAACCGACATCGACCTTTTGGGCAAGCCCAAGGACGTACAGGACGCCTACGCGAAGATCATGGAAGACGTCCGGGTCCTGATGAACGTGTGCTGGCACATCGTCGAGCCGCAGGCCGCGGCCGCCGGCGTCTCGATCGACGCCTTCCGCCAGGCGATCGACGGCGACACGATCGAGCGCATGGCCGAGACCTTGACGGAGGCCATCGCGGATTTTTCCCCGACCCATCTCCGGACGCTGTTCCGCAAGGGATGGGAGAAGGGCAAGCAAATGGACGATCGCCAGCTCAGCGGCGCGCTGGCGGCGATGGAGGAGACGGATCTGGAGAAGTTGGAGGCGAAGGCGAAACAGAAGACGTCGGCCGCGATTTCGAAAATGCTCGAACGATCCGACAACTCGTCTGGGAGTTAGCCGGCGTCGTTGGGATTTCCGCAAAGCCGCTGACCGTGCGCGAGATCAAGTGGGCCGCGGACGGCCGCCAGTCCGAGAACTGGGCCCACACTTCAGAGCTTTACGCGAAGCTTCACAACGTCAACTGCGCGGACAATAAGGACATGATCAAGTCCGAGCAGATTAACCCGTTTCATCGGGCGAAATTGACCAAGCCGGCACGGGTGCCGTTTGGCAAACAAATCGCCGCGTTGAAACCGCAATTCGTCAAAGGGTAGTTCATGGCATCGGCCTCCGAAGTCAGGGCCGGCGGCGCGTTCGTCCAGTTCTACGCCAAGGGGGACGCGCAGGTCAGGGCCACAATCGCCGGCTTGCAAGCCCGGTTACAGAACGCGGCCAAGGCCGTGATGCTGATCGGCGCCTCGATTACCGGCATCGGCCTGGCCATCACAGCGCCATTCCTCGTTGGCCTTCGTCACTTTGTCGAGATCGGCTCGGAAATGCGGGACATGGCCGACCGCACGGGCCTGGCCGTCGAGGCGCTGTCCGAGCTGCGATACGCCGCAGAGCAATCCGGCGCCGCCGGCGAGGACCTGGAGAAGGGTTTGCGGGCCATGGATGAGTTCATGGTCAACGCGGCCCGTGGCTCGCCCGGGGCGTTACAAACCTTAGAGTTGCTCGGCATCACGTTCCGCGAACTGAATGAAGCCTCGCGCGAACAGCGATTTGAAATAATCGCAGATGCCTTGTCACATCTCGAAGATGCCACGTTGCGCGCGGTGATTGCGCAGGATATTTTCTCCCGATCGGGCGCCCGCCTTATGCCTATGTTGCGCGGCGGCGCCGACGGCATCCGCGGTTTGCGTGCCGAGGCGCGGCGGTTGGGATTGAGCTTGTCCGGCGAAGACGTTGCCGCGGCCGAACAATTCGGCGACTTGCTGTCCACGCTCGGCATGGTCGCAAAAATCACGATGTTCCACATTGGCGCCGCCGTTGCGCCGTTGTTGAAGACGTTGGTTGAATTCATCATCCGCGCGGCCGGCGCGATCAATGTATGGATGAGCGCCAACCGTGAACTGATCGGCATGTCGTTCTCTATCGCGACAAGCATCATCGGGATCGGCGCAGCAATTGTCAGTGCAGGCGCCACGCTTTGGGCTCTAGGTCAATCGATAAGCGTGATTTCACGCGCGGTAGGCGGCCTGCTGAAAATCTTCATGAGCATCGGCTTTGCACTGACAATCATCAAAATCACCACGGGACTACTTGGTTTCGCCGGCATTTCTCAAGCCGCGTTCATCCTGCGCGTCGGGCTGTTTCTCGTTTTACGCGCAATGGCACTTGTCTCACTTGCATTTCACGCGGCGTCATTCGCCGCGACGGTTTGGAGTTACGTCGTCTCCGGAGCAACGATTGCTGCCGGCGCCGCGGTCAAAGGCTTCACGCTCGCGCTCGCAATCCTACAAAGCGGATTCGGCCTATTAACACTCGCCGGGTCTGCCTGGTCAGCAGCAATGGTCGCGGCCATCTTCATCTATGAATCGGCCGCGGTTGTCATCAGCAGTGGATTTGGCGTCATCACAATTGCAACTATTCTGTGGGGCAAGGCCACGGCGATCGCCAGCTCGATCGCGACGGCGGCGGTAATTGTTTACGAGGCGGCATTGGCCGGACTGATGACTGGGTTTGGTCTGATCACGATCGGCGCCACAACCAGCCAATTCGCGATGGATGCCTGGGTCGCAATTGTCTCAATCGGCACTGGCGTTACCGCAGCGTACGCCGCTGTCATGGCATTCTTGACTACATCACACACCGCCAACGGAGCCGCCGGGTTGTTGGACGCGTTCATCATGAAGTATTTCAGTGCGACGTGTGGCCTGGCAACTGCCGCTGTCACGGCGTTGACCGCGGGACTGAACCTGCTAATCGGCGCGTTTGTAATCTTGGACGCCGTTCTGTTGACGACAATTGGCTTGATCCCAATCGCTGCGCTCACCTACTTTATCTACCTCATGCTTGAAGCCGGGGCACGTGGGCTTTACACGGCCAGCACTCTCAGCAACGCTTTCACCAGCGCCGGCGACTCGATTGTCAGCGCATTTCGGACAACTGCCAACGCAGCCAGTACTTTGTTCGCTGGCATATCTCAGAACGCTCTGACGTCGTTTCGGACGATCAGGGATTTCGTCATCGCGGGCGATTGGGATAGGGCCTGGGCGGCGCTAGTCGCGTCCGCGGAATTGGCATGGCATGACGTCAAAGCGTTCGGATTAGACACCTGGATTGCCTGGAAATTCTCGTTCCTGGAGACGGCGAATTTCCTAACTGACTCTTTGACAGACATGTTCCGGTCGGCTTGGCGATCAGTCGCGTTGATGTTTCGCCAAACGATGTGGGCAGCCCTCTCTGGATACCTGAGCGCGCTCCACAACATCACACGTTTGAATCCAGGCCTGGCCATCGTATTGGGCAACAACCTTCAGGACCTGGCAAGGCAAGCGGATCGGAATGCGTTTACGGCTAGCGCCGGCGGGACACAGCAGGAACGGGCTGACTTGGCGCGTGATAACGAAAGACGCGCTCAAGAACGAATGGAACGAAATGCGGCGTTGACCCGAGCGAGGGAACAAGCGGAGGAGGCTGCCGTCGCAGGCAGACACGAGGAGCGCGATCGATTATTGAACGAAGTCAAACGCCTCGAAACCGAGGCACGTATTGCGAGGCAAACCGCCGACTTTGCAGAACGGCAACGGCAAGTCAACAACCAATTGGAACACGTCGGCGCCGCCGTGATCCAGGGCACCTTCAGCGCAGCCGCCGCGCGTGGCTTTGCCGGCGCCAGAGTAGGTAACTCGGAGCAGATCGCCCGGGAATCGCGGGACATCCAACGCGACATGCGGAGGCTTCTTAATCGAATTGCTGAAGGCCAGGGCTTGGTAATGGGGTGAGTTTTCAGTCTATTTGCAAACCAAGAGCAGGATTGAAACTTCCAATTTTTTTTCCGGAGATTGAGTGGTGCAAGGCCAGCGAATGCCGCAGCGGATCGCCTTTGCCACGTTCTGGGATTTCATGGACAAAAGCGCAGACGGCGGAACAAAGTGCTTTTTTTGTATCGAAATCTAAGCGGAGAAATTTTGGCGTGACCCATAACTGTGGCAGTTCACGTTCGGACTCGACCTTGTGTACATAGCCCTGGGTCTTCAGCTTTTCGACGGACAGCAGCAACCAGACAGATTCACAAAGAGGCAGAAGAACAAGGCGACGTCTCGATTCATGGGGTTGCCTCCTGAAGCCAAAGCGGCTCATTTCTTTATTCGCACACCAATGCCGATTCTTAATGTCACTCTTTCTTTGGCCGTCCGCGGACTCGTTTGTCACCTGTCGGCTTGAATTCACAACCTTCAAAAACGCGGAGTTTAACGCCTAGCGCTTTGCAAATCGTCTCAACGGAGTCCAATGCTGGTACCGTGTCGCCCAATTCCCAACGAGCGATGGCGGCTTGCGCAAACCCTGTTTCCTCGGCAAGCCGTTTTTGTGCCCATCCCTTTTCCGTGCGCAACTCTCGAAGCTTGTCGCCAAAGGTCATGAAAAGAATCCTTTCAGATTAATATCCAGATCAGTATTGACGAATAATCCAGGTCAGGATATTTTACTTCAAACGCAGTAATCGGACAGGAGACCAGCAATGCAAGCCATCATCAAGCGGATAATCGAAATGGCCGCGTACCTGATCCTCGCCGTGATCGCCGCGGCATTGATCGGGGCCGCGGGGGCCGGCGTCGGCCAGGCCGTGGGCCTGGAGGATGTTTCCGCGAACGCCGCCGGCTGGGGAGCGTGCATTACTTCCTTCGCTTTTTTCAGTGTGACGGGCCGGCCGATCGAGTCGCATTAACCCACGGGTTCTTTGTAGCTGCCAACGCCGTACGTGGCGATGCCCAGCTGCACGAACGCCGGTCGACGCATTTGTCAGGACGGCAGTTCCAGGGAAGGTACGGGGCATGACGCCCCTTTATTTCAATCTGAACTCATTGTGGAGGCACCGATGAACGAGCAAGCCAACCCCCCGCTCAGCCTGAAGCAGTTGCAAAAAAAGATTGCCAAGCATCGGCGTTGGCTGATCTGGGTCATGGGCCAGTTGGTATCGATCGAGGGCCAAGCAACGCATCGGATCGACGAACTCATCGCCCTGGAGGAACGCATCGCCGAGCAGCTTCGAGCCGAAAAACTGGCCGAAAAACTGGAAGAGGCGCCGCCCAAATTGTTGTAGCTGGTCTCGCCGGATTCGGCGATGTAGATCTTTTTTCCCGCCGAGTGCCATTAGTGGCATAATTTCGACAATTCTCCTCCGCGCGACTTGCATATCCGGAATCATCTGGCAATGGTTTATGACCGGTGACTCTGCGCACAAACCACCATGCCAACTCCAACTCAGGTGGTTGTCGGCGGCACCGGCAGCCTACCGCACTGGGAAGAATTGATCGACACCGGCGCCGGCGAGGTGTCGTTCAACACGCCGCGCTCGGAGCGACGTTGGTTGGTAACCAACGTCGGCGACGTCAACGATCTGATTGTGTCGGCACCCGACAACATTCCGCAGACCAATGTGCGAGGCGGCGTAACCCATTTCTTCCGCCGCTACCGATACGACCCCGCTCAACCGACCGACGGCACTCTTTGGATTGTTGTCGCGCAATACGAATTCGAGGTTGAATACAAGGAACTGTCGTTTGACACGTCGGGCGCGACGACGACTACCAAAACGGCGCTTGATGAAGGCGATTACTACAACCTCGTTGACCCATCCGATGACGAACTTCCCGACTTCGGCAAACTGATCGGCGTCAACGGGAACAACGTCGAAGGCTGCGAAGTGCCGATCGGCAAATTCGATTTCACCGTTCTGATTCGCAACCGATTCGCCGCGCTGTCGAGCGATTACATCTTCAACGTGGAGGACCTGACCGGGCATGCCAACGATCGGCCGATGACGATCAATTGGAAGGGCCAAGTGTTTCCGTTTGACACCGAGGAGCTGATCTACCTCGGGGCTCCGGGCAAGATGACGTCCGAAGATGGATTCGAGCTGACCTTAAAGTTCACTCGCGAAAAAAACAAGAGTGGCGGCACGAAGACGACATCGGGCCTCGTCGTGCCGGACGTTGACGAAACCGTCGAGATCCAAGTCTTCAGTACGGCAGGCTTGACAGAGGGGCAGAGGATTTACTTTGTCGGCGTTGGCCATTTCGAGGTCGATGAAATCATCAATGGAACCACCGTCGTAATCATGAACCTCGGCGGGCCGCTGAACGCTGTTCCCACGACGAGTTTCTCCGCGGGCGTCAACGTTATTTTCTCCGCTACTCAAACCGACGCATTGACGATCGGAGATGGCGTACCGATCGAGAAGCGCGGGGCACGCTACCTCTGGACTTATTCGGATTGGCAAAACGAAAGCGGCAGCCGGCGCGTGCTGAAACCGCTTGTCGCGGTCGTGAACAAAGTCATTCCCACGGCGGACTTGACTCCGCTCGGTATTTTCTCGTGAGGCTATCGCGATGGGTGATCCTCTCAGGAAAATGACGCCTGGCGAAGTGCTGAAAATCGGCGAAGGTCCGTTCAACGCCGCGTTCCACAATTTGTGCATCGACGCGATCAAGGATTACCTGGCCCGCCGTGGCCATGCCCTCCGGCCTGGTGACCCGGGCCTTAACGAGCACGCCGGCGACGACGACGATTACGACTGGATCATCAACACCGAGGAAGAGGATCGCGAGCAATACGACATCGTCGGCCTGGGCGAGCTCGGCAGCGCGGCCAGCACGGCCGCCGGCGGCGAGCAGACGTTTCGCACGCAGACCAACTTCAACATCGCGGCGCCGGCGGCCGGACAGCGGTTTGGCATCCTGCGTGAACCAATCCTCGGCGGCGGCGACTCGGTGGGGCGCGCCTGGTTATTTGGCCGGGCAAAGTGCAAGCTCAACGTCACGAACGTCAATCATCGCTACGCGGACGCCGTCGACGACGACTATTCCGCACTTCAAAGTACTGGCTCGGGCGGCCAGGCCCAGATTGTTTTCAAGGAGATCCCAACAAGCACGCAGCTTGACGGCGGCATCGACAACAGCCAAACCACGTTCACGCTTGATACCCTCTCGGGTTGGCCCGATCCGCCTTTCGTCATCACAATTGACGACGAGGATATTCTCGTCGAGGATATCGACCGCGACACGGGCGAAGTCACCGACAGCACGCGAGCTCACAACGACACCGACGCGGACGTACACGCAGACAATGCCGAGGTGACGTTCAAGAGCGGCACGGTTTGGGCGATTGTGTTGCTGGGTGCAGTAGGCGAATGGGGCATAACAAGCTCCGGCATCTTGAACAACGAAGTGGACGCACTAGGACCGACAGCACAGGGCGCGGGCAAGGGGCAGTATGGTCTCGGCAGGCCGATCATCTGCGCTGTCGATAATTACAACGTTCCCCAACTACCTTCAGGGCTTGGTTACTCCGGTGGTTACGCTCCCGGCTGGTACATTCAGGGCACGGACAACGATCCGAGTTCGGTGGGATTCATTATTTGGCCTACTGATTGGCAATTCGGCATCACGGCTTCAGCGCACTCGTTCATGCCGTGGGGCGGCCTATGGTTTCGTGGAATCTTGACGAATTTCGCAACTGAGTATTTTTATCCTTCCACATTGACGTGGCAAAATTCACCAATGGGAACTCCCAGCGGCGGCCCGACGCTTGTTCTCGGCGGTGGAGGGTATGACGATGAACTTCTTGATCCCATCGATCAGCATCAACGCTTCTCGATTTGTTACATGAAGTTAAAAAACGCACAAGCCATCGCAACCGTAACCAGCGATTTTGCCATTCCGGCTGGACCGGCGGGAGTTTATGGGGAAACCGAGACGGTCGAGGTTGATGACACAAACTTCTTGACTCAGGGCGACACGGTTTTGCTGCACAACCCGTTCACCTGGAGCCAATCGAACGCCTATTATCTTTACGGGATCATCAACGAAATCGTTGACGCAACGCACGTCTCGATAACGTTTCTTTCGCAGCAAAGAGCGAGCAGCAACACATTTCCGGCTGGCGGCAACATCACCGTGATCGAGTTCACGCAGCCCGTGGGTGATGGCGACTACAGCAGAGTGACATTTATCGCCGTCAGGAATGGCATGGTGACGACGATTGGGACTGCTGAAGGTGCCTATGCCGTTAACGACGGCGGCACCGGCAGCAATTTGTCTGCGACTGGGCCGGGCGCTGTCATCCAGGCGAGCATGGGGGCCAATCTGAGTGTCGTGGCCAATCTGTCCGTCGCAATGGGCGGCAGCGGGCGCGGCAGCGCCACGGCCTATGCCGTCATCTGCGGCGGCCCGACCGCGACAGATCCGCACCAATCGGTTTCTGGAGTCGGCACGGCTGGGCAAGTTCTCAGGAGCAATGGGGCGGGGGCGCTGCCGACCTGGCAGACGAGCGCCCTGGCTGACGGCGACAAAGGCGACATCATCGTCAGTGCCAGCGGCGAAACGTGGACCATCGACGATGCCGTAGTAACCAACGCAAAGCTCGCGAACATGGCCGCATGGACGTTCAAGATTCGCAACGCTGGTTCGACGGGTGCCCCCAGCGACGCGGCTGCCGGTAACATCACAACGGAAGCGGCACCGGAAGCCGGCGATTTCTTTTTGGGGTTTTTGGCCAGCGGCCAAATCGTAAAGTTCGGTGTTGATAACTTCACCGTTGCCGACATGCCAGCATGGTCATTCAAGATTCGCAACGCCGATTCGACGGGTGCCCCCAGCGACGCGGCCCGCGACGATTTCACCACAGACACGCTGCCCGTAGAAGACGGGGACTTCCTCATCGGATTCAAAGAGGACGGCTCGATTGTCAAATTCCCCACCGATGGATTCGCGCGGCTTGAAACTGATGGCGACTTTGACTTGGGCGGCAACGAAATCACGAACGTCGCAATCATCACGAGCAACGATACGAAAACCGACATCCTCCGTCTGAATGACACGGCCCTCGATCATTTTCTAACTGTCACCGTCGGCGAAGATTTGACGGGGCCGCTGGCCTTGGTGATCACCGTCAACGATGCCAATGCTCAATTGAACTTGAACCTAGCGGCCAGCGCTGACTTGACCGATAGCACGAGCGGGACGCCTGGCACAACTATCAATGCAGTCAGCGGAACGGGGGACGATGCGGGGATAAACGACGCGTTGGCGAGCCTCATCGCAGACAACGCCGTCATCAAGGCCAGATTGCGCAGCGCCGGAATCATGGATACATAGGAGACTCAACGATGGCAAACGCACCTTTCTATCTCAACGCCGCTGGTTCGAGAATTGGCCGCGACTTGCTGGATGTGCTCGCCAGCATACAAGCCAACTTCGCCCGCGCGGACGCCATCCGCGCGGCGATGATCGAACAAACCGACAAGCCCGCCGGCACGCTCACGGTCCGCTCGGACAACACGTCGGGGCAGGTGACTCTTGCGGCCGGGCATGGCGTCGTCACCGGCATCCTTGCGGACATCACGTGGAACGCCGGGGCGAACCGGCGTACGGGAGTTTTGGTCGGCAACGTCAACGGCAACAACGTGGCATTCAGCGGCGGCGCCGGTGATAACTTGCCCGCACAAGATACGGCCATCGTGTGTCAGCATTACACCACGGTTGCGAATGTATTCAAATTCAACGTTGGCGACGGCGTGACGATATCGCCGGCGATCGCTCACAAGGCGTTCAATGAGCTGGCGTCGTTCATCGCGTCGGCGGGGCCGTCGCTGTTGCAGTGCGGGGCGCGGTTCAAACAATAGGAACGCGAGTTGGCTCCGACTGGAGTTCGCCGGCGGGGCCGCCGCGGCCGGCCTCGGGACTCTGACACCGCGAACAGAGGGCACGCATGACGACGACGATTTACCTTACTGCTGCATCCGTGGAACCTCTAAGCCTGAGTGCGATCATGCCAACGGAAACCGATATCTTCGATCTGTTCATTGGCGATGACTGGAGCATCCCTTTTGAATTTGATCCGGCCGCCAACATCACCGGTTTTGCATTAGCATTTCGGCTTTACTTGCCGAACGCCGAGGCGCCGGTGATTGAGAAGACGTTGGCCGACGGCGACATCGTCGTTACGAACGCGGCAACCGGCGTCGGCACGATCGAAGTGCCTGCGGATGAAACCGAAGATTTGGAACCGATTCGCTACTATTTCGAATGTGCGCGAACCGACGCAGGAAACAAGAAAGTGTACGGCTACGGCAAGATCGTTTTGCAACATCGCACGTGAGGCGCCCATGAAAAAAACAAAGCCGCGGCGAAGAACTTATGTTTCCTGTTCGGAATTGGACGGCGCGTACGACGATGATCAGGTAGAGTTTTTGCGTGCGATGGACCGGTACATGCGCGACAACCGCCGACCGTTTCCAACGTTCGTCGAAGTGCTCGACGTCGCCAAATCGCTTGGTT
>Ga0105340_1001287_pt1 | contig 11376 bp, 17 predicted proteins | sample EasRivMeERMLT700_FD_89676 | JGI IMG/M metagenome (GOLD analysis project Ga0105340, IMG submission 89676) | Soil microbial communities from meander-bound floodplain in the East River, Colorado, USA - East River MetaG ERMLT700 | ecosystem: Environmental > Terrestrial > Soil > Floodplain | place... | reverse complement strand
GTTGATGTTATTGTCCAACTCTCAGGCTTTGAAGTCACTGCGTCGATCACGTCGCTGATCAGCGATACCGGCCCGATCCTTGAAGGGCAAGTTGCGATAGGTGAAGTCAGCGCTCCGATTCCAGAGCATATCGTCTTGCCTGTGGGCCTTGAAGCTGTAGGCCGACTTGGAACATTGGCCGTCGATGAAGCTGTAGTCGTTGAGCTGATTGGAAGGTTTGATAACGTCATAGAATTGAGGGGAACGGATGGCTAAGTATCAAACCATCTCCGAGCTGTTCATCGCAGCAGACTATACGTTGAAGTTTACGATCTACGACTCGACCGAAACGTCCATCGTCGATGTATCTGGAATGAACTTGTCTTGGATGCTGAAGAAGCGGTTGAGTCATCCGGATTCCCGCAAGCTCCTTGACAAGACTATCGGCGACGGGCTGATTGTATCTGGAACGTATAACTCGAATCCCTCGTTGAACCAGCAGAAGGTCGTCGTAACCTTGAAAGCATCGGATACGATTGCATTCCGGCAGAGCACCATCGCTCACGAGTTGAAGCGCATGGACACAGACTTCGAGACGGTCCTCTCATATGGACCAGCCGTGCTCGTGCGCGGCGTACACAGGACATAAATCATGGCTGTTGTGTTTGACGCAGTACCTAACAGTCCAACGGGAAACAGTTTCTTGACGTTAGAAGAGGGTCAGGATTACTGGGACACCCGACTGTTTGTGGACGCGTGGGAAAACTCCGAGGACCAAGAGATGGCCCTCATCCTTGCCACCCGGACGCTCGTGTCTGCGCTCTCGCGCCCGCGCGAGTTTGTACGGCCCGTCAACGGAGAAGACGGCTACTACATCATCCACCCAACGTGGACCGGACTACCTACAACCACGACGCAACGTTTGCCGTGGGGTCGAATCGGGATGTTCGACCGCAACGGTAACGCGATCGCAGGGGATGTCTACCCACAGGAACTAAAGGACGCGACCGCTGAACTCGCGGGACAGATGAGTACCTCTGACCGCATGATCGATAACGATGCAGCCGTCAAGGGTATCACGCGAGTCAAGGCAGGTTCAGTTGAAGTGGAGTTCGATGGTTCGGCGATGACGTGGAAGGTACTGCCTGACTCCGTGCTGGCGTTGTTAGTGCCCTCGTGGCTGACGGACATGCGGATCGAATCCCTGTACTCCGCTCAATTTGACGTGATCTCATCATGAGCATACTCAGTGACGCCGTTGCACTTGCCAATACCATCACCAAGAGCCTGCAGATGCAGGCCCAAGGTTCACAGCGGGTGACATTGAAGAATTTTATCTCAGACGGTGGCAGCGGGAATCCAACTTACAGTGATACGCTGCACGACGCTGTCGTTGAGAAGAAGATCCGGCAGGTGAAGACGTTTGCTGGGACCATCGCGACGAGTACGCATACCGTAACGTTCTTGGATCCTGCCGTCGTGGTGAAAGAACACGACCAGATCTTCTTGGCCGACGGGACAGGCGGCGACGTCATGAGTTCAGGTGGGCCGGTGGACGCGACAGGGCAGCTGCTGACGGAGGCATTCCTGTGATGAGCATGGCTCCGGTGACGGTCTGCTTCACGTACTTCAAAAGCCTTGGACCAGCGAACCTGGAAGCGGCGTTGTACTCGTTGCTGATGCAGGACTTGTCGCGGGTCGAATCAATCGTGATCGTTGACAACAACACTGCTGACCCACTGGATGACATACTGAAGGTCGTCGATGGGATGAAGTTCCCTGTGCCGGTGAATTTGCTTTCTTTCAAACACGGTGACCCAACGAAGACACATTCATGGTCTACGAACCTGGCCGTCAGCAAGGTCTATACACCGTGGGTATTCTTCACGCGGGCAGACTACATCCTGGACTTCCAGGCCATACGCTCTTTCTTCAATGTGGTGGATGCGAAGCCCGCTGATTGGGACGGGTTCGTAACAGGTAACGTCTATCACCTCGCAGTTGACATTGCGGCCTGCGAGCAAGCCGAGTGGCGCAGGAATACTCCGCGCTGCTTGTGGCGGTTGTCTGGCGCTGAGGCTGACTACACGCGCATCGATGCCGGGGTCTGGATGACGAGACGCCGGTCATTCGACCGTGTAGCTGGCTTGGACGAAGGGTTGACGGTGTGGGGGCACGCACAGACGCACTTCCAGTACAAGCTGGAGATGTCTGGTACGGAGTTCGTGCGCATCCCGCAGGTGATGTTCTATCACCCGCAGCACGCGGGCGAACGGGACATCAACCTGGCGCACCAACAGCTGCAAGAGCGCGGCATCAACTTGAAAGAACTGTGGGCTCGGCATGAAGGAGTGCAACCGTACTGATGCGACTAATTGACCTGAATCCGCAGTGGATGAATGCTGGCGGTGAAGGTATCAGCCAGCCTGGTCCAGAGCCATGTACGGAATGTAATGGACACGGTTGCTCCACTTGTCACGACAGCGGCAAGGTGTATGTGCCTGCACCGTTGCGTCAAGGAGTTGGTGTACTGTGTGATTGTCCGTGCGGCAACCGAGATGAGTCACACCAGTTATATGTACCGTTCGCTAATCCAATAGACGGCGGACCGCCAATGCAATATGGTAAGAACAATGGGTGGCAGCGAACGGGAGAGACGTTTGATACATTGACATTAACGCCGTCGATCCTTCGCATTGTACCGAGCTGCGGTTGGCATGGTTTCATTACTAACGGAGAAGTGATTACGGTATGAGACCTTACAACCGTTCGTTGCACCCAGACGACTATCAATTCTTGTCGTTCTATCATGCTGCCTTGCGTTTGTTTCAAGATGATATGGTCAGTAAACACGTACCGCACCGTGAATGGCATCCACACCGCTTCTGGGAGTATGCCTCTATACTCCAGCAGTTGGAAGAGTTAGACGTGCCAACAGATGCTGAGCTGATCGACGTGGGTGCTGGGGCGTCGTTCTTTGACCCATTCCTTGCGAGACTGTATCCGAACCTCTGTTGCACGGATTCGATGAAGTATGGCGACGTGACTGGAATGGTCGCAGCGCAGCGAGCGCATTATGGTGTCTCACTTCCGCTGTACGACTTGCTGCTTGAAGATATGTCCCCTCGGCCCGAGATAGGGTGGGGCGATGCTGAAGGTAAGTTCGACGTGACGATGTGCATCTCAACCATCGAGCACGTAGACGACCACGATGCGGCGATGCGTGAGCTTGTTCGCATTACAAAGCCTGGTGGCTATGTCTTCATTACTTCGGATTACTTCCGCGACCTTCCGCAGTGGGAGGCGTCACCGTCGCGTCACCTTCAGGTGACGCCATACATGAAAGAGAGCGTGCTGGAAATACCAAGCAGGTTTGGACTTGAGTTTGTCGGCGACACGGACTTCGAGTACGCCGGCGACTTCGTCCACTCGTATTCGTTCGTGAACATCTGTCTGCGTAAACCAGTATCCACTTGAAGGGTGTTACCTTCATGACAACGGAAAAGGTTGAATAAGAATGAGTAAAATCATCCCGGTCGCATCGCTGAACAGCGCCTACCAGATGTCCGGTGAAGGCTGCTGTGACAGCGTGACGACGTCAGGTTTGCCGATCCGGAAGATTCGTCGGCGGAAGATTCACTGCATCCTCCCCTCGTCACCGTGGCTCGCTGATTCGAAGACGAACATCCCCCTTGGCGTACTCTATATCGCCGGACTGTTGAGGGCTGATGGCCATGACGTCGTGGTTACATCGATGTTGGACAAGAGGTACGAGGGGAACATTCACCTGCCTGAGCACGTCATGGACAGCGACGTGCATATGTTTGGTTTTTGTACTCCGCAGTTTGGCGAAGCTCTTGAGCTTGCTGCTTACATTCGGGATCGTGCTCCTGATGCTTTGCTGGTTGCTGGTGGGCCTCATCCATCATATGAGCCACGAGAAGTTAAGGAAGCTGGCCGACAGGAGAATTACCATTACAAGGGAACCTTGTCCCAGCGTCGAGACTATCGTGCGCCCGACGGCCGTCAACTCTTCGATACTGTCATCGTGATGGAGGGTGAAGTCGCTACCCTCCAGATGTTGTCAGACTGGGACGCCGGCAAGTTGCAACCGTACTACTATGGGGATAAGTCCGACGCGATGGACCTTGACGCTATTCCTTTTCCTGCTTGGGACCTTCTTCCCGACGACCATATCTATAACGATGGCGTCGCGGTGATGAAGCATAAGTATTTTCCGAACGCGCAGCATCCGGAGGCATCTAGTGCTGTCATGTCGCTTATCGGCACGCGCGGTTGCCCGTACAAGTGCACCTATTGCTCGACGCCGTGGATTGGTCAAATGCCGCGCTACCGATCGTCGCACAACATTATCGCGGAGATGGCGCAGGTGATGGAGAAAGGCGTCCGGATGTTTAAGTTCCAGGACGATACCTACACGTTGCATCGGAAGAAGCTCCGCGAGTTGGCGACCGACGTACACGCGGCCTTCGGGCCTGATGCGTTTGCAGCCCGCATTCACACGCGCGTGAATACAATGGACGATCACATCGCCGAGTCGCTCAAGATGATGAACACGCGCGTAACGTGCTTCGGCATCGAGTCTGGAAGCCAGCGAGTGCTCGACGCGAACAAGAAGGGGACCACGGTCGCTCAGAACACGGCCGCGCTGATCAACGCCAAGAAGCATGGCTTTTACACGATAGCCTTCCTGGTCGCTGGGTTGGCCGGAGAAACGAAGGAGACTGCTAAGGAGACTATGGCATGGCTCCTCTCCGTAAAGCCGTACCTCGACTCTTGTAACCTTGCTGTGGGGATCCCATATCCGGGTTCTCGCTGGTGGACCCACCCGCAAGAGAGTGGACTGGATATACTCGATTACAACTACGACAACCAGTGGATTGTCGGGTTCTCTGCCCGCGACGAAGTGATCGTGCGGCCACATGGAACGACGATTGCCGAGATGTTCGAGATCAAACGGACGATGTTCGACTTCCTCGTGGAGCATGGTTGGGCGAAGGCTGAGTGGGATGAGGACGTGCGAATCCGACGTCAGCAAGAGGAAGCTGAGGCAAATGGGACGCTGACCGCAGCGAGTGGGTTGACGTATGCAGGCCACTGAAGTCCGTACGTTGCTCAAGAACTTCCTCAATGAGTGCGATGAGTGTCAGAAGCACTTCCTTGAGAACGTCGAGATGATCACCGACGACAGTGGCATCTTGACAGATGATCAAGCTGTGGCAGTACTCGTCATGATGAATGACTTTCACCAAGAGCATGCGACCGATGACTTATAACAAGGTCTCTGTACTCATTCCGACACGCGGGCGTGTGGAGCGGTTGCGGAAGTTGCTCCACTCGTATGACCTGACGACGCACGGTGCGCTGTCGGAGTTGGTGTTCCGCGTCGATGAAGATGACTTGCCGTCACAACACTTCCTTTCGGACCAGCATGTAGTCACTGGTCCGAGGTACGAAGGTTACGTCAGCATGTCAACGTTCTTCAACGAGCTGGCTGCTGCTGCAACGGGCGACGTCTTGATGTGCGGAAACGATGACATGGTGTTCCGGACACCGGGTTGGCCGGAAGCAATCTTGGCCGCAGCGAACGAGTATCCTGACGGTTTGTTCGACTTCGGAGTGACGACACACAACCAGGAGCACTATCCATTCTCCATTGTTTCTCGGAAAGCCGTTACGCAGATGGGATACTTGTGGAACCCGAACATCTTCTGGGGCGACATCTTCCTGCGGGACGTGATGGCGACGTTCGGCCGATGCATCATGCTGCCGACGGTTCAGATCGATCACGACTGGGCGGGTAACAATCCGGACGCAGTGTTCTTGGAAGGCAACGAACACCGCATCATGCCAAGGGGAGATTGGTACTGGGGAGACATTCACCGACCGGCAGTCATTCAGGCTGTCGAAAAATTGGAGGGACTTTTGTGATTCACGTGTGCGTGCCCGTGTTGAAGAGGTATGACTTGCTGCGAGACCTTCTCGTATCGCTGCGTGGGAGCACGATACAACCTGACGCTGTCTATGTGATTGACAACGGTCAAGATGCACGTCGTCTGAAGATGGCGATGGATGCGTCGCCTGTACCGTTCCTGACGTACGCTCCGGACGTTCCGATGGGCGTAGCCGAGTCATGGAACTGGTTCATCAACAACGTGCCCGATGACCGCATCCTCAGTAACGATGACATCGTATTTGGGCCACGGTCACTGGCGCTGATGGCCGCGTCGAAGGCTGACCTGGTCTGGGCAAAGGGCTGCGGATTCTCTTGCTTCATGATCCGCGATACGTGCATCGAGAAGCTGGGGTACTTCGATGAGAGCATTTCGCCTGGCTATGGATACTATGAAGATTGCGACTACCTCCAGCGACTCGACGGCAAGGGTACACGGGAACGGTCAGCGGATGCTGAAGAAGTAGACGCTGGCATCGTACACTTGAAGAGTCAAACACTCGTTCAAAGTACACCGGAAGAGATGCTGGAGCATCATCGCAAGTTTTGCGTCGCGCAGCACAACTACGCGAAGAAGTGGGGCGTGCAGTTTTGATCTCCTTCATCGTCCCAACAGTCGGCCGTACGTCATTGGATGCAACCCTTCGGTCCATCGAAACGTGGCCCGGCGACGAGATCCTGCTCGTTGGTGAGAAGAACACGACCAATGATCCACGCGTGCGATTTCTCCAGTGCCCACGTGGGAACGACTGGGGACATACTGAGCGGAACTTTGCGACGCCGCAAGCCAAGTGCCGATACCTCGCACACATCGATGACGATGATTGGTATGCACCTGGCACCCGGAAGTTGATGGCCGATGCGATCATGCGGACGCCGGGGAAGCCGGTACTGTTTCGCATGCAGTACCCGAATGGCATCACGCTGTGGGCGGAGCCTGAACTGCGGTGCGGCAACGTTGGTACGCCGATGATACTCATCCCGAACATGCCAACGCGACTCGGGAAGTTCCGGCCGTTCGTCGGCGGAGACTGCGCGTACCTTGAAGAGATGAAGTGGGACCGGAGTGAGATCGTCTGGCGTCCTGAGATAATTGCGTTGCTTGGGCATAACACGTAAACCGATTTGCTGTGGGGCAAAATCATATGAAGAAACTCCTTTGGGTCGGCGACGGCCCGGATTGTCCGAGTGGGTTTGGCAAGGCGACGCGCGAGATCGTTGACGTCCTCCGTGAGTCGTTCGACGTAACGATCCTTGGCATGAACTATCGCGGCGATCCTAGTTCTGTGCCGTACGTGAAGTCTCAGCAAGTACCGGTGTATGCGGCAGCAGTTGAAGGAGATTCTTTTGGCGTCAAGCGCCTCATCTGGATGTGCGACCTGGTGAAGCCTGACGTGATCTTCATCCAGCAAGATGGCTGGAATCTGCCAATGTACACCGGGCAACTGTCGCGCTTCAAGGAATATGTCAACGTGCCGGTGGTTGCGTCCGTGGCGGTCGATGGCAAGAACTTCTGCGGCGGATGGATGTCTGGAGTCTCGTCGGCCATCTTCTGGACGCAGTTCGCACTCGATGAAGCCCGTGCCGGTGGCTATGTCGGACCAGCAACGGTCATCCCGCTTGGCGTTGATACGTCCGTATATCATCCGGGCGACAAATACGAAGCACGGCTCAGGCTTGGCCTGCCGCGCGACCTAGACGATGCGTTCATCGTTGGAAACGTCAACCGCAACCAGTGGCGCAAGCGATGGGATTTGACGGTGAAGTATTTTGCGGGGTGGATCAAGCAAAAGAATGTCCGCGATGCTTGGCTCTACCTTCATACAGCGCCGACGGGCGATACTGGCTGTGACGTCAAGTCGTTGGCGAAGTATTATGGAGTGCTCGACAGGTTGATCACGATGGAGCCCCCGACCTGGTATGGTGTTGAAGAGTCCAGCATGCGCGACACCTACAACGCCTTCGATGTCGCCATCAGTACAACGCAAGGCGAAGGGTTCGGGCTGACGGCGTTGGAAGCCATGGCGTGCGGCGTTCCAGTGGTCTTGCCTGATTGGTCCGCATTTGGATGTTGGGCCAAGGGTTCGGCGTGGCTGGTTCCGTGTACTTCGACGGCCATTGGTCCGCCGTTCGTCAACGTCATCGGCGGCGTCCCAGATGAAGCACAGTTCACTCGGGCATTGAACCGATTGTACCTTGACCGACCTGCGCTCAAGCAGAACGGACAGGCGGCCCTTGAGTGTGCGCAGCGTCCCGCATATCGGTGGCGAACGATTGGGGAGCAGTACGCTGAAATCATCTCCAAGGGTGTACTGAACATGCACGGAGAGTTGGTGGTCCAGTGATTACCTTCAAGATGGAAGGCGTCGAGCAGATGCGCCAGAACATATTGAAAGTCGCCGCCAAGTTTCCCGACATGGTCGCGAAGGCGCTCTACATCGAAGGTCAGATTGAGATGACAGAGTCGAAGCGGCGGACGCCTGTCGCTACCGGCGTCTTGCGCGCGAGCGGTTTCGTCAACAACCCGGTGCGCAGCGGGCGCAACATCTCCGTGACCCTCGGATTTGGCGGAGCGGCTGAGAAGTATGCCGTCATCGTGCATGAGGACTTGGATGCGTTTCATCCGGTTGGTCAGGCGAAGTATCTGGAGAGCGTGCTGAACGAAAGCCGCGACCACATGGCTGCGCGCTTGGCGAAGCGTGTGAATTTGAATGTAGGTAAACTCTGATGCCGTTCCTTGAAGAGATAGAAGCCAAGCTCATTGCCGACGGGGTTGGGGTTCATGGAACGTCCATCTTCTTGGGTCGTAAGGCAGTGATACCAGCTGGCGACGGCCCGTTCTTAGTCCTTGTTGAAACAGGAGGAAGCGGTCCAACGCGGATACACAACATACCAGGCGCGTCTACTCAGCGTCCAACGGCGCAAGTTTCAGTACGTGCAAAGGCAGCGAACGTAGCTCGGGCCATGGCAAAGGCCGCATATGATTCGCTGGACGGAACGTTCAACACCGTGCTGAGTGGGACGTTCTATCAAAGCATCACAGCACGACAAGAGCCTGAAGACCTTGGTCCGGAAGAAGGTACTGGCAGAGCGAGGTACGTCTTCAATATCGAGGCTCAAAAGCAACCATCCTGAGGCATCCCGCCTCACGATGCCCGGCTCTTATAAAGGAGAACGAGCATGACACTAGCCCTCAGCGGACACGGAGCAAAAATCTCGCGAGCGCCGGCAGCAACGCCGACAACGTTCACCGAGATCGCAGAGGTTGGCGACATCCAGTTGCCTGGCCTTGACCACAACGAGTTCGATGCGACGACGCACAACGTCAACATCGACAAGTACGTGCTGGGCGTCCTGCGCAGGGACATCTTCACCATCAAGTTGAACTTCCTGCCGAGCGATCCGACGCACGACCACCTGACAGGTCTCATCAAAGCGTGCATCACGAACCCGGTGCCCGTCGATGGATTCAAGATGATCTTTCCTGACTTGACGAACACCTGGATCGCGAGCGGTCAGGTCAAGTCAGTCAACAACATCATGCTGCCGACGGACGGCCTTTCGTCCGCGGACGTAGCGATCAGGTTCAGCGGGCTGATGACCATCAATGGAGTGGTGATCGGCAACTAGGTCTGCCCCACGCAGCGTCCCCTCGCTCTCACGCCGGACTCCGGCGAGAGGGACGTACCACGGAGTCCGGCACCAACAATCTTGCGTGGGGAGAGTGAGTTATGGCGAAAGAAGAAACGACCGAGCGTGCTGTTTCGTTGGATGACTTCTTGGCCGAGAGTCAGATCGAGTACGCTAAGGTCGAGGGGTTCAAGAAGGGTGACGTGCTGTTCATTGGCTCGGTGACGGCTGGTGACGTGATCGAATGGTCGGAAGCCGGTGAAGGTGAAGCCAAGAAAACGGCGGGACTGCGGCTCATCGTCAAGAGCCTGGTCGATGGCATTCCTGGCGTCACGGTGCTGCCTGACGGTACGAAGGCGACTGGCAAGCGCATCGCCAACGATACGCACATTCCGAAGTTCCGCAACTTGAGTCACAAGGTCGCTGAGCGCTTCGTGCGCGAGATCTTGAAGCTGAACGGCATGGAAGTGCCGACGGGCGCGAAGGTGACGGAGGCTGAGGCTAAAGCAAAAAACGCCTGAAGCGAAGCAGCCGAAGGCGCTTCGCTTTTCAACTCGCGGTGAAGCTGGGAAGGATCAACGTCGATAAGATGCTGCAGGAAATTACGGCCAAGCAGTTCGTTGAATGGGAAGCCTACGCGCGGATGGAACCGTTCAACGAACTGCGGGCTGATGCCAGGTCGGCGCAGGTGGCACACATGATCTATAACATGGCGGTCGATGCGAAGCATCGGAAGCCATTCGAAGACTTCTTGTTGAAGTTTGACGGTGAAAACAAAGTCAAAGAGCAGGTCAAGCCGAAGCAGACGTGGCAGGAACAGCAGAAGATCATGCAACTCTGGGCTGCAGCATTTTCGCAGTTAGAAGCAGAAAAGTAACATGGACATAGGTACACTCACCGGACACATCAACCTGGAGGATAACTTATCCTCCGGGTTGAGCCTCGCCAGCAAGAACCTCAAGAGCTTTGGTTCATCGTTGACGTCCGCAGGCACGGCGCTGTCGGTTGGACTGACAGCTCCACTCGTGGCGGCGGCAGCGGCTTCGCTGAGCTTCTCCAGTACCTTTGAAGCGCAGATGAAGCGGTTAGTGTCCATCGCAGGGGTCTTGCCCGGTGAGCTTGAGAATGTCAAGCAGCACATCCTCGACTTAGCCCCAACGGTAGGCATCGGGCCTACTGCACTCGCCGAAGCGATGACGAAGGTATCGTCTACCGTTGACAATACCGCTGATGCTCTTTCTATCTTGGATGTCGCTGCTCAAGGTACGAAGGCAGTGTTCGGTGAAGTCGTTGACGTAGCTGGTGCATTGACGACGGTCATCAATTCGTATGGCTCGGCAAACATTACGGCAGCTGAAGCCGCAAACATGTTGGCCGTGGCTGTCAAGGACGGCGGTGCTGAAGCCAAGGAACTTGCACCTACACTCGCGAACGTAGTTCCATTCGCGGCACAACTTGGGGTTAAGTTCGAGGAAGTTGCCGCGAACATCGCGACGATGACCAAGCTCGGCGTACCAACGACTGAAGCAGTCACCTCGCTGACGTCGGTGTTCTCCGCTTTGACGAAGGAGACTTCTCAGGGTGTTGACGCTCTTGCATCCATGGGGCTGACGTACGCGGACCTTCGGCAACAGATCAAGGAGAAAGGTCTGTCAGCCGCATTGACGGAGTTGATGCAGAAGTTTGAGGGGAACCTTCCCGTCTTGATGGATGTGTTTGGCCGCATAGAAGCGGTCAAGAACATCATGGGTACTGCCGGTGTTCAAGCTCAGACCTACGCTAAAGTTTTGGAT